>Ga0299907_10002251_pt1 | contig 11727 bp, 16 predicted proteins | sample RVTome_16_FD_198680 | JGI IMG/M metagenome (GOLD analysis project Ga0299907, IMG submission 198680) | Soil microbial communities from uranium-contaminated site in the Upper Colorado River Basin, Wyoming, United States - RVT152D67 (version 2) ...
GTCGAACCGTCACCGGCGGAGTGACCGTGAACCTCGACGCCGGGACGGTCGCGTGGGGCGGAATCACACCGACCGAACAGCAGATTTCCTCTATCGAAAACGTCACCGGATCACCGCGCGGTGACCACATCACAGGAAACGAACTCAGCAATGCCCTGGTGGGCGGCGACGGAGCCGACACGATCCGAGCAGGCCCTGGGGCCGATCGGGTTCGCGGGGGGCCCGGTCGAGACACAATCTATGGCGGGCATGGCGCGGACAGGCTCGACGGTCAAGGCGACTCCGACAAGATCTATGGCGGCGCGCAGCGAGACGTCATCTCTGGCGGCCGGGCCTCGGATTCACTCATTGGCGGGCCCGGCAACGATGAGTTCTTTGGTGGGCGCGGCGAGGACACTTGCCGCCAGGGCGACGGGCGTGGCGCCAAACATTCCTGCGAGAAATAGGGCGTTCTAGAGCTCTATCGAGCGCTCCCTTACGTCAACCTCGGCCTCGTAAGAAACCTCCGAAAAGTCTCCGATACTTCTCTCGACAGCGTCTCGCTCTGACTTCTGCTGGCCCATATCGGGAGCCTCGTCTCCCAGCGCATGTGCGACGTCTGCTACACCCCAACGATCCCGATAGCTCTCGACAGCCTTGACCGCTTCGTGCCACGCGGCTCGCTCGGAAGGCTTCATCGGTCGCTCTCCAACGGCACTGAGCAGGTACTGGGGCATGCCTACCTCGGCTGCGATCGCCTGCTGTTGTTCGCGCCACCACAGCTCGCGCTGAAGGGCGTCGAGCCGGCGGATGGTGGGGGCGTTCTCCAGCAACCACGCATCCCTGCGAGTTTGTTCGCGCGCCAGAGCGTCCTCCCTGCGATCGAGCTCTTCCAGACCAGCGTCAAGGGCCGCGACTCCGCCGACCGCTCGGTCGACCCGATCGCGCAGGTCGTGAACAACGTGGCGGTTCAGGGTTCGCTCGAGGCGACCCATCGCCGCAAGTTGTTGCTTCACAACTTTCTCCTGCGTTTTCTGTCTGAGGCGCATGCTTTCCAACCTCGCGCGCTCAGCCGTGAGCTCCGCGGCACGGCTTGCAACGGTGCGGGGCATTTGATCCGCGATCCGATGTGCGAACTCCCACTCTTGCCGCAGCTTCGGCGTGGGAAGGTTGCGGATCTCCTCGTGCTCGTAAGAGTCGAGCGCGAGTTCCTTTGCCCGGCTCCGGCCGATCGCGGCGATGACCTCTTGAAGCGGGTCTCGGATCGCAGCGGTCTGGCCACCGACCTCATCGCGCTCGGGGTCGATGCCCGCAACCACGTAGAGGCGATTGTCATCTCGACCGCGTGACATCGCGACATAGCCCCACTCGCGGTAGAGAGTTTGATCAGCCAAGACATAGGTCTTGTCCGTCGTCATGGCCTGCGACTTGTGACCCGTCATGGCGTAGCCGTGGGTGACATTTCCCTCCTCCAGATACTTACGCGGAAGCGTGAAGACGCGCCCGTCGTCGCGCCTGAAGACGATCTCTCCTCGGACTGGATCGACGGCCTCAATCGTTCCCCGGTTGCCATTCTTCACACCGAGACGATCGTTCATCAACGTCATGACGCGGTCGCCGACCGCGAACGACACGCCGTCGAATGAAACCTGCTCGTCTCCGAGCTTGCCCGCCGCGCTCATGACGGCTCTGGCTCGTGCATTGAGATCAGCCACGTCGGAACGGCGCGCCGCGAGCATCACCGCAGGCACTGGGTCGTCGGTCGTCGACCACCAATCGAGTATGAGGCGTCTGCGTGTCTCCTCGCCCGACCGGGCTATGACCACGCGGTCGTGCTTGAGGTATTCCTGGACAGCTTCGGCTGCCCGTCCTTCCCTGATTAGGTCGAGGGCGTCGCGCTGCCAGCCATCGGGCTGCCGCCGCACCTCAGACAGCTCAATCGCGGGCAAACGATTCTTGATACCGCGGAAGGCACCACCTGCATCGATGGGTGGAAGCTGCCCGTCATCTCCGACCAACACGACCTTGGCCCCGGCGAGATGGGCGTGGTCAAGAAGCCGGGAGATGTCACGCGTCCCGACCATGGCGGCCTCGTCGACGACGACCACGGTGTTAGGCGCGAGTCCGCCAAGAACGGGATGATCGAGGTCGTCAAGCAACCCAAAGATTGTGTAGCTCTCTATCCCCGAGCCCAGCTGAAGCTCCTCCGCAGCACGTCCGGCCAGACAGCACCCGATCACTCGGTGGCCTGATTCCTCCCACGCCTGGCGCGCCGCATCCAGAGCGAACGTCTTTCCGGTCCCTGCCTTACCGATGACGACCTCGACACCCTGGCCTGAACTCGTCAATCGACGAACCATCGCCTCTTGATCCGGATACAGCGTCGGCCGACTCGACAGAGCCTTCTCCAGCGCGTGATTGTGGGCGACTCCGCTGCCGTCCATACGCCGTTCCATCGCGCGTTCGATCACGTGTTGTTCGACGCCCAGCATCTCGTTCGTCGAGTACCGCCGCTCCTCCAACCCCGCGGGGATCACCCGCCCATCGGACACGCGCAGACTGTCCTTGGCTGTAAGGCCTTCGACGCGCGCCGACACTGGGATCACCCTCTCGGACGAAAGGAAGGCGTCCGTCATGCGCTCGATCTCGTCTATCGAGGCCCCGGTGCGCAGGTTCGCGCAGAACCCTTGAAGGGCTTCCCTGCGACTGAAAGTGCTCGCCTGCTCGGTCAGGCCCTGCGGGCCCGCCAGCACAGCCTCGATGCTGGAGCGAACCGCGGTCGTTGGAGCTCTGTATGTGGTCTTTTCCAGGACACTGGCGAGAGTCGCCTCATCCAAGCCCAACCGAGCCGCACGCTGTTTCCACTCCGGGAGAAGATCGTTGGGTGTGATCCTGTAGTCCTTTGCGCTGCGGCTCACCAAAGCGGCAGCCTGCGTCGCCCTCCCGTTCGACTGGTTCGCCTCATTCACCAGCGCCTCGATCTCGGCTCGGCGCTTGGAAAATGCCCGGATCGTTTCCCGCGGCACGCCCTCGATATCGGCCGATCCGTTGTCTACGGTCGTCCACTCAACGCCCAGGCGTCGTGTCAGTTCCGCTCGAAGATGTGCCTGATACAGGTACCCGGCGGTCTTGGCTTGGAGGTAGACCTGCCGGGCGTCCAACGCCCCCCAGCGACCGTCGTTGCCCTTGACGATGTTGGCGACCAGGACGTGGGTGTGAAGCAGCGGATCCCCGGCGCGCGACGCGCGATGGCGGAAGGCCGCGGCTATGAACCCCTTCGATTCGATGCGGTTCTTGCCGCCCTTGCCTCGTCGAGCATTCGAGGCGTTTCGTTCCAGGTAGGCGATGGCTGCCGAGACGGCAGCGTCGTGCGCCGACACAACCTGGTTCGAGGCCTCCTTGTCCCCTAACGCGTGGAGGAGTGCGACGGATTTGGGAGCCCTGAAGGTGAGATCGAAGCCCGGCACCCGCTCCCGCTTGGTGGGCTTGCCGTTCATCAAGCGCTCGCCCGTCTCCGGATGATGGCCGTTCAGCACCGCCCGTAGCTGGGCCTCGCCGACTTGACCGCGGAGTCCCAGATCCTTGGTACCGCTCGCCAGCCAGTAACCGGGGGCTTCACCGGAGCCGGTGTAGTAATCCTCGACCCCGCGGGCGACGGAGTTCAGGTAGTAGAGCTCGCCGCCCTTGCGGAGCTTGCCGATGTTGAGGATGTCGCCACCCGCCCTTAGAACGATGGTCCGGAAGGGTCGAGGAAACCCCAATCGGGCTTCGAAGAACATTACGGAAACGTTACTTTTCCCTCACTTCGCACCGGAGGGTGCAAGTCTGTGCTCGTCGATCACGGTCCTCGAGCGGCGAGGTCCTCGAAGCTCTGTGGTCTGAGTCACTGAAAGCTGTCTCAGGGTCTTCGTAACTTGGCAGGTGATGGCTGCGGAAGGAGACTCGGATGACGCACGATGAAGTGGCGGGCTACACGCTGCTGGCTGGATATGGGCTGATGCTGCTGGGGGCGATCAAAGTCTTCGGATTCAAGAGGGTCCTGCTGGTGATCCTTGGGATCGTATTCCTCGGGGTCGGGATCGCGTTCGGGACCTTCCGAGGCATCACCAACCGCCGCTACTAGCTCGGGTGTCGCGCCGGCGCTATCGAACGATCCACGTCGCACGGCTCGACCGAATCATGGCCGAAGCCGAGGCGATCGGCAGGGCCATCGCCGGCGGGGCCCGGTGGGCGAAGGTCCACAGCAGTGAACGGATCTCCGATCCCCACTCGGGCGTTTCGGTGTGGGCGGTCGTGGTGGCCGTGTCACGGTCCCGCCGCTAGGGACCCTTGCCGTGGCGCGGGACTCCGGTTAAGACTGGTCCGGCCATCGCTCCACCGTCTTGTCCTAGCCCCTCGGGGCCAAGTGACTTAACTCGTCGGTCGAGCGGTGGCTTTTTTCTTCGCTCACGGATCACGCGGCGTTGGGGGACATGCGAGACACCCCAGGGCGCAGAAGTTAGGAAAGTAATGAAAAAAGTGATGTTGGCGTAATTCAAATCGGCCTTCTGAAGTGTGTACATAGCTGCCACGAGGCGCTGCGGCAGCGCCCGAAAGGAGGCAGCTCATGCACCAGGCAAACATGGTGGCCCTCAAGGGGCGCCTGACCGCGGAACCGGTCCTCAAGCAGATGCCCAACGGTGACCCGGTGCTCACCTTCGGGATCGCGGTCAACCGCTCGATCGCAAGGGGCGACGGCAAGTTCGAGGACCTCCTCGACGGCTTCTTCAACGTCGAAGTCTTCGGCCTGCTCGCCGATGCGTTGTCAGCCAAGCTGGCCAAAGGCACCGAGGTCCAGGTATGCGGCACGCTGCACCAGAACAAATTCACCCCCAAGGGCAGCGACCGCGAGGTGTCACGGATCTTCGTGCGGGCCAAGACCGTCGCGCCCACCGTCCAGTTGCCCAAGCGCGACCGACAAGCGGCTCCCGCCGAGGAGCCGGTCGGCGCTAGCGCGTAGGTCGATACGTCGTGCTGCGGGCGGGCCACGCCGCGAAGCGGGGAAGCTTCGCAAACAACCCGCCCGCAGCTGTCTCTTTCGACTGGAGCGCCCACGGATGAGGTACGCGTCGGCGACCACGATGCGGCCTAACTTCGTCGTCCAGATGCGGAAGGGCACGCTGCCGTTCTGCGTGCTCGCCCTCGTCGCGGCGCGACCGAGCTACGCCCGCGCGCTGGCGCGGGACCTGAGGCGCGAGGCCGGCATGAGCATCCCCTACGGGACGATCTATCCGCTGCTCGCGCGCCTCGAGGAGGAGGCACTCGTGGCCTCGACGACGACGCCCTCGCCGCGCGGCCCCGCGCGCCGTTACTACGAGATCACGCCACGTGGTCTTCACGCGCTGCGAGAGTTCACCGAGCAGTGGCACAGCTTCGCCGGAGGCGTCGAGCTTCTCGTGAAGGGCTTGGATCTCGGCCCGTGATGGGATGACTCCCATCCACGCCCGGAGAAGTCTCAGGGCGGCTACGAGGCTGCGGTCACTTGTTTCCACGCCTGCGACCAGCTCGGGGCCTGACCAGACCCCTTACCGCTCAAGGACGAGCACCTCGATGCCCGCCTTGCGGGCGAGAGCAATCGTGTGCGCCGTCCCGCGCGAAGCACCCTCATGGAACGCGACGACGAGGTCGGGGCCCGCGGCGAGCATCTGCTCGTTGCGAAGGTAGCCCGCCCGCCGTCCGTAGCGCTTCCAGTCCGCCGGGTACTCGATCACCTCGAGACCCAGCCGGCGCGCCGCCGCCCCTCCGAGACGATCGGCACCTCGCGCCGCGCCGTGCATCACCGAGAAAGAGCCGCGCTCTTCCACCAGCTGCGCCAGTGCCGCGTGAATCGCGTCGTAGTCGCTCCAGCTACGCGACCCGCACACCAATACCTTCATCGCCCTCTCCGGCACAGCACACACCACTCCGCTCTCAGCTCATGAGCGCACATACCGCGCTTATCGATCACCCGAACCCGCCTCTCGCCACCGACCACCACTCCACCCACGTCACCATCGACCCGCTCCACCTTGACCCTCACACCATCGTTCAACGCCACCCTCTTCGCCAGCTCCTTAGCCGAGGTGAAGGTCGCGCATACAGACGAGAGCGGTCGCATGCGCGGGTCCGGGTCCTGCCTGCCGAGCCACGAAACGACCCACATTTCAAGGCACCTCCTTGAGTGACGGGTAACGAACGGCCCGAACTTCAGCGGCGGGGGTTTCGAGCGCGCCGGAGCTTGCGTAGGCGCGCGAGCCCGTCGTTACACTCGGAGGGCCGTTCCCGTCACGAAGGTGCCTTGTGGGTCGCGGCTCGGCGGACCCGGGGCCGCGCCGCTCGAGACTGGCGCGGCCTTCAGCGGCGACCAACCCCCCCTACCCACTCGCCCGCTGCTCATCTCTCGTACGCATGGTTGTCGTACGGGATGCGCTGGAACCTCAGTCGCTAACTAGTGACCCGCCTCGCTACAAGCGTCGCTCATCCGGTCCAGTCCTCGAGCAACATCCTTGATCGTGCCCACTGTCACCGCGGATAAGAGCTGGCGCGCCGCGCGGCGAACCTTCGGGGTCGCGATGATGGCGTTGTCGTCGACTTCTTTAAGCTTTTCGCGCAGCTCCTCGTCGGTGTAGATCCCGTCGGCGATGTCTCGGTGGACATTGCGGAAGTGATCGCACGCGAGACTGGACTCATCTCGTCGTCTCTCCGCTCGATTCTCTGCTCGTTCTTCCTTATTGAGCGGTTCGCTCTCGGAGCATCCGCTCAATAGCACCGCCACGATGGCCAACCAGAAGAGTCTCCTCATGCCCGTCCCCGCACGATTCGATCCATTCGCCCTTCCAACCGGCCTCCCATGTGCTCTGGGGTGTGAACGTCTAATCGTCGATGACACTGTCCGCGATCGGCGGGAGGATCAACGCCAGAAGTCCTAATACCAGATAAACGATCGGAGCGTTCTCGCTAAATACGCCCCATTTTTCCCAGGCGGAATGTGGCACCGTCGCGCTCCAAATCATGAACGACGGGACTGAAAAAGCGATCCGCCACGGAATCTGCTTCTTGTCCGCCAACCCCGCGGCGACCCAGACGATCAAGGGCGTTGCTATTAGCGTTATCAACCACGCCGGAACGCTAACAACGGGTGTGACTGATCCCTCAGCGGGCTGCTCCGGCTGCATCAACGCAACAGTCCCTCCATATAAGACGATCACATCGCCAGGAATCCACTTGGTGAACCGACCAATGAACTCGACCGCTTTGTTAGGTTTGCCTGCCTTGGTCGAGAAAGCCCCTCGACCTGCACCGATGCTCCATGCGCTCAATGGTTGCCCCCTCGCCTGCCGCCCCTCCAGCGCTACTCAAGCCGAAATTACACTGACCTTCCTGGCTGCACATCTCTTTCTTGATGGGCTTGGCTAACCCGGTGAGGCGCGACGCGAGGCTGGCGCAGACCAGCATTGAAGCCGCTGTCGATCGTCTGGCGCGACTCCGGCTCGTCGAGCCCGATCCCGAGCGCCACATCGAGCAGCGACGGACGAGTCGCCGATTCGAGGAGCTCGCCTCCTGCAACCAGCCGGGCAAGAAGGAACGCCGAGCGGTTGAGTTCGTGGTTGCGGGTTCCGACCTGTGCGGCACGCAACCGATCGAGCTCGTCGCGCAGGACCGCGAGCCCGTAAGGCGTCCCATCTCCGTCGAAGTCGACCGACGCAACATCCCCTAGCTCGACGTACGACCGCTCCGCCTGCTTCAGCCATTCCGGTGCCGGCGCGATAACGGCGGCGGCATTGAACCACTCGTACCCGCGGCCACTGCGATGCATGCTCGGGGGGGCAACGATGTACCCACCGTTGGCGCGTAGGTCGACACCCGGCAACTCCCCATCGATGCCCGGAAGCCGACCGGTGCTGTTTCCGACGGATTCATCCGTGCACACATAAATAAGGTGAAGCCCACCGCCGCCGGTCAACCCTGTCAGCGTGGGCGCGACGCCACGTGCCGACAGATCGTCGAGAGAGCCCAACGCGCTCGGCAGGTCGATGTCGATCACCGCGATCCCCGACTCGGCTCCCGTAGCGACACCGATGTTGGCACTGCGCCAGCGGCGCCACCAGGTCTCGATCTGATCCTCGTCGGTGGTGGCCGCGTAGAGCCCGCGCCGCACGAGCGGATGCTTGCCGGGGCTCGAGCAGGGCCGCCCACACGTGCAGGTGCCGTTGACGATGCCGTGCAGCGGGAACACGCGCCAGCCCCGATGCGCGTAGGCGAGCGTCGCGTCGAGCAACTCGTTCACGATGCTTCTTGTCCTAGCTCGCGGCCATACAGAGACGACGGATGAACCCCGAGCGCAGAACAGATCCGGTCTACGACGACTTCGCTCACGAACTCACGGGAGCTGAGATAGTTCATGTTGATCCCGTTGTCCGAGTAGAAGTCACGTTTACCCGCCGCGTAGCGAGCACGGCGCCTGACTAGCTTGAGAAGCGGTGCGACCGGGAGCATCCGACCTGAACGGCAGCGCTCGCCGAACACCAGCTCCGATACCGTGTCACCGAAGGCGCGGCAAAACGCTGGGCTCGGGTGCGTCTGGCCACACAGCACATTGTTCACGTACCGGCGGTCGTAGCCGAGACGTTCGGCGAGATCCTTACGCTCCATGTCGCACAGGGCGAGGATGACCTTTACAGCGCGCCGGTCGATCACGGTCCCACCTCCTCGAGGTGGGCGTCGCAGCGCTCGGTCAGCTCTGCGACCAACTCCGAAGCCTTCTGGAAACCATCGTCGGCCAAACGGTCACGGAGACCAGCCAGCGTCCCCGCCAGCAGCACGATCACAAGATCGCCAAGGTCTGCGGTGATATCCGTCTTCATCGGTCCACGCTCCAGTTCTCCACCAGCGTGGCGACGAAAGCCTCGTGCAGCCTCGCGATCGCTTGGGCTTCTTCCATCGTGTCGGCGGCACCGACGTAGTCGCACACGTCGCACTCGAGCTCGTAACGATGTTCGTTGCCCTCGTACTCACCCGGGGGGAAAGCGACTGCAACCCGATGGCTGCGCTCCGGTCGGCGCGAGGAAGGGTCGTCCCCTCCCCCCTTCAAGACCCATCCGGCGTCCTCGAGCTCTGCCCACTCCTCCGGAGAGAAGAGCGCCTCGTAACCGATGGTCTCTTCCACGTCTGCCTCCTTGTTGGTCGACGGCTTTCGTCGTCCGCAGGAGCACCGGCCATCAGTGGAGGGGTCAAGGGTGGCGAAGCCATCACGCAGTGATGCGAGTACCGGAGCTTTAGCGAGGAACGGAGCGCCCTTGACGCCGGAGCGGCCGGTGCTAGACGAAATGCGGAGCCGTCGACCAAGGAGGCACTAAGGGGAAGGTCGGTTACGGGGCATCGACCGGGGCGGGGGCGGCCCCGAACCTGTCGCAGGGCCGCGCCACAATAGAACTATGCAACCCGGAGATTGGATTGCCCTCGCCGCCCTTGTAATAGCGATTCTCGTGGGTGTCGCTCAATACCGACTGCAGAAGGCGACCGCGAGAACACAGAACCAACTGCAGGAGAGACTTGCTGCGATCGAGGAGCAGAAGCGCTCTGAGGAACTCGCCAGCCGTTCGGCCGCTCTGATCGTCTGCGAAAAGCGCCAGGACGCGACTTCGAGCGGTCGATTGGCAACCTGGATCGTCTTCCGGAACGATGGTCAGGCAGTCGCACTTGACGTTTGGTTCGAGCGTGAGCCTCTCGCCCCTCTGATCACGAGCGACGAGGAGTCTCATTACCCAGGACTCGCTCCGGGTCAGGAATGGAAGATCCTCGCTGATCCCAACATGGGCGATCCAGAACGCATCATTTTTCGCTATGGATGGACCGATGACTTCGGTCAGCACGACGAGGAGATGGTCTACAGCGTCTTCACCTGATCAGGAAATCCCCACTCCACGAAGTCAGGTTCACTAAATATGGCCAGTGTCTTGGTCTTTCGATTTGTGTCTCAGGGTCTCGCTAGCCTCATGGCATGGATCCCGAATGGGCAAGAACGAGAGGCCTTGAGCCGGAAACGGTCGGTTGGTGCCATCACTGCGAGACATTCCAGCGCTACAAGCACGCGCGAAGCACCGAAAGGCGACGGAGCCTATGTGTGAATCCCGACTGCGACCAGACATGGGCGTTCGGAATCTGGGACATGACCGACCAACCCGATTTCGCGGAGAACCCATGTTGGGCTGATCATGCCGACAGGAACGATTCGCTCTATCCCGGATCGTGCAGCTGTGGCTCAGAACAAGCTTGACTGCACTCTGGGTCGGAAGAGGTCGGCGATCTCGAGCCAGGAGATGACGCCGCCTGTCATCGAGTCAGGGTTGTAAAGCGTTACTCCTCGTACGGGTCCTTTGCCGACTCGGTTGTAGCCAAGTGCGTCGTAGTACCAGCCAGCTTCAGGGAACCCGGTCCAGTGGTCACACGGACCGGAACTACGCGGGAGCTCCTCGGCGATCCACGCTTCAGCGGCCTTGTCGTCGGTCAGCTCGAGAAGCTTCGGGAGCGGGTCGTAATTGCCCGAACCGCCGCACAGCCCGCAGTCCTTCACACTGTTGCGCTCGTCGTAGTCGTCTCGCTCGTCTTCGCCATTGGAATACGAGTGCGACTCGTAGCCCTCGAAACCGTGCTCGGTGGCGTAGAGACACGGGCATCGACGTGAGAAGCCGCTTTCCTTAATCCGATCGAGCACCGCCTTGCGAACGACGTCGGGTATCGAGTCCGTCGTTCCCTCGACGATGCCGGCTCGCAACGCATCTATTCGGCGGTGGTTGTCGTCTCGCTCCTCCCGGCACTCGTCGTGGATGTAGTGGTTGATCTCGTCGACGTAGGTCGCGTCCTCCGGCAGAGGAGGAAGCGGCTCGTGGCACCAGTAGCAGTAGTGGACGTCGCTCATCGCGCACCGCTGTCGGACTCCACGACCGAGACCAGCTCCGAATCGAACTTCCCCGCCAACTCTCGCTCGACGATGAGCGCCGCCTCATCCTCTGCGGTTGCCTCCACAAGAACGGTCACGGTGACCTCGAACCGACTGATGATCGCCATTACGCCGCCGTCCTTTCCACAGCGACCCCGATGTACTGCTTGTGGTCAACGAGTGCCCCAATGAAGTCCCAGTAATCGCAGTGCGACGTGATCTCGTAGTCGGTGTCGAAGCGGTGGTCGCGAACGACGAGCCAGAAACCGACCGGGCCCCAACCACCGATGTCGGTCACCGAGACGTGCTCGTAGTCATCGAGCCACTCGGCGAAGCGGGTCGCTTCCTGCTCGAGTAGTGCCATTGCGCCCTCCTTGTTGGTCGACGGCTTTCGTCGTCCGGAGGAGCGCCGGGCATCAGTGGAGGGGTCAAGGGTGGCGAAGCCATCACGCAGTGACGCGAGTACCGGAGCGCAGCGAGGAACGGAGCGCCCTTGACGCCGTAGCGGCCGGTGCTAGATGAAAGACCAGCCGTCGACCGGGAGGGTGCAGCGCGAACGAGGAAGCGATGGACGAACATTCACTGCCAAAGACGCGTCAGTCCTGGCGGTCGAGTCCCTCCGAAACCAGTACTAGACCCGCCTTGCACTCGGTCCAGCCTTCATCGGAAGGAGCCCTCCTTTTCGAGGAGTTCGCCGAGCAGACGGTGCGTATCGGCAGCGTGGAGAAGCTCACTGCATTCCCGGTACAGCTCAATCGCCTTTCGAAAGTGTCGCTCGGCAGCGTGTTAAT
>Ga0299907_10002252_pt1 | contig 11722 bp, 10 predicted proteins | sample RVTome_16_FD_198680 | JGI IMG/M metagenome (GOLD analysis project Ga0299907, IMG submission 198680) | Soil microbial communities from uranium-contaminated site in the Upper Colorado River Basin, Wyoming, United States - RVT152D67 (version 2) ...
ATGCCGAGCGGCTGCGCCGCGGTCTGATCGAGCCTGTGCCTGCGATCGGGCTCGAGCGGCTGGCGCCCGCGGTCGTGCACATGGACGGCGCCAACGGCATCGGCTTCGTGGTGGCGACGCGGGCCATCGACGCGGCGATCGAGATCGCGGAGGAAGCGGGGGTCGGCGTGGTCGGCGTCCGTCAGAGCGGCCACTACGGCATGGCCGCCAACTACGTCCTGCGCGCGATCGAGCGCGGCTTCTCGAGCTTCGTCTTTACCAACGCCTCGCCGGCGATGCCGCCGTTCGGTGGCCGCGTGCCGATGCTCGGCACCAATCCGTATGCCGTCGGCATCCCGGGAGGGAGCCGCGGCGACGTGGTGATCGACATGGCGTGCACCGTCACTGCGCGCGGCAAGCTCAAGTTCGCGGCCCAGCGCGGCGAAGCGATCCCGGAAGGCTATGCCCTCGACGACCACGGCCGCCCGACCACCGACGGCGCCGCCGCGTTCCGCGGCACGGTGCTGCCGTTCGGGGGGCACAAGGGCGCCGCGCTCGCGCTGCAGCTCGACATCATGTGCGGGCTGATGACCGGCGCCGCGTTCGGCGGCGAGGTGCGCAACCCGTTTACCGGGCTCGATGGCCCGCAGGACGTCGGCCACTTCTTTCTTGCGATGCGGCCGGATCTGTTCCTCGGCCGGACCGCCTGGCGGGAGCGGATGGACGCGCTGGTCGAGCGGCTGAAGTCCACTCCCCGCGCGGAAGGCGTCGAGGAGGTCATGCTGCCGGGCGAGATCGAGGCGAACACGGAGGCAGAGCGCCGCGAGCGCGGTGTTCCGCTAAGCCCGGACGTCTGGGCCGATCTCGGGCGCGAGGCGGAACGCGCCGGGGTCAAGCTGCCGGAGCCGGCAGCAGACGGCAGGAGCCACCCATGAAGCTCGCGATTCTCGACGACTATCAGCAGGTTGCGCTGGAGATGGCCGACTGGTCGCCGCTACGCGACGCGGTCGAGATCACGGTCTTCGATCGGCATCTCGGCGCCCTCGACGCGGTCGCCGACGCCCTTCGGGAGTTCGAGATCGTCTGCGTCATGCGCGAGCGGACGCCGTTCCCGGCGGCGCTGCTCGAGCGCCTGCCGAAGCTGAGGCTGCTGGTCACCACTGGCAGGCGCAACGATGCCATCGACGTCGAGGCCGCGCAACGCCACGGCGTCACCGTCTGCGGCACGGGATCGCCCGGGCACGCCACGGCCGAGCTCGCTTTCGGACTGATCCTTGCGCTGGCCCGCGGCCTTGTGTCCGAGGCGGTCTCGATGCGGGAGGGCGGATGGCAGGTCGGGCTCGGGCACGACCTTAGGGGCGCCGTGCTCGGCATCCTCGGGCTCGGCCGCCTCGGCAGCCAGGTGGCCGCCTTCGCCAAAGCGTTCGGCATGCACGTGATCGCCTGGAGCCAGAACCTGAGCGAGGCCCGAGCGGCCGAGGTGGGTGTCCGTCGCGTTGCCAAGGACGAGCTGTTCTCGAGCGCCGACTTCGTAACCATCCACCTGCGGCTGAGCGAGCGGACACGAGCGCTGGTCGGCGCGCGGGAGCTCGCTCTGATGAGGCCCGGTTCGTACCTGGTCAACACCTCGCGTGGCCCGATCGTCGACCAGCAGGCGCTAATCGATGCGCTCGAGCAGGGCCGCATCGGCGGCGCCGCGCTCGACGTCTATGAGGTCGAGCCGCTGCCGGCGGATCATCGCCTGCGCCGATTGCCGAACCTGGTCCTGACGCCGCACATCGGCTACGTCACCCGCGAGACCTATCGGGTGTTCTACGGCGAGACGGTCGACGTCGTCCGCGCCTTTCTCGACGGTCGTCCGCGCAACGTGATCCCGAGCGGGTCCCGTTGAACGGCGGTCCGACCTGATGTTTGGCAGGAGAGAACGTCTATGACCCAGGACATCGCGGAACTGGTGGAACGGCTCGGTCGGCTCGAGACGGGGCAGGTCGCGGACGTGCTCGCCGAGGCCGGGCTGCCTGACCAGGCGCTCTCGGCCGAAATCCGGCCGACCGGCAGCTCGGTGAGCTTCGCGGGCGTGGCGCTGTGCGCCCGCGGCCGGCTGCACACCCGCACGCGCAGGGAGGTGCCCTCGCTGCCGAACACCGCACTCGATGCGAGCGTGTGTCCGGGTGCCGTGGTGATGATCGACACCGGCGGCTTCGTGGGAGGGGCCTGCCTCGGCGGCTTGGTCGCCGCGAGCCTGCAGCGGGCCGGCGCCGTCGCAATCGTCTCGGATGGGGCGGTCCGTGATGTTCGGGGAATCGATGCGCTGGGCCTGCCCGCCTTCGCGCGCGCCGCCACGCCGGTCGCCGGTGCACGACGCTGGGGGCTCGTGACGATCGGCGAGCCCATCAGCCTGCCCGGCCAGACGGCGGCAAGTGTCATGGTTCACCCCGGCGATCTGGTGGTGGGCGATGCCGACGGTGTGATCGTGATCCCGCGGGCCTGCGCGCCTACCGTCGTCGAGGACACGGAGGAAGTCGCACGCATCGAGGCGAGGATGGCTGAAGCCCTTCAGGCGGGCAGGCCGCGCGTGGAGATCTTCAAGGAGAATCCCCGTTTCGACCATGTGCGGCCAGCTGCTCTCGGGGCGCAAACTGGGTGACGAGGGGAACTCGGAACCAATGTCGGAGCCGCGCTGACTTCGGTGTCGGCTACGCAGGGCGGAACCGCTGCCGGTGGGGCATGCTACCTATGCAGCGCCTGAGGCGCTCGATGTCGCCAGCTCCGTTGCACCGAGCCGCGATGGCGACGGCAAGCTCGTGCGGGATCGATTCGATGCGAGGTTGAAGAAATCGAACAGGGATCCTATCTTCGGGAGCAAGGAAACCATGAGATCTGGAAAGCGTGCTGAGAAATCGTTCAGCGGAAGGTCAGGACCTTCAGAAGGAGGGATAGACCACACAGAGTCGACCGAGTTCCGAGATCGGCTTCAGAAGGCAAAAAAGCTGATTCTCGAAGAGATCCGTAACTATCCGCGCCCGATCGCTGGATGTGACCAGCAATTCAATTACCTGCTTGAGGAAAGAGACCGGATCTCGGGCGAATTAAGCCGGATAGCTAGCGTTCGCAGCGATGATGACCAGGGAGACCTGCGCTAAGGTCCTCGATGATTTCAGCGCCAGGACGATCGCGCCCGGCACTCCGAAAGCCATGACGGGAGACGCGGGTCGAAAGATCGCTGCAAGCGCCGCCGCGCGTCAACAACCGGCGGCGGCGCGCGGGCGCATCTGGCCGATCGCTTGGACCCGAAAAGCGGCTCGAGATCAGCGTCCGGGCTACATCCTCGATGCCGGTCGGATCGTACTCGACGGCTAGGCCGAGGCTCTGCTCGCCGACGAGCGCATGGCGGACCTCTTGCCTCGGCCGGCGCGAGGCCACCGCTCAGGGATTCGATGCGCCGAGCGCGTAGGACCCGCCGCAGATCCGCCCGACGCCGCTGTAGGTCTCGCTCTGCAGCTGCTTGTCGCCGACCACGGAGAGGACGCTCGTCAGCGGCACCGCGACCACCGTGCCGGCGACGCAGCTCGCCCCTTTCAGCGTGGCATGCACCGGCGTGCCGGCGGTGTTGACGATCGTCCGCACGCGGCCGGTCGCCGACTGCTCGCCCGGCAGAACGTCGCTCGCCTGGTTGGTCGGCGCGCAGGCCGGAAGGAGGAGGAGGCAGAGCGAGCAGAGGAGGCGGCGCATCGGGTATCCTCCCATGGGCAGGCGGGTTTTTACCTCACCGTCCTTCGGGATATGGTGCGCGGCGCCCGCCCCCGCCCGGAGGAGCCCCGGTAAGTTATGAAAGAATCGGACAGCCTGCCCGCGTTCGCGCCGCTCGAGACCGATCGGACGCCGACCGAAAATCCCGACTTCTCGATCGAGGAGCTGCAGCTCGCGTCGCGCAACCGGGGCATGCCGCTCGAGGCGCTGCGCTACGACGTCACGCCGACGGGGCTGCACTATCTGCTGATGCACTTCGACATCCCGGTCGTGCGGCCGGAGCGCTTCCGGCTCGAGCTGCGGGGCCTCGTCGGGCGCGAGCTGACGCTCGGGCTCGCCGATCTGATGGCGCGGCCTTCGGTCACGAGGCGGGTGACCATGGAATGCGCCGGCAACGGTCGGGCGGGCATGCGCCCGCGGCCGCGCAGCCAGCCCTGGCTCCTGGAGGCGATCGGCGCCGCCGAGTGGACCGGGACGCCGCTTCGCGCCCTGCTCGAGGAGGCGGGCGCGGGAGAGGGCGCGCTCGAGGCGGTGTTCACAGGCCTCGATGCCGGCATGGAGGCGGACGAGATCCAGCGCTACCAGCGCAGCCTTGCGGTCGCGGACGCGCTGGACGAGGGCGTGCTGCTCGCCTGGGCGATGAACGGCGAGCCCCTGCCGCCGCAGCACGGCGGGCCGCTGCGCCTGGTGGTGCCGGGCTGGTACAGCATGGCAAGCGTCAAGTGGATGGCGCGGATCGAGCTGGCCGGGCGGTCGTTCGAGGGCCACTACATGGTCGGCACCTATCGTTATGCGGTGGGGGAGGGCGAGCGCGGCGAGCCGGTCACCCGGCAGCGGGTGCGCGCGCTGATGGCGCCGCCCGGCATGCCGGATTTCTACACCCGGATGCGCCTGGTGCCGGCCGGGCTGGCGCTTCGAGTGGCAGGCGCGGCCCGGGCGCACGACGCTCATGGTGCGCGCCACCGACGGCGCCGGCGAGCGCCAGCCGCTAGAGCCGGTCTGGAATCGGTACGGGATGGGCAACAACGCGGTCCAGCGGGTGGACGTGATCGTCGCCTGGCCTCAGGGCTCGTCGACCCGGCGCAGCTTCCGGCTGAGCGCGCCGGCGACCGGCCTGCGGACCAGCTCGAGCAGCCAGCCCAGCGCGAGCCCGGCCGCCGGGTTGAGGAGGAGCGTCGCCGCGGCGCAGGCGCCGATCACGGGCCAGCAGGAGGGCCGGGCATCGAACAGCCGGCGCGAGACGGCGAGATCGACGCCGCTCACCAGGAGCAGGGTGCCGATCGCCGCGCCCGGGATGACCGCCAGGAGAGCGGCCGCATCGGCGGCGAAGCCGAGCCCCAGAACCAGCAGGATCATGCCCAGGATCACCGGCGCCGCGCCGGTCCGCGCGCCGAAGCGATGCTGCGACTGCAGCCCGCCCGCGCCATGGCACATGGGCATCGCGCCGAACGGTGCCAGCAGCAGATTGCCGAGGCCGGTCGAGAGCGCAAGGTTGCGCTCGCTCGTCCGGGCGTGGGCGTCCGGAAAGAGGCTTCGCGCCAGCGCCGCGGTGACGATCAGGGCGTTGGTCACGGTGAGCGGCAGCTGCGGCAGGACCGCCAACTCGAGCGCGCGCGGCAAGTTCTGCCAGGCCGGCAGTGCGAAGGCCGGCCATTGCCAATCGATGGCGAGGCCCGCCGGCATCTCGACCAGGCCGGTCAGCGACCCGGCGCCGACCGCCAGCAGCAGGACCAACGGCACCGCCGGGCAGCGCGGGATGCGCAGGAGCGCGAGCAGCATGAGGACGATCAGAGCGGCTAGCCAGGGCGCTTCCGTCATCAGGCGCAGCCCGAGCACCGCCATCGACAGGCCGAGCCCGAGCTGGAGCCCCGAGGTGACCGACTGCGGGATCAGGCGCGCGAGCCAACCGATCGCGTTGGTCGTGCCCAAAACGAGGAACACCAGGCCGAGGACCACGCCGGCGGCCGCCACCTCGCCGGCGTCGAGGCCGGAGGTCAGCATGACCGCGGAGACCGCCTTCATGGGCTGGACCGCGATCGGCAGGCCGTAGAACAGCCCGGTGGCGATCAGGAAGGCGCCGTAGCCGAACAGCACCCCGAGCGGCGCGAGGCCGGCAATCGTGATCGCGCCGATCGCATGCGGCAGGAGCATGCCCACATCGCCGAAGGCGCCGGAGATCTCGCCCAGCGGGCGGCCTCGCCCTGCCGCCGCGTCCGGTGGAGGATCGACCGGCTTGTTCGCCCCGGCCCCGCTCGCGCTGGTCCCCTGGTCGCTCATGACCATGAGAGTCTCCGGTCGGGCGGCGCAAAAGGCAAGAGGACAGAGGCCCGAACCCTCGGAACCCGACCGTCGCCTCGTGAGTTCCTGAGCCGACAGCGGATGGAGTCGCCATGGAACGCGAGATCCGCGCGCAGGAAGCGCGCCAGGGAAGTCAGCCCGGAATCGTGCGTTACGTCCTCGGGATCTCCCTGGGTCTGGCCGTCGTGGCCATGGTCATCGTCTATCTCGTCTTCTTCTGAGCACTGCCCCTGGGCAGGAGCCCTCGCACTCAGCCGGACCTATCGGCTGCGATCGCGACCCGCGCCAGCGGGGATGGGCTGCTGCCCGGCGACCGGGGTGTCGCGTCCCGAATGGATGACGCGATAGATCAACCCGGCGTGGTCGTCGGAGATCAGCAGCGAGCCGTCTGGTAGCTCCGTGATGTCGACCGGCCGCCCCAGGACTCCCCCGTCGCTGCGCAGCCAGCCGGCGATGAACTCCTCCTTGCCGACCGGCCGGCCGAGCTCGTCGAAGCGTATGCGCATCACCCGGTACCCGACCGGGTCGGTGCGGTTCCAGGAGCCGTGCTGGGCGACGAAGGCGTCGCCTCGGTATCCGGCAGGCAACATGTCGCCGTCGTAGAACTCGATGCCGAGCGCCGCGACATGTGCCTCGAACTCGAGCCCCGGCGGGGTGGTCGGCTGGGGCGGGTCCCGGCCGGCGAAGTCCGGATAAGGCACAGCCTGGCCGTACTGGTAGGGATAACCGAAGTGCAGGTCAGGCTCCGGCGCCCGGTTCAGCTCGTCGGGCGGGATCAGGTCGCCCAGAAAGTCGCCGCCGTTGTCGGTGAAGAACAGCTCTTTGGTGCGCGGATGCCAGTCGAAGCCGACCGAGTTGCGGATGCCGCGCGCGAAGATCTGCAGATCGTGGCCGTCGGCGCGCATGCGCAGGATCGTGCCCTCGAAGCCGCGTATCTCGCACACGTTGCAGGGTGCGCCGACCGCGATGTAGAGCAGGCCGTCCGGGCCGAACCTGGCGTAGCGCCAGCCGTGGAACACGTCGTCGGGCAGCACGCCTGCCGGCATGATCTCCTCGGTCGCGCCCGACGGCTCGATCTGCAGGAGCCGGCTCTGCTCGACCACCAGCAGCGCGCCATCCCCGGCCACGGCGACGCCGTTCGGCACGTTCAGACCATCGGCCACCTTCACGACCTCGTTGGCGACGCCGTCGCGCTCCGGGTCGAGCACCGCAAACACGTCGGTGCCGCGGGTGCCTACATAGATGCGGGCGCCGCCATCGGCGACCGCGAGCGACCTCGCGTCCGGCACCTCGGCGAACACTCGGATCGCGAAGCCCGGCGGCAGCTCCAGCCGGCCCAGCCATGGCGGATCGGCCGCCTGCCCCTGGCCGATCCTCAGGAAGGCCAGGAGGCAGGCTGCGAGCCAGGGCCAACGCGACCTGCGCGGCGCCAACGTGCCGGCGCGCGGCCGGCGGCGGAACGGATGGCGGAACGCTCCGATCATCCGAACACCCACCTCGCGAAGCCGCACCAGAACCGGGCCCACAGGCTGGCTCGGGGCGCGGCCGCGTAGCCGGACAGCCGAGCCGGCCGGCGAGGGAATCCCGGCGCCGCGGCCGGAGGGGGCGCCGCCAGCTGACGCTCGATCTCGGCCATCGTCCGGACGAAGCGTCTTTCGGCTACCGGTGGCGCAGCGGCTTCGTCGAGGTGGCGCTCGGAGCCGGACGCAGCCGCCGCGGTTGCGGTCTGCAAGCGGGCCACTGGCATCACATCCCTGATTGGGGCCAAGCCGATCTGCGCGGCGCGGATGCGGGCGGTGCGGGCACGTGCCGCCGCGGCAGCCCGCAGCGCCGGTGCCAGGTAGGGGTTCGCCGCGGCCTCCGGAGCCAACTCCCGCGCGGCCAGCACGCTGTCCACGCAGTCCTCGGTCGACATCCGGTCGGTGAGTCGAGCGGCGCTTCGCAATCGCTGATCCGATGCAACTTATGATCTAAAGAAGCGGTTAACATTCTAATTAGGCGCAATCAAGCGTTCTATACCTCGTCTCGATCCATTCTCCGGAAGCGGTCGAAAGGCCTGCCTGGCCGGATCGGCCGGCCAGCTGCTCCCGCCCGGTCGCGGCAGTGGTGCCTGCCGCTACGCGGACCGCGCGCGGTCGAGTGCGACGCCTATGGCCAACGCGTGGAAGGGGGACCGGCGGTGCCATTCCGCCCGCGGCGGACCCTGGTAGGCCGGTCGAGGTCGCCGAACACGGTCTCCAGCGCTGCGCTCACCGTCGCCACCAGCAACGGCTCAGCCTTCCAGGCGCTATCGCGGGCCCCGGGAGGCTCTCGCTGAACCAGGCTGAGGAACAGCATCCCGCAGCACGCAGCCCAGCCGGCGAATGCCAGCCACAGGATCGGACGCGGCAACCGGGCCGGAGCTTTCTCGGATACGACTTGGCCTGTCGCCAATGCCCCCGCAGCCGCCAAAGGGGTCGCTCGTGCCTCGGCTTCCGACGGGCCGAGCACCGAGCCTTCAGGCTGAGCAGACTCCCAGCGATCCTGCCGCGCTGGGTAACGCGTCCGCAGGGCGCGCGCCGCCTCCAACTGGCTACATCTGTGCATTCCCGACTCCGTCGCCAAGCGACTCCTCCTCGTCGGCCTAGTTTTCTCGGGAACCGATCACCGCATCGGTCCACGAGTTCTATCCTGTCAGCCGAGCACCTTCCCGGTCGCACAGGGCCGGGCATGACGCGCTCGTATTCTGCCGTGCGGCTCTCTCGTGGCCGCATTGGCGCCGGTTGCCCGGCTGGCATGCCATGTTTAGTAGTTTTTATTGAAACTTTTACGACATCTTTCGTCTTTAACACGCTGGTATCGCACCATCAAGCATACTAACCGACCCGGCCTGGTTGACCGGGCGATGTCCATCCGCATTATGCTCCGGGAACGATCGACGGACCGGGAAAGTTCCGTCCGACCCGAGGACACCGCTCGAGCCAGAGAGGCCCTCCCATGTTACGCCGTCCGCCCCTCCTGCGCAGCACAACCACCGATCGACGGCGCTTCCTCGAAGGCTCGCTCATGGTCGCTGCCGCGCTGCCGGCGCTTGGACGCGCCGGCTTCGCCCAGGCCGGCCAGGTCAGCGTGTACAACTGGGACACCTACATCGGTGAGACGACCATCGCCGACTTCAGCGAGGCGACCGGGATCGCCGTGCGCTACGACCTGTACGCCAGCAACGACGAGTTGTTCGCCAAGCTACGCGAAGGGAATCCGGGATACGACGTGATCTTTCCGACCAGCGATTACGTCGAGCGGATGATCGTGGCCGACATGCTGTTGCCGTTGGACCACACCAAGATCGAAAACGTCGCCAACATCGATCCCGCCTTCGCCGATCCGGCATTCGATCCCGGCCTGGCGCACAGCATGCCCTATTTCTGGGGCACGGTCGGGGTCGGCTATCGGATGTCGGCAGGCAACCCGAAGGCCTGGGCCGACCTGTTCGAGGACGAGGCCTATGCGGGACGCATCTCGCTCCTGAACTCGGTCGATACCATCATCTCGACGCTCAAATACCTCGGTCACTCGCTGAACACTCGGGATCCGGCACAGATCCGGGAGGCCGCCGACCGGCTGATCGAGATCAAGCCCCGGGTCAAAACTTTCGCACCGGATACCGGCCAGGATCTCCTGATTTCCGGCGAGGTCGATGCCTGTCTGGAGTACAACGGCGACATCCTCCAGGTCATGGAGGAGGACGACGATCTGAATTACGTGGTGCCGAGGGAGGGAGCGATCCTCTGGGCGGACAACATGTGCATTCCAAGAGGCGGGCCCAACCCGGAGAACGCGCACGCATTCATCAACTTCATCCTCGAGCCCGAGGTGCACGGCGCGATCGCGGAGTACATCCGCTATCCCTGCCCCAATGCCGCGGCCCTCGACTACATTCCGGAAGCGGACCGCACTAACCCGGCGCTCTACCCGCCGCGCGAGGTGCTCGAGCGCTGCGAGGTCTACGTCTACAAGGGGGAGGAGGTGGAGTCGCTTTACCAGGATGCGCTGACCCGCGTTCTCGCCGCCTGAGCTGCCGGGTCGGCGATCGTCGCCGGCAGGGGGGCAACCGGCAGGAGACATGGAGAGCTGGCGCGAGCAGCCCGTCGTCTTCTGGACCTTCCTTCTGCCCGGCGCTTTTTGGCTGCTCGGTTTCTTTCTCGCGCCGCTGGCCCTGATCTGGCTGTATTCGTTCGGCGAGCGTGCCGGGCCGGTCGACATCGTCGTCACCGGCACGCGCGAGAACTATCTCGCGGCGTTGGACCCGATCTATCTCGGTCTGTTCTGGAAATCGTTCTGGATCGCGGCCCTTGCGACCGCGACGACACTCGTGATCGCCTTCCCGGTGGCGCTCGCGGTCAGCTTCGCACCGGCGCGCTTGAAGCCGCTGCTCCTGCTGCTGGTGATTCTGCCGTTCTGGACCAACCTTCTGATCCGCACCTACGCGATGATCGCGGTGCTTCGGACGCGCGGCTACGCCAATTTCGCACTCGAGGCGATCTGGGATCTGGTCGGCGCCGGGTCCGGCCTGCTAGGGATCGCGCTGCAGGCCTTCGAGCCGTTGACATTGCTCTACAGCAACGCCGCGGTGGTGATCGGCATCGTCTACGTCTACCTGCCCTTCATGGTGCTGCCGCTCTATGCCACGCTCGAGCGCATGGACCGCTCCTACCTCGAGGCGAGCCTCGATCTCGGCGCCGGGCATCTGCGCACCTTCATGAGCGTCGTCGTGCCGCTGGCCCGGCCCGGCATCCTCTCGGGCGTGATCCTGGTGCTCGTCCCGGCGCTCGGCACCTTCCTGATCTCGGACCTGCTCGGCGGCCCCGACAGCCAGCTGATCGGCAATGTCATCGAGCGCCAGTTCAAGGCGGCCAACAACTGGCCGCTGGGCGCCGCCATGTCGTTCCTCCTGATGTACGTCACCTTCGCCGCGCTCGCCCTGCGCGCTTTTCTCGCCGAGCGGGATGTCTGAGCCGGCAGGCCCTCTGGACTACGACCGCAGACTTTGGCTGCGCGCATGGCTCGCCGCGACCTTCGTCTTCCTCTACGCGCCGATCGTCATCCTGATCGCCTTCAGCTTCAACGATTCCCGGCGCAACATCGTCTGGCGGGGCTTCACGCTCGACTACTACGCCCGGGCCTGGAACGACACCTCCCTGATCGAGGCCTTCACCAACAGCATCGTCATCGCACTGCTCGCGACCGCGATCAGCACCACGATCGGCGCCCTGCTCGCGCTCGCCCTGTGGCGCTTCCGGTTTCCGGGCAAGGCCGCGGTCGAGGGCGCCCTAGCGCTGCCGATCGTTATCCCCGAGATCTGCATGGGGGTCGCGCTGATGGCGTTCTTCAGCCGAATCGGCTGGCCGACCGGCCTGCCCTGGCCCCTGAATCTTGGCGCCATCGTGGCCGGTCACGTGGCCTTCTGCTTCCCGTTCGTCGCGATCGTGGTGCGGGCGCGCATGGCCGGCTTCGACCGCGCGCTCGAGGAGGCATCGAAGGACCTCGGAGCCGGCGAGTGGCAGACGCTCCGCTACATCACGCTGCCCTACATGAGGCCCGGCCTGGTCGCCGGCGCGCTGCTCGCCATGACGCTCTCGCTCGACGACTTCGTGATCACCTTCTTCACCTCGGGTCCCGACACCCTGACCTTCCCGGTCAAGGTCTATTCCATGGT
>Ga0299907_10002253_pt1 | contig 11722 bp, 11 predicted proteins | sample RVTome_16_FD_198680 | JGI IMG/M metagenome (GOLD analysis project Ga0299907, IMG submission 198680) | Soil microbial communities from uranium-contaminated site in the Upper Colorado River Basin, Wyoming, United States - RVT152D67 (version 2) ...
CGAGGAGGGGCGGCGCCAGCCGGCACCGTGTCTCGGCCACCATCCGCGCGGCGAAGAATTGCCGATCAACCATCTACTAAGTCGTGGCCGCCGACTTCCAGATGGCCGAGCTCTCCCGGAGCGCGCCCTCGTGGTCGGCGATCACGGGAACGTCCTCCTCCGGATGGGCGGCCCGGTGCTCTCGAAACCAGGCCACGGCACGCGCAATGCCCTCGTCGAGGGGGATCTTCGGGTCGTACCGGAGCAGCTGGCGCGCCTTCGTGAGGTCGGCGACGTAGCGCGTCACCTCGCCGAGGAGGGAGGGCGCGAGCGACATCTGTGGCTCGACGCCGAGCTCCGCCGCGATCCGCTCCGCGCAGTGCACCAGCGTGTTCCCCTGCCCGTAGGCGAGGTTGATCGTCTGGTTCACGACGCGGCCTTCCGCGAGCGCCTCGACTCCTCGGACGATGCCGTCGATGCAGTCGTCGACGTACGTGAAGTCGAGCGTCTTGTCGTTCCCGCCGTAGATCGTGATCGGCTCACCCCGCAGCATCGAGTGGATGAAGAGCGGGATGACCCGGATCATCCGGTGGAGGTCGTTGTCGAAGCGGCCGTAGACGTTCGAGAAGCGGAACACCAGGTAGGGAAGCCCGTAGCAGCGCGCGTACGAGTAGATGAACGCCTCGCCCGCGATCTTCGAGGCCGAGTACGTGCTCTCCGCGAACGCGAAGTCGGCGACCTGCTCGGTGTACTCCTCGAAGCGGTGCACGTCCCCGTACACCTCGCGGCTCGAGGAGAAGACGATCGGGAGGTGCCCGAGTCGCGCGTACTCGAGCACGTTGAACGTCATGACGGCGTTCTCGAGCGCGCGGTGCGGCTGGCGCACGAGCTGGTGCACCTTCGCGTGCGCCGCGAGGTGGACGACGAGGTCGACCTCTGGGTACTCGACCCCGTTGATTCCCCCTCGGAACGGGGCGTAGTGGCCCGCCAGGTCCTGCAGGAGCGTCGGGAACTCGTCCGTCCACGTGTTCGGGCGCTTGTCGACGCCGAACACCTCGTGGCCGTCGTGGAGGAGCCGCAACGCGAGGTTCGTGCCGATCTGACCCGACGATCCGGTGACGAGGACCTTCACCGCCCGGGAGCCTAGCGACCGCCTGTGACGGTCGACCATGCGCCGGCGCAGCGGCCGCGAAGCGGACGCCTTCAGGGTCTTCGCGGTCTGGGTCTCCGCTCGGAGACCCAGACCTGCGAGACAGGCAGGGGATTGACATTCCGATGAGAACCGTGAACCGCGAGGCAAAGACGGCACGGAGAACGAGTCGGCTACGATCAGGGGCGCACCCTTCGACCCGGAGTGCGGCAATCCCGTCGGGCTCCGGAGACCCGGGAGCGAAAGGAGGGTCGAGGGAGTTGTTCGAGCGATTCACCGAGAGAGCGAGGCAGGTCGTCGTTCTCGCGCAGGACGAGGCGAGAGCGCTCAAGCACAACTACATCGGAACCGAGCACATCCTGCTGGGACTGCTTCGCGAGGAGGAGGGGCTCGCTGCCCGCGTCCTCGAGTCGCTCGACATCACGGTGGAGGAGGTTCGCGCCCAGGTCGCACGCATCGTCGGCCAGGGTGACGAGGTCACCACCGGCCAGATTCCCTTCACGCCGCGCGCCAAGAAGGTCCTCGAGCTGGCGCTGCGCGAGGCCCTCTCCCTCGGGCACAACTACATCGGCACCGAGCACATCCTGCTCGGGCTCGTGCGCGAGAACGAGGGCGTCGCCGCGCGCATCCTGCTCGACTTCGACGCGGACGCGGAGAAGATCCGCAACGAGATCATCCGCATGCTCTCCGGCCCGGGCCGCCGCCAGGCTGGTGCCGGCGCGCCGGCCGGCGAGAAGGCGAAGAGCTCGAAGCTGCTCGACCAGTTCGGTCGCAACTTCACGAAGCAGGCCTCCGAGGGCAAGCTCGACCCCGTCGTCGGGCGCCAGACCGAGATCGAGAGGATCATGCAGATCCTCTCCCGCCGCCAGAAGAACAACCCGGTGCTGATCGGGGAGCCCGGCGTCGGGAAGACCGCGGTCGTCGAGGGGCTCGCACAGCGGATCGCCTCAGGCGGCGTGCCGGAGCTCCTCAAGGGCAAGCAGATCTACTCGCTCGATCTCGCCGCTCTCGTCGCGGGCTCGAAGTACCGCGGGGAGTTCGAGGAGCGGCTGAAGAAGGTCATGAAGGAGATCATGCAGCGCGGCGACATCATCCTGTTCATCGACGAGCTGCACAACCTCGTCGGTGCCGGCGCCGCGGAGGGCGCGATCGACGCGGCTTCGATCCTGAAGCCGGCACTCGCGCGCGGCGAGCTCCAGACGATCGGCGCGACCACGCTGGACGAGTACCGGAAGTACCTCGAGCGCGACGCCGCCCTCGAGCGCCGCTTCCAGCAGGTCCGCGTCGAGGAGCCCTCCATCGACGAGACCGTGCTGATCCTGCGCGGGCTCCGCGATCGGTACGAGGCCCACCACCGCTGCAAGATCTCGGATCAGGCGCTCGACGCCGCAGCCGTCCTCGCCGACCGCTACATCCAGGACCGCCACCTGCCGGACAAGGCAATCGACCTCATCGACGAGGCGGGCTCGCGCGTCCGCATCGCCACGATGGCCGCGCCGCCGCGCTACCGCGAGCTCGAGGAGGAGATCGAGACCGTGCGGGCGCAGAAGGAGGCCGCGATCGAGGCGCAGGAGTTCGAGAAGGCGGCCCAGCTGCGCGACAAGGAGCGCAAGCTCACGCAGAAGAAGAAGGAGCTCGAGGACGACTGGCGCAACTCCTCGGACGAGGAGCAGCCGGAGATCGGCGAGGACGAGATCGCCGACATCGTGTCCATGTGGACGGGCATCCCGGTCTTCAAGCTGACCGAGGCCGAGTCGCAGAAGCTCATTCGGATGGAGGACGAGCTCCACAAGCGCGTCATCGGCCAGGACCCGGCCATCGTCGCCGTCTCGAAGGCGATCCGTCGCGCGCGCGCCGGCATCAAGGACCCGAAGCGGCCTACCGGCTCGTTCATCTTCCTCGGCCCCTCGGGCGTCGGGAAGACGGAGCTCGCGCGCACGCTGGCCGAGTTCCTGTTCGGCGACGAGGACATGATGATCCAGGTGGACATGTCGGAGTACATGGAGAAGCACTCCGTGTCCCGGCTCGTCGGCTCGCCGCCCGGCTACGTCGGCTACGACGAGGGCGGCCAGCTCACCGAGGCCGTTCGCCGGAAGCCGTACTCAGTCGTCCTCCTCGACGAGATCGAGAAGGCCCACCCGGACGTCTTCAACATCCTGCTCCAGATCCTCGAGGACGGGAAGCTGACGGACGCGCAGGGACGGAAGGTCGACTTCCGGAACACGATCGTGATCATGACCTCGAACCTCGGCGCGGCTCAGATCTCGAAGAACCAGACGCTCGGCTTTTCGCTGGGCGACGAGGGCGGCCTCTCGTACGACGAGATGAAGGAGCGCGTCATGTCGGAGCTCAAGAAGGTGTTCCGGCCCGAGCTCCTGAACCGCATCGACGAGGTCATCGTCTTCCACAAGCTCGAGAGGGCCGAGATCCTCCAGGTCGTCGAACTGATGATGAAGCGCGTGCGCGAGGAGATGACGAAGCACGGGACCGACATCGAGCTCACGGACGAGGCGAAGGAGCTGCTCGTCGAGCAGGGCTACGACCCGGCGATGGGAGCACGGCCGCTCCGCCGCGCGATCCAGCGCATGATCGAGGACCCGCTCGCCGACTTCATCCTCGGGCGGGAGCTCGACTCCGGCGCGACGATCGTCATCGACCGGCGCGAGAGCCCGGGCGAGGACGAGGCGCCGGTGGAGATCCGGATCCTCGAGGGGACGCCGGTGCGGGCCGCGGTCGGCGCCCCGGAGGACGGCGCGCTCGACGGCGACGAGCCGAGCGACGAGCACTCCGAAGACGCGTAGGGTCGCGGCGGCCACCTGCGTGTAGGGCCGAGGCTTGCCTCGCCCTCGTGTGACGACCTCGACACGGACTGTCGCCGATGCCGTGACGAGCCTCGCCCCTACGACTCGGGATCGTGGTCGGCGGCTTCAAGTCCGGGAGCTCTCGCGCGGTGGGAAGTCCGCTCTGGCAGCCGGATAACACGACCGCGTGATCCGCGACGAAGGCGCCTAACGCGACTGCGGGAGTACATCGCGACCAACCGATTGGCTGGGCGCTCGATCCGGAGAATCCCGACCGCCCTCATGCTGACGAGGACGACCCAAGGGTCGCCCTTACACTCCGCTCGTGGGCGATGTGAGAGTCAGGCACGCGAAGCCGTCCGACTACGGCCGGGTCATCGGGCGCGTCAACGTCTGGTGGGGCGGGCGCGAGATGGCGCCGATACTGCCTCAGCTCTTCTTCGTCCACTTCGAGGGCACGAGCTTCGTCGCCGAGGCCGGGGAGGACGAGCTCGCCGGCTTCCTCTGCGGGTTCCTCTCGCAGGCGAACGAGGACGAGGCGTACATCCACTTCGTCGGGGTAGATCCGGAGCGGCGCGGAGAGGGGATCGGAGGCGCGCTCTACGAGCGCTTCTTCGACGAGGTGCGGTCGCAGGGGCGCACGGTCGTCCGCTGTGTCACGTCGCCGGTGAACCAGGGCTCCGTCGCCTTCCACGAGGCGCTCGGCTTCGTGGTCGACCGGGTCGTCGCCGACTACGACGGCCCGGGCGAGGACCGCGTCCTGCTCGTCAAGTCCCTGACGGCCGCGGAGGCGCCGACCGCTACGCGTTGACGGTCGTCGACGAGCGCTTCGCCCGAGTCTGACGGACGTTCAGGTACGCGCCGGCGAGGACGAGCGCAGCGAGGGCGACGCCGACGTAGCTCGCGATCGTCGAGCCCGCGTCGGTGAGGTTCTTGAGCGCCGTCGCGAGGAGGACGAGCGCTGCGAGCGCGAGGGTGACGAGGCCCCACGGCACGTCGGAAGGCAGCTCCACGTCGGTGAGGTGAAGGAGCACCGTGAGGACGAGGAGCCCGAGCGTGACGAGGCCGATCAGGAGCCCCCAGGCGTCCCACCCGTCGAGGAGCACCTCCGCGCGGCCGTTCGGCCCGAAGTCGACCTCGACCTTCTGCCAGGTGAGGGAGAGGTTCAGGAAGAGCGCAGTGGTCCCGACCATCAGGAGCTTGGTGCCGGTCGACAGGGACGAGATCCTCTGCATGGCGGTCCTTTCGCGCGCCGCCTCGGCGGCAGTCAGTGGCGATTTGCGGCGTTTTTGCTCTTCGCAGGGTACTCGGGAATCTCGCGCCTGCACAGAGCGACCCCCGTTTCCGGGGGTCGCTCGAACGAGTGAGAGGATGGATTTCGCGCTAGGCGGTGCTGCGCGGTGGCTCGTCGGTCTCCGACGGCGCCTCGGGCTCTGCGGGCGGCGTGTACTCCGGGGCAGCCTCCTGCGCCGGCGGCTCGGTGCGCGCAGGCGGCGGCGGAGGCGGTGGCGCAGCCGCGGTCGTCGTGCCTGCTCCGGGCGCCGCCATCCCTGGCACTTCGGTCCGCAGCTGGTCGATCCCGCCGGCTTCCTGGACCGTCTGGAACGCACCCACCGCGACGACCACCGCGAGGATCAACCCGATCCAAGCCCAGATCGTCGGCTCGTCGCCGAGGATCGTGAGGATCTTGATGATCGCGAAGATGAGGATCAGCGTCCCGATGAGGGCGGCGGACATCGCGGTCGAGACCGGCAGCGGGATGTTGACCGACGCAAGACGCACGATCAGCCAGGCGATCAGCACGATCGTCAGGATCCCGACGATCGCCCCGATGCCACGCCAGCCGCTGAACGTGGCGTCGATGCCGAGCTCGTCGGCGAAGTCCCCGCCGAAGTCCTGCCAGGGCAGGAAGAGGCTGATGAAGAGGAGCACGCCGGACACGAGCATGATCTGCGCTCCGCGTCCGAGGTCGTTGAAACGTTCCATGCGGCCGTCCTTTCGAGTCGTGGTCTCGCTCGCGTTCTCCGGCACTCTTATCCACCCGCGCACGAGTTGCAAGCGAGAAGACACTGTTCCGTGACGAACGGCGTCGGACAGCGTTCCTAGACTTGCTCGACGATGGCGAAGCTCCTGGTGAAGTACGTCTGCTCCGAGTGCGGGACCGCGAGCCCGCGATGGCTCGGCAAGTGCCCCGGGTGCAACGCCTTCGGGACGCTCGTCGAGGAGCTCGCCGGTGTCCACGGCGCCTCGGCATCGTCGCGCGGAGGCCGGGCCGCGACGCCGGTCCTGCTCGGCGAGGTCGTCGCCACGGAGTCGGAGCGGGTCTCGACCGGGGTTCCGGAGCTCGACCGCGTACTCGGCGGCGGCATCGTGCCGGCCTCGCTCGTGCTCGTCGGCGGCGAGCCCGGAGTCGGGAAGTCGACGCTCCTCCTGACCGCGCTCGGGGCGATCGCGCGGGACGGCCGGAAGGCTCTCCTCGTGACGGGAGAGGAGTCGGCAGCGCAGGTCTCGCTGCGCGCCGCCCGGATCGGCGGCTCGGAGACCGTCGAGATCCTCGCGGAGACGGAGCTCGATGTCGTGTGCGCGACCCTCGAGCAGCGGCGACCGGACGTGTGCGTCATCGACTCGGTGCAGACGTTGCACGCCTCCGAGCTCTCTTCCGCGCCCGGCTCGGTCGCGCAGGTGCGCGAGGCCGCGGGGCGCCTGCTACGCGTCGCGAAGGAGTCGGGTGTAGCAACGATCCTCGTCGGACACGTGACGAAGGACGGCGCCGTGGCCGGTCCTCGCGTGCTGGAGCATCTCGTCGACTGCGTCTTGCAGTTCGAGGGCGACCGCTACCACGAGCACCGCGTCCTGCGGGCGACGAAGAATCGCTTCGGCTCCACGAACGAGCTCGGCGTGTTCGAGATGACCGCCGCGGGGCTCGTCGGCGTGCCGGACCCGTCTGCGCTCTTCGGGAAGACCCACCCGGGCGAGGTCGGGGCCGCCGTGGGGTGCGCCCTCGAGGGCACGAGGCCGCTCCTCCTCGAAGTGCAGGCGCTCGTCTCTCCGACCGATCTTGCGATGCCGCGCCGGGTCGGGACCGGCGTCGACCCGAAGCGGCTGGCGATGATCGTCGCCGTCCTCGGCCGGCACGCCGGGGTCGCTCTCGGGAGCGCCGACGTGTTCGTCAACGTCGCCGGCGGCGTGCGGATCGAGGAGCCTGGCGCTGACCTCGCGGTGGCGCTCGCCATCGCCTCGGCAGCGCGCGGCACGCCCACGGTCGAGGGCGCGGCCGCGTTCGGCGAGGTCGGGCTCACGGGTCGGTTACGGCCCGCCTCGCAGGCCGAGCGCCGGCTGGACGAGTGCGCGAAGCTCGGGATCGGGCTGGTCGTCGCGCCGGACGGAACTCCCCCGCGCACCCGTCCTCGCGTCGCGACGTTCGACAGCCTACGGGCTGCGATCGGGGCGGGTCTCGAGCGCGGGCCGCGCCAGGCAGCTGCCGACGCGGCCTAGCCTGGAGGCGCGCGAGCGGTTCCCTGGAGAGTTGCGGTTCCGTTAAGGACCCGTGAGAAACCCGCTATCATGCGAGTGCGGCTGGCAGCGAACTCACTGCCGGCACTTTTTTGTGAGAGCGACGGATACCGACTTCGGGGAGGCTGGCTTGTTCGAGATCGGCGACAAGGTGGTCTATCCGCATCACGGGGCGGGGACGGTTGTAAGGAAGGAGAAGCGAGAGGTGCTCGGGCAGGTCCGCGAGTACCTCACGATCCAGATCCTCCACAACGACATGACCGTCAACGTGCCCTGCGAGAACGCGGAGCGCGTGGGATTGCGGACAGTCATCGACCAACGCACGGTGGCAATGGTGGTGAAGACACTCTCCGGCGGTTCGACCGAGATGCCGAAGAACTGGAACCGCCGCTTCAAGCACAACCGCGACAAGATGAAGACCGGCAACATCTTCGAGCTCGCGGAGGTCGTGCGAAACCTCGCCGTTCGGAACAACGAGAAAGGCCTCTCGACGGGCGAGAAGCAGATGTTCGTCAAGGCGAAGAAGATCCTCGCCTCGGAGCTCATGTACGCGAAGGGCATGGACGAGGACGAGGCGGCCGCCTGGCTCGACGACGTGCTGTCGCGCGCCGGCCAGCCGAGGGCGAAGGCGCGCGCGAAGCCGAAGCCGGCTCCCGCGAGTGCGTGAGCCGCCCGGGGGTTCCGGCGTCGCCGGGGCCACCTGGGCGCTCATCGCCGCCGCCGGTGCGGGCGAGCGACTCCGCATCGATCGACCGAAGGCGTTCGCCCCGCTCGCGGGGCGGCCGCTGCTCGCCGAGAGCCTCGAGCGCCTCGACGCCTGCCCCTGGGTCGACGCCGTCGTCGTCGCCGCCCCTGCTGGCTGGGAGGAGCCGGCGATCCTCCTCTCCGAGGAACTGGCGACGACGAAGGTCGTCTCCTGCGTCACCGGAGGGGAGAGCCGCACCGAGTCCGTCCGAGCCGCCCTCGCCGAGGTCCCGGACGAGGCGCTCGTCGTCCTCGTGCACGACGCGGCGCGACCACTGGTCGACGACGCGCTCGTGGAGCGCGTGCTCGAGCCGCTCTCTGGCGGGTTCGACGGCGCCGTGCCGGTGCTGCCCGTGTCCGACACGCTGAAGCGGGTCGACGGCGGCGTGGTCGTCGAGACGGTGTCCCGCGACGGGCTGGCGCGCGCTCAGACACCGCAGGGATTCCTCGCGCCCGTGCTGCGGCGAGCGCTCGAGGGCGATCTCGCGGAGGCGACCGACTGCGCGTCGCTCGTCGAGCGGATCGGGGGCCGCGTGGCGGCGGTGGACGGCGATCCGCGGCTCCTCAAGGTGACGACGCCGGAGGACCTCGCCATCGTCGAGGCGCTGCGTCGTCCCGCGTAGCTGTGGGCCTGTGGAAGCCTTTGCATGCAATCGTCACTCCTCGAGTGTCAGACACTGACAACAGCGCGCCCCCGACCGCGGCCGCCGCCTGCGCATGATCGTCGACTACCACGTGCACCTCCGCGACCCGAGCGGCGGCATCGAGCACACCCCCGCCGCCGCCCGGCGCTTCGTCGAGACCGCGGCCACCCGCGGCGTGGACGAGATCGGCTTCACCGAGCACGTCTACTACTTCCGTGAAACGCAGGAGATCTGGAACGTGCCGTACCAGCGTGAGCGCTGCCGGTTCGACCTCGATCGCTACTGCGACGCCGTCCTCGAAGCGAAGCGCGAGGGGCTGCCGGTGAAGCTCGCGCTGGAGGTCGACTACGTGGGCGAGCGGCAAGAGCGTCTGTCCGAGCTCCTCGGGCCGTACCCGTGGGACTACCTGCTCGGGTCGGTGCACTGGATCGACGGCGAGGCGATCGACGCCGAGCCCGGCCTCTGGGCTCACGCGTCCGTGGATGAGGTCTGGCGCCGCTACGTCCGCGCACTCGCGGAGCTTGCGCGAAGCGGCGCGGTCGACGTTCTCGCGCACCCCGATCTCGCGAAGATCTTCGGCGAGCGACCTGAGCCCGGCGTCCTCGCGGAGCTGCACTCCGAGGCGGCGGAGGCGATCGCGGCGGCGGGGGTCGCCGTCGAGATCTCGACCGCGGGGCTCCGGAAGCCCGTCGGCGAGCTATACCCGGACGCGGCGCTCCTCGCCGAGTGCGTCCGCCGCGGCGCGGTCGTGACGCTCGCGTCCGACGCGCACGAGCCGCACCTCGTCGGCGAGGACTTCGATCGCGCGGTCGCGGCTGCCCGGAGCGCCGGCTGCTCGACCGTCACCGTCTTCGACGCGCGACAGGCGCGTCAGGAGCCGCTCGGCTGATGGAGCTGCGAGTCGGGATCGGCGTCGACGGCCACGCGTTCGGGGAGGGCGTCCCGCTCGTGCTCGGCGGTGTCTCGATCGACTACCCGCAGGGGCTCGCAGGGCATTCCGACGGCGACGTGATCGCACATGCGCTGATCGACGCGCTCCTCGGTGCCGCCAACCTCGGCGACATCGGCTCCCTCTTCCCTTCCGCCGACGAGCAGTACCGCGGTGCGTCGTCGCTCGACCTGCTCTGGGAGGCATACCGCGAGGTGCGAGACGCGGGCTTCGAGCTCGTGAACGCAGACTGCGTCCTCGTCGGCGAGGAGCCGCGTATCGGCGACATCCGCGAGGAGATGGGGGAGCGGCTCGCAGGCGCACTGGGAGTCGAGGCCGGCAGGGTGACCGTGCGGGCGACGACCACGGACGGGCTCGGGTTCACCGGCCGCGGCGAGGGCCTCGTCGCGCACGCCGTGGCGCTGCTTCGGCGGTCGGAGGCGTAGGAGCCAGGCGGCCTTCAGCTCGCGGGCAGGGTGAAGCAGACGCGGGCGCCGCCGCCCTCGCGCTCCTCCGCCCAGATCCGCCCGCCGTGCGCCTCGACGAGGCCGCGCGCGATCGCGAGGCCGAGCCCTGCGCCGCGGGTGGAGCGCGACGGATCTCCGCGCCAGAAGCGCTCGAACATCCGCGTCCGGGTCTCGGCGTCGAGACCGTCGCCGGTGTCCTCCACCGCGACCTGGACCTCGTGCTCGAGCGACTCCACGCGCACGGCCACCGCGCCGTCGCTCGGCGTGTGCCGGAGTGCGTTCGTCAGCAGGTTCATCAGCACGCGCTCGACCTCGACCGGAGCGAAGTGCGCCCTGGGGTCGCCGTCGACCTTCGCTGCGAGATGAACGCCGCGCAGCCGCGCCTCTGCCTCGACCCCGCGCAGGCTGCTCGACACGATGGGCTCGATCGGGAGCTCGCGCAGCTCCAGCGTGAGCGCACCGGCGTCGATGCGAGCGAGCTCGAAGAGGTCGTCGACGAGCTGCGAGAGCACGTCGACCTGCTCTCGGAGCGCGGGCACGTACTCGGCGGGCTCCGCGAGGCCGTCCTCGAGCGCCTCGAGCATCGCCTGCATGTTCGCGAGCGGCGTGCGGAGGTCGTGGCTCGCCCACGCGACGAGCTCTCGCCTCGTGTCGAACAGGCGGCTCAGGCTCTCGCCCATGTCGTTGAACGAGGCGGCGAGCTGTGCAACCTCTGCCGGCCCGCTCTCGGGCGCACGCGAGGTGAGGTCGCCCCCCGCGAGCTCGGTGGAGGCGTGGCGCACGCGGTCGATCGCATCCGCGATCGAGCGGGCGACCACGAGCGCGGCCACGATCGCCGTGAGCGCCGAGAGCGCCATGACGGCGAGGATCTTCTTGTCGTCGCCCATGTGGAACATCACCCAGCCGGAGAGCAGCACCGCCGCGAGGGGGAGGACGACGGCAAGCACGGCGAGGGCCGCGAGCTGCAGCCGGACCGTCGGCAAGCGCCGAAGCAGGTACGCGAGCCCGAGCCCGACCCCGAGCGTGCCAAGGGCGACGACGAGCGCGGTGACGATCACGGGACGAGCCGGTAGCCGACGCCCCACACCGTCTGCAGGTGCTGCGGCTGCGACGGATCGCGCTCGAGCTTCTTCCGGAGGCGCCGGATGTGCACGGTCACGGTTCCCGTGTCGAGCGCCGCGGTGTACCCCCAGACGCTCGCCATGAGCTGGTCGCGCGAGAACACGCGCCGCGGATGGCTCGCCAGGAACCAGACGAGGTCGAACTCCCTCGCGGTGAGCCGCACCTCGCGGCCGTCCTGCCTCGTCTCGCGTGTCGCCTGCTCCAGCTCGACGTCGCCGAACGAGAGCCTCTCCTCCGCGGGCGCTCTCGGCGCGGATCGGCGAAGGACCGTCCGTACGCGCGCGGCCAGCTCGCGCGGGGAGAACGGCTTCGTGACGTAGTCGTCCGCACCGAGCTCGAGGCCGACGATGCGATCGGCCTCCTCGCCGCGCGCG
>Ga0299907_10002254_pt1 | contig 11720 bp, 11 predicted proteins | sample RVTome_16_FD_198680 | JGI IMG/M metagenome (GOLD analysis project Ga0299907, IMG submission 198680) | Soil microbial communities from uranium-contaminated site in the Upper Colorado River Basin, Wyoming, United States - RVT152D67 (version 2) ...
GGCGTACTCGCAGATTCCCAGGGCCGCCCGGGCGGTGAAGCACCGGGCCGCGGCGGCGTGGATCGAGCGGCTGGCCGGCGACAGGGTCACCGACCATGCGGAGGTTCTGGCGCACCATTACGGGCAGGCGATGGAGCTCGCCCGGGCGGCCGGAGACTCGACCGAGGCCGCGGCGTTGGAGGAGCCGGTGCGGCGGTTCCTGGTCCTGGCCGGAGACCGCGCCTTCCAGCTCGACGCGTCCGGCGCCGAACGGTTCTTCCGACAGGCCGTGGAGCTGACGCCCCCCGGTCACCCGGACCGAGCGACCCTCCTCCTGAAGCTCGGCCGAACGGGGAACGTGACCGGCAGGATCGGCGAGGCGGAACATGATCTGGAGGCCGCGCTCGAGGCAGCTCGTCCCGACGGCGACCCGATGTTCGTCGGCGAGATCATGACCGAGCTGTCGGCGGCGAAGTGGCGCCTCGGCAACACGACCGGGGGGGCCGCGACGATCGACGGGGCCATCGATCTCCTCGAGCAGCAGGGGCCGAGCCCCCAGCTTGCCGCGGCGTACGTGGCGAAGGCCGGGAGGTACATGCTGCTGTCCGAGCCCGGGCCGACCCTCGAGTGGACCGAGAAGGCGCTGGTCCTGGCCGAACGCTTCGGGCTCGAGGAGCACCTGGTCCGGCTCCGGCAGTATCGAGGGATGGCGCGATGGGCGCTCGGCGACCTCGGCGGGGGCGACGACCTGCGGGAGGCCCTCCGGTTCGGCCTGGAGATCGGCGCCGTGTACGAGACGACGACGGCGTTCACGAACCTGGCCGACTTCGTGTGGATCGCCGAGAGCCCCCAGCAGGGCCTGGAGCTCCAACGCCGGGGCATCGAGCTGGCCGACGCCCGCGGCCACGTCCACGGATCGCTATGGATCCGGGCCGAGACGACCTGGCTGCTCTACGACTCGGGCCGGTGGGACGAGCTGATCGAGACGGCCGACCGGGTCATCGCCGCCGACCAGGAGCGAGGCGGCAGCAACATCACCGACCTGGTGGCCTCGTACCGGGCCAAGGTGCTGCTGAACCGGGGGAACCTCGCCGAGGCAGCCGCCATGGCCGAGCGGTTCCTCCCTCGAGCTCGCGAAAACGCGGAGCCGCAGATCCTCCTCCCCTCGCTGTTGGTGACCGCGATGATCCGGACGGCCCAGGGAGGGATCGACGACGCGCTCGAGCTCGTCGAGGAGCTTCAGGGGTCGAGCCAGGAGCTGGTGTTCCGGGGCATCCAGCTCGCCGACGCGTCGCGCATCTGCTTCTCGGCGGGCGACATCTCCCTCGCCGAGCGTCTCAAGGAGGGGACCCCCGAAGCGGCCGCTCGAGACCGGCACTCGCTGCTGACCGCGCGAGCGCTCCTCGCCGAGATGCGGGGAGAGACCGAGGACGCCCTGGCGCTGTTCGCCGAGACCGCGGAAGCCTGGCGAGGATACGGTCACCCCTGGGAGGAAGCCCACGCGGACTTCGGAACCGGCCGATGCCTGGTCGCCTCGGGTCGTCAGGCGGAGGCCGTGGCGCCGCTGGGGGGAGCCCGCGACGTGTTCGCGGGGCTGGGGGCCACGCCGGCGATCGCGGAGGTGGACGGGTGGCTCTCGCGGGCCACCGCCCGAACCTCCTGACGGATCAGCTCGCCCGACGGGCTGCCCCGAACTGCCTGATCGCCGGCGGCAGCACGGGGAGCACCAGCCGCGAGGCCCGGGACGCGGCGGCCAGCGATGCCCGTGAGCGGAGCCCGGCCCGGAGGTCGAACATCGACCGGACTCGCTCCGGGAGGAGCGCCAGCGTGATCTGACGGATGGCCGCCGTGGGGACCCGGAACACCAGCGGCAGCGGCGGCCGGAGGACGTCCGCGACCAGCCGGCGCCCCTCCGCCGAGGCCCGGAGGTCGGGCCCCTCGAGCATGCCCCGCAGGTAGGAGCGGAAGGTGACGAGGTCTGCCGGGATCACGGCCCGGGGGATCCCGAACAGCTCGGCCGCGTCGACGCTCTCCAGGTAGTACCGACGGCGATCCGGTTCCGACAGGGGTCGGACGAATCGCTCGTACACCAGGAGCGTGGTGTCGACGAGCGTGGCGTTGACCCACAGGAGGAGGTCGGGATCGTTCGCGTCGTACGGCCGGCCGCCGGCGCTGCCCGAGACGCGATCGTGCACGGCCCGGATCCCGGCCGAGGCCGCCTCAGCCTCCGCCTCCGTGCCGTAGATCAGCGCCAGGCTCAGGTCGAGGGTCCGCCGGAGCCGCTGCAGCGCCCGGGCGGGGAAATCGCTGTGCTCGGCCACGCCGGCTGCCACGAGCGGATGGGCCAGCTGCATGACCAGGGCCCGCTGTCCCCCGACCAGCAGGACGCGCTCCCGGTTGACCTCGGCCATGGTCGAGGCGTGCATCGTTCCGATACCGTACCGCCGTGCTGATCCGGGAGGCCCGAGCCGAGGACTGGCCCGGCGTGGCCGACCTCTTGGCCCAGCTGGGCCGGCCCGACGTGCGGAGCACCGGCGAGGAGACCGCCGCGCGGGAGGTATTCGAGCGGTACCTCGACCGCGACCACGCCGTGCTCCTGGTGGCCGAGGAGGGTGGCCGGGTCGTGGGCCTCCTCGACATGGAGTACCGGGTTCGGCTCAACTTCACCTCGCCCCAGGCGTGGATCCCCGACCTCGTGGTGGACGAGGACACCCGCTCCGCAGGCGTCGGCGGCGCGCTGCTGGGCAGGGCCGAGGAGCTCGCCCGGGAGCGAGGATGCTGGGGGATGACCCTCGAGTCCGCGACGTGGCGGGAGCGGGCCCACGCCTTCTACGTCCGCGAGGGCTGGGCCGACACCGGGAAGTCGTTCTCGAAGCCCCTGGCCGAGGGCCTGACCTGGCCCCCGGCCCCCCGGCCCTAGCGGCGGCCCACGATCACGCGCGTGACCTCGGGCCATCCCTTCGTGCTCCGGACGTCGCGGTAGCCGGCCCGGACCAGCAGACCCCGGACCCGCCGGGCGAAGTCCGGGCTGACCTCGAGGAGGACCCACCCGCCGGGGCGGAGCCACGCCCCTCCCTCGCCGACGGCCCGCTCGACCAGGCTGAGCCCGGACTCGGTGTAATCGGTGAGGGTGTGCTCGGGCTCGAACCCCCGCACCTCGAGCGGGAGGTCCCGTAGCTCGGGGTGGGGGACGTAGGGGACGTGCGCGGTGAGGACGTCGACCGCCCCTCGGAGCCGCCTCGGGAGCGGGGCGAGCATGTCCCCGACGTGGAACCGAACGTTCCGGAGCCCCAGGGAGGCGGCGTTGGCCCGGGCCTGACGGATCGCGTCGGCGGAGATGTCGGTGCCGTGGACCTCGGCCTGCGGCGACCCGGCGGCCAGGGCCATCGCGATCGGACCGATCCCCGTGGCCAGGTCCACCGCCACCGGTCGCGACCGCCCCCGGAGCCGCCGGCGAGCCTGGTCCACCGTGAACTCGCTCGACTGCCGGGGCACGAACGCGCCGGGGCGGACCCGGAGCCGGAGCCCCGCGAACTCGGTCCATCCCAGGATGTGCGCCATCGGCTCGCCCCCGGCCCGCCGCCGGATCAGGTTCTCGTACCGGCGGGCCCGGCGGCCGTCCACCGTCAGGTCGTCCTCGAGGTCGTCGGCCTCGGTGCCCAGGCACAGGGCCAGGAGCGCCCGGGCGTCATCCCGTTCCCGGCTGGAGGGCCAGTGGTCGATGGCCGGCGAGCGGCGGAGGCGGCGTTCGCCCTCGGCGATCAAGTCTCCTACGGACGCGGTCACCGGCGAACTGTACCCGGCCGGGGCGTATCCTTGGCTCGTGGCGAACCGACCGATCCGCTCGATCCCCGACCGTGCCGCGGCCAAGGCCGTGACGATGATGGCGGACCGGGTCTTGGTGCGCCGGCCCGACGAGGAGGCCGAGCGTCGATCCAAGGGCGGCCTGCTGATCCCGGCCACGGCGGCCACCGTCAGCAAGCGCGGCCTGTGGGCCACGGCCGTGGCGGTCGGCCCCAACGTGCGGAGCGTCGAGCCCGAGGACGAGGTCCTGCTCCTGCCCGATGCCGGGATCGAGGTCGAGATCGGGGGCGAGGAGTACCTGCTGGTGCGGGAGCGCGAGATCCACGCGGTGGCCAGCGAGCGCGGGGACCCGCGGACGGGACTCTACCTCTAGGGCCCCGACCCCCCATACTGTCGCGCATGCGCGTCAACCGGCCGAACGAGCCCTCGTTCGCCGGCCTGGGGACGTTCGACAAGCTGCCGCTGATCCTGGAGCCGGCCGAGCTCGAGGGCGTCGACGTGGCGGTCGTCGGTGCTCCGATCGACGAGACAACGGTGGGCCGCCCCGGGACCAGGTTCGGCCCCCGGGCCATCCGGCTGTCCGATCCCGCCGGCTCGGGGGACGAGCGGCCCCACATGGATCTCGGGGTCGATCCCTACGAGGTGCTCACGGTGGTCGACCACGGCGACGTCGAGGTGGTCCCCGGCGATCCGGCCCGGAGCCACGAGGCCATCCGGGCCGCCGTCGGCGGCATCCTGGCCGCCGGGGCCTTCCCGGTGGTGCTCGGTGGTGACCACTCGATCCTCCATCCGGACGCCGGGGCGGCCGCCGACCACCTCGGCCGGGGCACGGTCGGGGTCATCCACTTCGACGCCCACGCCGACGACGCCGAGACGCTGTTCGGGGTGCGCCGGTCCCACGGGACCCCCGTCCGCCTCCTGGTCGAGGAGGGCTCGGTCCGGGGCCAGGACGTGGTCCAGGTGGGACTCCGCGGGTACTGGCCGGGTCCCGAGGAGTTCGCCTGGGCCCGGGAGCAGGGGCTGGAGTGGTTCACCCAGGGCGAGATCGACGAGCGCGGCCTCGACGAGATCGTCGAGGAGGCCATCCGGCGGTCCCCCGGGCGGGTCTGGCTCTCGGTGGACATCGACGTGGTCGACCCGGGCTCGGCCCCGGGCACGGGCGCCCCGGAGCCCGGCGGGCTCACGCCCCGGGAACTGCTCCGGGCAGTCCGCCGGATCGGCCGGGAGGTCGACCTGTGCGGGATGGAGGTGGTCGAGGTCTCCCCGCCCTACGATCAGGCGGACGTGACGGCCCTCCTGGCGCACCGGGCCATCCTGGAGGTCCTGTCCGGCCTGGCCTTGCGGCGCTCGGGGCGCGACCCGTCCCCCGAACGGCCGACCCGCCCGGCCCGCTGACGGTTGTCAGGGCCGTCTGCTAGGGTTCGCGCGCTCGCATACCGCGGTTTCCACTCCCCTAGTGCTGGGTAACCAAGCACACCGTGGATCGGCTGACCCAGGTCAGTACGACGAGGATCCCGGAACGTGACAAGACCAGCGAGCTTCTAGAACCCCTCGACTCGGTCAGCCTCGGGATCCGACGCCTCCCCGACGGAGGCGGACATCGCCCATACAGGAGGTACATGGATGACGCCCGCACAGCGGCTGGTCGCCGTGGGAGCTGCCCTGGTGATCGGTCTGCCCGCCGGCGCGGCGGCCGAGGAGCCGCACGCGCCCCAGACGTCATGGCAGCTCCGGGCCCAGGTCAGGCCCGAACGCGGAGCCCGGCTCAGCAAGCCCAAGGGGCTCTCAGAGGCCGCCGCGGACCTGCGGCGGGCCGTCTGCCGCCGGGCCGGCGACCTGCTTCGGGATGGCAGCCCTCGCCGGGCCAAGGTGGAGCTCACCCTGTGGCGCCAGTCCGGAGCCGAGGACGGGACCCAGGCCCCCGTGACCGCCGTCTCCTGCCACGAGCGCCTCGGTGAGGAGAGCGCCTTCAGGCTGAAGGCCCGGGTGATCTGGCCGCAGGCCCCCGGCGAGCGAACATCCGCCGGCCCGATGTCCCTCGGCCCGGCCGTGGCCAAGGTGGCCGAGGCGGCCAACGCGGTCGCCGGCCGGGTGCTCCAGTCAGAGGAGCAGGCGTGGATCACGCTGCGGATGTGGAGCGTGGAGAAGAAGCCCCGGGGGATGGTCCGGGCCCTGGCCCGGAAGTACGGGGTGAGCGTGGCCACGGCCGTCCACGTGGCCGCGTGCGAGTCCGGGTTCAACCCGAAGGCGTACAGCTACCCCTACGCCGGCATCTACCAGCAGGACGTCCGGTACTGGCCGTCGCGGGCCCGCCATTACGGCCACCGCGGGGCGAGCCCGTTCAACCCGTTCGCGAACGTCGACGTCAGCCTGCGGATGGCCCGGGCCGCCGGCTGGGGCCACTGGGGCTGCGCCTGACCGAGGGACCTACTTCCCCTTCCGGTCCTCCACGGCCCGCTTGATGCGGTCCGCCACGGCCGGCATCTCGGTCTCCATGGACCGGAAGTCCCGGCCGAACATCACCACGGCGCGCATCGGGCTGGTGGCCACCACGGACGCCGTCCGGCGAACGGATTCGATCAGCGCGATCTCCCCGAAGAAGTCACCCGGTCCCAGCTCGGCGACCACCTCGTCGCCGTGCCGGACGGCAGCGGTGCCCTCCTCGATCACGAAGAACTCGTAGGCGAACTTCCCCTCGTCCACGAGGTGCTTCCCCTCGGGGACCTCGACCTCGTCGGCCCAGCGAGACACCTTCTCCCGCTCGGCCTCCGAGAGCTCCGCGAACAGCGGGATCGACTTCAGACGGCCCGGATCCATCCATGCCCTCCTTCCCTACAGTGCGTCAGTGTTCCATGAACGGGGGCCGTCGGGCCAGCGGACGACTCGCTTCGGTGGGACCCCACCTAGGGCCCGGCCTCGGGATCGGGCACGCCCCGGGCCAGGCTGGCCGCCACGGCCCCGCCGAGGATCAGGGACCCGCCGAGGAGGACGCCCGGCCGGAGCGCCTCACCGAGGAACCCCAGCGCCAGGAGCGCCGCGGCCACGGGCTCCAGCGAGGAGATGATCGAGGTCCGGACGGCCCCCAGCCGCCGGACCCCCAGGAACAGCAGGGAGAAGGCCCCGGCGGTCAGCAGGCCCATGGCCACGATCGGCAGCCACTCCTCCGGCCACGCCGGGAGCCGGGACCCGGAGACGAGGGCCACCGTGACGTGGCCGGCCGACGCCGACAGCGCGATCCACATCGAGGACACCAGCGGCGGGGTCCGACGAACCAGCGTCTCCAGCCCGATCAGGAAGAACGAGATCGTCACGGCCGACGCCAGCGCGAACACGACGCCCAGCGTGGTGATGTCGAGCCCGCCCGAGGACGCCACCACGACGCCGGCCCCGGTGACGGCCGCCACCAGCGCCCCGCCCACCAACAGGCCGGGGAGGCCCATCCCGAACGCGGCCGCCAGGACGGCCACCCACACCGGGTACGTGTAGAAGAGCAGGGTGACGGTGGCGGCCGTCCCTCGGCCCAGCGCCAGGAAGAAGAACGCCGACTCGACGGCGTAGCCCAGGGCTCCCAGCAGCAGCAGCCGCCACCACTCACCTCGGGCGGGGCGGAGCGGCTGGCGGCCCGCCGCCAGCACCAGCGCCAGCAGGACCGCGGCCGTGCCGAAGCGGATCCCCAGCAGGGTGCTGACGGGGATGTCCCGGACCCCTTCCGAGCGGCCGATCGTGACGATCGTTCCGAACAGGATCGCGGCCGCCGCCGTCAGCAGGCCTCCCGTCAGGTCACGGCCTCCGTGGGCTGCCATGGCCGACGCATGGTACCGGGCACCGCCCGGCCGGTCTGGTAGGCTGACCGGCCGATGGGCAAGGAAGTCCTGTACGAGACCTTCTACGCCAAGGCCCCCGGTCAGGAGAAGCTGCGGAAGACCGCCCAGGGCCGGCTGCGGCATCTCCTCTCCCAGGGCTGGCACGAGATGGCCCGCGAGCCCGCCGGGCCGGACGCGTTCCGGATCCGGCTCGAGCGCGAGGGCGCCACGCGCCCCTTGCCGCCTCTCCGGACGAAACCCGAGCCCCCTCCGCGCAGGATGGGCCGAGGTGGACCCGGGGGACGGTTCGGCGGCCCGGGCGGTCGCGGTGGTCCTCCCGGCGGTCGGGGTGGTCCTCCCGGCGGTCGGGCCGGCCCTCCCGGTCGGGGCGGCCCTCCCGGCGGCGGCCAGCAGCAGCCTCCCCCGCGCTAGCCCGAGCCCTCCGGCCGCTCCGGCACCGCCACGTGGTGATCGGTGACCGCTTGGAACGCCGCGGCCGCTCGCAGGATCGCGGCCTCCTCCCCGGGCCGGCCGATCAGCTGGATCCCGATCGGCAGCCCGTCCGACGAGAAGCCCGCGGGAACGCTCACGGCAGGGAGGCCGGCCAGGTTGACCGACCTCGTCAGGAGCGACGGGGCACCACGCCGCACGCTGAGCCGCCCCGACCTCACCTCCACCCAGTCCGCCCCCGCGGGGGGGGCCACGATCGGGGTGGCCGCGGCCAGAAGGACGTCGGCCGTCGACAGCGCGGCCAGGAACGCCGCCCGGACGGCGGCGGCTCGCTCCCGGGCCGCGGCCGTGACCTCTTCGGCCTGCTCGGCTCCTCGCCGGAGGAGCTCCACGGTCGGCCGGTGCAGGAGCTCCGGCCGGTCGAGGAGCGCTCCGTGATGCTCGGCCATCTCCCGCCAGGCGACCTCCGCCCACACCTCTGGGGCGAAGCATCCGTCCCCGACGACCGAGGAGATGGTCGCGCCGAGCCCCTCGAACCGCTCCGCCGCGGCCAGGACGGCTCCGAGGACCTCGGGGTGGAGGAAGGCCACGTGCAGGCTTCCCAGCGTGGCGACCTCGAGCCCGTCCATGCCGTCCAGGTCCGTCGGCGGCTCCCCGCTGAGAACGGCCTGGACCACCGCGGCGTCCTCGACGGTCGTGGCCAGCGGACCCACGCTGTCCAGCGAGGGGGCCAGCGGCATCACGCCGTCGAGGGACACCACGCCGTGGGTGGGCTTCAGGCCGGTCACCCCGCACATCGAGGCCGGGATGCGGATCGAGCCGCCGGTGTCGGTGCCCAGGGCCACCGGGACGACCCCCGCGGCCACCGCGGCGCCCGACCCTCCGCTCGATCCTCCCGTGATCCTGGTGGGGTCCCACGGGTTCGCGGTGGCCCCGCAGGCCGAGATCAGGTTCGTGGCACCGGCGGCGAGCTCGTGCTGGTTCGTCTTGCCGATCACGACCGCCCCCGCCATCCGGAGCCGGCGGACCACCTCGGCATCCCGCTCGGCCATCCGTCCCCGGTAGGCGGCGCAGCAGCCGGTGGTCTCCCACCCCGCCACGTCGAAGAGATCCTTCACGGCCACCGGCACGCCGTGGAGCGGCGGCAGCTCTCCTCGTGTCACCTCCTCGGTCCGCAGGCGGGCCTGCTCGAGGGCCTCGTCTGCGTGGAGCTGGCTGAATGCCCTCGTGACCGGCTGCCAGGACTCGGCCCGCCGCAGGGCTTCCTCGACGAGCTCGACCGGGGAGACCGAACGGTCCCGAACGGCCCGGGCCATCTCGACGGCGGTGCGCATCCCGCCCGGAGCCTACCGGGCGTTGCTAGGCGGAGACGCGCCCCTCGTCCTCGGCGGGGACCGGCTCCCCCGAGGGCTTGGGGGCCGGACGGGCCGAGACGATCAGCGCCACCGCCGTCACGATCACCGCACCTGCCAGGAGGGTTCGCGCCGTGACGGCCTCGCCGAGGATCGCCCAGCCGAGGAACACCGCCACGATCGGGTTGACGTACGCATACGTGGAGACCAGCGTGGTCCGGGCCGACCGGAGCAGCCACACGTAGGAGGCGAACCCGACCAGCGAGCCGAACACGATCAGGAACCCCAGCCCGAGGAGCGACTCCAGGGACACCGCGGCCAGGTCGAGGTCGGCCCACTCGCCCATGGCCGTGGCCACCACGGTCAGCACCGCCCCGCCGGCAAGCATCTGCATGGCGGTCCCCACCAGCGGGCGGGAGGGCAAGGGAGCCCGACGGGCGAACAGCGAGCCGATGGCCCAGGACAGCGCGGCCACCAGGAGCGTGCCCACGCCAACCAGGTCGGCCCCGCCCTGACCGAACGGGTCGGCCAGCAGCACGATACCGCCGAACCCGAGCGCGAGCCCCGCAGCCTCCAGCCACCGGACCCGCTCGCCCAGCACGCCGACCCGGATCGCCACCATCCACAGGGGGACGCTGGCGATGATCAGCGAGGCCAGGCCGGAGGGCACCCGCTGCTCGGCGACCGACACGAGGCCATTGCCACCGAACAGCATCAGTCCCCCGATCACCGCCGCCGACCGCCAGTGCACGGCCCGAGGCCGGTCGCCGGCGGCATCTCCGCGGCGGATCGTCAGCGCGTACAGGATGGCCCCGGCCACCAGGAAGCGGATCCCCGCCGACAGCAGCGGGGGGATCGTCTCGACGGTGACCCGGATCGCCAGGTAGGTGGAGCCCCACACGATGTACACGGCCACCAGGGCCGCCCACACGGACGCGGGGCTGGCGTCCCGATCACCCTCGAACGGCTCCGACCGAGCGGCCACGGACCAATGCTATCGAAACTCCTGCGGGCTTGTCGGAGCGATTCCGAAGGAGTACGCTTGAAACCGCTTGGTGATGTTCGTCACATCGGGAGTGTGACCTTGGATACTGAAGCCCTCCTCGACGAGATCGACCGGAGGATCCTGGCGGAGCTCCAGGAGAACGGGCGCATCACGTTCACCGAGCTGGGGAAGCGCGTGGCGCTTACCGCGCCGGCCGCCGCCGAGCGGGTCCGGCGCCTGGAGGAATCCGGGGTGATCGCGGCGTTCCGCGCCCACCTGGATCCGGCCCTGGCCGGCTTCCCGATCACCGCGTTCGTCCGGTGGACCTCGAACGGGCCGGACTGCGCCCGGCTCGGCGAGGTGGCCAAGGAGATCCCCGAGATCGTGGAGTGCCACCGGATCACCGGGGAGACCTCGTACATCCTCAAGGTCGCGTCCCGGTCCGTGGAGCACCTCGAGTCTCTGCTCGATCAACTGATCCCCCATGGCTCCACGATCACCTCGGTGGTGCTGTCCTCCCCGGTCGTGCACCGGGCCCTGGTCCCGCCGGAGCGGGCGGAGCCCTCTCGAAGCCGGCGGCCGAAGTCCGCCTGACCCCGCTGGTAGGCTCCCCTCCGTGACCGTTCGGATCGGCCTCGGCCTGTTCACCGGCCAGCTTCCGGTCGGGTCTGAGCGAACCTTCGAGCGGGAGTACCGCGACATCGTCGAGCTCTCCCGGCTCGCGGAGACGCTCGGGTTCGACTCGGTGTGGGTGAGCGAGCACCACGGGTCGAGCGACGGGTACCTCCCATCGCTCCTCCCGATCCTGGCGGGACTGGCCACGGCCACCGATCGGGTCAGGCTCGGGACCGGCGTGATCCTGACCCCGTTCCACCAGCCGCTCCGGCTGGCCGAGGACGCAGCAGTCGTCGACCTCCTGTCGGGCGGCCGTCTCATCCTGGGCCTCGGCCTCGGATGGCGGGAGGAGGAGTTCCGGATGTTCGACGTCCCGATCCGGGAGCGGGTCCGGCGAACGGTCGAGACCGTGGAGATCCTGCGGAAGGCGTGGACCGGGAGGCGGTTCGACCACGACGGCCGCGCGTTCCGGATGGACCAGGTGAAGGTCACACCGGCCCCGGCCCAGGAGCCGGGCCCCCCGATCTACCTCGGTGGGTTCGTGGAGGCCGCCGTACGGCGGGCCGGCCGGCTCGGCGACGGCTACATCCGCAGCCGCGGCGGGGTCGAGCACGCCCGGGACGCGCTGGCCTGGGCCGAGGACGGGGCCCGGGAGGCCGGAAAGGATCCCGACGCGCTCGGCTTCGCCCAGCTCCACAACGCGTTCGTGTGGAAGGACGGCGACGCCTGGGA
>Ga0299907_10002256_pt1 | contig 11716 bp, 12 predicted proteins | sample RVTome_16_FD_198680 | JGI IMG/M metagenome (GOLD analysis project Ga0299907, IMG submission 198680) | Soil microbial communities from uranium-contaminated site in the Upper Colorado River Basin, Wyoming, United States - RVT152D67 (version 2) ...
GGAGCTCGTCCTCGCTCGGCTGCGTCTCGCCGAAGATCGAAGCGATAGAGGGCCCGAACGTGTCGTACACCGGCGAGATCTCGATCGGGAGCGCAGCGTCGTCCATGGCGAGGAGCATCTGCTGCCCGGGGGACAGCTGGGCCATCTCGATGTAGATGCTGCCGTTGGTGAGGACGCGCTTGGTGACGTCGAACCCGAGCGTTCCCTCGATCGACCGCGCGTAGAGCTCGGCCGCGATCGAGTCGCCCATGTCGTGCGACACGACGGCCGCGCGTTCGATGCCGAGCATCCGCGTGACCTCTTCGGCAACGGACGCTTGGTCGAACAGCGAATAGCGGATGTCGGCAGGCTTGTCGGACAACCCGAAGCCGAGCCAGTCGAAGGTAACGACACGGCGTCCGCGCGCCAGTGGGTCGATGATCCCCCGCCAGTCGAACGACGACGTCGGGAATCCGTGGAGGAGGAGCAGCGGTTCGGCGAGCTCCCGGTCGGCCGGGATGTCCACGCAGAAGATCTGCCGGCCACCGACGTCCAGGTATCGCCCCCGGTCCTCCCACTCTTCCACGAGCTCCACAGCGCGGGAGTCTAGCGAGGCGTCGTCCCCCCATGCCCTGTATCGTGCGCGTCGTGGGGGACACGCGCTTCGCGAGCCTGCCCGATGTGACGGTCGCCTACGAGATCATCGGCTCCGGCCCACGCATCGTCTGGTGTCATGGGCTCGGCTCGTGCCGCGCGGGTGACCGAGACGTGATCGACGGGCTCGCCGAGCACTTCACGGTGCTCGGCTACGACGCCCGGGGCCACGGTGACAGCCCACCCTTCACCGACGAGAAGGGATTCAACTATCCGGCCCTGTCCGCCGACCTCCGTGCGCTCCTCGACCACGTGGAGTGGGATCGCGCCGTTCTCGCCGGCGCGTCTATGGGAGCGGCGACAGCCGCACGAGTTGCGATGGAGCAGCCGCACCGGGTCGTAGCGCTGATCATCGCGCGTCCGGCCACTTCCGGTGGCCCCGCGTCGCCACAGATGCAGCTCCTCTTCCGGATGGGCGGCGAGGCCATTCTCTCCGGCGGCTGGGACGCCGCGGTCGAATTCTTGCTCAAGATCCCCGAGGCGGCCGAGCAGCTGTCGAAGGATCCCGGCCGTCTGGACTCGCTCCGCGTGGAGTGGTTGCGGCACGACCCGGCGTCGATCGCCGCGGCGCTGATCGGCATCCCGTCCTCGGGGCCGCTCACGGAGGAAGTCGACATCGCATCGATCACGGCGCCGACACTGGTCATCCCCGGCGACGACATGCTCCACCCGGCCGCGGCCGGCGAAACGGTCGCCGGCCTGATCCCTGGAGCGCGGCTCGCGCCGCGGTTCGACGGTCTTCCCCGAGGTGACGAGACACGCGGGCTCGTCAGGCTGATCCGTGATTTCGTCGCGGAGGTCTAGTCCGGGCCCGGCCCAAGGCCGAGCTGACGATGCGTTGCGCCCATGCACCGATCCATCACGACGGTGAGGCCGCCTTCTTCGCCGATCCGCTCGGCCTCTTCGGACTCGATCCCCGACTGGAGCCACAGGACCTTCGCGCCGATCGCGACGGCCTGCCGGGCGATATCCGGAGTCTCCTCCGCGGGCCGGAACACATCGACCACGTCCACCGGCTCTTCGATCTCGCTGAGCGAGGCGTACACCCGCTCGCCGAGGATCTCGCCGCCCTTGGGGCTCACCGGGATGATCCGATATCCCTGGGACTGCAGGTACCGCGGGATCCGGTTCGAGGCCTTGCTTTCGTCGCCTGAGGCTCCGACCACCGCGATCGTCTTGAAGTCCGCGTAGATCTGCTTGAGCCCGTCCTGCGTCGGTGCGGTCATCGTTCCTCCCTCGTCAGATGAAGCCTTTCAGCACGCCGGCGAGCTGTCGCTGATGCTCCTGCCCGTCGAACTTCAGAAGTGGGCTGGATGGGAGAGTGTGCTCGTCGACCCGACCGTCGCGCCGCACGTACACGGCCGGATGGATGTCGCCGTCGGCGTCGGTCTCGACCGCGACCGCCACGGCGTTCGGGCCCGTCTCGTCCACGAAATGGGCCAGCGGCACGATCCCCTCGTCGACGATCCCGCGATCCGGATCGAAGACGAGCTCCCTCGCGAGATACGACTGCTGGTTCCAGAGCTCGGGCGCGTAAGTCGCCTCCGCGAGCAGATAGTCGACGACGTCGCGCGTCGCCACGAGCGGCCGCTCGACCTCCATACCGAGCGTCGTCTCGGCGATGCGCCGCGCCACAACTCGAGCGTTGTACCGGAAGCCGTGCACTGCAGCCGAGTTCGACGGGATCCCGTATTTCTTCAGGCCGATGGAGCCTTGGGTGATCGAGCCGGCGAAGAAGACCCCGGGCACCGAGGTGCTCTCCCACCACGGCGACTGCGCCGGGAGCCGGCCTTGGTAGAAAGTCGCGACACCGAGCTGCGGCAAGTCGCGCAGCGGGGTCGAGAAGCCGGTCGCGGCGATGACGTCGTCGGCGTCGATCACCATGTCTCCCGGCTTCGTGGTGCCGTGCAGCATCGCCCGGTACCCCCTCGCGGTCCGTTCGACGCGTTCCGTCGCCGCGTCGAGCACGACGTTGCCGCCGCCCAGAACGTGGTCCTCGTACGGTTGCAGATAGCGAGCTCTCGCGGCCGCGGTCGAGTGAACCAACACCGAGATCCGTGCCGGTCGCGGCGACGCGAGCACGATCTGGCTGGCCCAGGGCAGCAGCCCGTCGGCGATCTCGAAGCCGGAGTTTCGTTTGCCGATAACCATGACGCGCTTGCCCGCGTACTCGCGAACCGGCCTCATATCGACGTAATGCGGGACGTCCTCGAGCCCGGGGATCTGTGGCTTCCACGGCTCCGTCATCCCGACCGCAACGATCAGCGCCTTGCACCGGTACTCGCCGTCGGCCGTCTCGATCACGAAGCCGTTCTCGCCGTTGCGGCGGGTGGCCTCCCAGCGGCAGCCGTAGCGCACATCAACCCCGCCGCGATCCGCGAAGGCCGCGAGGCCGCGCTCCATCTCCTCTCGCGACGGGAAATAGGAGGTGCCGTCCATGAACGAAGGAACCAAGGCCCGTTGGTCGGGCTCCTCGCCGATGAGTGAGTTCCAGTCGTACCACTCGTACGGCCGGGTTCCCCGCTCCGCCGGCGCGTGTGGCTTCGTCCAGGTGATCAGCCGCTGGAACAGCGGGAATCGGCGGAACATCCCGCCGGGTTGGTCGTCCTCGGAAAGGATCGCATGCTCGACGCCGAGCCGCGCCAGCGAGTACCCGGTCTGAAGGCCGCCGGCACCGCTGCCGAGCACAACCACCGGGTAGTCGCCCGGCGGAAAAGGCCGGGCGGTCAACTCCGCCACTGGTTCGACGCGCGGAGCCGCCGCGCCACGGCCTGGAGCATGCGGAACATCACGGTCGGGTGTGTTTGGAGGAAATCGCCGAGCAGCGGACCGGGGAGCACGACGCATCGGAGTGGGGCGACTGCGACGACATCGGCGACGGGCGGCTCGCCGAGCAGCAGGGACATCTCCCCGAAGAAGTCCCCCCGCGAAAGGCGCGCACGGTCGCTGCCGTCGATCTTCACCGTCGCCTCACCGTCGAGGATCACGTAGAACCCGGCGCCGGTGAACCCCTGTCGCAGGATGCGCTGGCCGGCGGAGAACCACTCCTCCTCCAAGGTGTGCGACACCTCTTGCAGCTCCGGCCGCGAGAGATCGGCGAACAGCGACAGGCCGCTCAGGACGTTCGTGATTTCTTCGGTTTCGGGCACCAGGCGCTCCCTTCCCTTGCGAGCCCGGCCAATCTACCGTCCCGCGCTTGGTGCTGTCTCGCCGCGAGTCGCGCGCCGAGCCCGGCGCGTGCGAAACTGCCGAGCCGTGAACGACGCAACGACGACGCAGCGAATCGAGCGGCTCCGCTCGGTACCCATCTTCTCGGAGCTCGACGACGAGGGGCTGAGCGCCATCCTGGCCTGTGCAACCGAGTTCGACGCACCCGCTGGACATGTTCTCGCCGAGGCCGGGATGGCCGGCGCCGGCCTGTTTGTGATCGAGGAGGGGGCCGTCAACGTCGAGGTGCCCGGCCATCTGCGCGAGCTGGGGCCGGGAGATTTCTTCGGTGAGCTTTCGCTCCTGGTTCCAGACACGCCTCGTGCCGCCCGCGTTCGGACGAGCACGAAGGCACGTTGCCTGGCCCTGTCACGACACGACTTCGAGCGGTTGCTGGAGTCGCAGCCCAAGATGGCGCTTGGGATGCTGCGCGTCTTGGCGCGGCGCATCCTCGACCCGGGGCACTAGCCTCCGAAAGTGGGGCTCCTCGCCGATCTCGCCGCCGCGATCGCTGCTGGGGAGCAGACCTCGGAGCGGGCCGTCGGATCGGCGCTCGCCGCAGCCGATCGGCTGCAGCCCATCCTGAACGCGTTCACCGTGCTCCTGCATGAGGAGGCCGCGACCGCGGCGAAGGAAGCGGATCGCGCCGCACGTTCGGGAACAAAGGGCCGGCCGCTGCTCGGCGTGCCCGTCGCAGTGAAGGATCTCTACGACGTGACCGGCACGGTCACCAGCGGCTGCTCGCGCGCTTACGTAAACAACTCGCCGGCAGCCGCCGATGCGTATGCCGTCGCCGCCCTGCGCCGTGCCGGCGCGATCGTCATCGGCAAGACCAACATGCACGAGCTGGCGTTCGGTGCATCGAACACGGTCTCGTGCTTCGGGCCGGCGAACAACCCGTGGGATCCCGAGCGGATGCCCGGCGGCTCCAGCGGCGGCTCCGCTGCAGTGGTCGCGGCACGCATCGTCGGCGCGGCCCTGGGAAGCGACACCGGCGGCTCGATCCGCATCCCGTCTTCCTTCTGCGGCACGACCGGCCTCAAGGTGACCGGGGGCTCGCTGCCGCTCGACGGAGTCCTGCCGATGAGCCCGTCGCTGGACACGCCCGGCGGGATCGCGTCCGACGCGATCGATCTCGCGCTGGTGCACGGGGCGCTCAGCGGCGAGCCGGTACCGATGCGGCCGGCGCAACCGATCGAAGCGCTCCGCGTCATCGGCGTTCCGACGGATCACTTCTTCCAGATCGTCGATCCGGAGGTCGAGAACGCGGTGCGGGCCGCGGTCGACGTCTTCGCGGCCGACGGGATCGAGATCCGCGAGGTTCCGGCACCGTGGGCCTCGGAGGCCGACGAAGCCTGGCTGATCATCGCGCTCGCCGAGTTCGCCCGCGCTCACGCCTCGTTGCTCGAGCACATGGACGACCTCGATCCGGGGATCCAGATCACATTGCGAGCCGGGGCAGCCGTCTCGGCCGATGACGAGCGGACGGCGCGGGATCGCGCGACCGCTGCACGCAACGGCTTCGCGTCGACCACGGCCGACGTGCAGATGCTCGTCACGCCGACGACGCCTGTCGCCGCGATGCGGCACGACGCGACGACCATCACGATCGCCGGGGTCGAGATGCAGGTTCAGCTCGGCGCGCAGTCGCATTTCACGCGGCCGATCAGCACCATCGGGGCGCCGGCCGCGTCCATTCCGTGCGGCGTCACGTCGTGGGGCCTCCCGATCGGGATGCAGCTCGTCGGTCGCGTGGGCTCCGAGCACCTGCTGCTGCGTGCCGCGGCCCGCTACCAGAACGAGACGGGCTGGCATCGTCGGGTACCCCCGAACTCAGCCTGAAACGCGGAACGGGCCGGCGGGGGGATGCCGACCCGTTCCAGGGCGTTGGTTCAGCCAGCGAACCTTCGATGCGCGACCGCGGCGAGCACGGAGATCCCGAGCGCCACGGTCACCGGCAACGCCGCACCGTCGCTTGCTCCGGCGCCTTCATCGCGAGAGTCCTTGGCGAGCGACGCGTTGAGGGGAAGGTCGACGGCCGAGCCGCGCTCGAAGGCGCAGAAGGTCTGGTTCGACCACTCGGTCGCCGTCTCGTAGCCGTCCGCGGTGACCGTCAGCAGGGCCTGGATGACGACCGGCTGCTCGCTGGCCGGGACCGGCTCTGGCTGCGGCTCGATCGGCTCGGGAAGCGGAAACGGCTCGGAGGTCCCGGGAGCCGGGTCTGGCTCGATCGTTCCCGGCTCGGTACCGCCGCCGGTTCCCGGCGCGGGCTCGACCGGCGCGGGCTGCGGCTCCACGGTGGCCGGCGGAGGCTCAACGATGACGGTGCCGTCGCCGGACCCCGGGTCGGGTTCGGTCTGACCGGAGGACGGAGGCGCGCCGCCGCCGGCCGGCTCGCTGCCGGGAGCGCTCCCCGGCTCGCCCGAACCCGCCGAGCCCGACACATTGCCGTCGGAGGAGACCGCCGTGTCGGGCGGGAGTGCCTTGTCGTCCACGATCACGCCGGGATCCTCTGGGAAGGGAAGCGGCTGCGGCTGCGACTCGCACGACTCCTGCCGTTTCGCATCGTCGGCGATCGAAAGGATGAGCGGCGCGGTGTTCCGCGCGGAGCCGCCCGGCTCGATGTCGGGCCACGTCAGCTCGGTGCCGGTGGCGCTCAACCCCTCGCCCGAGATCTTGATCGACGCGCGCACGTCGGTCGCCTCGTCCTTGCCGTGGTTGGCGAGCTCGAAGGTCACGCGGATCGTCTCTCCGGGCTCCGGGACGTCGTCGCCGTCGCCCCCCTCGAACGTGACGGCGGTCAATGTCAGGCGCGGGCCCGGGCACGTGGCGGGGAGCGCGACCTTGAGTGGAACCGCTCCGCCTTCGTAGACCGCTTCGCCGCCGAGGCCCACGAACTCGAAGCAGTCGCCGCTCAGCACGAACGCGAACTCACCATCGGCCGATTCACCCGCGGCGAGGTCGCCGAGTGACGCCTCCGCGTCGGTGAGCCGCACGCTTTCGGGCGGCGCCGCAAGCGTCACCTTCACGTCCTTGAGTGCGTCCGAGCCAGCGTTGCGCAACGTGAGCGTGAGCGTGACCTCGACGCCGGCCGGAGCGGCCTCCACGGACTTCCCGTCCACGGAGAGGCCGGTCTTGGTGATCTCGACGGCGCCCGGGCCGATGTCGGTGATCAGTGGGGCCGGCTCGGTGGGCTCGTCGGCGGTCTGCGCGAGTGTGGGCGCCGCCGAAACGACGAAGGCCAGGGCTGCGAGGGAGGCGATCAGCGATCTGCGCACGGGGTGCCCTTTCTCGACGCTGGTTCGGGTTGTTCAGGTGGTCGTTAGACGGGTCCTCGCCGGTACAGGTTCCCACACGCATGCCCGGTGACCAGGACCGACGTAATTCCGTTGACGGTGCTCGCGCCGCTTGCGATACTGATGCCGGAAACGGGCAGAGGCGCCCGTCCGGAGGCTACGTAGATGTTCCACAAGTACGCGCAGAAGCAGATGCTCCATGGTGATGCGGGTATCCGCATGCCGTGGAGCGTTTCGGCTACGCGTGGCTCCGGGGCTTCCCGGTCGGGAGGAGCAACAGGATAAACCCTCTCAATCCAGGATCCCCGGGCCGTCGGAAATCCGACGGCCCTTCTGTTTAGGGAAACACGAGCGGTCCACGAGGACCGGAGGAGGACAGGGAAGGTGGATGTCTTCAGGACGATCCAGTGGTCGCAGGCCCGATGCGCAACGGGTGACGCGACGATGCTCTCGCTGTTCTTCAGCGAAGAGCAGCACGAGGTCGCCCAGGCGAAGCAGCTCTGCCGTACCTGCCCGCTCCGGGAAGAGTGCCTTGAGGGGGCGCTTCGGCGCCGTGAGCCGGTCGGGGTTTGGGGCGGGGAGCTCTTCGACCGAGGTCGGGTGATCGAGCGCAAGCGGCCCCGCGGCCGCCCGCGTAAGTCCGAGCTGGTCCCGGCGGCCGAGCAGGTCGCCTAAGGCCGGCGAGAGCGCGGCAGGATCGTCCGCGGCGGTCCTGCCGCATCCAAGCTTGCGGGCCGGTGTCGTCAACCCTGGCGGACGCCGGCTCGCTGTGTGTTTCACCGCCGGTCAGGCGGCGCGACGCCGGCGGGCAAGGAGGATGCCGCCCCCGGCGGCGAGGACGGCGAGGGCGGCGAAGATGGTGATGATCCCCGTGCCGCCGCCCTCGTCGGGCGGCGCGGCGCGCGGTGTCGGCGTCGGGGAAAGCTCGACGTTGAGCGCCACCGCCGCGGTTCGCACCCGATCGAGCCCGTCGTAGGCCTCGAGCAAGACCTCGTAAGTGCCCGCCGTGAGGGGCGGCGTTGGCCTCACGGCCGCGGTCGTGGTCGGCGTGGGCGTCACGCTGCCGGCCGGCGACGGTGATCCGGTGGGCGAAGCCGCCGGAGTGGTCGGCCCCGGCGACGCGGTGGCGGCCGTGGTGGCGGTCCCGAGCGGAACGCTGAAGACGTTCGGCCCCGAGATCTGCGACACCTCGGCCGTGCGGAAGACCTCCTTGCCGTCGCGGCGAAAGACGACGATCACCTTCGCCGAGCGCGACAGCGTGTACGTCAACGCGATGGTCCCGTCGGGCGGGATCCTGAGCGGAGCGGTCGCGAGGTCGACCGCGAGGACCGGCGTAAGCGATGGTCCGATCCCTCGGCGGATGTCGAGCGCCGATCCGCCCCGCACCTCGAAGCGGTCGCCGGGCGCGAGCGCGCTTCCCGTCGCGGTCTCGACGTCGGCGCTGCCTTCGATCGCGACCCGCACGCGCGTCGCGTCCTCGACCACCAGCACCCGGATCGTCCCGGGCTCGGTGACAGGCCTGGGCCGAAGACCCGCGTAGTAGTGGGCGAGGATGTCGGCGTGGCTCCGGCCGCGATCGCCGAGCGAGCGCGCACCGTACTGCGACATGCCGACCCCATGGCCCCATCCGCGTCCGGTGAGGACCGCGTCGTCGCCGTTCTGTTTCAGCGTGAAGTCGATAGACGGAACCGTCTGCGGAAGCTTCGCGCCGGTCGAGCCCGACGTCGGATAAACCTTGGGGTAAACGCACGACGCTTCCCGATTGAGCGTGATGCGGAAGTCACTCTTGCCGACCGAGTCGCTGCCGCCGCTCCCGGAGAGCCGCACGGTCGATCCGTCCAGGCGCACGCCGGACAGACGTCCTCCGGACCACGACCCGTCTTCCGCGAGGATCGGTCCGAGGTGCGACAGCGGCACGCGCACCGTCCACCGGGCGAGCGGCGAGTCGTCGTCCTCTCCGTCGACGCTCGCTAGGTAGGGGAGCGGCGTTCCGCCCGGGAAGCTTCGCTTGGTCTTGCCGGGAGATGTCGAGTGGTAGAACGCTTGGATCGGCTCGCCGTTGTAAAGAAGCGCGCGTCCACGCGTTTCGGTGACCGCGCGGATCCAGGCGTCGCCGAACGCTCCCTGCTCGACCTGAACACCCCGGTACACCTGGCATTGGTCGGTGGAGCAGATGTCGTACCCGAGCCGTTCCGCGGCGTTGCTCCGGTGCTGCAGATGGTAGAGGCCGTAGCTGCGCGCGGCGACGACTTGTGCCTTGAGCGTCTCGAGCGGCCACGAGCGCGGCACCTCTGCCAGGCCGCGCAGGTACTCGTCGAACGTCAAGTGGTCGATGATCGCGAGGCGGCCGTCGCTCTGACGGATTATCTCGAGCTTCCCTCGGTATCGAGCGTTGAGATCCCGGCGCTTCTTCGTCTCGCAGGTCACACCTGCGTTGTTGTAGACGGCTTGCACTCGGAACGTCGTGTTCCCAGAAGGGGTCAGGATCAAGCGTTCGGAGGTCGCGCTTTGCGCTCGCGCCGTGCCGGGTCGCGAAAAGGTCGCCGGCAGGAGGGCGATCGCGAGAAGGACGAGGAGTCCCCGAGTGGCGACGCGAGGCATGCGCCTCAGCGTAGCCGACTCACCGAGAGTCGGCGGTCCGGACCTTCGGCTCGGCGTTCAGCACCCGAGCCTCAGCCCAGTTCGTGTACCAGAGCAACAGCCCGACGACGCCAACGAGTGCTGCTATCGCGATCAAGAACATCAGATTCACCTCGGCTCAGTAATGCCCCGTTGGGCGGGCGACCAAACGCAGGCGCGAGCCGTCGATGTTAGTTTCGACCGATTCGGCGGTGAACTTCAGCCGGATCTAGGCCGTGGAAGGAGCCTCCGGCGCGGTGCTGGGTGTGTCCGCCTCGGCGTCGGCCTCGGGCTCGATGGGAGCCGGGACCGCCGGGGCCACGATCTGCTGTACGGTCTCCGCAACCTGCTTGGCCCGCTCACGCAACGGCGCCGGCAGCTCTTCGTTGCCGATCACCTGTTGCAGCCTCTTCACGGAGTCCATGAGGCTAGCCTTGACCTGGGGGTCGCTTGCTGCGCTCTGAGCCGCGGCGAGGATCCGCTCTTGTTCTGGAGCGACGATGGCGCTCAGCGCGATGGGGTCGGAGACCGCCACGGCTGCCTCGAGTGCCTCGCTGAAGTCTTGGATGGCGTCGATCTTGGCCTGCGTTGGCGGTAGCGAGTCCGGGCCGAAGGCAGCGAAGGCTCCCGAGCCCAGCGCCAGGACGGCGGCGAGGCCCGCGAGCGCCGCACGGGTGCGCAACTTCGTGCGCTCGATCTCCGGCGCGCGGAGGGCGTGCTCGATCCGATCAGAGGCGCGGACCAGCGACAGGCGCTGTTCGTCGATGACCTGTGCGGCGGCGCGATAATTCTCTTCGCGCACCATGGCGTGCGCGAAGTTTGTGGTGAACTCAAGCTCTTCGTAGAGCGCCGCGATCGTCTCTTCCACGGCGTGCAGCGGAGAGCGTCCCTTACGGAGACGAAGCAAGCGTCCCATTTGCCTCCGAAACTACGACTTTGAGCGAGTCTTGTCTAGCCATCGAGTTCGACGCGCCCGCCTCGTCTCCTCCTGCAGATGCCGTACGAGCACCCGGTTTCTGTCACACCCCGCGACTATTCTGGCGATCTGAGAAGACGATTGCTCTGACCAGGGAGAACGATCGATGACCGCCGGAGGGCTCGCCTCGAAGGCCGAGATGATTCTGGACCCCCGTCTCGCGGAGGTCTGGCAGCTCCTCTGGGCCGGGGAAGAGGGCCTGCTCTCCGAGGACCCGGCGGGGGAAGCGGGCGGTGTCCCGGAGGAGGTCCTGGCGGGCTTGCTCCGGTTGGCTTACTTGCAGGGATATGCGGATGCCACCGCAGAGCCCCACCCAGGAGAGCTCTACCGCGAGCTCGGGATCCGAGGTCCGTCGATCACGGGGAAGGCAGCGGCGCGGGCGCGGGGGGCTCGACGTCGGCCCGGCAGTTCGGGCAAGTGACCTTCTCGACCGCGCCGATGGCGAACCGGTAGCTACAGGCCCCGCAGACGACCCAATCGACACCGGCTTGCTGGGCGGGCGGCTTGGATGCCGGCGCAGGCGCCCCACCCGGCAGTGTCAATCCGGAACCTCCCGGCGCCATCCCGAAAGGAGCGGCTCCGGCAGCCCCCCGAACGACGTTGCGGGTGCCGCATGTCGGACAGATGAATTCGCCGGGCCCGGAGACCTCGAGCTCGGCGCGACATCGACCACATCGAACGATCACGGCCGCCAATGCTATCGGATGCGCGAAACCGCATTTTCCCGGCAGCGGCCTTCGTTGCGAAAGCGGGCGAACGCATACGCAGCGCCCGTCGCGATCCTCAAGCGTTCACGGTCCCGACCCGAGACCATCGTTACGTGAGCGCGATGCCGAGCCCCGTCCCACACCCCGCGGGTGATCGATTCTGTCCGGTGTGTTCCTCCACGTCCCTGACCCGGGGCAGGCTGTCCGCGAGCGAGCGGGAGGCGATCGACTTCGTCGCCTGCGACGACTGCGGCGACTTCTGGTTCGAGCGCGCCGGC
>Ga0299907_10002257_pt1 | contig 11715 bp, 9 predicted proteins | sample RVTome_16_FD_198680 | JGI IMG/M metagenome (GOLD analysis project Ga0299907, IMG submission 198680) | Soil microbial communities from uranium-contaminated site in the Upper Colorado River Basin, Wyoming, United States - RVT152D67 (version 2) ...
TGACGATGGGCGCTCCCCAGGCCCTATCCCGTTCCTAAGGAATGCGGAGTCATATTTGAACACTGCGTCGTTCAGAACGTGGCGCCGCGGGCCACTCGGCGCCAGATCAGAGATCGCCGGCTTCTCTGATTAGCGTGGCCGGATGAGCGACCAGTCATTTCTCCAGGTCGCCGTCGAGGAGGCCCGCAAAGGTGAGGTGGCCGGTGGCATCCCCATCGGCTCCGTGCTGGTGATCGACGGCGAGATCATCGGCCGCGGGCACAATCAGAGAGTGCAGCGAGACAGCACCGTCCTCCATGCCGAGATGGACTGTCTCGAGAACGCCGGGCGCCTGCCCGCGGAGACCTATGCCCGAACGGTGCTGTATTCCACGCTCTCGCCGTGTGACATGTGCTCGGGGGCTGTGTTGCTCTATGGGATTCCCAGGGTGGTAGTGGGAGAGAATCGAACCTTTGCCGGGCCCGAGGCATATCTCCGCTCCCGAGGCGTGGAAGTCGTCGTCCTCGACGATCCCACTTGTATCGGGATGATGGAGGCTTTCATCTCGGCCAACCCGGAGCTCTGGCACGAGGACATCGGGGTCTGAGGTTCCACCGGAGGAGTGGGTCCCCGCAATGAGAAGCGCCCGGCGTCGCCGCCGGGCGCTTTCTGCTGCTCGGACAAGCCTCAGGTTACGGGATCATGGTGATCCGGTTCTGAGGCCCCGGCGCCACCGGCGAGTTGTCGCCGAAGTAGGTCACCAGTGCATCCAGGTCGACCTCACCACCGAGCCGGTCGGTTCCCTCGACCAACACGAAGAAGTTGTCTCCGCCGTCGGCGAGGAAGCTGTTGACGGTCACCCGGTATCCGGTCCCGGGGTCGAGAGCGACGCCATTGAGCATGATCGACGCCGGGTCGACCTTGCTGCCGGTCGGTGCGCCTGCGCTCCACTCATAGGTGAACCCCTCTGACACCTGGAGCACCCTCATCTCTCCCACGCCCGGATTGTCGAACTGCTGCTCGAGCAAGGTGTCGATCTGGGCTCCGGTCAAGGTCATCGTGACCAGGCTGTTGCCGAATGGCTGGACCCCGAAGGCCTCGCCGTAGGTGAGCTCCCCGGCGGCCTCGCCTCCGGTCGGCGCGAACAGGATGTCATTCCTGATCCCACCCGGGTTCATGAAGGCGATCACCGCCTCACCCACGCCGGCGCTGTCGGTGGCAGCCAGCTGGGCGTCGGCGATCACGTCACCCAACGCCGACTCCCCGGCCGCGTTGTTGGTCCGGGTTATATCACCGGTCGTCGTCCCGATGACCTGGTTGGCCAGTGGGGCGGAGAGGCCGTCATAGAGGTCGATGAGGGCCCGAACCTGGGGGTGGGGTGTAACACCTTCCCTGAGGTTCGACACGTTCTCGATGGACACCACGGTCATGTCCCCGGTGTAGGTATTGACCGTCACGTCTATGTCTGTGAAGAGACGGCCCGCGTTGTCGGCCATCGTGACCCAGATGTCGTTGTCAGGGAAGTAGCAGACGAACTCGTCGTTGGTGTGCCCGGCGATCACCAGGTCGACCGCCGAGTCGAGACCACGGGTGATGTCGGCGATCGGCCCGACCAGGCCGGTGCCACAGTCATTCTGCCCGCCGTCCGATGATCCGCCCTCATGGAGCAAGATCACGAAAGACTGAATCCCACGGGTCACCTGAAGGAACTCGACCCAGTGGTTGATCGTCTCCACTTCGTCGAGGAAGGTGAGGCCCCTCACACCGGACTGAGTCACAATGCTCGGTGTGCCTTCCAGGGTCAGGCCGAGGAAAGCGACTTTCACCCCGCCGGCCTTCTTGATCCGGAATGGCCTCTTGAACAGCGTCTTGCCGGACTTGTCGACGATGACGTTGGTCGAGATCCACTTGAACTCCGAGCCCTCGAACACGGTGCCGCCGAAGTCGCCGTCGACGCGATGGGTCCCGCCCCGTTTCATCCGCTTCAGCTCTCTCTTGCCCTCGTCGAATTCGTGGTTGCCGACACCGGCAAGGTCCATTCCGATCAGGTTCATTGCCTCGATGGTCGGCTCGTCGTGGAACAGGGCTGAGATGAGAGGCGAAGCGCCGATCAGGTCTCCCGCTGACACCACCAGCGACCGGCCGACACCCTCCTCCCGCGCCGCGATGTTGGTCGCGAGGAAGTCGGCGCCGCCGACGCCACCGAATGAGGTCGACTCGGTGTTGATATGCCCGTGGAAGTCATTGAGCGCAATGATCTGCAACGGGACCTCCACTCCGGGGTGCCCCGAACCGGACTGGCTCGGATCGTCGAGTTTCGCCGCCGCCGGTGCCGCGAGCAGCGCCGCCAGCATCGAGACCACGGCAAGGGTTACGACGATACGCCAGGTGCGTCTTGACCTCATTCATACCTCCCATTGTGTAGGCCGGGCGGGAACCTACACGTTCCGTACGCGCAGCGTTGCCCGGAATCACTCTCAGCGTCGGCAGTCCGACACTTGCCATCTCCCGCTTCGGTTTACGATGGTCCGATGGGGAAGACACGGTCTTGATCTCTTGAGCGACGTCCACGAGCAGCTCCGGGTTCGTGATGACGCTGATTGGGGGCGGTACGTGGGCGAGATCGAGGGAACGGTCGTCGCCAGCGCCTTCTACAAGGTGCGCGCCACGACCTGGATCCTCATCCACACCGAGGTCGATGAGGGCCACTCCGGCCAGGGGATCGGGTCGGCCGTCGCCCGCTTCGCCCTCGACGACGTCAGGGCCAAGGGTGGGAGGGTGGTCCCCATCTGCCCATTCGTGGCGGCCTTCATCAAACGGCACCCTGAGTATCAGGACCTGATCGACCACGAGACCTGGGACGGCATCAGATCCCGCCAGGAAGCCCCGAGGAGTGCCACTCCGGACGACTGACCGCTGTCAAACGATAAGACAGGTCAGAACCCGAGCCAGGCTTCCTCGCGCAGGTCGTCGAGATCGCTCTTCATGATCCCTGAGTCGGACACCGTGTACAGGCTGCCGTCGATGACGATCGATCGTCTGATGTGAGCGCGATGGTCCCAGCCGTCATCACCGCCGGGGTGGGCGATGCGACGGATCTCGTCGAGGGCATCCCCGTCGATCCCGAACCCGACCGCTCCGAAGAAGGCCGTCTCCTTCTCCGAGTCCCACCACCACTGCTGGACCGGGATGACTCCCAAGCCGGTTTCCGGCCAGTAGAGGAAGGCGTGGTGGTCGTATTCGACCTCGGAAGACGAGCCTTCGGAAAGAGTGATCGTGTCGACCCTGACCGGATCGGAGGGATCACTGACGTCGAAGAGCGAGACCTGGGTGCCCTTGATCTGGCCGGTGTCGGAGGCGTCCTGGCCGACTCCGAGCAGTAGGCCGTCGCCGACCGGGTGCAGATATGCCGAGTAGCCCAGGATCTTCAACTCGCCCACTACGCGAGGATCGGTCGGGTCGGAGAGATCGACCGTGTACAGGGGATCGGTCTGGCGGAAGGTGACCACATATGCGACGTCCCCCATGAACCTCACCGAGTAGATCTGCTCGGTCTTGCCCAGGCCGTCGACGCTTCCCACTTCTCTCAGGGCGCCCCGGTCGTGCTCCAGCACGGTGACCAATGATTCGGAGCGGGGATTGGCACCCCACCACGAGGGGCTGGTGGTGGAGGCAACCCGGAGCAAGCCCTGGTGCTCGTCCATGGCGAACTGGTTGAGGAGGTAGCCGCGGACCCTGCCGGTGGCGAGGTAGTCGGTCCGGTTGGGATTGCTGATGTCGAACTTGTGGATGTCGGTCGTGACCTGATCCGGTTCCTCGTCGGCGAGGCCCTCCTCGGCCCATCGGGTCACATCCCAATTCTGGGTCGCCACGTAGAGGCTGTCGGCGGAGGCGTACACGGTCTCGCCGCTGGCGAGGACGCCGGTGGCATCCTTCATGATCAGCCCATTCGACAGGTCGATCGTGGCAACGCTCAGCATGTTGATCCCGGAGAACTCCTCGGGGTGCCCGGCCCGGTTGCAGTCGAACAAGGTGCCCTCGGCGGTCACCTCGCCGTCCGCGTCGGTGACGATGAAGTACGGGATCCAGTTGGCGGGCTCTGAGTTGCGGATGATGTCCTTGTTCTCCTCTATGGCGCTCCGCTCGGCGTTGAGCCCGGAACCACTGGGATAGGACCACTCGAACCCGACCGGCCCCGAGGTCAGGACGAGGCGGACCGTGTCACCGACCATCCGCCCGGAGACGTACTGCCCGTCGATCGTCATGGTGCGGACGATCTCCGGCTCCCCGCTGATGTCGACCTGGATCAGTTTCACCGTCGGAGACTCGAACGATGGATAGCGCTCGGCGGCGATGTCGCCTTCCATCAACGGGTAGAAGTTGGACCAGGCCGACCCAAGAAGCAGGACCTGATCGCCGGACATGAAAAAGTTCTGCACGGCGAAGTCGTCCAGGTTGAGACGTCCGATGACCTCGGGCTCGTCGCCGGTCACGTCGGCCACTATCAGCCGCCCTTCGGCGAGGACGACGATCCGCTCCCCGTCGGTCTTGACCATGTCGGGCTCGTCGACACCCAGGACCTGGACATTGGTCTCGGAGTAGGAGGGAGCCTCCTGCGCCGAGGCACGGGCCACCCCATCTTCTCCGGCGGATTCGAAGAACGTTGCATCGCCCAGTGGGAACGGGCCGAATCGGTGGTCGTCAAGGCCATAGGCGCCAACCATGTCGATGGCACGGGAGATCACATAGTCGAGGAACGAGTCACACTCGTTGAAGGGGACCAGTGAGTAGGAGGCGAGCACGCCGGTGGGCCGATTGGGGCCTTCGATCGTGATGAAGGGGCGGCCATCGCGCGGCCTGGTCGTGTCGGTCGCGGCGTCCGCGGTGCAGGCAGCGGCGGTCAATGTCAGCATCGTGAGGAGGGTGATGATGCGGGTGATTCGGTTCCTCATTCTGAGCTCCTCGTTGTGGGCTTCTCGGGGTTGAGATGTCGGCGCGCGTCAAAACGGTTCCCGGGAAGGTTGGTGGAGTAGATTCTTGAGGGCATAGCAAAGGAGATTCGGTGATCTTTGATCTGTTCGACGATCTCAATTGGGCAGCCGTGATCGTGGCTGCAGTTGCCTACTTCGCCCTCGGCTGGCTGTGGTACTCCAACGCGTTGTTCGGCCGTCAGTATCGGGCCGCGATCGGAGTCGACGAGGAGGCCGCCGGCGTGGTGAACGTGGGGGCTCTGGTCGCCAATCTGGCCGGATGGCTGATAGCCGCTGTCGCTCTGGCGTTGGTATCGGCGGCCGTGGGCGCCGACAGCGTCGCCGATGGACTGGTCCTCGGGCTGGTCGTGGCGTTCGGGTTCATCGGGACCAACCGCATCGTCGCGATGTTCTACGAGGGCAGGAACTCGGCGCTGATGGCCATCAACGGCCCATACACCCTGCTCGGCTACGCCATCATGGGCGTGATCCTGGCCACCTGGACCTGACAACTCGCGGTCAGGGCTGGACCACCGAGAAGGCGAGCGACTGGTCGTCGTTGATGCTCGATCCCGCCACCGACGGCAGCCCGAGGAGATCGGCGATCAGATTGGCGGCATCCGCGTTGCGCACCGGGTCGGGCTCGGAGTAGTTCGGCCGGCCCACTCCGGGGTCGGACCTTGTGACCGGGTTCATCACATACAGGTCGCCGGTGGTGACGCCTGCCCCCCAGACCATGAACGGGATCGTGTAGTTCTGGGGCAATGATGCGTCGGCGTGGTCGAAGATGTCACCGCCGTGGTCCGAGGTGAGGACCACCGTCGTGGTGGTCGAGAGAGCCGGATCGTCCGCTATGGCCTCGAGGATGAGGCCGATGAGGCTGTCCACCTCGACCACCGCATCCAGGTACTCCGCCGAGTCGAAACCGGACTCATGCCCGGTCAGGTCGGGCTCCCGATAGTGGATCACCAGGACGCCCGGGTCTTCGGGATCCAGGCGGCCGATCAAGGCGGCAGTGTTCTCGTCCCCGGAAGCCACCCGGGAATAGAAATCGATCTTGTCCCGGCCGTCGTCAGGCCCGACGACATCGACGGCACCGGTGGTCTCGTCCCACGACCTGTCGAAGAAGTCCATCTTCGGCTTGGACTCGAGGTAGACGGTACGGCCGCCGGCATCGTGCACCACGTCGAAGATGCTCGGGATGTACCTTCCCGCCGCGTCATGCACGGTCCCACCGTCGTCCACGTTGAAGTCGACACCATGCCCGTCGGGCAGGTCCACCGGATATCCGGTGAACATCGACGTCGAGTCGGGCATGGTCCGGGTCTGCTCATAGACGGTCCGCGCGTTGAGCGTGGTGGCTCCCTCGCCGATCATCCGGTGCAGAGAGGGCGTCCCCTCCGGGCCCAGACTCTCGACCGCTGCCGGTTTCAGACCATCGACGAATATCAGGATCACCTGTTCGGCTTCGTCCCCGATGGGGGGATTGGGGCCCATGTCGTTGTCGACGGTGACGACGACGGCTGCGCTCTGGGTCGTCTGGCCGACGGTATCGGTGGCGGTCGCGCTGATAGTTGCCGAGCCATCGGCTACCGACGTCGTGTCCCACTTGACATCCCACCCGTCTCCGCCGTTGGCATCGGTTCCGACCAGAACCCCGTTCACCAGGAACTCGACCTCGACGACGCCTTGGTCGTCGGTGGCGGCAGCATCGATGTCGACCAGCCCGGCCACACTCTGGCCATGGGCCGGGCCGGTGATCGAAATCTCCGGCGGCCGGTCGACCGGTTGACCGGAGCAGTTCCTGAGACCCCACTGGATGGTGGCGTCGAAAAGGGCCCAGCCGCTGTTGGTGAACTTGGACGGTGAGTTCTTGTAGATGGGGAAATGAAGACGACACGCCGGTGTCGGATCGTTGTCGGCGAGGGGCTGTCCTGCTTCGATGTTGAAGATGACGGCGTCCCCGTCCGCGGTGGCAACGACCTGTGCCGAAGGCGGGGGATTTCCCCAAGACATGTAGATTTCCCCGGCCGATAACGCCACCTGTCCGTCGAAACCTCCCGCGGTGGGGTGGGACGAGTCGACGATGGTCACTGAGGAGCCGGAACGGCTCCCGTAGTTGGACCCACCGGAGTTGGTCATCCCAAAGTCGTCGAACGACCATGGATTGGCGACCAGGACCGGGGTGGCGACCCCCTCGAGCCTGCTTCCCAACGTGCTGGGAGAGACGGACGAGCTCACGATCACCAGGGCTTGGCCGGCGGCATCCTCCGCTTGGACGGCGGCGTCGTCGACGATCGTGATCTCATTGCCCCCGTCGACGAGACGATCGTGGACGGCGGAATCACCGGCAGTGATGTTGCCCGGGCTCCCCACCACGTAGAGGATGTCTCCGCCGGGGAGATTGTCGACGGTGATCGCGACCGGCTCGCTGTCGGTCGTTTGGCCGACCGTGTCGGTCGCGGTGGCGGAGATGGTGCCGGCTCCATCGGGCACAGCTGTGCTGTCCCAGGCGATTGCCCAGCCGTCGGTGGAGTCGTCGTCCACGCCGATTGACGAGGCTCCGACGAAGAATCGGACACTGGCCACCCCATGGTCGTCGAACGCGTCGGCACTGATCGCAACCGAGCCCGATACCGCGGCACCGTCGGCGGGAGCCGAGATCGTGACGGTGGGCGGATCGTCGTCGATGATGTTGTCGACGGTGACGGTCAGGGGCGCGCTGGTGGTGACCTGACCGACCGTGTCGGTGGCCATCGCGGTCAGCTCTCTCGTCCCATCGGCTCCGTTCGTGGAATCCCATGAGATCGACCAGCCGTCGCCAGGATCGATGTCGTCGGCGATGATGACCCCGTCGACGGCAAAGCGGACCTGGGTGACGCCATTGTCGTCGTCCGCCTGTGCAGTGAGCTGGACCGCTCCGGAAACGGTGCTCCCTGGCGCCGGATCGGTCAACGAGACTTCAGGAGGGCTGTCTCCCGGTGTGGCGCCACAGTTGCCCGTCCCCCAGTCGATCGAGGCGTCGAACAAGGCCCAGGCGTTGGCGTTGTAGCCGTTCACGGCAGCCTTGAACAATGGGAACGTGAGGCGGCACCCGGGCGCGGGATCGCCGTCTGCAAGCAACTCACCCTGACCGATGTGATAAATGGTCGGGTCCCCGTCGGCGGACGCGACCACAACGGCCGATGGCGGCGGTGTCCCCCAGGAGACCCGGGTGTTGCCCGCCGACAGCTGGACCGATCCCGTATATCCGGCTGCCGAGGGATGGCCGGGCTCGACGATCACGATCGAGGTGACATTCTTGTTGCCGTAGTTGGACGTGGCAGGCCCGGTCAGCCCGAAGTCATCCAGCGACCATGGCTTTGCCACCATGACCGGCACCGGTATCCCGGAGAGGCGCGACCCGAGCGGGCCAGAGCCGACCGATGAGCTGATCAGCACGAGATCGGCGCCGACGGTGTCTGCGGCTTGCGCGGCTCCATCGTCCATCACGATTACCTGATGACCGTTGGCGGTGAGACGATCGATCACGGCGGTATCGAAGGAGGCGGGACTCCCCGAGTTCCCCACGATGACCAGGACCGTGCCGGGGGCGGCCCGCCCGGTCGAAGGGGCGAAAGGGCCGATCAACGAGACGAGCAAGCCCGCGATCACGATTGTCGAGCGCCACCTCGCCCGCGTCGAGGAGGCCGAGTTGGATGAGATCCCAGTCACGAGTCGCCTCCCAGTCAGGGCAGCATATCGCTCGTTTCCCCCGTTCGGTGGATGGTTAGGGGCGTTTCTCCCATTCGGAGCGGAGGACGGCATAGATGAGCGAGTCGGTCCACTCGCCCTTGAAGAGCTCGTCCTCCAAGTGGTGTGCTTCGAGTCGCATCCCGACTCGCTCGGCGACAGCTGCCGAAGGCTTGTTACGGGCGTCGATGTGAGCGACGATCCGGTGTAGCTCGATCGAGCCGAACCCGAGGCCGATCAGCGCGGCCACCGCCTCGGTCATGTAACCGTGGCCCTGGTGCTCGGGCAACAGCATGTAACCGATCTCCCCGCATTGGTTGTCGACATTTGCGAAGAAGAGGACGAGATCGCCGACGTACCTGTCGTCGTGCCTTCTGGTCACGGCAATGCCAAGCCTGTCGTCACCGTCGGTGAGTATGTGGTTGTTGAGACGCCAGTCGAGGTGTTCGTTGACCTCTTGCTCCGATCGAATCCCGAACGGGACATAGGCCACCAGCTCCGGATCCGACTGCAATGCGTAGAGACCGGCGAAGTCGTCGGGTCGATACCACCGCAGGGTCAGCCGATCGGTCTGGAAGGGGAGTGGGAGCGTTGGCCCGGCCATCTCGGGGGGAGTGTGGCAGGTCGTGCCCACCTGCCGTTGCCCGTTTGCCGGTAACCCGCCATCGTCATGCCGTTCTTGCTAGGTTGCCATCCGCTATGGGTGATCTTCTCTTGTTTCTCCACGTTCTCGGCGCCGCCGGGTGGATCGGCGCCGGTCTTTACACCTATTTCATCGTGCCCCGCTTGGCCAAGAAGGGCCACGAGTTCTCGGGCACGTTGCAGGAGATCGCAGGCTCGGCCGACAAGTTCTTCGGCCCGGTGGCCGGGCTGGTCCTCCTCACCGGTATCGGCTTGGTCTTCGAGAGCGAGGCGTATGGATGGTCCCACGCTTTCGTTTGGGTCGGAATCGGTGTGTTCGTCCTCTCGGCGATATGGCAGCCTCTGGTGGCGTCGAAGGTCGAGGAACGCCTTCTCGGGGCGGTCTCGGGAGCAGGCAGCGAGGTCGGCGCGGCTGTCTCGGCATGGCGACGGACCGGTCTGTTCGACATCGCAATCGTGTTGTTCGCCCTGTGGGCGATGGTCACCAAGCTCGGAGTCTGACCGAATCGATTGGGATTGACTACGCTTTCGGCATGGAATTAGCCGTCATCCCTTGGAAAGGACGCTTCGGTCCCTTCGACCTGAACGTGGGGCCGGCGACGTTCCGCCCCTCGACGATCTCACATCTTCTCGCTGCCGCCATGGAGGTCAAGCCGGGGAGCATCGTGGTCGATGCCGGCTGTGGGTCCGGTGTGCTCTCGATAGTCGCAGCCAAGCTGGGTGCAATGCGGGTGTATGGCGTCGACGCAGCCCCCGACACGGTGGAAGTGGCCTCGACGAACGCCGAGGCGCAGGGTGTCGGCGCCGTGACCGAGTTCTTTGAAGGCGACATGTTCGAGCCGCTTCCGGACGATCTCGAGGCCGATGTCGTGATCGGCGACGTCTCCGGCATACCCGACGAGATCGCCGATGCGTCCGGCTGGTTCCCGTCGGGCCTGGCGGGCGGTCCCAGCGGCGCCGAGCTGCCGATGCGGATGCTCCAGGAGGCGAAGGACCGGCTCAAGCGGGGCGGGAAGCTCTTCCTGCCCACCGGGACGCTTCAGGACGAGAACTCGATCCTAGGGAAGGCCCGCTCGCTCTTCGGATCGATCAAGGAGCTGTCCTCGCGGGCCATACCCCTGCCCACCACCCTGGCGGAAAGTGCTGCGCTGCAGCGATTGCGCAATGCCAAACTCATCGACCTGACCGAACGGGGCAGCCGGCTTCTCTGGACGGCCCGTATCTGGGAGGTCGAGGCCTAGCTCCCTTCATTTGTCGAGTCGCCGCCGTTCGCTCTCGGTCAGGTGGCGTTTCCGCACCCTCACCGCGGTCGGGGTCACCTCCACCAACTCGTCGTCGGCTATCCACTCGATCGCCGTCTCCAGAGTCAGGGCTCGGGCCGGCTTCAATCTGATCGCTTCATCGGAGGCATGGGTTCTGATATTCGTGAGCTCCTTGGCCTTGGTGGCATTCACCACCATGTCATGCGGACGGGACGTCTCTCCGATGACCATGCCCTCGTAGATGTCGGTACCAGGAGTGATGAACATCTCACCGCGCTTCTGCAGGTTGTCCAGCGCGAAGGCTGTGGAGGAGCCGATCCGGTCGGCGATCATCGCCCCGCCGATTCGATGGGGTAGCTCACCGACCCAGGGAACCCAGCCGGCGTGATGCTGGTGCACCAGGGCGGTTCCGCGCGTGGAGGTCATGAGCAGGGAGCGAAACCCAATCAGCCCGCGGGCTGACGCCTCGACGGTGACGACCGTTCTGCCCGTGTCACCTGGCCGGAGGTCGGTGACCTTGCCCTTTCTCGGCGCCGCGGCCTGGGTGACGGTCCCCACATGCTCGTCGGGAACATCGACGACGGCTCTCTCCAGGGGCTCGTGCGGGGCGCCGTCGACCTCCCTGATGATCACCTCGGGTCGGCTTACCTGTAGTTCGAAGCCCTCGCGACGCATCGCCTCGATGAGGACCGCCAGCTGCAGCTCCCCACGCCCCGCCACCTCGATCGTCTCCGGTGACGAGGTGGGGCCGACCCGAATCGACACATTGCCCAGTACCTCCCGGTCCAACCTCTCCTTGATCTGCCTCGACGTCAGAAACCGCCCGTCCCGGCCGGCGAGGGGCGAGGTGTTGACCCCAAAGGTCATCCTGAGAACCGGCTCGTCGACCTCGAGCCGCTGCAAGGGTTGAGGGTCGTCCGGATCCGCGAGCGTGTCGCCAATCTCGACCTCAGGAAAGCCGGCCACCACGAAGAGGTCACCGGCTCGCCGTTCGGTGACTTCCACCCGGCCCAGTCCGGCGAAACCCATCAGGCTGGTGAGCCGTCTCCTCAAGGGTGGCTCATCCAGGCTGGCGTGGCAGAGGGCTACCTGGTCGCCGGTCCGCAGGGTCCCCGCGACTACCCGGCCTA
>Ga0299907_10002258_pt1 | contig 11714 bp, 8 predicted proteins | sample RVTome_16_FD_198680 | JGI IMG/M metagenome (GOLD analysis project Ga0299907, IMG submission 198680) | Soil microbial communities from uranium-contaminated site in the Upper Colorado River Basin, Wyoming, United States - RVT152D67 (version 2) ...
TTCACTCGGAACTGCTCCCGAGTGGTTGTCGCCAGCGTCTCGACGGTCGTGCCGATCAGAACGATCAGGAACAGCACCCACAATGGAGCGATCAGCAGCGAGTGGATCGCGCGAGCCGACAGGGTCACCGGAACGATGTCACCGTAGCCGGTTGTGGACAGGCTGACCGTAGCCAAATACAGCGCGTCCAGGAAGCTGACGTCCCCGTCCGCGTTGTCGACATAACCCCGGGCTCAGCCACACGATGAACGCGGCCAGGACAAGGAGACCCACGGCAACAGGTAGCCGGCGCGCGATCCGGTACAGCGGGTGTACCTCGCCGGCCGGAAGCCGGACTTAGCCCTCCGTAGCCATGACGCCCGGACCTAGCGGATCACTGCTGGCCCGGGTCAACAATGGTGCATCGGGTGATCTCTTCCTCGTTCTTGCTGCGGGGATGAGGGTGAGCCGGACCGGCCGGGCGGCGGCGAACTCGCCGCCGTTGCGAGCGAACCCCGCCGTCGTCGTCACCGCTCGTGGTGCTGGTGGTGGGATGTTTCGGTGGCACGCTCCAGCATTGAGGCGATCGCTGACAACGCACGTCCCAAGTACCGACGTGCCGTGGAATGCCATCAGGTGAGCTCGCTGAACCGCTCCGCGTCGGTGATCTTGCCGGAAACGATCAGTGTGTCGCCGTCGGTGACGACGGTCTCGGGGGTGGCGTAGGTGAACCCCGCGCCGGGTCGCTTGATGGCCACGATCGTGACGCCGTATTGATGCCGGACGGCCGACTCGCGCAGGGTCTTACCGACCATGTAGGCGGGAACTGCCGTTTTGACCATGGCGTAGTCGTCGTCGAACTCGATGAAGTCGAGCATCCGGCCGCGCACCAGGTGCGCCACGCGCAATCCCATGTCGTGCTCGGGACGGACGACGTGGTGCGCTCCGATCTGTTGCAGGATCCGAGCGTGTGAGTCGCTCACGGCCTTGGCCCAGATGAGCGGGATGCCCATCTCCACCAGAACGGACGTGGTCAAGATGCTGGCCTCCAGGTTCGTGCCGATGCCGACCACGGCGCGGTCGGACTCCTGAACGGACAGCTGCTCGAGCGCCTCGGCGTCAGTCGAGTCGGCGACCACGGCGTGCGTGAGCCGGCCGGCCACGGACTCGACGGTCTTCGGGTTGCTGTCGATGCCGAGCACCTCGGTGTCCTCGCTCATCAGCTCGAGCGCCAGCGACTTACCGAACCGGCCGAGCCCGATGACAGCGACAATGGACTTCCTAGCCAATGATGGGTCTCCCTTCGGGCAGCTCATACAGCCTGCCACGCTCGCGGACGGCCAGGGCGCTGGCCAGGGTGATAGGCCCGAGCCGGCCGAGGAACATCATCAGGATGAGCACGACCTGGCCGGCCGCCGGCAAGTCCGCTGTGATTCCGGTGGACAGGCCAACCGTGCCGAACGCGGACACGGTCTCGAACAGCAACCGGTCCAGCGAATGGTCAGTCAGCTCGGTCTGTACGAGCGTGGCGAGAACGACGCCCGCAACCCCGAGTAAGGCGATCGTGAGCGCTTGCCGCTGCACCCGGGCTCCGACCTGTCGGTCGAAGACGGCGACGCTGGGCTCGCCCCGGATCTCGGCCACGATGACGAAGAACAGCAACGCGAACGTGGTGACCTTGATGCCGCCCGCGGTGCCAGCGCTGCCGCCACCGATGAACATCAGCACGACCGTTCCCAGCCACGTCCCGTGGGTCATGTCACCGGTTTCGAGGCTGTTGAACCCCGCCGTGCGGGTCGTGGCGGAGCTGAAGAATCCGTTGAGCAGCTTGTCCGGCAGGCTCAGGTTGGCCAGCGTCGCGGGGTTTCGCCACTCGCTGGCGACCATGAAGACGAACCCGCCGACCAACAGAATCGCCGTCACCGTCAATGTCAGCTTGGTGTGCAAGCTCCACTGGCTGACGCGGCGGTGCTGCCGGCGCAGTTCGAGCAGCACGGGAAAGCCCAGGCCGCCGCAGATGAAGGCAGTAGCGGTGGGCAGCAGGATCCACGGATCCTGGTTGTAGCGGACCAGGCTGTCCTCGTGCAGCGAGAAGCCGGCATTGTTGAACGCCGACACCGAGTGGAACGCGCCCAACCGCAGCGCCTCCCCCAGTGAGTGTCCGTACGAACCAGCCAGCCGGGCCACCAGGACGGCAGCAAGGACCACCTCGAACAGGACAGTGATCTTCGCGACACCGACCATGACCGAGCGCACGTCGCCTATCCCGAGTGCCTTGGTCTCTGCGGCCACTGACAACCTCGACCGCAGGCCCATCCGGCGGGTGACCACCATCACCAGCAAGGTAGCCATGGTCATGAACCCGAACCCGCCCACCTGGATCAGTCCGACAATGACGACTTCCCCAAAGCCGCTCCAGTAGCCGCCGGTGTCGACGACGATCAAGCCCGTCACACAGACCGCCGAGGTCGCCGTGAACAGCGCTTCGAGCAAACTCGCCGACCCGGGCCCGGCCCTGGCCACCGGCAGGGACAACAGCACCGTGCCGACGGCGATTACCGCCGCGAACCCCGCCACGACCACCTGGGACGGGTGACGGAACTCCGGAAGCCACCGACCCGCCCGGCCCCGCCAGCCTCGCCGACCGCTCACCGGCCCGGTGTCGCGCACTCGCGAAACGTTACTGCCACGACACTCGCCCGGTTCACGGCAGTGTCGGTACCCAGACTCCTTTTCGCGGAGTCCACGCTGTACTGTGCCGCCGGCATCAGGGGCCATGACCGGTGTGCATATCCTCGGATCGGGCTTGACCTTGACCTTGGGTCAGCCCCCACCGCGGCGTCATGACACATCAGAGCATGATCTCGGTGCAGGGGCTGCGGAAGTCCTACGGCGATCACACAGTGCTCGATGGCGTCGACCTGGACGTCGCCACCGGAACAGTCTGGCGCTGTTGGGCCCTAACGGCGCCGGGCAAGACCACGATGGTGAACGTTGCTTTCGACATTGATAGGCGCCGACGACGAGATTCGCGTCGCGGGTCATGACCTTGTCCGCGAGCCGGACGCCATCCTGGCCGCTATTGGGGTGAAGGGACAGTTCTCCGCCGCGGACAACCTGCACACCGGTGAGGAGAACCTGCGGCAGATGGCCGACTTACACCACCTGAACCGGTTCGTGGCAGGCAGCGTGCTACCGAGCTATGAAGTTCTCGACCTGGCCGAGGCAGCGCGCAGGCCGCCGGCGTCAACGTACTCCGGTGGAATGCGCCGTCGCCTCGACCTGACGATGGCGCTCGTCGGAGACGCACAGCGGATCCTCCTGGACGAGCCGGCCACGGGACTGGACCCCGGAGCCGCCGCAAAATGTGGCGCATCATCAGCGACCTGGTCGCAGGGGACCGACGAGTTGCCACCCGTGGTCAGCCATCCAGTGCATAGAGCAGCTCCGAGCGGATAAATGCGACCAACATCGCCATGCTCGACCACGCTGACCGGCGGAAGGCGCGTCCGAATTATGCGTTCATGTTGACTCGGCCCCGATGCCACGACCGATGAGCCGCCGTCATCAGGATGGCAGGTTCTTATTCGGCAGCACGGATGCCTTGGCGTGGTTCCGGGTCTTCCACCCTGACATCTTTGCCTTTCGCCAACTCGGGTTGTTGGTACCGGTAGCCCAAACCTGGTTCGGTGATGAAATATCGCGGCCGAGACGGCTCAGGTTCAAGCCGGCTGCGTATTTGGGTCATGTAGACGCGCAGGTAGTTGGTCTCGGTGCCGTAGCTCGGACCCCAGACTTCCCGCAGGAGTTGCCCGTGGGTGACGAGTCGGCCGGCGTTGCGGACGAGGACTTCGACGATGTGCCATTGCCTCGGGGTGAGCCGGACTGGTTGGCCGTCGCGGGTGACTTGCTTGGCGGCGAAGTCGATGGTGAAGTCGGGCGTGGTGATGACGGGGTCGCCTTCGGGGATGACGGCGCGTCGCCCGACCGCACGCAGCCGGGCGAAGAGTTCGTCCATGCCGAATGGTTTGGTGATGTAGTCATCGGCGCCGAGGTCGAGGGCTTTGACTTTGGCGGCTTCGGTGTCGTGCCCGGAGAGCACGACGATGGGCACTGTGGTCCAGCCGCGAAGGCCACGGACGACGTCGAGCCCGTCCATGCTGGGCAGACTGAGGTCGAGGATGACCACGTCGGGGTGGTTGCGGGCCGCTGCTTGGAGGGCTTGTTCGCCGGTGGCGGCGAGCTCGGCCCGGTACCCGCGGGCTCGGAGGTTGACTTCGAGGGTACGGCGGATACGAGGGTCGTCGTCGACGACTAGCACGCGGCCGTGCTCTGCCACATCAATCATGCTAGCGACGGCTGGCTTTCGCCTTGTCGACTTGTCCGGGCCGGACGGTTTGGACGCGCAGGTCATGCGGTTGTCCGGCCGGACAAGTCGAGCGTGGGGGCGTGCGTCAGAGGTTGTCGAGGGCGAGGTTGAGTTCGAGGACGTTGACGCCGGGTTCGCCGAGGAATCCGAATGTCCTTTGGTCGGTGTTTTCGTCGATCAGCTGTAGCACATCCTCGACTGGCAGACCGCGGGCGTCGGCGACGCGCTCGGCCTGGATGTGGGCGTTGGCGATCGAGATGTGCGGGTCGAGGCCGGATGAGGACATGGTGACCGCGTCCACTGGGACCTGGTCGTCCGCGGCAAGGCCGTTGTTCTCCCGGTATGCCTGGGCGTTCGCTTCGACCGAGGCCAGCAGGTCGGGATTGGTCGGCCCCCAGTTGGCGCCGCCGCTGTCAGTGGCGTCGTAGTCGACGACCGACGGTCGCGGGTGGAAGTACTCCGGCTGGGTGAACGGCTGGGCGACCAGCCGGGAGCCGACGACCCGGCCGTCCCGTTCGACCAGCGACCCGTTGGATTGGTCGGGAAAGATCGCCTGGGCGATGCCCGTGATGGCCAGCGGGTAGGCCAGGCCGGTCAGGACGGTGAAAACGAGCACCATGCCGAGGCCGGCGAGAAGCTGTCGACGCATGTCAGGACACTCCCAACGCGGTAATGACGAAGTCGATGAGTTTGATTCCAATGAACGGTGCGATCAGTCCGCCGAGCCCGTAGACCAACAGGTTGCGGCGCAGCATCGCGGCCGCAGCCTGGGCACGGAACTTGACCCCGCGCAGCGCCATGGGAATCAGCGCGACGATGATCAGAGCGTTGAAGATCACTGCCGAGAGGATGGCCGAGCGAGGCGATTCCAGCCCCATGATGTTCAGCCGGTCGAGCGCCGGCAGGAAGCCGGAGAACATCGCCGGGATGATCGCGAAGTACTTCGCGACGTCGTTGGCGATCGAGAATGTGGTAAGTGCACCGCGGGTGATGAGCAGTTGTTTGCCGATCTCGACGATCTCGATCAGCTTGGTCGGGTCGGAGTCGAGGTCAACCATGTTGCCGGCTTCCTTGGCGGCCTGGGTGCCGGTGTTCATGGCCACGCCGACGTCGGCCTGCGCAAGCGCGGGGGCGTCATTGGTTCCGTCGCCGGTCATCGCGATAAGCGCACCGCCGGCCTGCTCGCGCCGGATGAGCGCCATCTTGTTCTCCGGAGTTGCCTCGGCCAGGTAGTCGTCGACACCGGCCTCCTCAGCGATCGCCTTGGCAGTAAGCGGGTTGTCGCCGGTGATCATGACGGTGCGGATGCCCATGGCGCGGAGTTGGTCGAACCGCTCCCGCATACCTTCCTTCACGATGTCCTTGAGGTGGATGACGCCGAGCACGCGGGCGAGCCCGTTCCGCCTGTCGACCTCAGCCACTGCGAGTGGTGTCCCTCCGTCAACGGCCACGCCGTGGGAAATCGTGTCGAGCGTGTCTAGGGTGGTGCCGCCGGCGCTCTCGATCCACTGTTTGATGGCGTCGGTGGCGCCCTTGCGAAGCTGGTAGCCGTGGTGGTCGATGCCGCTCATCCTGGTTTCCGCGCTGAACGGCACGAGCCGGGCGTCGGCGTGCTGAGCCTTGCCGGCGATGCCGTGGCGGCGCTCGGCGAACTCGACGATCGACCTGCCCTCGGGCGTTTCGTCGGCCAGGCTGGAGCGGTGGGCGGCCACGGCCAGGTCGTGGTCGAGCACGCCCGGCATTGGGATGAACTCGCTCGCCTGCCGGTTGCCGAGGGTGATGGTGCCGGTCTTGTCCAGCAGGAGAGTGTTGACATCGCCGGAGGCTTCGACGGCGCGACCGGACATGGCCAGCACGTTGCGCTGGACCAGCCGATCCATGCCGGCGATCCCGATGGCGGATAGCAGCGCGCCGATCGTGGTAGGGATCAGGCAGACCAGCAGTGCGATCAGCACGACGACCTTCTGCTCAGCACCGGAGTAGATGGCGAAGGGCTGCAGCGTCACCACGGCAAGTAGAAAGATAAGTGTCAGGCCGGCGAGCAGGATGCTCAGCGCGATCTCGTTCGGGGTCTTCTGCCGCTCGGCGCCTTCCACCAGCGCGATCATCCGGTCGAGGAACGTCTCGCCAGCCCGGGCGGTGACCCGGACGACGATAACGTCGGACAGCACTCTCGTTCCGCCAGTGACTGCCGACCGATCGCCACCGGACTCGCGGATCACCGGGGCGGACTCGCCGGTAACGGCGGACTCGTCGACACTGGCGATGCCCTCGATGACGTCGCCGTCGCTGGGGATCACTTGCCCGGCGGCCACGATGCACTCGTCGCCGACCTGCAACTGGCTGGCCGGGATCTTCTCGACGGTGCCGTCGGGCCGGCGGCGCATCGCGGTTGTCACGGCTCTCGTCTTGCGCAGAGTGGCCGCCTGCGCCTTGCCGCGTCCCTCGGCCATCGCCTCAGCGAAGTTGGCGAACAGCACCGTGAACCACAGGAACACGGTGACCAGCCCGACGAAGACATTCTCCGTAGACGTGGAGGTGCCTACGTCCCTGATGAACAGGACAGTCGTGAGGACGCTGGAAACCAGCACGACGAACATGACGGGGTTGCGGGCCTGCACACGCGGGTGCAGCTTCTTGCAACTGTCGACCAGCGCATGCCGGAGTATCGACCGGTCGAACAGCGACCGTCGCGGCAACGGGTGCCGGTCTCGAGCGCTGCTGCCAACTGGCCTGATGACCTCCTGAGTGGAGGGTGCGTTGCTCATCTGATTCCTTACAGAAGGGATAGGTGCTCGACGATCGGGCCGAGCGCCAGCGCGGGGAAGAAGGTCAGGCCGGCGACGATCAGCACGACTCCGACCACCAGGCCGCCAAACAGTGGCGTATGGGTTGGGAATGTGCCGGAGCTCGGCGGGGACGGCTGCTTGCGAGCCATTGACGCTGCGATCGCCAGCACTGGAATGATCAGGAAGAACCGCCCTACCAGCATGGCGATGCTTATCGTGACCGAGTACCAAGTGGTGCTCGCGTTCAAGCCGGCGAAGGCCGAGCCGTTGTTGTTCGAGCCCGACGCGAATGCGTAAAGGATCTCCGACAGCCCGTGCGGGCCGGGGTTGTTCAGCGAGTCGAGGCCCGAGCCGAGCAAGACCGAGGCGGCCGCGAATCCCAGCGTTGTCACCGGCATCGCAAGGATGTAGAGGATGACCAGCTTCATCTCCGGCGCCTGGATCTTCTTGCCCAGATACTCGGGGGTGCGCCCGACCATGAGCCCGGCGATGAACACCGAGAGAATGGCAATGATCAGCAGGCCGTTCAGGCCCACACCGACGCCACCGGGGCTGACTTCGCCGAACATCATATGCGTCAGTGCAACGCCGCCGCCGAGTGCTGTGTAGCTGTCGTGCATCGAGTTGACCGAGCCGTTGGATGTGCCTGTCGTCGATGCCGCCCACAGGCCGGACGCCATCGGCCCGAACCGGACCTCCTTGCCTTCCAGGTACCCGCCGGATTGTTCGGCCGAGGCGGCTTGGTCGACTCCGAACGCGTCGAGCGTCGGGCTCCCGGCGCTCTCCAGCGCCATCGCGGCAACGGACATGGCGGCCCAGATCACGAACATTATTCCGAATACGGCGCGGCCCTGCCGGCGGTCGCGCACCAGGTGCCCGAAGGTGATGGCCAGCGCGAACGGGATGATCAGGATCGCCCAGTTTTGCACGAAGTTGCTGAACACGGTGGCGTTCTCGAGCGGATGCGCGGAGTTCATGTCGAAGAACCCGCCGCCATTTGTGCCCAGCTGCTTGATGGCGACCTGGCTGGCGGCCGGACCACCGGGGACGACCTGCGAGGTGCCCTCGACGGCAGACACCTTCGTGTGGCCGGCGAAGTTTTGGATCACACCCTGGCTAACCAGCAGCAGCGCGACCAAGAACGACAGCGGAAGCAAAATACGGATGGTGCCGCGCGTCAGGTCGACCCAGAAGTTACCGAGGGTCGACGCCCGCCGGCGGGCCAGCCCGCGAATGAGCGCGGCCATCACCGCCATGCCCGCTGCGGCGGAGACGAAGTTCTGCACCGTCAATCCGGCCATCTGGGACAGGTGGCTCATGGTGGCTTCGCCGGCGTAGTTCTGCCAGTTGGTGTTCGTCATGAAGCTGACTGCGGCGTTGAACGCAACGTTCGGCATGACAGCCGGCAGATCGACCGGGTTGAGCGGCAGCTGGCCTTGCAGCCTCTGCAGTCCGTAAAGCAACAGGAAGGACACCAGACTGAAGGCGAACAGCGAGAACGCGTATACCGTCCAGCGCTGCTCACGCTCCGGGTTGACTCGGCAGATCCGGTAGATCAGCCGCTCGACCGGACCGAACACCCAGTCGCCCGGCGCATTGCCCTCCTCGCCGTACACCTTGGCCATATACCAGCCAAGCGGTGGAGCGGTGACGAGCAGCACCCCGATCAGCACACCGAACTGAAGCCAGCCCGCTGCAGACATCAGAACCTCTCCGGACGGAGCAGTGCGACCACGAGGTAGGCGGCCAGCGCGATGGCGACGACGAGCGCAACGACGTTGTCCCAGCTCACGACCGTGTCGCCCGAGTGGTGTCGCGTACGGCATCTCGCTTCTGCTCGTCCGGTCCGATGATCCGGTCGCATGCCTTGACGTAGGCGACGCACAGCCCGAAGAACACGATCGTGATCAGCAAGAACACGATGTCCACCACGGCTGAGTCCTCTCTGTGATTGGTTTCGGCCTGGCGCTTCGGCAGCGCCCCAATTGACGATGCCCGCGGCTACCACACCAAGCAAGCACCGCAACGCGCTCTTAGCGGCTTGGGCTGGGGATTTAGCGGACCCTTAACACCACGCGTCGCCGGTCGCTAAGACAGCGCTAAACACCGCAGCGGAAGGCGCCAACTCACTAACAGCGGCGGTCCACGAAGGCAGACTGGTAAGGGAAGGAGGTGGCGGATGGCGCGCGGCCAGCTGCGGATCTACCTCGGCGCGGCGCCCGGGGTGGGCAAGACATACGACATGCTCGCCGAAGCCCATCGCCGCAAAGCCCGCGGCACCGACGTCGTCGTCGGTTTCGTAGAGACTCACGGACGAGCCCGCACCCAAGCCATGATCGGCGAATTGGAGGTCGTCTCACGCAAGACGATGACCTACCGCGGGACCCAGTTCGAAGAGATGGACATCGACGCGGTACTTGCCCGCAAACCCCAAGTTGCCTTGGTCGACGAGCTCGCACACACAAACGTCCCCGGATCCCGCAACGAGAAGCGCTGGCAAGACATCGACGAGCTGCTCGAAGCCGGCATCACCGTGCTGTCCACGGTGAACATCCAGCACCTTGAATCGCTCAACGACGTCATCGAGCAGATCACCGGCGTTACGCAGCGGGAGACTGTGCCCGACGCCTGGGTGCGCAACGCAGACCAGGTCGAGCTGGTGGACATGACCCCGGAGGCACTACGCCGCCGAATGGTGCATGGAAACGTTTACCCTGCCGAGAAGATCGGCGCTGCTCTGAGCAACTACTTCCGCGTCGGTAATCTGACCGCCATCCGAGAGCTCGCCCTGCTGTGGCTCGCGGACAAGGTCGACGAGCAACTCGACCGCTACCGTTCTGATCACGGCATCGCCACGACATGGGAAGCCCGGGAGAGAGTTATCGTCGCCCTCACCGGCGGACCTGAGGGCGACACGCTGATCCGGCGCGCCGCACGCATCGCCGACCGCTCCAAGGGCGCAGATCTTATGGCCGTGCATGTGGCCCGGAGTGACGGGCTCATTGGAGCAGACCCAGTGCTACTGACCAAACAGCGGCTGCTGATCGAAAGCCTCGGCGGAACCTACCATCAGGTGCTCGGCGACGATATCCCCACTGCATTGATCGAGTTCGCGCGCGCCGTCAACGCCACACAACTCGTGCTGGGCGCCAGCCGGCGCGGGCGGCTCGCCCACATCTTTTCTCCCGGCGTTGGCGTCACCACGACCGCTTTGTCCGGATCAATCGATGTGCACCTCATCACGCACGAGAAGATCGGCAAGGCCCGCCGCCGCAGGCGTTCCAGCAGCCCATTGTCAGGACGCCGCAGATTGGTCGGATTCGCATTGGCTGTCGGAGGCCTGGCTCTGGTGACCTATGGGCTGGGACTTCCCCATGAAGAGTCGTCACTGCCCGCGGTCATCCTGCTGATGCTGGCCGTCGTCACAGCCACCGCGCTCGTGGGGGGCATCTGGCCCACATTGGTTGCCGCCCTGGGCGGGTTTCTGATGCTCAACTTCTTCTTCACTGTGCCCTACCGCACATTCATCGTTGACAACGGCCTCCAGATTCTCGCCCTTGTCATCTTTCTGGTCGTGGCGATCTCGATTGGCGCAGCTGTGGACCGAGCGGCGCGACGAACACGCGAAGCCGCCAGCGCCAGCGCCGAGGCCCAAACACTCGCTACCGTGGCGGGTAGCGTCCTTCGCGGCTCCCGCCCGTTGATCGCCCTGCTCGAACGACTCCAGGAGACGTTCGGTCTGTACTCGGTAACCCTGCTGGAGCGGAAGCCAGATACCCCCGTCGTTCCCGGCACCGAACGAGACCCAGCGGCCTGGCAGGTCGCCGCATGTGTCGGCGAACCACCTTGCCAAGCACCAGCGGAAGGCGATGTCGAAGTCCGCATCGACGACTCTCTTACGCTCGCGCTCCGCGGCCGAGCGCTCCCGGCCGAAGACCAGCGCATCGTTGCGGCCTTCGCCGCTCAAGCCGCTGTCGCGCTACGCCACGAACGGCTCGCACAGGAGGCCGCCGCCGCGAAACCGCTCGCCGAGGCCGACCGCATGCGCACCGCCCTGCTGGCCGCCGTCAGCCACGACCTGCGCACACCACTGGCCTCTGCCAAGGCCGCCATCACCAGCTTGCGCAGCCAGGACGTCCAGTTCGACGAGCACGACCAGGCCGAACTGCTCGCCACTGCCGACGAGTCAATCGATCGGCTCACCCGGATGGTCGCCAACCTGCTCGACATGAGCCGCCTCCAGGCAGGAGCCCTCGGAGTCAGACCGGTGACGGTCGGTCTTGAGGACGCCATACCGCGCGCTCTCGATGAACTGGGGCCGGACGGGCACACCGTCAAGGTGAAGCTTCCCGCCGACCTGCCAGCCGTCCATGCCGATCCCGGTCTGCTCGAACGCGTCTTCGTGAACGTTGTCGGCAACGCCCTCCGCTTCAGTCCCCGAGACCAACCACCAACGATCATCGCCACCGAACTGGACAGCAAGATCGAAGTAGATGTCATCGACCGCGGACCCGGCGTCCCCGAAGGCCAGCGCGACCAGATCTTCATCCCGTTCCAGCGACTCGGCGACACCGACA
>Ga0299907_10002260_pt1 | contig 11710 bp, 13 predicted proteins | sample RVTome_16_FD_198680 | JGI IMG/M metagenome (GOLD analysis project Ga0299907, IMG submission 198680) | Soil microbial communities from uranium-contaminated site in the Upper Colorado River Basin, Wyoming, United States - RVT152D67 (version 2) ...
ACGGATCCCTTCCCCGACCTCGGTCCCGCCCGGTTCCCGGGTCTCGACCACCCGAAGACCGGCATCGCGGAGATATCGCGCGATGAGACCCGCCTGGGTGCTCTTACCGACGCCTTCGATGCCTTCCACGGTCACGAACCGTCCCCGGGTAGCACCCGTACCGCTACGAGTCATCGGCTCCCACGGACTCCCTGAGACTGGTAAACGTCCACCGCCCTATTATGTTCTTCGAGCGTGGTCGAGAAGTGGTGGTGGCCATCGCCCTTGGCCACGAAGTAGAGGGTGTCACCCGCGGCTGGATGGAGGGCGGCCTGGAGCGACGCCTCGCCGGGCATCGCGATCGGGGTCGGCGGCAGGCCGGCGTGTCGGTAGGTGTTGTAGGGGCTTTCGATGTCGAGATCGCTGCGCCGGAGATCGCCGTCGAAACCGGCACCGAGCGCGTAGATCACTGAGGGATCGGTCTGGAGCGGCATGCCCCGTTGGAGACGACGCACCAGCACCCCGGCGATCGCCGGTCGTTCCGCGGCGGCCGCGGTTTCCTTCTCGATGATCGACGCCATGACGAGGGCCTCGTAGGGCCTTCGATACGGTAAGCCCGGTGCCCGCCGCGCCCAGGCGCGGGCGAGCTTCCGGTCCATGCGCTTCTCGGCCATCCGCAGGATCGCCACATCGCTCGTCCCGGCGGGGAAACGGTAGGTATCGGGGTAAAACCGCCCTTCCGGATCCCTTGCATTCCCGTAGACGCGCGCCATCACCTCGCCACGGCAGAGACCATCGAGCGTCTGTTTCACCTTTGGATGAGCGGCGAGCGCCGAACGGACGGCATCGAAGCTCCAACCTTCGACAAGCGTCAAGCGATGTTGCACCACTTGCCCCTCTACCATCCGGTCGAGGAGGCGGCGCGGCGTGAGGCCTTGTGTGAGCGCATACTCGCCGGCCTGAATGCGGCCGGCCTTGCCCGAGAGGCGCGCCGCGATGACGAGATATCCGGGCCCCGTGAGGATGTCGGCCAGGGCCAGATCGCGGGCGATCGATCCGATGCTCGCGCCGGGTACCACGGTGTAGTGGACGCTGGTCCCGGCCAATTGGAGCGGTCGGTCCAGGTGTTCTTGCATCCGGTTCCAAGACCACGCGCCCGCAAGACCAAGCCCGATGAGGAGGATAACGACGAGGATCGCCCACGGCCCGCGCCCCTGTCCCGCCACCCTAGGCCCCCACGATGGCGTCGGGCCCCATCGCTGCCGTCACCCGAGCCAACAGATCGCAAGGCGCGTAGCGGCGGGTCCCTTCGCCCTGCAACTCGCGGATGGGCCAGATCCCCACGAGGCTGTTGCACACGAAGGCGGTCTCGGCGGTATACATCTCGGCAAGGTCTACCGCCCGGATCTCGGTCTTCAGGCCGACGCGCGCGGCCGCCTCGATGCAAAGCCCGCGCATGATCCCGAGGACGCCGGACTCGGACAGATCGGGGGTCACGAGCCCCCCGGCACGGAGCAGGAACAGGTTGGTCATGGTACCCTCGATCACGCGACCTCCGGTGTCCAGCATCAGGCCCTCATGGACCTCGGGATCGGCCCATTCGTGGCGTGCGAGGACCTGCTCCAAGCGGTTCAAGTGCTTGATGCCGGCCAAGACGGGGTTGCGCGAGAGACGCGTGGCGCACACCCGCACGACGATGCCGCTGCGGTACAGGGCCGGTGGATAGGACCGCCAAGGATAGCGCGCGAAGATCCGGGTGGGCTTTGCGGTGTCGGGGGGACGGTAGCCCCGACCGCCCACACCGCGCGTGACGATGAGCTTCAGCACTCCGTGATCGACGCCCGCACGGAGTCGGTCGAGGTCCGCCCTGAGCAGCGTGTCCTCCGGGCAAGCCATCCCGAGGCGCGCACAACCGCATCTCAGGCGTTCGAGATGTCGGCCCCAGTGGCGGGCCTCGCCGGCGATCATCGGGAGGGTCTCGAACAGGCCGTCCCCGTAGTGCAGTCCACGATCGGCGATGGATACGGCCCGCGCCGGCCGGCCGTCGATGAGGACGAGGTCCGGCTCCGGTGAAGGTGGGTGCGCCAAGCGCCCTGCTCAGATCCTCCGAAAGGCGAGCGTCGCGTTCGTACCCCCGAAGCCGAAGGAGTTCGAGAGCACCGTATCGATCCTCATCCGCCGGGCCTCGTTCGGGACATAGTCGAGATCGCATTCGGGATCGGAGGTCATGAGGTTGATGGTGGGCGGCGCCACCTGGTCACGGATCGCGAGGATCGAGAAGATGGCCTCGACCCCACCCGCGGCGCCGAGCATATGCCCCACCATGGACTTGGTGGAGCTCATGGCGAGACGGTAGGCATGGTCGCCGAAGACCCGCTTCACGGCCTCGGTCTCGGCCTGGTCACCGGCCGGGGTGGAGGTCCCGTGGGCGTTGATGTAATCGACCGCCTCGGGCTCGATGCCGGCGTCACGCAGCGCGTGCACCATGCAGCGCCCGGCGCCCTCCCCACCGGGCGAGGGGGCGGTCATGTGGTAGGCGTCGGCACTGCGCCCATAGCCCGCGAGCTCGGCATAGATCGCCGCCCCGCGCCGCTTGGCGTGATCGAGGGCCTCCAGGACCACGATACCCGCGCCATCCGCCAGCACGAAGCCGTCGCGGTCCCGATCCCACGGCCGGCTCGCGGTCGCGGGGTCGTCGTTGCGGGTCGAGAGGGCGCGTGCCGCGGCGAAACCGCCGAGACCCGTGGGCGTGGTCGCCATCTCGGAACCCCCCGCAATCATGACGTCCACGTCTCCGCGCTCGATCATGCGCGCCGCCTCGCCGATGCAATGGGTCCCGGTCGAGCAGGCGCTCACGATACCGAAATTGGGGCCGCGCAGCCCGTACTTGATCGACAGGTTGCCCGAGGTCATGTTGATGATGTTGCTCGGGATATAAAAGGGTGAGATCTTCCTGGGGCCGCCCGCCTCATAGGCCACGCGCATCTCTTCGATGCCCGACAGCCCCCCGATCCCGGAACCGATGATGACGCCCATGCGATCGGCCTCGGCCTCGGTGACCTCGATTCCGGCATCCTGGATGGCCTGGATCCCGGCGGCCATCCCGAATTGCATGAAGGGGTCCATCTTGCGGGCGTCCTTCGGCGAGAGATAATCGCCGATGTCGAACCCCCGGATCTGGCCGCCGATGCGCACCGGGAACGCCGATGCGTCGAACAGGGTGATGGGGCCGATCCCACTCTTCCCGGCCAGGATGCCGGCCCACGCCTCTGGTACGGTATTGCCCACCGGGCAGACCATCCCGAGCCCGGTCACTACCACGCGACGCCTCTCCACCGTCTTCATCGTTCAATCTCGACTCAAAAACAAAGGCCGCGTCCCACCCTAATAAATCAGAGGGCCGAGGAACGCGGCCTTGTGCCGGGAACCCCCGAAACCTAGGCTGCTACATGCGCCGACACGTAATCGATGGCCTGTTGCACGGTCGTGATCTTCTCGGCGTCCTCGTCGGGGATCTCGGTCTTGAATTCTTCTTCCAGCGCCATGACGAGCTCTACAGTGTCCAGTGAATCGGCGCCGAGATCCTCCACGAACGAGGCTTCGTTGGTCACCTCATCTTCTTTGACCCCCAGCTGCTCGACCACGATCTTCTTGACACGTTCTTCTACGTTGCTCATAGCCCAAAGGTCCTCCCGGATCCGAGTGCCGCTGTGTGCGCGGCGCCGGTTAGTGTAGTGGAAAAGCGCTAACTTGCAAGCCGGCCGGGTTCGCCGCCCGGCGTGGCAATGCACCCTGCAAGCTATTGATCTCTATCCTAACTCATGTACATCCCGCCGTTCAGGTGCAGGGTGTGGCCGGTGATGTAGGCGGCACCGGGCGAGGCCAGGAAGGCGACCGCGGCGGCGACCTCGGCCACCGTGCCCAGCCGTCCCAGGGGGATGTTGCGCAACAACTCCGCACGCCACTCGTCGGTGAGCCCTCGGGTCATGTCGGTATCGATGAAGCCCGGCGCCACGGCGTTGACGGTGATCCCGCGCGAGGCTACCTCACGGGCGAGCGCCCTGGTGAAGCCGATCGTACCGGCCTTGGCGGCGGCGTAGTTGCACTGGCCGGGGTTGCCGGTTGCCCCCACCACCGAAGTAACGTTGATGATGCGGCCGAAGCGCGCCTTCATCATGGCGCGCAGACAGGCCTTGGTCAGGCGGTAGACGCCCCCGAGGTTGACATCGATGCAGCGCTGCCATTCGTCTTCCGTCATGCGCAGGAGCAGGTTATCGAAGGTGGCCCCGGCGTTGTTGACGAGCACTGCCGGCAGGCTCCCCGCCCGGGCCAAGTCGGCCATCAGCGCCTCGACGCCGGTACGCTCCGCGATATCCACCACATAGGCCCGAGCGTGCAGGCCCTGCGCCTGAAACGACGCCCGGATCGCATCGACCCCCGCCCCCGAGGTCGCGGTACCGACGACGCTATAGCCGCGGCGGCCCAGCTCCAGCGCGACGGCCTGACCGATCCCGCGGCTCGCGCCGGTGACGAGCGCGGTCTGGGGGGCGTCCTGGTTCATTGCATTCCCACGAGCGCGTTCTCCAGGTCCTTGGGGGTGTCGGTGACGAAGGTCTTGAGACCGGGTTCGATGCGCTTGCAGAGCCCCGCGAGGACCCGGCCCGGGCCGCATTCGACCACCGCATCGACCCCTTCGCGGCACAGGCGCCGGATCACCTCCACCCAGCGCACCGGTTGGAACAGCTGTTCGGACAGCACCCGTGCGATCTCCGCGGGGTCCCCATGGCTGCACACATCGGCGTTGTGGACGACCGGGATGGCGGGCGCCTCGATCCGGACCGTCTGCAGGCGCTCTTGCAGCCGGAGCGCCGCGGGCCTCATGAGGGCGCAATGGGAAGGCACGCTCACCGGCAGCACCAAGGCCCGCCGCGCCCCGAGGTCCCTGGCGCGCAGGACGGCGGCCTCGACGGCCCGAACGTCCCCCGCGATCACTATCTGGCCCGGGGCGTTGAAATTAGCGCAAGACACGACCTCGCCGACCCCCGCACCGTCGCAGGCACGGGCGACCGCTTCATCGTCGAGGCCCAGGACGGCGGCCATCTTCCCGGCGCCGGGCGGCACGGCCTCCTGCATATAACGCCCGCGATCGGCACACAGGGTCACGGCTGCGCGAAACGGCAAGGCCCCGGCGCACACCAGCGCCGTGTATTCCCCGAGGCTGTGGCCCGCGACCCAGGCCGGCCGCGCACCTCCCTTGGCAATCCAGACCCGCCACACCGCCACCCCGGCCGCGAGCAGGGCCGGCTGGGTCTTCTCGGTCCGATCCAGGGCCTCGGCCGGGCCTTCCTGGACCAGCGCCCAGAGGTCATAGCCCAGGGCCTCGGAGGCCTCCGCAAAGGTGTCGCGGACGGCGGGATACGTCTCGGCCAGGTCCTTCAACATGCCGACCGACTGGGATCCTTGTCCCGGAAACACGAAGCCGCCTACCATCTCCCACCCGCCGCATCAATAACGCACCAGGGCCGAGCCCCAGGTGAAGCCCCCGCCGAAGGCCTCGAGAAGCAGGAGCTCGCCGCGTCGGATCCGGCCGTCGCGGACGGCGCAATCGAGGGCCAGCGGTACCGAGGCGGCGGAGGTGTTGGCATGGTCCTCGACGGTCAGGACCACGCGGCTCATGGGCAGATCGAGCTTCTTCGCGGTCGCGGCGATGATGCGGGTATTGGCCTGATGGGGCACGAGCCAGTCGATGTCCGTCTTGGCGAGCCGGTTGGCGGCGAGCGTCTCGTCGACGATGCGATCCAGGGCCTTGACCGCGGCCCTGAAGACGTCGCTGCCCGCCATCTGGATATAGCCCGATCGGGCTCCGTCACACCGCCGCGAAACGCCGGACGGCACGTTGAGGAGATTTTGATAGCGGCCGTCGGCATGCAGGTGGGTGCTCACGATGCCGGGGTCCTCGGCCGCCTCGATCACGACCGCGCCGGCGCCATCGCCGAACAAGACGCAGGTGCTCCGATCGCTCCAGTCCACGATACGGGAAAAGGTCTCGGCGCCCACCACCAGGACCCGATCTGCGGACCCCGTGCGGATGAACTTGTCGGCGATATCGAGGGCATAGATGAAACCCGTGCACACCGCCTGGATGTCGAAGGCCGGCCCATCGTGGATGTCCAGGCGTTCCTGCAGAAGACAAGCGGTGCTCGGGAAGATCATGTCCGGCGTCGCGGTCCCGACTATGACGAGGTCGATGTCACGAGGACACACCCCGGCGGCTTCGAGCGCCCGGCGCGAGGCGTGCTCGGCCAAATCGCAGGTGGTCTCTCCCTCGGCCGCGATATGGCGCTTGCGCACGCCGGTGCGATCGACGATCCACTCGTCGCTCGTGTCCACCATGCGCGCCAGATCCGCATTCGTCAGGACGCGCTCCGGGAGATAACTCCCCGTGCCCGCGATGCGGGAATATCTCAAACCGCCCGCCTCTCGTCGAAGATCACTTGCAGCTCCCCGCTGATGCGCTCGGGGACGCCCTTCTTGACCTCCAGCATGGCCTCTTCGATGGCGTTGGCGAAGGAGATGGCATCGGCGCCGCCGTGGCTCTTGATGACGATCCCGCGCAGACCCAGGAGGCTGGCGCCGTTGTATTGCCTGGGATCGAGGCGCTCCATGACGGCCCGCAGCACCGGCTTCGAGACCCAGGCGGCGAGGCGGGACAGGGGCGTCTTCAGGAACTCGTCCCTGGCGAAGCGCATGAGCATGCGCGCCACACCTTCGCTGGCCTTGAGCGCGATGTTGCCGACGAAGCCGTCGCATACGATGACGTCCACCGCGCCTTCATAGATGTCGTCGCCCTCCACGAAGCCGACGTAGTTCAGGTTGCTCTGGACGAGCAGCGCCGCGGCGCCCTTGACCTGGTCGTGGCCCTTGATCTCCTCGACCCCGACGTTCAAGAGTGCGACGCTGGGCGCCGGCTTGTTGTCGACCGCGCTGGTCAAGGCCACCCCCATGAGCGCGAACTGCAAGAGCTGCTCGGGGGTCGAATCGACGTTGGCGCCGAGATCGAGGACATGGGAGTGGCCGCGCGTCGCGGGCATCGCCGAGCAGATCGCCGGGCGCTCGATCCCGGGCAGCATCTTCAGGACGAAGCGCGCCGTGGCCACCAGAGCCCCGGTGTTACCGGCGCTCACGCAGGCATCGGCCGCGCCCCCCTTCACCAGATCGATGGCGACGCGCATGGAGGAGTCCTTCTTGGTGCGCAGGGCCTGGGAGGGCGCCTCGTTCATGCCGACCTCCTGGCTCGCGTGGCGGATAGCGAGGTGATCGCTCCGCACCCCATTGTAGGATGCGAGCGCCTTCTCCAGGGCCTCTTCCTTTCCGACCAGGATCAGGTGCAGATCGGGGTGCTGGCGGAGCGCCGCGACAGCGGCCGGGACCACCGTGGCGGGCCCATGGTCACCACCCATCGCGTCGAGGGCGATGCGCATCGATGCCCGCGGCTCGATGGCGGCGTTAACCCTCGTCCTCTTCGCTCTTGACCTTCACGACCAGCGCCTGACGGCCGCGGTAGTAACCCGTCGGGCTGATGTGGTGACGGCGGTGGACCTCCCCGGTGGTCGGTTCTATCGAGATCGCGGCGGCGGTGAGCCGGTCGTGAGACCTGCGCATGTCCCGTCGCGAAGACGATTTTCGATTCTGCTGTACAGCCATGCTTCGTTCCTCAGAGGTTCCAATGTCCCCAGCATTGATTCTGTCCCCGGCGCCAATGTCCCAGGCGCCAATGTCCCCGGCGCCAATGGCCGAATCGCACTACGACGGGCCCCATCAGCCGGCGGGCCTCCGAATGCGCGCCAATGCCGCGAACGGTTTGCGTGGCGCCTCGGACGGCGCACGGCCCCGCAGGTACCGGCACCACACGCCGAGGGGACAGTCCTCATGCATCGGTGCCATGGGGAGCGCGAGCATGAGCTCGTCCTCGACCAGATCCGAGAGCGATATCGTATCGCCCACGAGCGGTGCGGCGTCATAGCCGTCGGGCGGCGGCGTCTCGCCCTCCGCATCGGTAAAGGCCAGGCGCACGGCCGTGGCGATCGCGATCTCCATGGCCTCCAGGCAGCGCTGGCAGCGCGCCGGGAGCCGCGCCGTGACGTGGCCGACAGCCATGTCTCGACCCTGCTCGTCCCTGTGAAAGCGCATGTCGATGAAGACCGCCCCCTCCCCATCGCAGAGGCTGGCTTTGAGCCGTTCCATGCGCGCCAGGGACAAGTGACCGCACAAACGCCCCCCCCGCTCCGCGAGGCGCGGCGGATCGATGCGTTCGGGAAGCCCCCCTACCCGTGCCACCGCCGCATTATAGGGCAAGGTACGAGGGGTGGAAAACGGGCCCCGTGACCCAATGCGGTTCATTCCGATCTCGATCTCCCCGTTTTTTAGTATCATTGGCCCAGGGCGGCGATGAGCCGCTCCTGGATCCCCCCGAAACCCCCGTTGCTCATCACCACCACCTGGTCACCGGGGCGGGCCAGGTCGGCGACCTGCGTAACGATCTCGGCGACATCCCCGGACACGCGGCGGCGGGCGCCTAGAACATCTGTTTCCGCCAAAAGGTCCCAGCGCAGATCGGGCGGGGAATACAGGAAGGTCAGATCGGCATCGTGGAAGGCGCCCGCCAGCGCACCCGCGTGCAGACCCAACCGCATCGTGTTCGAGCGTGGCTCGAAGACGGCGATGATGCGCGCCCCCTTTATTTCTACATTTTGGCCGGCCTGCCGGCGCAGTGCGGACAGGGTCGCGGCGATCTCGGTCGGATGGTGGGCGAAGTCGTCGTACACGGTGACCCCGCGCGTCACGGCGAGCCGCTCGAGCCGGCGTTTGACGCCCTGGAAACGGTGGAGCGCCGTGATCGATGCGGAGGGTGCGATGCCGAAGTGCCGTGCGGTCGCGAGTGCGGCCAGGGCATTGCGCGCATTGTGGGCGCCGGCCTGCGACCACGCCACGGTGCCGAGATCCTGGCCATGGAAGAACACCTCGAAGGCGCTGTGGTCCGGGGACACTGCCCGGCAGCACCAGTCCGACCCCCCGCCTTCACCAAAGGTGGTCACCGGGCTCCACAGGCCCATGGCCAGGACCTCGTCCACGACCGGATCGGGCACGGGCCGGACGATGATCCCGCGACCCGGGACGGTGCGGACCAGGTGATGGAACTGGCGTTTGATCGCTTCGAGGTCCGGGAAGATATCGCCGTGGTCGAATTCGATGTTGGTAATGATGAGGCCCCGCGGGCGATAGTGGATGAACTTCGAGCGCTTGTCGAAGAACGCGGTGTCGTACTCGTCGGCCTCGACGACGAACGCGGTACCGCTCCCGAGCCGCGCCGAGACGCCGAAGTCGCGGGGCACGCCCCCAATGAGGAACCCGGGCGCCTGTCCCGCCGCCTCGAGGAGGAACGCCAGGAGGCTCGCGGTCGTGGTCTTGCCGTGCGTCCCGGAGACCGCCAGCACGTAGCGCCCTCGAAGCACCGTTTCGGCGAGCCATTGGGGTCCCGAGGTATAGGGGATCCCGAGGTCCAAGACGCATTCCACGCATGGGTTGCCGCGCGACAGGACGTTGCCGACCAGGACCAGATCGGGCGCCGGCCGGAGGTGGGTTTCGCGGTAGCCGCCGAGGACCTCGATCCCCTCACGCTCGAGCAGGGTGCTCATGGGCGGATAGACACCCACATCGCAACCCCGCACCTCATGTCCCAGCGCCCTGGCGATGAGGGCGAGCCCGCCCATGAAGGTGCCGCAAATGCCGAGGATCAGGAGGTTCACGAAACGAGTGGCATCTTCAAGGTCCGGCGGGGACAAAAGGCCGGTGACTGGGGTTATCATTAGCGCCCTGCGGGCGGGCGCGTGGTGGACCTATACCAGGCGGACTTTACCACAGGGCACGTGCTTCACCGGGACGGCGCCCGGAATGCGCTTGCGCTTATCGCCCTTCGATCCGCTCCGCGGTATCATGGGACGGGCGGGCGACCGCTCACATCAGCTACCCACTCGAGGAGATCGAAAATGACAAAACCTACGAAGTCGCTAGCGGCCACGCTGCTGCTCACGCTCCTGACGGTGGTCGGGTGCGGCGAGGACAAGCCCCCGACACCAGCGGCGGGCGTCCCGGCTCCGGCTGCTCCCCAGGCTCCGGCTGCTTCCCAGAGTCTGTTCGACCGGCTCGGCGGCCAGGAGGGGCTCGAGGCGGTGGTCGATGCTCTCCTGGTCAACATCGGTGCCGACAGCCGCATCAAACCCTATTTCAACAACCTGAACCAGGTACGGTTCAAGGCCAACAATGTGGCGTTCCTGTGCGAGAAGACCGGTGGACCGTGCAGCTACACGGGCGCCGAGATCAAGAGAGTGCACAAGAGCCTGCAGATAACCTCGGAGGACTTCGACGCCATGATGGAGGACATCGGCAAGACCCTCGACGAGAAGGGCGTGGCCGAGGCCGACAAGAAAGAGCTGATGGACATCCTGGCCTCCTACAAGGCCGATATCGTGAGCTCTCGCTGAGGGTCTAGGGCCTATGGGCCTATAGATGCGCCCAGAGCGGTGCGGGCGGTGCGCGCAACGGCGCCGCCTCAACCCAACCGTTGCGGCTCATTGGCGCTCCACAAGCGCAGACGGTACAAACGCCAGGCGCTCTCGGGCGAGTCCCTGCACATCCCGAAGCGAAAGGCCGGGGAGAGGTGCGGCAGCGCGAAGCGCAGGTCCGTGAACCACAGACACGTCTCCCCCCCTCCGGTATCGATGCGGTGCAGGACCGGGTAGCCGGCAAATCGGCGGAAGCCCGCGAAGTCCGGTTGCCGCCACACCTCACGGGCGACGGGCGTCCAATGGGGATCGGTTCCGAAACGCGGGTGGGCGACGAGGCCCACCTCGTCGCGGGGGCGGAAGGCGGCTGCCGTCTTGGGGAACCAGAAGGCGCCGAGGGCCGGCGGGAAACGCCGCCCAAGCCGCAGGTGCGCCTCGTGGACGGTCGATCCCTCCGAGATCAGCAACTTCCAGTTGAGGGGTGTAAAGGGCTGGGGCAGGGCCGCGACGTCTCGCGCATCGGGTCCGCGCTCGTTTGCGATGTCGCGGCCCATGTCGAGCGCCTCGGCGCGCAGCGCGGCGAGGAGACCCACGTACGTCAGGAGGATCGCGAGTCCGATCTGGGCCGCCAATCGGCTGTCGCGGTGCGCCGAGAGCCACAGACCCCCGGCGGTGACGGCCGTGAAATAGGGGTCGAGGACGAAGGCGATGGGATAGGCATAGCGCTCGAAGGACAGCGGGGCGAAGACCTCGGTCCCGTAGGCAGTGATCAGGTCCCCGGCGATGTGCGCCAGGACCCCCAGGAGCGCGGGCCCGTAGAAGTCGCGCCACCGGCGCCCGTACCAGCGCGCCGCCAGGCTCGTTAGGAGAGCGGCCCAAGCGGGCATGAGAACGAGCGAATGGGTCAGCCCCTGGTGCGAATTCAAATAAACGAGCGGGTCGATCCAGGACACCAGATAATCGATGTCCGGGAAGGCCGCTGCCAGGAACGCCACCCACACGCGTTCCCCTGCGGGCGTTTGCGGCGCACGACCCAGGGTGGCGCGGGCGAGGAGAGCGCCGCTCAAGGCGTGGGTCAGGGTATCCATCGATCCGGGGTGGCACATCGAGCCCCGGTGTGTACGCTATATTTTCATGGGGGGCTAGGGGCTCGGTACCCCGGCAGGGCG
>Ga0299907_10002261_pt1 | contig 11710 bp, 10 predicted proteins | sample RVTome_16_FD_198680 | JGI IMG/M metagenome (GOLD analysis project Ga0299907, IMG submission 198680) | Soil microbial communities from uranium-contaminated site in the Upper Colorado River Basin, Wyoming, United States - RVT152D67 (version 2) ...
GTAAGCACATCTTCGTCGAAAAGCCGCTGGCATTGACCGGAGCAGAAGCACGAACGAGCGCCACCGCTGCGGAGACTGCCGCGGTAATTCTCCAGGTGGGTCACAACAAGCGGCGCCAGACCGGTAACCGCAGGTTGCACGAGATGCTCACCTCCGGAGAGCTCGGCGAGTTGCAGTACATCGAGGCCAACATCTCGGTGCCGACGGCGTTCAACCCCAACCTCCCAGACTGGCGCAAGAACCCGAAGCAGATCCCCGCCGGAGGAATGACCCCACTTGGGGTCCATCATGTGGACACAATCCAGTACCTGGGCGGACCGATCAAGACCGTCTCGGCGGTGAGCAAACGGGTCTCCGGCAGGCTCGAAGTCGACGACGTGACCGCAATGCTGTTCGAGTTGGAGAGTGGGCCTCTCGCCTACCTGGTCACACTGCTGGCCACTGCCGGGGTGAACACCGTCACCGTTTACGGAAGCGACGCGGCGGCGTGGACCGAGGAGGACGGAACCCGCCTCTTTCTGCAGAAGCGGGGTGAGCCGTCACGTGAGGAGATCCAGGTCTCGCCGATAGACACGGTGGCCGACGAGATGGCCGAGTTCGCCCGTTGCATCCGCACTCATGAGAGACCGGAGACCGGCCCGGAGGCAGCCATTTCGGTGGTCGACGTTCTGGATGCAATCATCGAAAGCTCTGAGACGGGCCGCTCGGTGGACGTTTCCGCATCTTGACGTTCTGCTTGACCGCCCGACCCACCGCAGGACGCCACCCCGCCAGCCAGAGAAATGACGAGATGACCCAACACAGCCATGACCGGGATGCCGATGTGGTGGTGATCGGAGGTGGCCACAACGGGCTGACCTGCGCCGCCTACCTGTCGAGGGCCGGGCTGAGCGTCACCGTCCTCGAGGGGGAGAGCGAGATCGGAGGGGGCACCGCCACCAAAGAACTGACCGTGCCCGGGTTCAAACACAACACCTGCGCCAACTACTTCCACGGGTTCGAGCTCTACCCGGTGGCCCGAGATCTGGAACTGCGCCGCTACGGATTCGAATACCTGACTCCCGAGGTGCAACAGGCGTACCTGTACGGCGATGGCCGGGCGGTGGTGATCCACCGCGATCTGGAGCCCACCATGGAGTCGATCGCCCGCTTCTCTCCACGAGACTCCGAGACCTGGCGGACGTTGACCGAGCGTTTCCTCCCCGCGCTTCCGCTGTTCATCGCCACCCAGTTCACCCCACCCGCCGGGGCTACATCGCTAGCTGCCTCCGCCATCGCCCAGGGCATGGTGAGCGATGTCCTGGCCGAGGAGCTGGCCGGGCTGAGCAAGATGAAGCCATACGACGCCGTCGACAGCTACTTCGAGGACGAGCACGTCCGCGTCCTGATGAAGAAGCTGATCCACGTTGTCCAGGCGACTAACACCCCTGGCGTCGCCTCGATGCTCCCGGCCTTCTTCCTGAACCTGAACAAGAACAGCCTGGCCAAAGGTGGGACTCAAAACTTCCCCGATGCCCTGGCCGCCGTGGTCGAGGAGAACGGCGGGACGGTCCGGACCGACACCCCGGTGAGCAAGGTGGTGCTTAATGAGAAGGGCCGGGCCGTTGGTGTCGAGCTGGAAGGCGGCGAGACCATCGGCGCCGGACAGGCCGTGGTGGCGGCCGTCGACTTTCCCCAGATGGTGGAGATGCTCGATCCGGGCCATGTCCCCGCCCCGGTTCGGGGCAAGGCCGAGGGATGGGACTGGAACAGCGGTGGCAGCCTGGCAACCATTCATCTCGCCCTGCGCGAGCCACCGAACTACCGGGCGCTCGAATTCGACCCTGACGTCGCCCGGGCCTACAACCTCTCGTTCGGAGCCGACAATTCGGCGGAACTCGAAGAGTCGATGGGCGACGTGATCCGGGGTGTCTTTCCCCGGCTCCCGGTGGGCAACGGGGCGTGCAACTCCGTCCTCGACCCGAGCTACACCGACGGGAAGGGCCATGTCGCCTTCTGGTGGCCGTTTGCCCCCTACGTCGTCGACGGCTCAGCGTCCGCCTGGGACGAGCGGCGCGAGGAATACCAGGAGCGCCTCCTCGAGGTGTGGAGGTCGATCGCCAACAACATCGGCGACGACAACCTGCTCGGCGTGTATCTGCGCACCCCGCTCGACGTGTCCAGAGACAACGTCGCCATGCGCAACGGTGCGGTCCGAATGGGCCCGTACACGCCGGAGCAGTCAGGGGCCAACCGACCCCATCCCGATCTCGCCGACTTCCGCTTCCCCGGATTGACCGGTCTCTACCACTCGAGCGGGACCAGTCCCAACGGGGGTGGGGTGAGTGGGGCCGCCGGATACTGCGCCGCCGGGGTGATCGCCGATGATCTCATGGTCGACCGGTGGTGGCCCGAGATGACCCTGTCCTACGCCACCGAGTTGGCTGGCCTGTGATCGCCCCGAATAGCGTCGTCGTAAACGGCTAGATGTCTTGCCGCCAGAAGATCAGCTTCTTGTCCAGCCACTCGAGGACGAAGTAGAAGACACCGCCGATCAAGCTCAGGATGATGATGACCGAGAACACCCGGTCGATCCTCAACTGGAAGTTGTAGGTGTCGAGCAGGAACCCGAGCCCTTCGGCAGCTCCGACGAACTCACCGACGATGGCGCCGATCAAGGCGAAAGTCAGCGCCGTCTTGATCCCGGCGAACATCAGTGGAGAGGCACTAGGGAGAGAGACCTTCCGGAAGACCTGCATCTTCGACGCTCTCAGCGACCTCATCAGCTCGATCCTCTCTTTAGGCACGTTCTCCAGCCCCACCATCGTGTTGATGAGCACCGGGAAGAAACTGATGGCGATGGCCATCACGATCTTCGACGTCTGCCCGTACCCGAACCAGGCGATGAAAAGAGGCGCCAGCACAATCTTGGGGATCGCTTGGAAAGCGACCACGAACGGATAGGTCAGCTTCTTCAGCGAGTCGAATACCCCGAGGACGACGCCAACGCCCAGTCCAATCGTGGTCCCGATCAGGAAACCCCAGAAGATCTCGTTGAGTGTGACCAGGAAATGGCCCATGAAGAAGTCCGCTCTGACCAGGGTGTAGAGGGCGCCCATAGTCTCGGTGAAAGGCGGGAGGACGATTGGGGAGACCAGGCCGGCTCGGGGCAGAAGCTCCCACAAGGCGAATAGGAGCAGCCCAGTGGCCAATGTTCCAAGCCGCCATTTCCACTGGTTTCCCTCGAGGTCGAGCGGGACATCTTCCGCAGTTGGGGCGCCCGTGCGGGGGACCTCGGTCATTCTCAGCTCGGTGTTCTCGGTGGTCACCTCTCGCCTCCCTCCTTCCTTACGCCGTCTCAGATCCTGCAGGAGCACCTGACCGATCTTCATGCTTGTCCAGGAGCTCGCGAACCTCGAACACGAGGTCGGTGAAAGTCCGCTCTCGCATCACGTCGATCTCCCGTGGATCGCCGAAAGGCACATCGATCACGCCAGCGACCCGACCCGGCCGGGAGCTCATGACCACCACCCGTTGGGAGAGGAACACCGCCTCCGAGATGTTGTGAGTCACGAAGACGACGGTAATCCCGGCGGGCCGGGTGAGGCTGAGCAGCTCCACGTTCATCGCCTCGCGGGTGAACTCGTCCAGGGCCCCGAAGGGCTCGTCCATCAGAAGGACCTTGGGTCGGTAGGCCAGGACTCGGGCCAGGGCCACGCGCTGCTGCATCCCTCCCGACAAGTGCTGGGGCAGAGCGTTGCTGAAGTCTGCGAGCCCAACCATCTCGAGCGTCTCCGCGATCCGCTCCTGGACCGAGGAGGGCTCCAACCCGAAGATCTCGGCCGGCAACATCACGTTCTTTTCGACGGTTCGCCACGGGAGCAGGACGGGCCGCTGGAACATCACCCCCATGTCCCGGCTGGGCCCGGCGAGGGGCTCTCCCTCGAACAGGACTCGTCCAGAGGTCGGGGGCAGCAGTCCGGCGATCATGTTGAGAAGGGTGGTCTTCCCACAACCGCTCGGCCCGACGAGCGACACGAACGACCCTTCCGGGACCTGCAGCTGGACCGGGCGCAGCGCCTCCACCGTGCCGCGCCCTCTCGTCCTATATGTCTTGGCTACGGAATCCAACTCGAGGATCACGCCACGCTTACCCGTTTCGTTCTTGCCATTCTGATATCCACTCCCGATAAAAGCGAGGTCCCGGCGCCGATGGCACGACGCCGGGACCTCTCACCGGTGGTTTCTAGTTCGCGCTCTCCGGATCAACCCTCGTAGGTGACAGATGCGACCTCCTCCGTGTCGAAGTCGTTGATGGCCGGGATCAGCGAGTCCTCGAGCAGGACATCGAGGTCGACCGCGCCGGGCGCGATGGCGCCTTCCTCCTCCGTCCCTTGTGATGCGAACTCGAGGTACAGCTCCCAACCCTCTCGATAGTGGGTGCCATACGGCTCGCCCTCGAGCGCCGGAGGTGGCGTCTTCAGTTCGGCGGTCGCCAGCCAGAAGGCCTCGCCGATTGCCTCGTCTTCCCACAGCTCGGGTTCGATGTCTCGAGTGAGCTGCTTGGCTTGGTCCTGGTTGGCGTCGACCCAGGCCTCGCCTTTGGCAATTGCCCTGCCCAGCCCGGCGAGCAGATCCTGGTTCGCCTCGAAGTAGTCGCAGGTGACTACGGGGGATGTGCCCTGGAAGTATTGGAACTCTTCGGGCATCAGCTGAACGAGGGGCATGCCCGCCGCTTCCAGCGAGGCAACGTCGAAGAGGCTCGACGAGTACGCCTGCGCATCCCCGTTCTCGAGCGCCTGGAACGTGACAGGCCCGCCCTCACCGATCGGAAGTATCTGGTAGTCCTCGCCTTCCACAAGATCGACACTGGCCATGATCGCCCGGACCAGCGGGATCTCCCCCCCTCCCGGTTCGGACACGCCAATCACGCCGCCGGCGAGCCCTTCCAGCGATTCGATACCGGTCGCCTCGGGCGTGGCAAGCCCGAACACGTTCTTGTACTGGATGGTGAACAACTGCTTCACGCAGTTCCCCTGGGCGGACGCCTGGGCGGTGGCCGGTCCCGATGGGTTCCCAGCCTCGACGTTGCCGGCGACGATCTGTTGCACCGTCGCGCTCGAACCGGAAACGATGACGATCTCGACGTCGAGCCCTTCTTCGGCGAAGAACCCCAGCTCATCAGCCGCGTAGAACTCGGCGTACTGGATCGCCCGCTGGTTGGTGAGGGCAAAGGTGACCGGAGTCAGCTCGCCGCTTGGCTCTTCCCCCTCCGCCTGAGTTGTATCACCGCCTTCCTCGGCCTGGGTTGTATCGGTGGGCTCCTCGGTCTGGGTGGTGTCCGTCGCCCCGGCAGTCGTGGTGGTCTCGCCCTCGCCACCACAAGCCGCGGCCACCAATGCCAACGCCAACAAGAGCGCCAACCACATACGCGCCCGGTTTGTCAGCCGATTCATCTGGGCTCTCCTCCTGTAATTGGAACCCTGGACAGGGTCTCGTTCCGCCACCCAGGACTCCACCTGCATTGTCGAGATTGTATTATGTGGAATACACACCCGTCAACGAGGTGGGTCCCTGAAAGGACGCAAATGGCAGGCAAATCGGGCCAAAAGCTGACCACCGCCCAGGCCCTTATCGGGTTCTTGATCGCGCAGCAGACGGAACGAGACGGGGAGACACGCCCCTTCTTCGGCGGCTGCTTCGGCATCTTCGGTCACGGCAACGTAGGCGGCCTCGGCCAGGCCCTGCATCAATACCGTCAGGACTTTCGCTACATCCTCGGTCGCAACGAACAGGCCATGGTGCACGCCTCGGCCGGTTTTGCCCGGATGAGCAACCGGATGCGTGCCTTCGCCTGCGCCACTTCGATCGGACCGGGGGCGACCAACCTTGTGACCGGGGCGGCAGGGGCAACCGTCAACCGGCTGCCGGTCCTCCTCTTGCCGGCAGACATGCCCGCATCCCGCACCCCCCGGCCGGTCCTACAGCAGGTCGAGCTGCCCTGGACGTCGACCATCTCGGTCAACGACGCGTTGCGCCCGGTATCCAAGTATTGGGACCGCATCGAACGACCCGAGCAGCTCATCTGGTCGGCCCTGGAGGCAATGCGCGTGCTCACCGATCAGGCAGAGACGGGAGCAGTCACACTGGCATTGCCCAGCGACGTCCAGTCCGAGGCGTACGACTGGCCCGAGGACTTCCTCCAGGCCCGCGTCTGGCACATACCGAGGCCACAACCCGACCGGGAAGCGTTGGCCCGAGCGGTCGAGCTGATTCGCTCCTCTTCGAAGCCGTTGATCGTGGCCGGCGGTGGGGTCATCTACTCCGAAGCAACCGCAGCGCTGGCAGCCTTCGTCGAGCGGACCGGAATCGCGGTGGTCGAGACCCAAGCCGGCAAAGGGTCGCTCCGCTACGACCACCCTTGTAACGTCGGGCCACTTGGTGTCAACGGAGTCCCGGGTGCATTCGAGTCGGCCCAGGACGCCGACCTGGTGATCGGGATCGGGACGAGATGGACTGACGTGACCTCGATATCTCAGACCGCCTTCGCCAATCCCGAGGTACGGTTCGTCAACGTCAACGTCGCATCCTTCGACGCCCACAAGTTCGCCGGTCTTCCGCTGGTCGGAGACGCCCGGGTGGTGATCGAAGCCCTCGGTGAAGCCCTGGCCGACTTCCAAGTGAGCCCCGAGCGCCGCGAGCAGGCGAGCAGGCTGAACAAGGAGTGGGACGCCGAAATCGACCGATACACCGGTCTGGGAAACCGGCCACTTCCTTCCCAGGGGGAAGTCGTCGGCGCGGTGAACCAAGCGGCCGGTCCCCGGGACGTGGTGGTGACCGCGGCGGGAAGCCTCCCCAATGATCTCCAGAAGCTGTGGCGATCTCGGGACCCGAAGAGCTATCACGTCGAATACGGCTACTCGTGTATGGGCTATGAGATCCCCGGGGGGATGGGGGCGAAGATGGCCGACCCCAACCGCGAGGTCTTCGTGATGGTCGGTGACGGGGCGTACCTGATGCTGCCCTCCGAGATCGTCACCACTGTGCAGGAAGGCATCAAGCTGATCATCGTCTTGGTGGACAACCAGGGCTTCGCCTCGGTTGGCGCTTTGTCGAGACGTCTCGGAATGGACGGTTTCGGAGCGGACTACCGGCGTCGTGGCGAAGACGGGCTGCTCAGCGGAGGGCGGCTGCCGGTGGACCTGGCCGCCAACGCCGCTTCCTTCGGGGCCGCCGTCAGTCGTGTGTCGAGCCTCGATGAGCTGCGAAAGGCCCTCGAGGGGGCACGCGCCGCCGAGGAGACCACTGTCATCCACGTCGAGACCGATCCTGGGGTCAATGTCCCCAGGTTCTTCTGGTGGGACGTGGCCGTAGCCGAAGTTTCGGCCTCCGAGGCCGTGGATCGGGCACGAGCGACTTACGAAGAGGAGAGGGCGAAGGCTCGCCAATATCTCTAGAGCGTCGGTCAATGGGTGGCGGATAAGGAGCGACATATGACGACAACAGTCGGGGTGATCGGGCTCGGCAACATGGGGGGGGCGATCGCCCAGAACCTCCTTGACGCCGGGTTCCATGTCGTCGGGCTCGACATCGACCCCGAGAGGATGGAGAAATTCACCGCCGGCGGCGGCAAGCCGGCTGCCACTCCCGCCGAGGTGACCAGGGAGGCCGACATCGTCATCCTCTCCCTTCCCAGCGTCGCAGCCCTAGAGCAGGTGGTTCACGGTTCCGGAGGACTCCTCGAAGGGGGAAGGTCCGGGGTCATCTGCATAGAGAGCGGGACATTCCCACTCTCGGCCAAAGAGTCCGCCGCTCAAGCCCTGGCGACCAGGGACATCGCCCTGCTCGACTGCACGGTCAGCGGAACCGGGAGCCAGGCCCGGAATCGGGACATCGTCCTCTACGCCAGCGGTCCCGCCGAGCTCGTGGCGAAATGTGAGCCTGTGTTCAAGGCGATCTCCAAGGCAGCTCCGCGGGTCGGAGACTTCGGAGCGGGATCGACCGTGAAGTTCGTATCGAACTTGCTGGTGGCGGTGCACACTGTTGCTGCCGCCGAGGCCCTCACGCTGGCCGCGAAGTGTGGGCTGGACACCGGGGCGGCGCTCGAGCTGATCACCTCCGGCGCGGGCAACTCGCGCATGCTCGAGGTCCGGGGTCCGCTGATGGTGGCCGGCGACTACGACGTCGGATCGGCCACTGTCGAGACATTGAACAAGGACACCGAGATCATCCTCGACTTCGCCGCCGGCCTGAATTGCCCGGTGCCGATGCTGTCGATTGCGACGGCGTTCCTACGCTCCGCAGCCGCGCAGGGATGGAAAGACCAAGACCCCGCCGCGGTCAAGGAAGTGCTCTCCGCCCTGGCTGGGATGGTCGATGAGAGGCAGGATGGAACAGATGGTTGATTCGACGCTGGCCATCGTGACGGGAGCGGCCGGCGGCCTCGGGCGCGCAACCACGATCGCTCTGCTCGACCAGGGATACCGCGTTGGCGCCTTCGATGTGAACTACGAGACCTTGGAGGATGTGGCCAAGGAACATCCCGGTTCGCTCTCGCTGGAGAAGGTCGATGTGACCTCAGCGGACTCGATCGAAGCTGGAGTGACCCGGGTCACCGAGCGCTTCGGCCCGCCGACGACACTGATCAACATCGCCGGCACCAACCGGATCGCACCCCTCACCGAGACCACCGAGGAGATCTGGGATCTGCTGCTGAACCTCAATCTCAAAGGCACCTTCCTGTGCTGCCGTGCTGTGGTGCCCCGGATGCGGGAGGTGGGAGCGGGCCGAATCGTCAATATGACTTCGAACCTCGGGCTGCGGCCCGAAGCACAGCAGGTGGGTTACGCATCATCCAAGGCCGGTGTGATCGGACTGACCCGGGCCCTCGCGCTGGAACTGGCCCCCGACAACATCGCGGTGAACGCCGTCGCCCCGGTGATGACGCTCACCGAACGGGTCGCCGGTCTGCCCCAATGGTGGAAGGACCTCCAACTGTCCAAGATCCCCTTCGGCAGGTACGGGACCGTCGAGGACACGGTGAACACGATACTCTTCCTTCTCTCCGACGGCGGCTCCTTCTACACCGGGCAGGTTCTCTCCCCCAACGGTGGGGACAACATGCCATGAACGACACCTACCTGATCAAGCGGGGGGTGGTCGACCCTATGGTTGGGTCGTCACAACCGTGGGGATGGCTCAACTTCCTGGCCGACGAGGAGACGACCGCGACGCCCGGGGTCACAGTAGGGACCGCTCGGATCCAGCCCGGAGCCGAGAACCCTCTCCACATCCATCCCAACTGCGCGGAGATAATCCTGTTCCTCGCCGGCAACGTCGAGCATGCAGTCGGCGCCGACCTGGTGGAGCTGGCCCAAGGCGACATGCTGATCGTACCGGCCGGTATGGCCCACAATGCGCGCAACATCGGCTCCGACCCGGTCGAGATGATCGTGATCTACAACTCGGGACAGCGAGGATTCGAGCTCGCAAACCCGTCACTCAGCTGACGGCTCGCTACCTGGTCCTGTGGTCTGACTCGCCGTCTCGGCTTGATGGAGGCCGCCTAATCGTCCCCGCTCAGGACGGCGGCAAGGAACTCTCCTCGGTCTCCGGGATGGCGACGTGCAGGTCGGACTCGATGGATCCCGAACTCGAGAGGACCCGCCTCCAGCCCGAGGAGATGACGTCGAAATGGGCGGAGATGCGACAAGGGGAGCGCTAGCTGGACATCTGGTACCTCGACACGTCGGCGTTGGCGAAGCTCGTTCGACCCGAAGCAGAGACCGAGCATCTGCGGCACTGGTTGGGATCCAAACGCTGGGTGCTGTCGGACCTCCATCGAACCGAGCTCCGGCGTGCTGCCGGCCGAGCGGGCGGCCGCGCCTTGGCTCGGGCCGAGCGCCTTCGTGCTGAAAGCGACGTGATCCGGATCGACGCCGAGGTGTTCGACCGAGCCGGGCGGCTCGAACCCCTGCATCTGCGATCACTCGATGCATTGCACCTTGCCGCGGCGACCACTCTGGGAGAGGACCTCGCGGGGATGGTTGTCTACGACGATCGCCTGCGGTCGGCGGCGGCCGCCGCCGGGATCGAGGTAGCTTCACCGTCTCCTCCGGCCGGGTGAACGCTACCTGCCCCCGTAAACGGCACGTCTGACCTGGACTCACTCCAGCTCACCTTGACTCACCCCGTCGTACAACGGCATGTGACACAGATGTGCCACAAACAATCCCCGCCGACGGAAAACCCCTGGTCGATGGCCTACTAAGAGGCATGATCGCTTGTCTGATAAGGATGAGGTCCGTGGTTCAAGTCCACGTGGGCCCACCACTCACCCGTCCACGACGCGCGCTGGCCAAAGGGTCTCCGAAGTCGCCCGCCTGCAACCCAACTGCAACCCAACTGCTTGCGACGGTTGGGTACCTCTTGGCACGGGCACCCGGGATTGGCCTTGTGTTTGCTGGCTTCTCGGGATGGAATGGTACGGGTGTTGTACCGGACGTTCAGGATTCAGGTTCCTGTGATCGCAAGATCGTGGGGGTTCAAGTCCCCCCTCGCCCACTGGGGGTTCTGTCGGACGGAGTCAACCGAAAGGGTGCGACTGCAAGGCGGAGCCGGCGCGAGGCCGAGCTGTTGCATCATGCCCATCGTGTCCCAGCTGACCCACTCGGAGATCAACTGGCCGTCGATGACCTCCCAGATGCTGACGCCTGGGATCGTGAACGATTTGCCCGTCGCCGGCATGCCCATGAATTCTCCTTGGTGCGTCCGACTCATCGTCACCCGACTCACGAACCTTGTCTACTCCGGCGACTTGCTCGTCGACAGTGGCGGTGAGGTCGGGGAATGCCGTACGTAGGCTGGCGATGAGGCCCTGGAGACCGGGAATGCCCTGAGGAGGGGGCTCGAGGACGCGTCGTGCCATTCGAACCGTACGTCGCCGGTAGAGGTAGGGGTGTGAGCCTGGTCGGCGTGTGGGCGGGGAAGCGAAGGCCGACCGTCAGCGGGGTTGGTCGACACCGGGTAAGCGTTCCGAGACCCACGACGAGCTCAGAACGCTTAGAGCTTGTATCCCCCCGAGTAGGCATACGCTTCTCGCTTCGGCCTGTGGCCGGCCAACCAGCACCATGATTCTCGATCAACCAAAGCCGCGTCGACGGCCCCTCGGCCGCTTCCTCTGGCCCGCCGTCATCACCGCTGCCGCGGTGGTCGCAGTGGTTGTCACCAGCGCCGGGGACGACACCCGAGCCGAGCTGCAATATCTCGATTCCATGCACGAGACGGCATCGGACCTCTCGATGGGAGCGGACGCGTTGAGGGTGGTCATCTCCCGTCTGTCCCGCATCGAGCGCTCCGAATTGCTCACGGCCACCGACGGTCTGCGTGAGGACCTCGAGACCGGGCTGGAGCTTGTCGAGACAGGCCCTTTGTCTGAGAACCTCGTGGCGGCAAACGCCGTATATCGCAGGGCATTGGAGGCCTGGACGGTGGGGGTGAGCGGGTTCACGTCGGGGATCCTCGCCGCCGCAGATAACCCCACGGACACGGTGGTCACCGACAACATCGGCAATGCGCTGGCCGAGCTGCGGGCGGGCGATCGTCTCTACACCGATCTGGTGCGCGAGCTCGAGGCAGAGGATGTCCCCGACCCGGTCGCGCCTCTGCCTGAGGTGCTCATGCTCCCCGCCGAGGGCGAGCTCTTCACGTTGTCACTTGCCTACGTCGAGGC
>Ga0299907_10002263_pt1 | contig 11709 bp, 11 predicted proteins | sample RVTome_16_FD_198680 | JGI IMG/M metagenome (GOLD analysis project Ga0299907, IMG submission 198680) | Soil microbial communities from uranium-contaminated site in the Upper Colorado River Basin, Wyoming, United States - RVT152D67 (version 2) ...
CCGATCCGGTCGGTCACCGGGTTCGTGGACGACTATCGCTGGCACCTCATGGCCCTGTCCGCGGTGCTGGTCGGCATCAGCATCGCCATGCAACGCATGCAGGGCACGTCCGAGCTCGAGTCGGTGTCCGAGCTGGCCGACGAGCTCGAGTCGGAAGCGGCGGCTGGCGGTGCCGACGCATCGGAGGGCGATCGACGCTCGTGAGCGCGTCGGAAGCCGCACTCACCGACTTGCTGCTGCGGGTGGTGACGGCGCGAACGCCCGACGAGCTCGCGCCGCTGCTCCGAGCGCCCGAGCGCGCCCTCGCGGTCATCGAGCTGACACGCTCCATCGCGACGGCACCCGATCTGGGAGTCGAGTGGAGCGCGGTCAACGGTCCGCGGGTCGATGCCGGCCTGACGAGCGGCGAGCGTGAGTGGCGCGTCGTGATCACGACGGACGGCGCCCTTGTCGACGCGGTGCACGTCGGCGAGCGGCCCGCGGCGTTCGAGGGCATCGACGGCGGGCGGGCCGTGATCGTGAACGGCCCGTCCAGCGCGGGGAAGTCGTCGTTCATGACCGCCCTCGTCGAGCTGGCGGCGACACCGTGGGTCATGTTCGACGAGATCCGGTTCGGGGAGCTGAAGTTCGAGTACCTCATCTGGCGCGACAGCGCGCCGCGGCTGCCGGTCGGCTTCCTCGTCGGGATCACCGCGCTCGCCGCCGCCGGCAACCAGGTGGTCATGAGCGCGGGTGGCCGGCCGTCGCCCTACTTCGACCCGGTCCGCTCCGAGGTGCCGACGCTCTCGGTCGGGTTGCACTGCCCGCTCGACGTCCTCGTCGAACGGCAGAGCGGCCGTGAGGACCGCTGGGGTGGTCTCGCCGAGTCCAGCGCCCACGTCCACGAGAGCTGGCGGTACGACCTGGAGTTCGACACGTCCCTCGCGACACCAGACGACGTGGCGCGTGCGGTGCTCGAACAGGTCGCCCGCGGCTGGTAGGGATCGGCGAGACGAGGTCTTGCCACCAAGCCGCATGTTGAGGCGGGCTCGTCTCCCTTGTGTGGTCTTGGCGCGTGCCAGCGGCAACGTCGAGGCCGTTCCGGGCCTTTGACTGCCTTGCGCATCGTCCGTGCCCGATCCGTGGGGGCGGGGATCGACGAAAGTAGTTGCGTGTGCAATTGGGCGCGATGAAGGATGTGACGTCGGCGTTCAATCGCGTCCAATTGCGCGCGCAACTACCTTGACGGGGACAAGGACTCGAGCCAGGAGCGGATCGGAACCGCGACCGCGACCGTGCATGGTGATCTCGATCGTCTCGCCCTTGGCAACCTCGTCGAGGAGGGCCAACAGCCGAGCCTTCACCTCCGTGGCGGTCACTTGCCTGGTCATGCGACGAGCTTGCCGACCACCCGCCGTTGGCAGCAAGAGCGAGGCTGCTAGAGCCCGAGGAAGGCGTCGAGCCCGACCGTGAGGCCCGGGTGGTCGGCGATGCGCTTGCACGCCAGCAGCACGCCGGGCATGAAGGACGTGCGGTCGGTGGTGTCGTGGCGCAGCACCAACGTCTGGCCGGTCGTGCCGAGGATCACCTCTTGGTGGGCGACGGCGCCGCGCATGCGGACGGCGTGGATCGGGATGCCGTCCACCGAACCGCCGCGAGCACCGTCGACGGTGAACGACGACGTCGGATCGGCCAACCACGACGGCGACGCAGCGGCCATGCGCTGCGCGGTGGCCACGGCAGTACCCGACGGCGCGTCGATCTTGCCCTCGTGGTGCATCTCGACGATCTCTGCGGTGTCGAACCACGGCGCGGCCAGCTCGGCGAAGCGCATCATCAGCACCGCGCCGATGGCGAAGTTGGGCGCGACGAGACAGTTGCTCGCGGTGAACAAGCGGCGCAGCTCGTCGTAGTCGGACTCGCCGAACCCCGTCGTGCCGACGACCGCATGCAAGCGGTTCGACGCGCAAAAGCGCAGGTTCTCGCGCGCCGCGTCGACGTGGGTGAAGTCGACGACGACGTCGGCGCCCGCCTCGACCATCGCGCGGGCCGACGACGCGACCCGCAGCCCCGCGCACGCGGCGACGTCGGTTGCCGCGATCTGGCGCAGGTCGAGGCCCTCGTGGTGGGGGTCGACGGCCGCGACCAGCTCGAGGTCGGCGTCGTCGGCGACGGCGCGGCAGACGGTCGCACCCATGCGACCCGCCGCGCCGAACACGCCGACGCGCATTGTCGTTACGAGCCTGCCGTGCCTAGCGGCGCCGGCGGGGCCCGCTGCTGCGACGGGGACCGCCGCCGCGCTCGCCACGCTCGCCGCCGCCCGACGACCGCTCGGCCTCCTCGGCCGGGCCGAGGTCGCCGAACTCGCCGCGGGCCTCCTCGTCGAAGGAGTCCTCGAACGACAGCTTGAGGGCGCCTTCGCCGCCAGCGTCGCCCGACGACGAGCCCGAAGCCGAGGAGCTCGACGGGCCAGAACCCGAAACCGAGCCCGAAGGACCCGAACCGCCGGAACCGGAGCCGAAGCCCTCGCCCACCGGCGTGAGCGACACCTTGCCGCCCGGGTCGACGTCGTCGACGCGCACCTCCAGCTCGTCGCCCAGAGCGAGCACGTCCTCGACGCGCTCGATGCGCTTGCCCTGCCCGAGCTTGGAGATGTGGACCAACCCATCGCGGCCGGGGAGGATGTTCACGAACGCACCGAACTTGGTGATGTTGACGACCTTGCCCGTGTACGTCTGGCCGACCTCGGCCTTGGGCGGGTCGATGATGAGCTCGATGCGGCGGCGGGCCTCGGTGACGGCTGCGCCGTCCTTCGAGCCGATCGTGACCGTGCCGACGACGCCGTCGTCGTCCACGGAGATGTCGGCGCCCGTCTCCTGCTGCATCGTGTTGATGACCTTGCCCTTCGGCCCGATCACCTCGCCGATCTTGTCGATCGGGATCTCGAAGCTCACGATCTTCGGCGCGGTGCCCTGCACCTCGGGGCGCGGCTCGGCGATGGCGCCGTTCATCACCTCGAGGATCTTCAAGCGCGCCTCCCTCGCCTGCTGCAGCGCCTTGATCAGCACGTCGGCAGGAAGGCCGTCGATCTTGGTGTCGAGCTGCAGCGCCGTGACGAAGTCCGCGGTGCCGGCAACCTTGAAGTCCATGTCGCCGAACGCGTCCTCGGCGCCGAGGATGTCCGTGAGCGTCGTGTACTTGCCTTGCTCGTACACGAGGCCCATGGCGATGCCGGCAACGGGCGCCTTCACGGGAACGCCCGCGTCCATCAACGACAAGGACGACGCGCACACCGACCCCATCGACGTCGAGCCGTTCGACGCCAGCACTTCGCTGACGAGACGCAACGTGTACGGGAACTCCTCGATCGGCGGCACGACAGGCAGCAGCGCACGCTCGGCGAGCAGGCCGTGGCCGATCTCGCGACGCTTGGTGCCGCCCATGCGACCCGTCTCGCCGTTCGAGAAGGGCGGCATGTTGTAGTGGTGCATGTAGCGCTTCTTCTCGTCGATGCCGATGGTGTCGAGCATCTGGTCCATCTTCGGCATGCCGAGCGTGGTGACGTTGAGCACCTGCGTCTCGCCGCGCTGGAACAGGGCGGAGCCGTGCGCCGTCGGCAGGATGCCGACCTCGGCGGAGACCGCGCGCAGCTCCTCGGCGGCGCGGCCGTCCATGCGGACGCCTTGCTCGACGATGCGCGTGCGGATGAGCTTCTTCGTCAACGATCGGATGGCCGCGGAGACCTCGCGCTCGCGACCCTCGAACTCGTCGCCGAGCCCGGCGACGATCGCCTCGGTGGCCTTGTCGCTCGCGGCGTTGCGCTCGGTCTTGTCGGCGATCTGCGTTGCGGCGGACAGCGACTCGGTGCCGAGCTCGGCCACGCGCGCGTAGATGTCGTCGCCGTAGTCGGTCAACGACTCGAACGCCAGCGGCTCACGCGTGCCCGCCTTCTCGACGAGTTGGCGCTGCAGCTCGATCGACTCGCGGATCCACGTCTTCGCCTCTTCGAGGCCTTGCGCGATGACGTCCTCGGTGACCTTCGGCGCGCCCTCCTCGTAATAGGTCCACGCCTTCTCGGTGCCCGACGCCTCCACCATCATGATGGCGATGTCGCTGCCGTCGGACGTTTCGGTGCCGGCGATCACGAGCTCGAAGGTCGACGCGTCGCCGTCCTGGTACGTGGGGTGCGGGACCCACTTGCCGTCGGTGGTGTAGGCCACGCGCACCGCGCCGATCGGGCCCTCGAACGGGATGCCGCTCAACATGAGGCTCGCCGACGCCGCGTTGATCGCGAGGACGTCGTGCGGGTTCTCCATGTCGGCACCCATGATCACGCCGACGACCTGGGTCTCGTTGCGGTAGCCCTCGGCGAACGAGGGGCGCAGCGGCCGGTCGATGAGGCGGCACGTGAGCACGGCCTGGTCGGTGGGACGACCCTCGCGGCGGAAGAACGAGCCGGGGATCTTGCCCGCGGCGTACATCCGCTCCTCGATGTCGACGGTGAGCGGGAAGAAGTCGATGCCCTCGCGCGTGCGCTTCTCGGCGTTCGCGGTGACGAGCACGACGGTGTCCCCTATACGCCCGACGACGGCACCCTGGCTCTGCTTCGCCAGGATGCCCGTCTCGAACGACAGGGACTTGTCGGTGCCGCTGATCGGCGCCGACACGGTGATGGCTTCAGCCATCCACCCTCCTTGTGTTGGGGGCGGCGGCGGGGCTAGTTCCCAGTGGGCGACCCCCGACCGGCCTGCCCTCCCTCCGAGGGGCGGGACCGGGGATCCTCCACTGGCAGCCAACCCTGCTGCCGCCGGTGGTTGTGGTGCTGGTGCTGCTTGTCTACGCGAAACGAGCGCCCCGTGGGCGCTCGACGCAGGTGCCTCGCTTAGCGGCGCAAGCCGAGCTTGGCGACGTTCTCGCGGTACCGCTCGACGTCCTGCTTCTGCAGATACGCCTGCAGGCGCCGTCTACGACCCACGAGCATGAGCAGGCCCCGCTTGGTGTGGTGATCATGCGGGTGAACCTTGAGGTGCTCGTTGAGATGGTTGATCCGTCGAGTCAGCAGCGCGATCTGCACCTCGGGCGAGCCGGTGTCGGTCTCGTGGGCGCGGAACTCGCTGATCGTGGTTTGCTTGTCGACGGGCATGCCGTTGCTACCTCAGGTCCGTTGGGACGCGCTCAAGCAGATGCGCTGAGCGCCGGGGCAAGGGTAGCAGACCGCCCCACTGCCAGGTGGATAAGGAATTATGGATTGATTCCTTAGTCACTGCCGATACGATCAATGGCATGATCCACCGGCCTCCCGAGCCCACCGACGGCGAGTTGGCTGCCCTCGCCCGCATCGACCGCCTGCAGCGGGACCTGCGCTACTACGTCGCGGAACGCCGCCGCTGGGTCGGGTCGGTGCGCCGGGTGATGGCAGCGCGCGCCATCCAAGCCTCGAACGCCATCGAGGGCTACCACGTCTCCGTCGAGGACGCGGTCGCGGCCATCGCAGGCGACGACCCCACCGAGGCGAAGGACGACGACTGGGATGCCGTCACGGGCTACCGGCGAGCGATGACCTACGTGCTCCAGCTCGCGCGGGACGCCCACTTCGAGTACACCTCCACCCTCCTCCGCAGCTTGCACTTCATGATGACCGAGCACGCGCTCGACGCGGGGCCGGGTCTCTGGCGGCCAGGCGCGATCTGGATCCGCAACGACGCGACCGGCGAGATCGTCTACGAAGGCCCGGACGCCGAGAACGTACCCGTGCTCGTCGCCGAGCTCGTCGACGAGCTCGCGTCGAACCGCGAGCTGCCGACGCTGGTCGGGGCAGCAATGGCGCACCTCAACCTCGCGATGATCCACCCGTTCCGCGATGGCAACGGACGGATGGCGCGTTGCCTGCAAACGCTCGTGCTCGCCCGCGGCGGCATCCTCGTGGCGGAGTTCGCCAGCATCGAGGAGTACCTCGGCACCCACACGCAGGACTACTACCGCGTGCTCGGCGAGGTCGGTCAGGGCACGTGGAGCCCGTCGCGTGACGCGCGACCGTGGATCGAGTTCTGCCTACGCGCGCATTACTTCCAAGCGGCCAGCGTGCTCCGGCGTGTCCGCGAGTCGGAGCGCATCTGGGGAGAGCTCGAGACCTTGATCGCGCGACACCGGCTCCATCCGCGATCGATCGCCGCGCTCTACGACGCGACGATCGGCCTGCGTGTGCGCAACGCGAGCTATCGCACGGTGTTGCGCACCTGGGACGAAGGGGTCTCGGATCAAGTGGCGATGCTGGACCTGCGTGCCATGGCGCGGGCCGGGCTGTTGCAGCAGCAGGGCAAGACGCGCGGCACCACATACGTCGCCGCCGAGCCACTCGTCGAGCTGCGGGCGCGCGTCCGGGAGGAACGCACGCCGATCGACGCGTCCGGTCTGTTCGACCCGCTGGACAAGGTGTCCTGATCGAGATGGCCGACGAACTCCGCGTCACCCGCTCCTGCACCATCCCGCTCGAAGAGCTGGAGTGGCGGTTCGTGGCCAGCGGCGGGCCCGGCGGGCAGCACGCCAACCGCTCGAACACGAAGGTCGAGCTCACCTTCGACGTCGAGGGCTCGCCGTCGCTCGGGCCGATCCAGCGAGCCCGCCTGCTCGAACGGCTGGGGCCGGTGGTGCGGGTCGTGGTGGACGACGAGCGGTCCCAGCTGCGGAACCGCGACCTGGCGCTGGAGCGGCTGCGCTCCCGGTTGGCGGCCGCGCTGGTGGTCCCGAAGAGCCGGCGGCCGACCAAGCCGTCGAAGGCCGCCAATCAGCGCCGGCTCGACGCCAAGCGCCGCCGGTCCGACATCAAGCGCCGGCGGCAAATGGGTCCCGACGACTGAACCTGCGCGGATCAGGGTCGAGTACCGACCCTCAGACGCGCAAGTTTCACCGGAGCGCGGTGCGGGTGGCCTCGACGTCGCGGGCCATTTGCGCCACGAGCGCGTCGACCGAGTCGAACTTCACCTCGCCCCGCAGCCGGGCAACGAAGCGGACGCGGGCCTCCTCGCCGTAGAGGTCGCCGTCGAAGTCGAGCAGGTAGGCCTCGAGCAGCGACGCCTCGGCGTCGTCGTAGAACGTGGGCCGGCGGCCGACCGACAGCGCGGCGGGATGCAGCGAGTGGCCGGACGGGCGCTCGTACCACCCGGCGTAGATGCCGTCGGCCGGCAGCAGCACGTCGGCCGGCACCGCCACGTTGGCGGTGGGGAACCCGAGGTCGCGGCCACGCTGGTCGCCGCGCACGACGACGCCGCGCACCTCGTGCGGGTGGCCGAGCAGCGCGGCGGCTTGCGCGACGTCGCCGTCCGCCAGCGCGCGCCGGATGCGCGTGGACGACACCGCTTCGCCCGGACCATCGCCGTCGCCGTCGCCCACGAGCATGATGCCGAGCACGTCGAAGCCGAGCTCCGCGCCCATGCGTTGCAGGAGCGGGACGTTGCCGCCGCGGCCGTGGCCGAAGTGGAAGTCGTGGCCGACGACGACGGCACGCGCCCGCAGGCAGCCGACGAGCACCTCGCGCACGAAGTCCTCGGCCGTCTCGCGCGCCCGCTCCTCGTCGAACGGGATCACCACCGCGTAGTCGAGGCCGGTCGCCGCCAGCAGCTCCAACCGCTGCGCGAGGTCGGTCAACAGCTTTGGCGCCGACTCCGGCCGCACCACCGTCGCGGGGTGGCGGTCGAACGTGACCACCGCGCTCGCCGCGCCGAGCTCGCCCGCCATCGCCTGCACACGCCCGATCAGCGCGCGGTGGCCCAGGTGTACGCCGTCGTACACGCCGATGGTCACGACCGTGCCACCGGGCGGCGCAGGGCACGCCCGCAGGTCGCTGACCACCTCCACGCCGAGCAGGCTAGCGACGCGCTTCTCTGTAACAACAACCGCGAGTACCGCGGCTGAGCCGCGCAAGTTCGGTACTGGGGGTCAGGAGGCCGCGAGGACTGCGCTCGGCTTGCCGTCGTCGTACACGGCCAGCAGCTCACCGCCCTCCGACACGACGCGGACGACACCACCGGGCAGCCCGGCCAGGCGCTTGCCGTGGGATACGTCGACGGCGGCGGCTTCGTCGACCGTCGCCATCGGGTAGTCGCGCAGCGCGTCGACGGGTGAGAGCACGTGCTCGGCACCGACCGACTCCAGCGGCACCGCCTCGCCAACAGAGAACGACCCGATGGCGGTCCGCCGCAACGCCCGCAGGTGCGCCCCGCCGCCCAGTGCTGTGCCCAGGTCGGCCGCCAGCGTGCGCACGTACGTGCCCGACGAGCACTCGACCTCGATCGCGAACACGCGCGGCGACACTTTGCCGGCTGTTGGTCGAGCTTCGCCGACCTGGCGCACGACGTCGAAGCGGTACACAGTTACCTGCCGCGCCGCGCGCTCGACCTCCACGCCAGCGCGCGCCAGCTCGTGCAACCGGCGGCCGCCGACCTTGACCGCGGACACCATCGGCGGCACCTGCGACACCTCGCCCACGAACCCCGCAGCAACCACCGAACGCACGTCGTCCAACGCGACCGACGTCATGTCCCACTCCCCTACCACCTCGCCGGCCGCGTCCAGCGTCGACGTGGCGACGCCGAGCACGACCTCGCCGGTGTAGGTCTTCGGCAGGTCGGTCAACCACCGCAACAACCGCGTGACGCGCCCCAAGCCGACCAACAAGACGCCGGTGGCGTCCGGGTCGAGCGTGCCCGAGTGGCCGACCCGGCGTTGCCCGAACACGCGGCGGCACCGCGCCACAACGTCGTGCGACGTCCACCCTGCCGGCTTGTCGACGACGACGATGCCGTCGATCTGGTCAGCGGCCAGCGCGCTCGCTCCGTTGATCGCGCAGTGCCTGCTTGATGTTGGCGATGACGTCGGTGACGGGGTACGGCGCGGTGAACCCCGCGGCGTACTTGTGGCCCCCACCGCCGAACCTCGCGGCGATGGCAGCGACGTCGGCCTCTCCCACCGAGCGCAACGACACGCGCACGCCCTCTGGCGTCTCCTTGCACACGCACGACACCTCGGCCTCGGCCGTGCGCCGCACGAGGTCGATCAAGCCCTCGGTCTCGTCGATGTCGACGTCGAAGCCATCGAGGTCGAAGTTGGTGATCCAGGTGGCGACGAACCCGAGCGGCTGGTCGAGCTCCGCGCGCGCCAAACATGCACCGACCATCTTCAAGTACGTGAAGCGGTGCTGCTCGAACAGCTGGCGGCTCAGCGCGGAGATCGGCAGGTCGAACGACGAGAGCTCCTCGGCCAGCGCGAACACGTCGGGCGTGGTGTTCGAGTACTGGAACCGGCCGGTGTCGGTGACCAACCCCGTGTAGAGGCACAGCGCCGAGTCCCGATTCAAAGGCCAGCCAAGCGCACGCGCCAGCGCCCGTACCACGACCGCGGTGGCGGCTGCGTTCTCGTCGATCACGTTGATCGAGCCGTAGCGATCGTTCGTGGCGTGGTGGTCGAGCACGATCAGCGAGCCGTGCTCGCGCGCCGCCAACGCGGGGCGGGCGAGGTCGCCGAGGCGGTCGATCGAGCCGCAGTCGAACGTCACCATCACGTCGGGGTCGGCGGGGAACTCCGCGGGCTTGGTGGTGACGTCGAGCCCCGGCAGGAACTCGTAGTGGGGCGCCACGTCGAACGGCTCGGACCACGACGCCACCGACCGGCGTCCGTTGGCGCGGGCCAGGTGATGGAGTGCGAGCATCGACCCGAGGGCGTCGCCGTCAGGGCTGACGTGGCACGCGAGCGCGAGCGAAGGGGCAGCGGCGATCGTCTCGACCGCCCGCACCATCTCCTGCTCAGCTGCCGCTCTCATCTTGTCGCTCCGGCACTCCGTCATCGGTCGTGTTCAACGTCTTCAGGATGCCTTCTATTCGCCATCCCGTGGCAACACCGGGATCCTCGACGAACGTGAGCTGGGGGGTTCGCTTGAGCCGCGCCTGCCGGCCGATCGCCGCCTGCAGCTTCACGCGGTGCTCCTCCAGCGCCTCGCCGGCCGCCTCGTGGCGGGCGCTGAAGAAAATCTTGGCGTGGCGGAAGTCGGGCTCGGTGTCGACGCCGGTGACGGTGACCAGTTCGAGGCGCTCGTCCTCGTCGACCATGCCCTCGAGGGCCTCGGCGACGATCTCGCGGATGACCTCGTTGACGCGGGCCGTGCGCGGGTAGTCGCGGCTGCTTGCCACGCTGCGGCGACGGCTCAGGCGGGCCATGTGGCCTCCGCCCACGTCCGGTCGGTCGAGACGACCTCGACCTCAGGGAACGACCATACGAACCGCTCCACCTCGTCGAGCACCTCCTCCACGTGGCCGACCGTGGCTCCCACAGCGGCGATGCCCAGGATGGCGCGTTGCCATGCGTCGTGCGCGCCCACCTCGGCGGTCGCCACCCGGTAGCGGTTGCGGGCACCATCGAGGATGGGGCGGATGACGGCGCGCTTGTCCTTGAGCGAGTGGCAGCCAGGCAGGTGCAGATCGACGCGGACGGCGCCTACGTGCGTGGGATCTCCCGCTCGTCGAAGGTCTCGATGACGTCGCCCACGCGAAGGTCCTGGAAGTCGCTGAGCATGATGCCGCACTCGAACCCGGCGGCGACCTCGCGCACATCGTCCTTGAACCGGCGCAGCGACGGCAGCGCGCCCTTCCAGATGATCGCGCCGTCGCGGAGGTAGCGGACCTTCGAGTTGCGGGTGATCGTGCCGCTCTGCACGTAACAGCCCGCGACCTTGCCCCGCGGCGTCGAGAAGATCTCGCGCACCTCGGCGTCGCCGGTGACGACCTCCTCGTACTCGGGCTTGAGCATGCCGAGCATGGCGGCCTCGAGGTCCTCGAGGAGCTTGTAGATGATCTCGTAGGTGCGGATCTCGACGTTCTGCTGGTCGGCCAGCTCGCGCGCCTTGCGATCGGGGCGCACGTTGAAGCCGATGATCGTGGCACCGGACGTGGCCGCGAGCATGATGTCGCTCTCGCTGATGCCGCCCACGGCGCGGTGCACGAAGCCGATCTTCACCTCGTCGCGCTCGAGCTTGCGGATCGACTCGGTGAGCGCTTCGAGCGAGCCGTGCACGTCGGCCTTGATGATGAGGTTGAGCGTGGCCGTCTCGCCGCGCTGGATCTGGTCGAAGATGTCCTCGAGCTTGGCGCCGCCGCCGGTTGCAGCCGCCGTGCCGTGCTGGGCCTGCAGGCGGCGGCGAATGCCGCGGGCCTCGCCCACGGCCTTGGCGATCTTCTCGTCGGACGTGGCGCGCAGCTCGTCGCCCGCCTGCGGCACGTCGGACAAGCCGAGCACCTGCACGGGCATGGACGGCAGCGCTTCCTTGATGCGATCGCCCTTGTCGTCGATCAGCGCGCGCACCTTGCCCCACGCCGCGCCGGCGACGATCGTGTCGCCCACCCGCAGCGTGCCCCGCTCGACGACGACCGTTGCCACAGGACCTTGGCCGACGCTGAGGTTGGCCTCGAGCACGTAGCCGCGCGCGAGACCCTCGGGGTTGGCGACGAGCTCGTCGGCCAGCTGGATCTCGGCGACGAGGTTGAGATGTTCGAGCAGTTCGTCGATGCCGACGTTCTGCAGCGCGCTGATCTCGGCCACGATCGTGTCGCCACCCCACTCCTCGGGCATGAGGCCGTGGTCGGAGAGCTGCTGCTTCACGCGGTTGGGATCCGCGTTCTCGCGGTCGATCTTGTTGAGCGCGACGACGATCGGCACCTCTGCCGCCTTGGCGTGGTTGATCGC
>Ga0299907_10002264_pt1 | contig 11708 bp, 11 predicted proteins | sample RVTome_16_FD_198680 | JGI IMG/M metagenome (GOLD analysis project Ga0299907, IMG submission 198680) | Soil microbial communities from uranium-contaminated site in the Upper Colorado River Basin, Wyoming, United States - RVT152D67 (version 2) ...
TCTCCCTCTTGAAGATGCCGAGCCGCCGGCGTGCCCGGGACGAGTCCATCGACGCGAGCGCCGTCACCTTCTGGCCGCGCTAATCCAAGCGCCCCGAGCGCAACGATCTCGGCGCTATTCTTCGAGTCCACCATATCCTCACGCTGTCGTCGTTGGAGATCGTCGAGGGACTCACCTCCGGTAACGCTCTCGCGCGATACGACTTCCTCAGTGGAATCGATAAGGGCCATAACCCACTCCGCAAGGGTGACCTCGGTATCGACGCTCACGGTGGTCAGAAACAGGCCTCCCTCGGACGAGTACGTGGACGCACCGTCGACGGTCACCAGCTCCTCAAGTCCTTGGACCGGCCCGGGAAGGTAGGCAAAAAAGATGGGAATGGGCACCAAGAAAGCCGCCGCGATGATTGCGACCACCACCACCAGCGAGATTAGAAGGCGCCACCGACGTCGCTTTCTCGGCAGCAGAGCCTCTGGCTGCACGGTGTGATCCAGCTGATCCTGTTGCATCACCGACAACTGTAGGGGGCGGAGAATGCTAGATGGAAGCGCGACCGGCCTCTCATCTGTTTCGAGTCTCGATGGTCAAGCGTCGACAAAGATGGACTTCAGGCTTTCGAACGCCTCGAGGCACTTGCCGGCGCCCAGGACGACCGACTCAAGTGGTTGATCGGTCATGTGAACGGGCACCTCGGCCTCTTGTGAGAGCAGCACATCGAAGCCCGAGAGCATGCCCCCGCCTCCTGTGAGGGTGATCCCGTTGCTCAGTACGTCCTGCACCAAGTCGGGGGGCGAAGACCCCAGACATTCGATCACCGCTGCCACGACACTTCTGACATTCTCGTTGATCCCCTCTCGGATCTCCTCGGACGTGATGATTATGTTCTTGGGCATCCCGGAGGCAAGATCTCTCCCCCGCAGCTCCGCCTGCTTCTCGTGAGCCATGGGGAAAGCCGAGCCGATGGAGATCTTGATGCGCTCGGCGGTGCGCTCGCCGATCGCGATCGTGTATTCGCGACGCACGAAATTCTGAATCGCGGAGTCGAGATCAAAACCGCCCACGCGCACGGCAGTGTTCGTCACGATCCCTCCCATTGAGATCAGCGCGACCTCGCTGGTTCCTCCACCGACGTCCACGACTAGGCTTCCCATCGGCTCGTGGATGGGAAGCCCCGCACCGATCGCCGCAGCAATCGGTTCTTCGATCAGATGGCACGAACGAGCACCCGCCGAGAGCGTCGCCTCTTCGACGGCTCGCCGTTCGACGTCCGTTAATGCACTTGGAACACAAACCAGGACCTTGGGACGCCCCCACCAGCTCACTCCGGCCTTTTGGAGGATCAGTCGGATGAGCTTCTCGGTTATGTCGAAGTCGGAGATCGCGCCGGAGCGCAATGGTCTTACGGCAACTATGTATCCGGGCGTCCGACCAATCATGCGCCAGGCTTCCTCACCCATGGCAAGCACCGCACCCGTCTCTTTGTTCAGGGCAAGGACGGTCGGCTCCGCAAAGAGAATCCCTCGTTGCTTTGCGTAGACGAGGGTATTGGCGGTGCCCAGGTCGATGGCTAGATCACGCGCCATTGTCGTAAGTGCCTCGGGCGGGCCGAACTAACCCGCGTAGCGCTCGGAGCGGGAACTGCCGGATGGGCGGCCGGCCGAGACGGGGATCTTCCGAGATACCCCGTGATTACCGGATCGCGCTGAGGGCCTCGCATCTGGAAGTCTGATCTCACCGTTTCGAACAACCCGTCGTCGGGAAGGTGCCTGCGCTGCGGCTCTACCGCGCGCTGCCGCCTGTGCAGCCGCTCTTCGGCGTGCGGTTGCCTGCGCTGCACGACGACGGCGCGCTGCCACTCGTGCATAGCGCCGGCGGTGCATCGCTGTCGCGCGCGCATCGGATCGATCCGCAACGAACCACCCGAGCAGCGAACCTCGCCGCGGCTTCGGCACGCGGAGCCGACTGCTTGCGTTGCGGACTCGCTCCCGCCGCGTCGACCGTGACGGCGGAGCCATGGCTTCGAGTGCGGATGAGAAACCCTCGATAGTGTCCATCTGGGTTTGTTCCCTGCGTTGCTGCAGCCCCAGACGAAGGATCGCCGCGGCGGCAACCACGACCAGGATGACCAGGTACACCACGCTTCAACTCTCCCTGTTCGACAACAACGTTCGTGGGATGCCCCGCCCAATCGGGTGGGCATCCGATCGGGGGCAACCGCGCCGCGCGCCGAAAGCCGTTTGTTTCCCCTCGACCCCAGAGCGGCTTGGTCAGCTCCCCGAATTAGGGTGAGAGGGTAACCGAAATCCGCCGTCACCAGCGGGCCGGCGCCCGCCTACGACGGGTGGCACGCCACACCAGCCCCACACCGACGAGTCCAGCTCCCGCTGCCGCGCCCCGGACGATTCCACCCCTGTTCACCCGTTTTGTGCCTATTCTCGTGTACCCGGAGATCTGCTGAAGGACGTCGTCGAGCGACTGCCTAGTAGTTCGCGAGCACGTGAAGCCCTCGGCGGCAAGTTTGTCCGGGGACACGAGCCAGGGGTGCATCGTGTAGTGCATCATCCCGGCCGGCACCTCACTCAGACCCAGGCCCCACAGGCGCTCGACCATTGAGAACGCCGCCGCCTCGGGAAGGTCCAGTCGCTTGCGGCCGGCGACCGCGAGGATCTCCTCGGAGGTCATCCAGTCTCCCGGCGCCAGGTTGTACGGGCCGTCCAGTTGGTTGTCCACCGAATAGATCAGAGCCTCCGTCACGTCGTCCTCGTGCACGAACTGGAACGATGGCGAGTGACCCTTGACACCGAGGAATACGGGCATCTCCAGCACGTGCGACCACGCGCTGTCGACATGACCGCCAAGAACGATCGCCGGCCTCAATACCGTGACGGTGATTCCAGGGAACTCGTCCCTGAACTCGCGGACCACGTACTCGACCTCGAGTTTGTGCGCTGCGTAGGAGAAGTCGAGATTCGCCCTGAGCGGCGAGTCCTCTTTCAAGACGACGGGATTGTCTGGATGCGCGCCGTACACGACGGCCGAGGATGTGTAGACGATCTTTCCCACTCCAGCATTGCCCGCGCGCCGAAAGACGTTTTGACTTCCGTTGACGTTGACATCTCGCATCAGCGTTTCATCCTTTATCGGGTCCATGATGAAGGCGAGATGCACAAGTGTGTCGACCCCGTGAAGCCTGCTTTCGATGACGGGACTTCGAACATCCAGTTGATCGAAAACGTACTTGGGATGCTCGAAACCGGAGGCCCGGACATCGAACCCAACCACACGATCGATCTTGTCGTCGGCGCAGAGAGACCGGACGAGGCCGCCGGCGAGGTATCCGGACGCGCCGGTAACAGCAACGACCCGACCGCTGGTAGCACTTCCTGCAGACATGGCTTGGAGCGTATTCGGGTTTTAATGGGTGCATGACGCAGGAGCCCTTTGGCGACATACCACTTTTCAGAGAGATCCAGAGACTGCTGGCAGCAGGTGGGGGCCCGATCAACTATGAGATTGCGCGCCAGGTGGCCGGCGCCGTGGCCGCTCAGGGTCGCACCGCGACACGTCCCTCGCCCGAGTCGTCGCGAGCCCTGGACGTCGCCGTGCATCGCTCCGAGACCATCGTGTCCGGCTACACGCGCCTACCGCTCGAGGAGCCGCTGCAAGCCAAGCTGGTGGATCGCAGCTGGTGGATCTCATCCACTCTCGAGTCATGGAAGTGGCTGCTCGAACACCTGGCGCGCCGCTTCCTGGGGGAGATGGGCAGGGTGGGGCAACCCGAGGAGACAGCCGGAAACCCCCTCCAGGGGGCTATGGAGCAGATCGCTCCGTTGTTGCTCGGCATCCAGGTCGGCACCCTCATGGGGAACCTCGCGCGCGAACAACTCGGACGGTACGACCTGCCGATCCCGCGCGATGACGAAGGGCACCTTTTCGTCGTGGGTGAGAACGTCGAGGCGCTGGCGGCGGATTACGGCGTCCCCGCAGACCGCGTACAGCAATGGATAGCCCTGAACGAGGTAGCCCGGGGGCTCGTCTTCCGGCAGGTTCAGTGGCTCAATCGTTACTTCAGAGGCCTGCTCACCGAACTAGTCGATTCGATTGAGATCGACACGGCCGCGCTCGAGAGACGGTTGATGGACCTTCAGGCAGGGGGGATGGAGTCGCTGGAAGAATCCATGAACGTGCAGGAAGCGATTCCTATCGTGCCGAGCGACCGTCACAGGCGCGCGCTCGACAACATCCAGGCATTTGTCGCCCTTTTAGAAGGTTACGCGCGCAACGCATCGTCCCAAGTTGCGGAAGAAGTCGTGGAGGAGCCGAGCAAGATCGACGAGATCATGATCCGGCGGGCAACGACGCCTACGGATGGCGAACGGCTGCTCTCCGGACTTCTGGGACTGTCGTTCGACCGCGCGCTCGAGCAATCGGGGGCGACATTCTGCGCCGCGGTGGTCTCGTTGAAGGGTCTGCCCGCGCTCAACCGAGTGTGGGAGGCTCCGGACAACCTGCCGACGCTGGCCGAGATCAAAGATCCGTTCCAGTGGATCGAGCGGGTGCTCGAGTCCTGAACGGCTACCGGTCGGGCCAGTCCCCCTTTTCCCGCGAGTCGTAGCCGACGAACCAGGCGCCGATTCCGATAGCGACTAACCAGGCCGCAACCATGATGATCCCCCACCCCGGACCCACGCGCGCCGCCCACCCCAACCACCACAGCGAACCGACGATCAAGATGAGCAGGAAGGTTCGTGGGACTGGGTTTCGTGCTCTTGGGATCACACCCGCATCGTATGGCGAGGCTCCGGGCGTGTCGAGGTTGCTCGAAAGCGGGCCGACGGCGTCCTCTGCCAGCGTTTGGCGAAAAGTGCTCACGAAACGATCGTTTGCGCCACCAGATGGCAGAAACGCACCTCCCATGGGCACGTCGGAGCGCGCCTTCAGACGGGGAAGACCTCACCCTCTACGGTGCCGGCATCCAGCCACAGGATCCCCATCGACGGGAAGGGGGCACGGCGCTTCCACGTAGGGCTCCCCGGATTGAACAACAGGAGCCCTCCGTCGTCCTCGATGATCGGGAGATGGGAGTGTCCGAAGACGACGACCCGGGCCTGCGGCCACCTCGACCGCAACCGATCTCGGCGCGCCCGGCTCGGTCCGGAGTCGTGGACCATGACGATGCGCACACCCTCCAACTCGAGTTCGGCGGTGGCTTCAGCCCCCCAATCGCGCACGTCCCACGCGTCACAGTTGCCGTAAACGACCGTCGTCGGAGCGAAGCTCTTGAGCTCGTCCAGCAGCGCTGGATCGCAGACGTCGCCGGCATGGAGGATATGGTCCGCCGTCTCGATGTACGGCCATGCGCCCGGCGGCAACGGATACCGGTTGCCGAGAGTATGTGTATCGGCGAGCACCACGACCTTCATTTCACGGAGCTCCCGCCGCGGGGCGGCGTCAGGCCGCGCTGATCGATTTGGCTTCTGCCTCCCGTGCCTGCCCGCAAACGGGGCACTGAGGATCGCGCCGCACACGAACCTCGGCGAACCGAGTGCTCTGCGCGTCGAACGTTAAGAGGCGACCGACGAGCGGATCGCCGTAGCCGACTATGACCTTCAGGGCCTCGTTCGCCTGAAGCGTTCCGACGATTCCCGGGAGCACGCCCAGGACACCGGCCTCGCTTCAGGTGGGGGCCAGCTCGGGGGGTGGTGCCTCCGGATACAGACACCTGTAGCAGGGGCCCTCGAACGGGATGAAGGTCGACGCCATTCCTTCGAACCGGAAGATGGAGCCGTGCACGACGGGCTTGCGGAGCTCGACCGCTGCATCGTTGACGACGTAGCGCGTATCGAAGTTGTCGCAACCGTCCACCACGAGGTCGTAAGCGGACAGAAGCTCGTGAGCGTTTGACTCGTCGATTCGAACCGGATGAACGACGACGTTCACATCGGGATTGAGTTTGGTCAACGTTTCCTTCGCGGACTCTGCCTTGAGCATCCCGATTCGATCGGTGTTGTGGACCACCTGGCGCTGAAGGTTGTTGGCTTCGACCACATCGGAGTCGACGACTCCGATCGTTCCCACTCCCGCAGCAGCAAGGTAGAGGAGAGCGGGGGAACCCAGGCCCCCGGCCCCGATCGTAAGGACCTTGGAATCGAGGATCTTCGTCTGCCCCGCTTCGCCGACTTCGGGAAGAATCAGATGGCGTGAGTACCGATCCCGCTGCGCTGCGTCGAGGACCCGCGGGAACGAGAAGGCATAGCCGAGGTCCTTCCAGCGCGTGAATCCGCCCCGCATCGACGAAACGTTCGAGTACCCGAGTTCCAACAGCGTTCGCGCGGCAAACGCGCTGCGGACTCCGCTCTGGCAATAAACGACGGTCTCAGCATCCTTGTCGGGGAGAACGTCCTCCACGCGGCTCTCGAAGTGGGCCCGGGACAGGTGCCTGGCCCCGGGGACTATCCCGTTGGCGACCTCATCGTCCTCCCGTACGTCGAGGAGGGCCGGCTTGCCGGGCGCTTCCAGGCGCGCGAAGACCTCCTCGGCGGACGTCTCGCCCACCTGCTCCTTGACCTGCTTCAGGAGGTCCCGGAAGTTCGTCATATTCGCACCTTACAATACGGAGAAATTAGCCTTCAACAGCGGCGACGACCTCGTCCAGGGTCGGATTCACGAGCAGGCGGCCCTCGATCTCGGCCGTCGGCACGGTCCGGTACCCACCCGTCACGGCGATGATCCGCCGTCCGTAACGGGGCTCGACGTCGACGTCTACCTCGGAATAGGCGATGCCCGCGTCGTCCATCTGCCGCTTCAGCCGACGACAATAACCACACCATTGTGTGGTGAGCAAAGTTACGGGCGGGTGCGTGCGGGCCATCTATTCCCCGAGTCCGGCGGTACCTTCTATGGATGTCCGAATACTTCCAGACGATTTTTCCCCTGCGGGGCGCGCACGAACCGGCCCCGCGACACTGCCAACAGTCCACCGCCCCCGCCTTATTCCCCGCCGGAGGAGCGCGGTGAAGGCGGTCGTATTCGCGGGTCTGGGTGCCGTTGCCGTCGAAGAGGTCCCCGAACCCCGGCCCATCGAAGCCGACGACGCGGTGGTTGCCGTGCACACCACGGCGATCTGCGGCTCGGACCTTCACCTCCTCGACGGAAAAACGCCGGGAATGCGCCCCGGGAATGTCCTCGGGCACGAGTTTGTCGGGACGGTCATCGCAGTAGGCCCTGAGGCGACCCCAATCAAGGAAGGCGAGCGCGTCCTCGGATCGTTCTTGATTGCCTGCGGGCGGTGTACCCAATGCGCGGCGCGCCGTTACAACTTCTGCGGTGCGCGCAGGGCCCTGGGAATGGGCCCCCTGTCGGGCGACCTCGACGGTGCGCAGGCCGAAGCCGTCCGAGTCCCGCATGCCCCCATCAATCTCCTCCGCCTCGATGCCGGAATGGAGACCGTTGCCGACGAAATGGTTCTCTTCTGCGGAGACATCATGGCGACCGGGTTCTACTCCGCCGCGCTGTCCGAGATCACCTCGCACGACACGGTGCTGGTGATTGGAGCCGGACCGGTGGGTCTCTTCTGTGCGGTGGGAGCCCGCCGGGCGGGGGCGGCACGAGTTCTCGTGGCCGACTCCGATGCCGAACGGGCGTCCTTCGCCACCAAGCAGATGGGCTTCGAGAGCATCGACGGCGCCGCCACGGACATCGTTGAGGCGGTCATGGATGCGACTTCCGGCTCGGGCGTCGACGTGGCGATTGATGCTGTTGGTGCGGTGCCGGTATTGAAGATCGCGACGCGCTGCGTCAGGGATGGCGGCCGCGTCACCGTCGTCGGCGTATACGGAGCCGAACGATACGAGATGCCTATGGGCAGGTTATGGGTGCGCGGACTCGACATCCGATTTTCGGGCATGGCGAACGTGCAGGCCCACTGGCGCGACTGCATTGCGGCCGTGGCGAAAAACGAGCTGGATCCGACGAAGCTCATAACGCATCGGCTCCGCCTTGAAGATGCCCCCAGGGGTTACGAGCTATTCCGCGCGCGGCGTGCCCTGAAGGTGGTTATGACTCCGTAGCCCGGGATCGGGCAGCGAAGATCTCGTCCACCTTGCGCAAAAGGGCAACCGGTGAGAACGGTTTCATGAAGTAGTCGTCGCAACCCGCGGCGCGGGCTTCTCGTAGGTCCGATTCCTGTGCCCTCGCCGTGAGCATTACTACCGTCATTCCGGCGGTGTCGTCCTCGGACTTCAGCAGCCGGCAAACCTCCAAACCCGAACGGCGCGGCATCATCACATCGAGCAGCACGAGCTCGGGGCGCTCCGCCCGAGCCAGCGTCAATGCCTCCTCCCCATCAGAGGCCTCGATGATCTCGTAGTCCTCGCTCTCGAGGGTCATGCGAATCAAACGACGGATGCCGGACTCGTCTTCGGCGATCAGAAGCTTCCTCACGATGTCTCCAGAGACCCGTCCTCCAGCACGGGCTGAACGTCCCGTACGCAGGGAAGCGTGAAGTAAAAAGCGCTGCCCCGACCCAGTTCGCTCTCGGCCCACATCGTTCCATCCTGCATCTCTACGAGGTTTCGTGCGATGTAGAGTCCCAGTCCCGTCCCACTCACCATCCGCACTTCTTCTCTCTCCGACCGGTAGAACTTATCGAAAAGCTGCGCCATGTCCTCCTTCGAGAGCCCTATTCCTCGATCGATCACCGCAACCTCTACGCTGTATCGTCGCAAGCGGGAGCGAATCTTGATCGGTCCATGGTCAGGAGAGTACTTTGCCGCGTTTGACACGAGGTTCGTGAGCACCTGGATGAGTCTGTCGCGATCGGCGAGCACGTATGTGCATGCGTCGTCCAAATCGAGCTCGAACGTGCGCCCCCGTGATCCGGACCAATGGCGTACGACCTCGTCGATCGCTCCCGGCAACTCCACAGTAGCCGTACGCATCTGCATTTGCCCGGATTCGATACGGGACACCGAGAGCAGGTCTTCGATCAGACGACCCAGCCGCTCGGCTGAGTGCTGAATGTGCACCAAGGACTCCTTGGCAAGGTCATCGTCGAGTGAACGGTGCTGCAGGAGTTCCGAATAGCCCCTGATCAGAGTGAGGGGTGTACGAAGTTCGTGCGACACCGTTGCTATCAACGACGACTTCATCTGGTCGAGCTCCTGTTCATAGGAGACGTCACGCACGATACCGACCGCAGCAATCAGATCGCCGGTAGGCCCGATGACGGGCGCCGCAGCGAGGTTCACCGGGACCCGGCGTCCATCGCGCGCCAGCAGCGTCAGCTCGAAGCCTCTGCTGGTGACTACCCAGCGCCTCTGGAGCGCACGCATCAGAGGCCACCGCTCGAGCGGGATGGGATCACCGTGCTCGTCGATGAGACCGAACAGATCGGTGAATATCTTCCCCTTGACTTCCTTCAGCGGCCAGCCACCGAGGCGTTCCATCGCGGGATTCATGTTGAGGATCACGGCGTTCGTATCGACGATCAGTACGCCCTCGGCAAGGCTGGACAGGATCGCCACGGTTTCGTTGCGCGACCTGATGATGAGCTGCAGGAGCCTCCCAACCATGATTGTGCCCAAGACGAGCAAAGCGCTCGCGACTAGAAAGCCGATCAACCCGATACTCAGGATGCGGGGCTCGGCCGCAGAGGCTGGGCGATCGACCACGACGACCCCACTGCGATCGGGCAACGGAACGTAGACGGCCAGCCGCGATTCGCCGTCCGGAAGCTCGAATCTGCCTTGTCCGCTCCGTCCGCCGATTCCTTCCGCGACTATCTCCGACCCTTCCCAGGGCTCGGAGAGTGGACCGGTCAGTGATTCACCCCTGCCATCGAAGACGTGAACGGGCCTTCCCGGCTCGAGCACCAGCTCGGTTAGAAGCTCGTCAACACCTGCTTCATCGAGAACTCCTTCGTTTCCGGGGTGGAGGCCACGCGCTACGATCCGCGCCACCACGCGGTTCGCCTGAAAGACGTCGCGCGTGAGGGTGTTGCGCAACTCAATCAGCTCCCAGGCACCCAACCCCACTACGAGACCAACCAGCACCGCCATCAGGATAGAGATACGACTCGCATCGCGCGCCGAGATCTCATGCCACTTGTCGACCAGCCGGCCCCGATAGAGCGACATCCGTTCTCGAAGGGATTGCGAACCGGATCCGGAATCAGCCATTGCTGTAACCGCCGGCCGATGCGGCCGTTACCTCCAACATGTCCTTGGGGACCGAGAGCAGGGCCTCCACTGCGTTGGGCCAAAACTGGGTTCCGGAGTTTATATGGAGCTCGGCGATCGCAGCATCGATCGTCATTGCCTTCCGATACGGCCGGTCGGTCGTCATTGCGTCAAACGCATCTGCAACTGCAAAGAGCCGCGCGCCCAGAGGTATCGCCTCTGCCCGAAGGCCCGAGGGGTAGCCGAGACCGTCCCACCGCTCGTGGTGGAACTCGACGATCTCCCGAGCTCCCGACAAGAAGGGTATGTCCTCGAGGATCCGAACTCCGATTGCGGGGTGGCGCCGCATCAGCCGCCACTCCTCCTCGGTGAGTGGTGCGGTCTTGCTCAATACCTCATCGGGGATGCCCAGCTTCCCGATGTCGTGCAGTAAGAACCCGTATTCAAATGCGGGGTCGTCGCGGAATTCGGGAGCGAGCATCTCCAACATGATTAGACCGTAACGCGTGACGCGCACCAAGTGGCCGGCGGTGTACTCGTCCTTTGCCTCCACCGCGACGGCAAGACCCCGAACCGTCGAAAGATACGTTCTGCGAAGTTCATCCAGAGCGCGCACGAGTTCGGCCGACCTCTTCTTCTCGGCAGCGAACACTTCTCTGACGTCGACGGCATAGGCCTCGAGCTGACTCTGGGCGTGGCCGAGCCTGTTACCCATCTCGCGCCGCAGCAGGTTGCGTTCGACGGAAAGGGCCAGCTCGGTTCCGAGCATGCTGGCGATGGTGAGGTGGCCCTCGGTGAAGCGTGATTGGGCAAGGCCTCGCAATGCAACGAAGACTCCCAGGACCCGTCCATCAAGGAGGAAGGGGACTGCTAGAGCATCCCGCGGGTCGTCGTCGGTATCGAGAGTGACGACTTCCTCGGCGCGCCGTGGATCCGGCAGCAACAGCGGCTCCGCATTGGCGCCCACCCACACGGCGACACCCTCGAGGGTCGGCGGCAGCGAGCCGGAGTCGAAGCCGGAAGCAGCAACCACCCGCAGCCACTCGTCGCCTCCCACGAGGAATATGCCGCCGGCATCGGCACCAAGCGCGTCGAGAGCGTGCTCGAGGATGCGCTCCCACTGCGCCTGCGCATCCCAGGTCCCGGTCAGAACGAGGCTCAGCTCCCGGAGACCGCCGAGGTCCACGGCGGTTATCTCCTCCCGCGGTGGTTCTAGACGGCCGACCCAATCCTCCAGGCACCGAGGATCGAACTGGTAGCCCTTTCGACCCACGCGCGCCGGCAGCTCCCCGGCATCGGCGAGATTTACCAGCCAGGCGGCGTCGCGGCGCAGCCACCGCGCCAGTTCTCGGGCGGACACAGAAACAGGTCGTGGCAAAAAGCCGGTCTCCCTCCTAGAAGCATTTCGTCCCCGCCGGATCGCAGGCTTGCGTCCAGGCGGATCCAAGCGTCGATTTTCCCGATCTCGGGGAGCCGCTGAATATGGAAAATGGCCAGGTTCACCCAGCGGGGGTGCCACTTTCACCCGAT
>Ga0299907_10002266_pt1 | contig 11703 bp, 10 predicted proteins | sample RVTome_16_FD_198680 | JGI IMG/M metagenome (GOLD analysis project Ga0299907, IMG submission 198680) | Soil microbial communities from uranium-contaminated site in the Upper Colorado River Basin, Wyoming, United States - RVT152D67 (version 2) ...
GGCTACCCGACATAAGGCCCGCGACGTGCTCCGCGAGCGAGCCCATTGGGCGAGCGGTAATGCGGGCCGAAGGCCCGCATGCGCCGTCGCGGGGTTGGCTCACAGGACGACCACCGCGCCGCCGCGACGCGGGTCGCCTCCGCCTCGCAGCTGCCCTGAGCCGGGGTCGCGGGCGACCGTCTGGACTCCGCCGAAGAACAGGTTGCGCCGCCGCCACCTCGCGACGGGGCAGCCGCGCCGCTCGAGCCTCGCGAGCGCCTCGGCGTCGACGCCGGGCTCGGCCTGAACGACCCCGTCCTCGAAGTGGACGCGGCCCGCGTCGACCGCGTCCTGCGCGGGCTTCCCGTCGGCGATCAGGCGCAGGATCACCTGGAGGACCGCCGAGCGGATCCGGTTCGAGCCCCCGCTGCCCAGCCCCGCCTCGAGCTCTCCGTCCCGGAGCACGACGGTGGGGGCCATCATCGAGGTCATCCGCCGTCCCGCCGGGAGGGCGTGGAAGCCGAGCGGATTCAGGTCCTCCTCGCCGAGCATGTTGTTGACGTGCACCCCGGTTCCGGGCACGAGCATCCCCGATCCGGTGCCGTTGGAGCACGTGACGGCCGCGCACCGGCCCTCCTGATCGACCGTGGTGATGTGGGTCGTGGATCCGAGCCGGTCACCGCGGTCCGGCGGCTCGTTCGTCGGTGCGCCCGAGGGGATCCGGTCGGCGAGGGAGTCGAGCCGCTCCGGGGCGAGGAAGCGATCCGCGTAGGAGCGCTCGTACAGCCCGGAGTGGAACTCCTCGGTGCGGGCGCGATTGGCCTCCGCCATCGTCGCCACCACCTGCTCGACCCCCACCGCGCCGAGCCGCTGGAGCAGCTCGAGGCCCAGCGCGATCAGGATCCCCCCCGAGGACGGCGGTGGGTTGGTGAGCACGTCGCGCCCCATGAACCTCGCCTGCACGGGCGCCCGGACGATCGGCTCGTAGGCGGCGAGGTCCTCGACGCCGAGCGTCCCGCCGCGCTCGCTCACCCACGCCGCGATCGCCCCCGCCACCTCGCCCCGGTAGAAGGGCTCCGGTCCCTCCGCCGCATAGCGCTCCAGGGCGTCGCCGAGGTCGCCGAAGCGGAAGGTCTCCCCCTCGCGCAGGACACGCCCATCCGGGGCATAGAGCGCCCGCGTCTCCGGGTACTCGGTGAGGATCGGGTCGAGGATCTTGAAGAAGTAGGCCTGCTCGGCGCTCACGGGGACGCCGTCGCGAGCGAAGGAGACCGCGGGCCGGACCAGGTCCTCCATCGGGACGGAGCCAAAGCGGCGCAGCGCCTCGGCCAGCCCCGCCGCCGTCCCCGGAACGCCGCACGAGGCGGCCCCGATGTTGAACACCTGCGGGGTCTCGTCGAAGACGACCGAGACCGGGACCAGCTCCGCGCCACGCTCCACGCCCGCTCGTCCGGGCACCTCGACGAAGAAGTCGAGCAGCGCGTCCTCGTCCTCGGTGTGGACGAGCATGAATCCGCCCGCCCCGAGCCCGGTGAGCGGGCTCTCGACGGCGAACGAGCTCAGCACCGCGCAGACGGCGGCGTCTACCGCGTTCCCGCCCTCCCGCAGCACCTGGGCGCCCGCCTCCGCGGTGAGGACGTGGCCGGCGGCGATCGCTCCGCGCGCGGCTATCTGTTCGGCTGGAACTCCGGCGCGTCGGTCTCGAGGTCCCGCGGGCGCACCTCGTCGCCGGGCGGTGCCATCGGGCGCTCGCGCGTCTCGGGCCGGGTCGATTGGGCTCGCGGGCGGCGGAGCTCGCCACGGGAGCTGCCGTCGGCGCGCCGGCCGCGGCCGTCGAAGCGGGTGGCGATCACCGTCACCCACACCTGCTCGTCGAGCTCCTCGTCGACGTTGGCGCCGAAGATGATGTTGGCGTCGGGATGCGCAGCCTCCTGGACCACGCGCGCGGCTTCGCTCACCTCGACCAGGGACAGGTCGGCGCCGCCGGTGATCGAGAGCAGGATCGAGCGCGCGCCGTCGACGGACGCGTCGAGGATCGGCGAGGAGATCGCGCGCTCCGCGGCGAACACCGCGCGGCTGTCGCCCGTGCCCATCCCGATCCCGAGGATCGCGGCGCCGGCGTCGCGCATCGTGGTCCGGACGTCGGCGAAGTCGAGGTTGATCAGGGCGGGAAGGGTGACCAGGTCGGCGATGCCCTGCACGCCCTGTCGCAGGACGTCGTCGGCGACGCGGAAGGCCTCGATCATCGACGTGTTCCGTGACAGCACGGAGAGAAGGCGCTCGTTCGGGACCACGATCAGCGTGTCGACCTCGTCGCTCAGGGCATCGATCCCCTCCTCGGCCTGGGTCGAGCGGCGGGTTCCCTCGAACTCGAACGGCCTTGTGACGATGCCCACCGTGAGCGCGCCGACCGTCTGGGCGAGCCGGGCGACGACGGGCGCAGCGCCTGTGCCGGTGCCGCCGCCGACCCCTGCGGTGACGAAGACCATGTCGGAGCCCTTGAGAAGGCGCTTGATCTTGTCCTGCTCGGCGAAAGCGGCCTCGTAGCCGAGCGACGGGTCCGATCCCGAGCCCAGTCCCCGGGTCACCTCGCCGCCAATGTGGACGGTGACGTCCGCGGTGCTCTGTTGCAGCGACTGCAGGTCGGTGTTGATCGCCAGGAACTCGACGCCGGAGATACCCGCGTCGACCATCCGGTTCACCGCGTTTACGCCCGCGCCGCCCACCCCGATGACCCGGATCACGGGGATCGGGGGGCCCTGCGAGTCGGCCGCGCGCGACGGGAGCGGATCGCTGCGCCCGTAGGTCGCCCGCGTGTCCTCACCCTCGAGCAGGATGTCCCGGAGGCGCTCCCCGCCCTCGCTCGGGGGATGCTCCTCCGCGTTGGGCGCGTGCTCGTCCTCCACCCGGTAGACAGTCACCTCCTCGCCGTCGATCGACTCGTGATCCTCAAGGGTCTCACGATGCTCGACCTCGGGCACCTCCGCGGGGCTGTCCGCGGGCTCCTCGTGGCGCTCCTTCGGCTGCGGGTTCCCGTTTGCGGCCCGCTGCGCCACGATCTCGGTGGCCGCTTCGGTGCGGTCCTCGTCGAGCTGGGCGGTGTCGGTCTGCGGCTCGGCGCCATCGTCGTCGAGCGTGGAGCGGAACAGATCCGCCAGCGGCCCCTCGCGCATGCTGGCGCGCTTACGACGCGCCATTCTCCAAGACCTCCTTCGCCAAGTCACGGTAGTACTCGGCCGCGTTTCCCTTCGGATCGTATTTCAGGACCGAGCTGCCCCGCACGGGGGCCTCCGCGAACTTGATCGTCTTGCGGATGCGCGACTTGAACACCAGGTCGCCGAAGTTCTCCTCCAGGATCTCCACCGCCTCCTTGGCGTGCACCGTGCGCGAGTCGAGCATCGTCGGGAGGATCCCCTCCAGCTTCACGTCCGGGTTGAGGTTCTCGCGGATCATCTGCAGCGTGTTCTGGAGCTGGACCAGCCCGCGCATCGACAGATACTCACACTGCACGGGGACGATCACCTTGTCGGAGGCGGTGAGCGCGTTGATCGTCAGCAGCCCGAGGCTCGGGGGGGTGTCTATGCACACGAAGTCGTAGTCGTCTTCGACCTCGGCGAGGGCCTTCTCGAGCGCCCGCTCGCGGCCGATCTGAGTGCTCATCGCGATCTCCGCCCCGGCGAGATCGATCGAGGCGACAGCGAGATCGATCTCGCGCTCCTGGATCGCCTCGCTGATCGGCGTCCGCTCCACCAGGACGTCGTACATGCTCGTCTCGACCTTGTCGGGGTCGACGCCCTGGCTCATCGTCAGGTTGCCCTGCGGATCGAGGTCCACGGCGAGGACGTTGTGGCCGGACTCCTTGAAGGCGACCGCGAGGTTCAGCGTCGTCGTGGTCTTCGCCACCCCACCCTTCTGGTTGGCGAACGAGATCACCGTCGAGTGCTTGCTCTCCTTGCCGGAGCCCTCCTCCCCCGAGCCGCGCTTCTCGGGCTTTTCGCCCTTGCTCGGCGGGGTCGGCCCGATCACCTCGCTGGGCTCGAGGCGGTCCGCTTCCTCCACCGCGGAATCGGCGGCCTGCGCCTTCTGAGGCGCGCCGCCGCGTCGCGCGGCTGACCGTGATCGAAGCAGGGAAATGCCCATGTGAGGGGCCTATTCGCAGGCTGCCCGCGGTTTCCTCCCGCGTGCGCCAGCCTTGCAACCGCATCGGACGAACAATTGCCCGGTTTGCGCGCAGCCGATTGGGGCAGAATGGCCGGGTGCACGACTTGCTCGACAAGCGGCTCCTGTTCGTGACCGGAAAGGGCGGGGTCGGGAAGTCGACCGTCGCGCTCGCGCTGGGGCTCGCCGCCGCCGAGCGGGGCATGCGCACGATCGTCTGTGAGGTGGCCTCGCAAGAGCACACCTCGCGGGTCTTCCGCCGCGCCGAGGTCGGCTTCCACGAGGTCGAGATGCGGGAGAACCTGTGGACGATCTCGATCGACCCCGACCACTCGCTGCGGGAGTATCTGACGATCCAGGCGCCCATCCGGGCGATGGGCGAGATGCTGTCGCGCAGCCGGGTGTTCACCTACCTGACCACCGCCACCCCCGGGCTCAAGGAGCTCGTCACGATCGGGAAGATCTGGGAGCTCGCCCAGCTCGACCGCAGGGTGCGTAAGGGCGCCAAGTACGACCTCGTGCTCGTCGACTCCCCGGCCACCGGGCACGGGATCGGCTTCCTTCAGACGCCGCGGACGTTCGCCGGGATCGCCCGGGTGGGACCGATCCGAAACCAGGCCCAGGCCCTGGACACGTTCATCACCGACCACGGACAGACGGGGGCCGTGATCGTCGCCCTCCCGGAGGAGATGCCGGTGAACGAGTCGGAGCTGCTCGAGCGCGAGCTGACCGGCACGGTCGGGGTCTCGGTCGACCGCGTGTACATGAACGCGCTGTACCCGGAGCGGTTCTCGGAGGGAGACGCCAAGCGGCTCGACGAGGCCGCCGACTCCCTCAACGGAGGCGCGCGGGCGGCGGTCCGCGCCGCGCTCAGCGAGCGCCGGCGCGCGCTCGCGCAACGCGCGCAGCTGCAGCGGCTCCGGAATCTGGTGGAGACGCCGGTGAGCACGCTCCCGTTCGTCTTCGAGCCGGAGCTGGGCGTGGCCGGGGTCGAGCGGCTCGCGGGGGAGGTCGCCTGAGGTGTCAGGGGTGGCGGAGCTCTTGGACGGAAAGGACGTGTGCATCTGCGCCGGCTCGGGCGGGGTCGGTAAGACGACGAGCGCCGCCGCGATCGCCGCCGGGATGGCCGCGCGAGGAAAGAAGGTCGCGGTGCTGACGATCGATCCCGCGAGGAGGCTCGCGGACTCGCTCGGGCTGCCCGAGCTGGGGAACACCGAGCGTCGCGTGGCCCCGAGCCTGTTCGAGTCCGAGGACGTCGAGACACCGAACGGCGAGCTGTGGGCGATGATGCTCGACGCCAAGGCGACCTTCGACGAGCTGATCGCGAAGCACGCGCCCGACGAGGAGACGCGCGACCGGATCCTCGAGAACCGGATCTACCGGGAGATCTCGAACGCGCTCGCGGGCTCGCAGGAGTACATGGCGATGGAGAAGCTGTTCGAGCTCCACCAGGAGAACCGCTACGACCTGCTCGTCCTCGATACGCCCCCGACGCGCAACGCGCTCGACTTCCTCGACGCTCCGCGACGCCTCACCCAGTTCATCGAGGGACGCTCGCTACAGGTGTTCATGCGCCCCACGGGCCTGGGGATGAAGCTGTTCGGCCGCGGCACGTCGATGATGTTCTCGGTCCTGCGGCGGTTGACCGGCGTCGATCTGCTCGAGGACATCGCGGAGTTCTTCCAGGCGTTCAGCGGCATGGTCGGGGGGTTCCAGGAGCGCGCCAAGCGGGTGAACGAGCTGCTCGCCGACCGCAGGACCTCGTTCCTCATCGTCTGCGGTCCCCAGGGGGAGCCGATCGAGGAGGCGGTCTACTTCCACCGCAAGCTCGTCGAGGCGAGGCTGCCCTTCGGGGGCGTGATCGTGAACAAGGTCCACTACGAGAGCAGATACGAGATCGGCCCCGGCGAAGACGTGCTCGGCGACCTGGAGGGGGCGCTCGGCGACCCCGGCCTCGCCGCGCGGGCGGCCGAGAGCCTCGCCGATCACCGCGCGCTCGCGGCCCGGGACCGGCGCAACATCGAGCGGCTCAGGGCAGAGCTTCGGGCCCGGCCGGTGATCATGGTCCCCTACCTTGACGAGGACGTCCATGACCTCCGTGGGCTGATGGAGGTCAACCGCTACCTGTTCGCAAGCGGCGCGGAGCGCGAGGCGCTCGCCGCGTCGCGTTGACCCCGCGACGAAGGACGCGAAGCCGAGTACGTCGCGGGATTGGCTTTCAGACTCGGGCGCGGCGGCGGCGGCGGTCGTACTGGAGCTCCGCGACGCCCCACTCGGTCGTCTCGGGGCGCGGGAACAGGTGGCGCACCCGCCTCCGTGCCCGGTCGCGGTCCGCCGGACGCTGGTCGAGGAGCTTCAAGGCCTCGGGCCGCTCGGGCCAGTCGAGGGTCGTTCCGCGAGAGTCGACCTCGCTGAGCCAATCGTCCCGCTCGACCCTGCGTTTGCGAGCCGCGGGCTGCTCGACGACGTCCGGCTCGACCTCCGGGGGGCGCGATGGGTTGCGCTTGCGGGCAGCCATAACCACCCTGGTTTCGCGCTCGGAGTCGATCTCCTGCATCGCGCCCTCCTCGCCCTCCGCGCCTGGATCGCGGGTTGCAGGCTGCTCGGGCTCGATCGCGCCCCACTCGGCGGTCGCCCCCCGCAGCTCGGGGGCGCCCTCGCCTGCGGAGAGGCCGTCGGCGAGCAGCTCCTCGTCCGCCGCCGCACGCAGATCGATCCCGCGCCGCCCGCTCGCGACGTCCCTGAGCAGCGCGCGCGTGCGCTCTTCGAGCCCGGCGACGAGCGCGAGCGGGCTCGTGCCGTCGGCGTGCGGAAGCTCGCCGCGCATCAGGGAGCGTTCCAGCGCGAGCGCCCGCTCCACCTCCGACTTCACCGCGGGCCGCTCGCCTGGCTCCGCGCACAGCGCGGCTACCCGCATCGCTAGCCCGACGTCGGCGCCGCCGCCGTCGAGCAGGTAGCGCAGCGTCAGCACGTAGTCGCTCAGCGCCTCGAGCAGCGCCGGGCGCTCGAGACCGGCCTCGAAACGGGAGATCGCCCGCGCGAAGGTGCCGGCCGGCCCCGGCCCCTCGGGGGAGACGCCGCCGATAGGCGCGCCGCGCTTGGCGAGCGCACGAGAGAGGGCGGCGAGATCTCCGAGCTCGGAGTCGGTGAGGCGGTAGCCGCCGGGGCGGGGTTGCGCGGACCCGGTCACGAGCCGGCGCCACCGATCTCCGGGCGTCCGCGCCCACGCATGGGGCCCGAGGCCGACGCCGCCGGCCTTGAACAGGCGCAGCGCCCGCACGAGCTCCCGCAGGGCGGCGCCCGGCGGGACACCGTCCGAGCCGCCGGGGTATGGCTCGGGATCGTCCCAGGCCGGAGCGGGCCCCCGCACGATCGCGAGGAACTGGGGCTCCCAGGCGCCCCGCCGGGTGCCCTCGGTGCGCCGAATCTCGTCCGGCACCTCGACCACGTCCGCCCGGATCAGCGTCACGTTCTCGAGCGCGAGGCGCGTGGTCGGCATGTGGAAGCCGATCAGCGGGGCGACGACCTCGGCGTTCCCGTCCGAGGTGGCCTCCGCGGCGCCCTCGAGCTCTCTGAGCGCCGCGGGGAGCCGCTCTCCCTCGAGCGAGAAGTCGGAGGAGCCCTCCCAGACGCGGGACAGGAACACCACCGCGGCAGCCTCCGCGCGCCGGTCCTCGGCATCGGGGACCGGTTCTGAGAGCTGCTCCAGATACGGGCCCGCGAGCGAGGCCTCGCGGATCGCCGCGCAGGCCCCGGTGAAGGCGTCGAGATCCGAGAGCACGGCGGCGTGCTCGCGCACGAATCGCCCGCTCATCGGGGAGTACTGCGCGAAGGGCGAGCCCTCACCCGGTCCCACGACCTCGAAGGGGACGTCCTCGCCGGAGCGAAGCAGCCCGCGAAGCCGCTCGGCCGCATCGCGTGCGAGCGTCTCGAGACTCTCTCTCACGACGAGGTCATGCACGTCAGCCGACTTCTCGCGGGTCCGACGCGCTCCTCCGGATGCAGCGCGCGTTGCAGGGCCGCCCGCCAGATACCGTGCCGAGCCGTGGAGGGCGGCGAAGCAGACCGCGGTGCCGCGGACGCGGTAGAGCCGTCGCTCGGCCTGCGCGAGCTGGGCGCCGCCGGGCTTACCTCGGTGCGCGGCGGGCTCCGCGCGCTGTCCGACTTCGACCCGAAGGAGTGGCGCATCCTCGCGCCGCTGATGTTCGTCGGCTTCTTCGAGGTGTACGACCTCACGGTGCTGACGATGGGAGCGCCGCATATCGCCGATGGGCTCGGGGTCTCGATCGCCCTTTTCGGCGTCGGGGTGGCGGTGATCCGCCTCGCTGCGCTGGGCAGCATCCCGATCCTGCGCGCCGCCGACCGGATCGGCCGGCGGACGATGCTGCTGATCTCGATCGCCGCGTTCACCGCCGCGACGGGGTTGACGGCGCTCGCCTGGGGCCTGGCCGCATTCGTCGCGATTCAAATCGTCGCCCGCGCCTTCCTCACGACCGAGAGCTCGCTGGGCGGTGTGGTGATCGCCGAGGAGGTCCGCCGGGAGCGCCGCGGCGCGGCGCTGTCGCTGGTCGGGGTGATCAGCTTCCTCGGGCCCGGGCTCACCGCGCTGGCGATTCTCGCCGTTCCGCTCACCCCGCTCGATTGGAGGATCTTCTACGTGATCGCGCTCCCGCCCCTGTTCGTGATCGCCTACCTGCGCCGCAACCTCGGGGAGACGACGGCGTTTTCGGTGGCTCGAACCGACGAGCGGATCCAGCCGGCCCTGATCCCCCACGTGCCCCCGCCGTACGGATCGAGACTGCGCCGCATCGCCACCGTGTTCGGCGTCGCCGGGGCGATCCAGACGGCCGCCTTCTTCTATTCCTCCGCACTGGCCCAGGACGAGTACGGGTGGCAGGTCCTGTACACGGCGACGATCCTCACCGCCGGTCCGTTCGCCCTCGCCGGCTTCCTGCTAGGCGGGCCGGGGAGCGACCGCGTCGGCCGTCGTCCGGTGCTCGCCGCGGCGCTCGTGCTCGGGGTGCTCGCGAACCTGATGATGTTCAGCGAGGTGCGCCCGCTGTTCACGCCGGGGTTCTGGGTGGCGGCGGCTTCGAACGCCGCCGTGCTCGCGGTCGGCTACGCGTACCTGGCCGAGCTGTTCCCGACCGAGCTCCGTGCGACCCTGACGTCGATCGTGATCGCGGCGCAGATCGCCGGGGGGTCGCTCGGCCTGCTCCTGATCGGGGCGCTGGCCGGTGCGGTCGACACCTCGCTGCAGCTCGTGGTCGGAGGGCTGCTCGCCACCCCGGTGATCCTGTTGCTGCGCGGGCTGCCGGAGACGCGCGGCGCGGACGTGGTCGAGACCTAGGCTGCCGCGTGAACCTTCGCGGGAACGGCGGCGTCCTCGGCCAGCCACTCCCGCCCGTACGTGCGCATGTCCTCGATCAGCGGCACCAGCGCCTCGCCCTTCTCGGTGAGGGCGTACTCGACTCGCGGGGGAACCTCCGGATAGGTGTGCCGCACGACGACGCCGTGCGCCTCCAGCCCCCTCAGGCGAAGCGAGAGAGTGCGGGGGCTGATCCCGTCAAGCGAGCGCTCGAGCTCGCAGAAGCGCCGAGCGCCGTCGGCGAGATCGCGAATCACGAGGAGCGTCCACTTCCCGGAGATGATCTCCGAGCAACGACATACGGGGCAATCGGAATCAATCATCAAACTTGGCCTCCGGGCGTCCGGGAGGCAATGCCCGAAAGCCGCAAACACCAGTATAGCCAAAGCTATACGAACTGAAGCATAGGCACGAGGCGCCCCTTAGGCACCGATCGCTTCAGCCGCCGCCGGAATCCTCGAGCCGCTTGCGCGCCTTGCGCACGGCCCCGATCGAGGTGCGGGCGGCGCGGGCGATCTCGCCCTCGGGGCGCTCCGGATCGCGCTCGATCTCGAACTCGACCACGGTGGTCGAGCGCAGCTTGGCGCGGGCCTCGGTACCCAGCTCGCCCGCGTCGGCAAGCGCGATGTCGACGGCGCGCTCCCGGCGGCAGACCAGGCAGTAGTGGTCTCCGTTCTCGTCGGTGAACCAGTTGGGCGGAGCGGTGGCGTCGTCGTCGAGGCCGTTGGTCCAGGTGCTGGTCATCTGACACCGCGCGCAGGTCCACTGCGCGCGACGGGTCTTGGTCGCTGTGGCGATGATTCCTCCTATTTCTCTTTCGTTAGTGGGTGAGGTTGAGGGGCGAGAGCCAAGCCTGGCAAGGAAGCAGGGAGCGCCGCGTGCTCTGTACGCAAGCGACCGATGACGCCGCCAGGTGCCGGGTCTCGCCCCTCAGGCGACTTCGCGAAGCTTTTGGGCCTCTGCCAGCGACTGGAGCTTCTTCAGCGACTGGTTCTCGATCTGGCGGATCCGCTCGCGCGTGACGTTGAAGGTCCGCCCGACCTCGTCGAGGGTCCGCGGGTGCTCGCCGCCGAGTCCGTACCGCAGCTCGAGCACGCGGCGCTCCCGGTAGGAGAGGTTCTCAAGCGCCTCGCGCAGCGCCTCCTTGGTGAGGATGTCGGCGGCCCGCTCGTACGGGGACTCCGCCTTCTCGTCGGCGATGAACTGGCCGAACTCGGACTCCTCCTCGTCGCCGACCGGCTTCTCCAGCGACACCGGCGCCTGCGCCGAGCGCTTGATCGAATCGACCTCCTCGGGCTCGATCCCGGTCACCTCCGCGATCTCCTCCGGGGTCGGCTCGCGTCCCAGCTCGGTGACGAGCTTTCGCTCCGCGCGGCCGATCTTGTTCAGCTTCTCGACCACGTGGACGGGAATCCGGATCGTGCGCGCCTTGTCCGCGAGCGCGCGAGCGATCGCCTGACGGATCCACCATGTCGCGTAGGTCGAGAACTTGAAGCCCTTTCGGTAGTCGAACTTCTCGGCCGCGCGCACCAGGCCCAGCGTCCCCTCCTGGATCAGGTCGAGGAAGGGCAGCCCCTGGTTGCGGTAGTTCTTCGCGATCGAGACGACGAGCCGCAGGTTCGACTCGACCATCTTCTGCTTCGCGTCGAGATCGCCGCGCTCGATCCGCTTCGCGAGATCGACCTCCTCCTGAGCTGTGAGGAGCCGGACCTTGCCGATGTCCTTGAGGAACAGCTGGAGCGAGTCGGTGGTCATGTCCGGCTTCAGGTCCAGCGCCGTCGCCTGCTTGCGGCGCCGTCCCCGCTTGCCGGTCGGCTCGGGCTCGGCCTCCTGCTGGGAGGCCTGGGCCGGGTCGACGTCGTCGACCAGCTCGATCCCGGAGCGCTCGAAGTGCCCGTACAGCTCCTCGATGTCGCCCTCGTCGATGTCGACCTCGGACAGGGCGGACGCCACCTCGCCGTACGCGAGCACCCCCACCTGCTGTCCCTTGGTGAGCAGAGTCTTTACTTCCTCGAGCTCCTGTAGCTCTCCGACTAGCATCCGCTTCCTCGTCCGCTCCTCTCGGCTACGCCTCTATTGCAGTATCGGTTCGCGTCGCACGGTACCTTGAGCCGGCGCCATCGTCGGGTTCCCGTGCCCGGCGACGACAAAACGCGGACCGGCCATGATCCGCGATTTCTGGGCTCTTGCCGGGAGCC
>Ga0299907_10002267_pt1 | contig 11701 bp, 6 predicted proteins | sample RVTome_16_FD_198680 | JGI IMG/M metagenome (GOLD analysis project Ga0299907, IMG submission 198680) | Soil microbial communities from uranium-contaminated site in the Upper Colorado River Basin, Wyoming, United States - RVT152D67 (version 2) ...
CCGATCGGCAATTGCATGACCAGTGGCTTCGCCCCGAGACGCTCGATGATGGAGTCGACATCGAAGTAGAAGTCAGCACCGGTGCGGTCGAGTTTGTTGATGAAACAGATGCGCGGAACGTGATAGCGATCGGCCTGACGCCACACAGTCTCTGACTGTGGCTCGACTCCGGCAACACCGTCGAAAACAGCGACGGCGCCGTCGAGCACACGAAGGGCACGCTCGACCTCAACGGTGAAGTCGACGTGACCGGGGGTGTCGATGATGTTGATCAGGTGCTCGTGCCAGATGCACGTGGTGGCGGCAGACGTGATGGTGATCCCACGCTCCTGCTCCTGTTCCATCCAGTCCATGGTGGCGGCGCCCTCGTGGACCTCACCGATCTTGTAATTACGGCCGGTGTAGTAGAGGATCCGCTCGGTCAACGTCGTTTTGCCCGCGTCGATATGAGCCATGATCCCGATGTTCCGGGTACGGCTCAGCGGCACCTCGCGAAGGTGATGCAGCGCGTTGTCGTTGCTCATTTTTTCTTCTACTACTCCAGCTCGTTATGAAGTTGTGAACGTCCCTCGTCCGGTGGTTCGGGCTTGGAGCTTTCGAGCCCGCCTACTGGAACGTTCGGGTAGGTCTTGTCAGTCGACCGCCGGGGTCACCAGCGGTAGTGGGCGAATGCCTTGTTGGACTCCGCCATCTTGTGGACATCTTCCTTACGCTTGACAGCGGCCCCGGTGTTGTTGGAGGCATCGAGAATCTCGTTGGCCAGACGAAGCGACATTGTCGGCTCACGTCGCTGGCGGGCGTAATTCACCAACCAACGAATGGCCAGGCTGTTCTGACGGCGTGGGATGACTTCCACGGGAACCTGATATGAGCTTCCACCGACCCGCCGGGAACGCACCTCGACTGAGGGACGAATGTTGTCGACGGCTCGCTTCAGCACGACCGTCGGGTCCTGACTGGTGCGCTGCTCGATGGTCTCAAGAGCGTCGTAGACGATCGTACGGGCGAGATCCTTCTTCCCCTTGAGGAGGATCTTGTTGATGACCTGACTGACCAGCGCGCTCCGGAATACCGGATCGGGATCGATTGACCGTTTCTGCGCAGGTGCCCTTCTCATCAGGAATCCTTCTTCGATCCGTAGCGACTGCGCGCCTGCTTTCGGTCACCCACCCCCGCAGCGTCGAGAGCGCCACGGATGACCTTGTAGCGGACACCGGGAAGATCGCGGACACGGCCACCACGCACCAGGACCATGCTGTGCTCCTGGAGATTGTGACCCTCGCCAGGTATGTATGCCGTCACCTCGACACCGGAGGACAGCCGGACACGGCATACCTTGCGAAGTGCCGAATTCGGCTTCTTCGGCGTGATCGTGTAAACGCGGGTACAGACTCCGCGACGTTGCGGTGCACCAGCGAGACCGGCGGTCTTAATTTTCTTCTTCTTCGGCTTCCTGCCCTCGCGGACAAGTTGCTCCATCGTCGGCATTTTTCCTCCGGCAGGGAAGCGGCGTGAGGCGCAAGCCAAACGTCGTTCCTGTTGTGAAACCTGCGTATCGAGCGCAGCCTGTGCACTCAACTGGCTCACCGGGTGACCTACTGATGATGCAGGTCGGGAACCAGGGCAGATTCTACGTATCTGCCAACACGCGTACCAAATCGACCGGTGAACCGGCCGATTCGTGAAAGATTAACACGCGGATTCCGATAGGACCAGGCGACGTCAGCAGTTGCCCTTACCGTTGCCATTGTTGCCGCAGGTGGTCGTGGTCTCTTCGACGAGAGTGGTCGTACTGGCCTCGGTGGTTGTGGTGGTGGTGATCGTGACCACCGTGGTTGGAGCGGGCACCGATGTGGTGGTCGAAGGGAGGGTCGGTTTCGGGACGGTGGTGATCGAGGTCGACGTCGTGATGGAGCCAACCGACGTGGTGGTGGCTGACGTCTGCGTCGTTGTCACCTGAGACGGGTTGGTGGTGCTCGTAGACGACTGGCCAACCGGGGACGATGTCGAGGTAGTGGAAGCTGGTGGCATGAGCACACCGATGCCGCCGACACCCGGGATCTCGTCCGCGAGTCCCCCGCCTGCCGCATCCGGGTTGACGAAGACTCCGATGAAATCTTCAAGACGCCGGGTTGTTGGCAAGGCAGTGGTCGTTCCACCATCGCCATCCGCGGAAATCTCCGCGGAGAGAACCTGCGGCGGGGGTGGTGAAGGAGAATCGAGGAGGAGGTCTACACCTGCGTAGACGCCGAGGACGAGGGCGGCAGCCGTCGCAAGGACGATCAAACCGGAAACGAGACGACCGATGAGGACACTGGTGCGCCATGAGAAGCCCTTCGCACTGGGCGGGCCCTGCTCGGCTAGCCGCTCCGCGATTCGTCTGGCCAGCTCTTCGGGACTTGGTCTTTGCGGACCGATTGGTGGGGGCACCGGACAGATCCCTTCGTCCTGCTGCCCGCCCCCCAGCGGAAGTTACGGATTCTGAAGCCCCAAGTCAATGACCTTCACTCGATGGTCGGACGACTCTGCATGTGTGGCTCCGTGGTTTGGTGTCGTCGCGTCTTTGGGGTTCACCCCTCACCTGCCGATCGGCGGTACGTCACGCAAACAGATGCCGGTCGTTCGGAGCGGCACCCTTGTGCGATTATTCGACCTGGCGTAGAGTGCCAATACAACCGATATTGGAAGCGTTCATCAAGAGCGGCTGAGGGACAGGCCCGTAGAAGCCGCGGCAACCACCCACATGGGGAACGGTGCCAATGCCTGATCGATGAACAGCCCTCGAACGGGGTCTCTCCGTTGGAGGCGTTCAGGACAGAACGCTTTCGCAATGACAACGGAGAGACATACTGTGACGACTCGGGCCCCAAGGGCGCACGCCACTACAGATTTCGCCTTTGCCCTGGCCTCGGGTGACGTCCTCGTCTTCGACGGTGCAACCGGCACCAACCTACAGCGTCGCAATCTCTCCGCTGACGACTTCGGCGGCACGCAATTCGAAGGCTGCAACGAGCTGCTCAATCTGACCCGACCCGACGTCGTCGCCGACCTGCACCGCTCGTTTCTCAATGTCGGCGTCGACGTGGTGGAGACCAATACGTTCGGGGCGTTCGCCGTCCCCCTCGGAGAGTACGGAATCGCCGACCGTGCCTACGAAATCGCCGCAGCTGGCGCCACCATCGCCCGCCAGGTGGCCGACGAGTACGACAGCCATCCCCGCTGGGTGGCCGGGTCGATCGGACCCGGGACTAAGTTCCCCACCCTGGGCCAGATCGACTTCACCGATCTCCGCCAGGCCTACGAGATCGAAGCCCGTGGTTTGCTCGACGGTGGTGTCGACCTGCTCATCGTCGAGACACAGTTTGACCTCCTCGGCGCCAAGGCAGCGATCACCGCCTCCCGGGAGGCAATGGCCGCTACCGGCCGGGAGGTCCCCGTCATCTGCCAGATCACGATCGAGCTGACCGGACGCATGCTCCCCGGCACCGAAATCGGCTCTGCGGTCACCACACTGGACGCCCTCGGGGTCGACGTCATCGGCCTCAACTGCGCCACCGGGCCAGAGGAGATGTACGAGGCGGTCCGATATCTCTCCGATCACTCCCGCAAGCCCATCTCGATCATCCCGAACGCCGGGCTTCCAAAGGTCATCGACGGTGAGATGGCCTACGACCTCGACCCCGACGGTCTCGCCGGCCACCTCTCCACCTTCGTCGCAGACTTCGGTGTCCTGGTGGTCGGAGGATGCTGCGGCACCACACCTGAGCACCTCACGCAGGTCGTGGAACGGGTCGAAGGTCTGACACCGAAGGCCCGGAATCCCAACCACCAACCGGCCGCCGCGTCCACCTATTCCCCCGCCCGATTCGCCCAGGACACGTCGTTCCTGATCATCGGGGAGCGGACCAATGCAAACGGCTCCCGGGCGTTCCGGGATGCTTTGATCAACGACGACATCGACACCTGCGTCGCCATCGGCACCGAGCAGGTCGCCGAATCGGCCCATCTCGTCGATCTCTGCGTCGACTACGTGGGACGCAACGGCGCCACGGACATGGCCCGTCTCGCCGCCCGGTTTGCCACCGACATCACCGCCCCGGTGGTCCTCGACTCCACCGAGCCGGAGGTCATGGAGGCTGGCCTGCAACATCTCGGAGGTCGGTCAGTGCTCAACTCGGCGAATCTCGAAGACGGTCATGGCGAGGGTTCCCGTGCTGACCGGGTCTTCCGGCTCGCCAAGAAGCACGGGGCGGCCGTGATTTGCTTGCTCATCGACGAGAAGGGCCAAGCTCGCACCACCGAGTGGAAGCTGGATGTGGCCCACCGCATCTTCGACCTCGCTACCACTCGCTATGGACTGGAGGCGGGATCCTTGATCTTTGACCCGCTCACCTTCCCACTATCGACCGGCGACGACGACCTCCGCGGCGACGGCATCGCCACTCTCGAGGCGGTCAGGCGAATCAAGGCCGAGCTACCCGGGGTATATACCGTCCTGGGAGTGTCCAATATCTCTTTCGGGCTCAACTCGGCGGCCCGCAAGGTGCTCAACTCTGTGTTCCTCCATGAGGCGGTGGAGGCTGGACTCGACGCGGCCATCGTCCACGCCGGCAAGCTGCTCCCCTACCACGCCATCGACCCCGAACATCGTGACCTGTGTCTCGACCTGATCTACGACCGGCGTCGCCCCGACCATGACCCCCTCAAGGCCATCCTCGACGCTCTCAGCGACGTTACCTCGACTGAGACCATCGGCGAGGACGAGCTAGCCAGCCTCCCCATCCCGGAGCGTCTGCAGCGTCGAATTGTCGATGGCAACCGGGTTGGTCTCGAAGGCGACCTCGACGAGGCAATATCGGCCGTTCACAGCGCCCTCGGAGTGGTCAACGACATCCTCCTCGCCGGGATGAAGACAGTTGGTGAGCTCTTCGCATCGGGCGACATGCAGCTCCCCTTCGTGCTCAAGAGCGCCGAGACGATGAAGACAGCGGTCGCCTATCTCGAGCCGCATATGGACAAGGCCGAGAGCACAGAACGGGGTTCGATCGTCCTCGCCACCGTCCAGGGCGATGTCCACGACATCGGCAAGAACCTGGTCGACATCATCCTTACCAACAACGGATTCAAGGTGCACAACCTGGGAATCAAGGTCCCAGTCGACAGTCTCATCGACACCTACATCAAGACCGGTGCCGATGCGATCGGGATGAGCGGCCTCCTCGTCAAGTCCACTCTCATCATGCGGGACAATCTGGCCGAGTTGACCCGGCGGGGTTTGGACGACGTCCCGGTGCTGCTGGGCGGGGCCGCCCTCACTCGTCGCTACGTCGAGGAGGACCTCCGTTCCCAATACGCGGGGCCGCTTTTCTACGGCAAGGACGCCTTCGCCGGCCTCGCGGCGATGAGCGCTATCACCAACGGAGCAGGGCTCGGCGCACCACCCCCGCGTCAAAGTTTCCGCCGCCAAGAAGAACTGGAAACGGTGCCCGCGGGGACCCTCCCGGTCAGGGCGCCGTCAGTCGCAATCGACAACGAAGTGTTCAAGCCACCGTTCCTCGGGTCCCGGGTCATCAAAGGTCTCTCCGTCGAAGAGGTGGCCCCATTCCTCAACCTCACCGCATTGTTCCGCAACCAGTGGCAATACAGGCCCGAGCGTGGAGAGACCCACATCGAGTTCCTGGAGCGTCTCCAGCCCCTTCTCGCAGACCAGCTCAACCAGGCCCGGATCCACGACCTGCTGGTCCCCCAGGTGGTGTACGGATACTTCCCCGCCAATGGGGATGGCGACGATCTCATCGTCTGGGAGGACGAGTCTCGCAGCCGGGAGCTGACCCGGTTCTCCTTCCCCCGCCAGAGTGAGGATCCGTGGCTTTGCATCTCCGATTTCCACCGTCCGCTCGACTCCGGCGCACTCGACTACGTGGCACTCCATCTAGTCACGATGGGGGCGCGTATCTCCGAGCACACTGCCGAGCTGTTCGACGCAAACAGGTACAGCGACTACCTGCATCTCCATGGTCTCGGGGTGGAGATGGCCGAGGCGCTCGCCGAGTTCTGGCACCACCGGATCCGGACCGAATGGGGTTTTGTCGGCGAGGACGGTCCCACCGTCACCGGGCTGTTCAAACAGCAGTACAGGGGAGGGCGCTACTCCTGGGGTTATCCGGCATGTCCGGATCTCGAGGACAACCAGACCGTGGCTGAACTGCTCGGTGCCGATCGACTCGGGATCGAGGTGTCGCCGGAGACCGGGTTCCAATATCAACCAGAACAGAGCACCTCGGCGATCATCTGCCACCACCCTCAAGCCAAATATTTCATCGCGCGCAAACCAAGGGAGGCTCGCCGTGCTGACCAGTGATCGGGGATGGGTTCGCGTCGCCGAGGTGAACCCACCTGAACTTCCGAACATGACCCATCGGGCACTAGAGGGCACATGGAGTCATGTCATGGTAACTGACAACGTATTCGGGAACATTCGCATGTCTCCCTACGCCTACGCCGCACGGATCACCCATGACGTGCCATCGGTCCACCCCACGGTGGTCGTGTCCACACGAGACCGCAACATTCTCGCCATCGAATCCGAGGTGCGCGGCGCACTGGTCAACGGAGTTGATTCGTTCCTGGTGGTCAACGGAGACACACTCCCCCAAGTCGACCATCTCGCCCACCACTACGAAATCGCCCAGCATCTACGGAGACTGCAAGGCCGAGAAGGTGTCCCCACCTTCGAGGTGGGGATGACGACCCGGTTCCAAAGATGGCAGTTCAGGCAAAGGGTCGGGCGTGGCGCCCAATTCCTGGTCGCCGGACCCATCCTCGACCCGGACACGGTTGAACCCAATGTGGCCTTGCTGGCCAGAGGCGACAACGACCCACCGGTGTACCTAATGCTCACACCCCCATTCACCCCCGAATGGGTCGCGCAAATGGAGTCGCTGGGTGGTGTCCCGGCGACGGCCGAGCTCAAAGAGGCACTGGAATCAACAGACCCGTCGGCGAGACGGGAGCTCGCCTGGGCACAAATTCGGGAAGCCGAGGACCGGGCGCGGGACACGGGATGTGCTGGCGTGATCCTCGTCGGCTTGAAGCACGAGACCGTGGTCGACGAGGCGATACACGAGATCAGACCACTATGAGAGAAAGGCGTGGTGCCATGAGATTCGATGATGTTGTCAGCCAGATCCGATGTCCAGGCTGTGGAGGAACCGGATTTCAGGCTGATGACGGGCCTGCCTGTCAGTATTGCGATGGGTCCGGAATCAACCCCGAGGTCATCGAAGAAGCGAGTGGATGGGGTACGTGGGCAATGTCGGTGCATGATCGCCCAGGGTGGATCGTCGCCGTCCACGTCGGACTGAACGACCCAACCGGAAATGCCTCATCGTCCGATCCCTGGTCGAGCGACAAAGTAGGGGATTGGATTTGATAGTCGGCTGACTTTACCTGGGTGTCTCCATCCTCCCGGTGTCGTCGCGCCTTTGGGGTTCACCCTCATCCTCCCGATCGGTGAACGTCACGCAAACAGACTCCGGTCGGCCACATCTACCGCCCCACTGGAGATCTTGCTCGAATGAAACGCTGTAGGGACCGCATATGGCCCCTACAGCATTAGGAAGCCGTTACTCCTCTTCGGAGTCGTCGGGGGTTTCGGCGCCGCCGAGGGACGCCAGCCACTCGGCCGGGTCCTCGGGGAGACCGTCGTCGTCGGAGCGGGACCCGCCTCCACCGTCACCCAGGATCCCGAGACTGGCGACCGTGGTCGCCCCCGGCAGCGAAGGCTGCAACACCTGGTACTGGGTGGCGCCGGTCCCGGCCGGGATCAGCTTGCCGATGATGACGTTCTCCTTGAGACCTCTCATGAAGTCCGAACGGCTCTGGATCGCCGCATCGGTCAACACTTTCGTGGTCTCCTGGAACGAGGCTGCCGACAACCACGAGTCTGTCGCCAGTGACGCCTTGGTGATACCCATGAGCTCGGGACGACCCTCTGCCGGCTTCTTGCCCTCGCCAACCAGCTCCCGGTTGGTGTCCCGGAAGGTCTGGTCGTCGATAAGAGCGGCCGGAAGGAAGTCGGAGTCGTTGGGGGCGACGACCCTGACCCGGCGCAGCATCTGGCGAACGATCATCTCGATGTGCTTGTCGTGGATTTCCACACCCTGGGAGCGATAGACCTCCTGCACCTGGTCCACCAGGTATTGCTGGGTGGCACGCACGCCCCGGATGATCAGCACCTCTTTGGGGTCGAGTGGCCCCTCCGTCAGCTGTGATCCGGCCTCGACCTCGGCTCCGTCTTGAATGCGGAGCTTGGCGAAGCGGGAGATCGGGTAGACCACCTCGTCGTCACCCCCTGTGACGATGATGCGACGTCCCTCTTCGTCATCCAGAACTCGGGCCACGCCCGAGACCTCGCTGAGAACGGCCTTGCCCTTTGGAGTCCGTGCTTCGAAAAGCTCGACGACGCGAGGCAAACCGTGAGTGATGTCCTCACCGGCGACACCGCCGGTGTGGAAAGTGCGCATGGTGAGCTGGGTCCCCGGCTCACCGATGGACTGGGCCGCCATGATCCCAACTGCTTCCGCCGTCTCCACCACACGCCCGGTGGCAAGTGACAGCCCGTAACAGGCCTGACAGACTCCGCCACGGGTGTCGCAGGTGAGTGGTGAGCGCACCCGAACCGACTCGATGTCCGCATCCTCGACGGCATGCAATGCCTTGGTGCCGATAATGGTCCCGGCTCTGAGCTTTTCGTCATCCTCGGTGGCAACCAGTGTGCGACCCTCTTTGAGGTCATCGGCGAGGGCACGGCCGTAGATGCGGGAGCGCAGGTTTCTGATCTTCGCTCCGCGGTCATCGATCACACGGATGACGATCCCACGGTCGGTCTCACAGTCCTCCTCGGTCACGATCACCTCCTGGGAGACGTCAACGAGACGACGGGTGAGGTATCCGGAGTCCGCGGTGCGGAGAGCAGTGTCGGCGAGGCCTTTTCGAGCACCGTGCGTCGAGATGAAATACTCGAGCACAGACAACCCCTCACGGAAGTTGGAGATGATCGGGCGGGGGATGATGTCACCCTTCGGGTTGGCCACCAGACCACGCATTCCGGCGATCTGACGGACCTGCATCATGTTCCCGCGAGCACCTGAGCCGACCATCATGTCGAGCGAGTTGAACTGCTCTGTCTTGAGCCCTGACTTCATTGCGTCGGTCACCTTCTCGGTGGCCTCGGTCCAGATCTCGATCAGCTCCTGACGACGCTCGTCATCGGTGACGACGCCCTTGGCAAACAGGTTCTGCACTTTCTCGGCGCGCTCCTCGTATTCTGCGAGAATCTGCGCCTTGTCGGCTGGGGTGCGCACATCATCGAGAGCGATGGTCAGACCGGCACGTGTGGCGAATCGGAAACCCAGCTCCTTGATCCCGTCGAGAGTTGAGGCGACCTCAGAACGGGGATAACGCTCGATCAGGGTCTCGATCAAGAGCTTGATGTCACCCTTGATCACCACGGAGTTGATATAAGGGAACCCGACCGGGAAGACGGTGTTGAGCAGGGCGCGGCCAAGAGTGGTCCCGGTCAGTGCCTTGGGGTCGGCCGGCTCGTCGTTGGTCAGATTCTTCAAGGTCTGCTTCAGGTCGTTGTGGGCCTCGGGGTCGCCGGCCAATTCACCAAGACGCATCATGACCGGGGCATGGAGTGACAGATCACCAACCTCATAGGCCATCACCGCCTCATCGATGTCGGCGAAGCTGCGACCCGCACCGCGGGCGTCCTCCACCTTCTCGGATAGGTAGTAGATGCCGATGACCATGTCCTGGGACGGGGTCACGATGGGACGGCCCGACGCCGGTGACAACACATTGTTGCTCGACAGCATCAGGACCCGAGCCTCGGCTTGCGCCTCGGCGGAAAGGGGCAGATGGACAGCCATCTGGTCACCGTCGAAGTCGGCGTTGAATGCCTCGCAAACCAGCGGGTGGATCTGAATGGCCTTGCCCTCGACCAGGACCGGCTCGAACGCCTGGATTCCGAGACGGTGCAGCGTGGGGGCGCGGTTGAGCAGCACGGGGTGCTCCTGGATGACGTCGCTCAGCACGTCCCAGACCTGAGGCCGCTGACGTTCGACCATGCGCTTGGCCGCCTTGATGTTCTGGGCGAGATCGAGATCGACGAGACGCTTCATCACGAAGGGCTTGAACAACTCGAGAGCCATGATCTTGGGCAGCCCGCATTGGTGCAGCTTGAGCTGCGGGCCGACGACGATGACGGAACGACCCGAGTAGTCGACACGCTTTCCGAGCAGGTTCTGGCGGAAACGACCCTGCTTTCCCTTGAGCATGTCGGAGAGCGACTTCAGGGCGCGATTGCCCGGCCCGGTCACCGCACGACCGCGACGACCATTGTCGAACAAGGCGTCGACAGCCTCTTGAAGCATGCGCTTTTCGTTGTTGACGATGATCTCGGGAGCCCCCAAGTCCAACAGCCTCTTAAGACGGTTGTTGCGGTTGATGACACGCCGGTATAGGTCGTTGAGATCGGAGGTGGCGAAACGACCACCATCGAGCTGGACCATGGGGCGGAGATCCGGCGGGATTACGGGAACCGTCTCGAGGATCATGTCCTCGGGCCGGTTTTGACCTTCCCAGAAGGGCTTGACCACCTTCATACGCTGGGTGGCGCGCTGACGCCGCTGTTGCGAGGTGCCGTTGAGGTCTCCCTCGAGACGTTCCATCTCCGCATCCAGGTCGAGAGTCGTCAGAAGCGTCTTGACCGCCTCCGCACCCATGCCGCCCTCGAAGTAGTCGGCATAACGGAAATAGATCTCACGCCAGAGCTGCTCCGATTCGATGAGCTGCTTCGGACCCATCGTGCGGAAGGTGGAGAAGGCCTCCTCGATCAGCTCGATCTCACGATCGGTGCGCTCCTCGCGCTCTTTGATCTCCTTTTCGACTTCCTTGCGACGGGCGTTGATCTCCTGGGTTTTGGCCCCGCCCTCTTCCATGCGCTCCAGCTCGTCCTCGAGGGCCTCGAGACGAACCTCGTGCCACTCCTTGAACTCGTTCTTGACGACCTCGATCTCGTCGCCCATGGCGGCCTCGAGTTCGGGCAGGTCCTTCTGCCGGCTCTCGTCGTTCACCGAGGTGACGATGTAGCTGGCGAAGTAGATGACCTTCTCCAGCTCCTTCGGCGACATGTCGAGGAGGTATCCGAGACGGCTGGGTACGCCTTTGAAGAACCAGATGTGGGTGACCGGAGCGGCGAGCTCGATGTGGCCCATACGCTCCCGGCGTACCTTCGAGCGGGTGACTTCCACACCACAGCGCTCACAGATGATCCCCTTGTAGCGGATCCTCTTGTACTTACCGCAGTAGCACTCCCAATCCCGCTGGGGACCAAAGATGCGCTCGTCGAAGAGACCCTCCTTTTCGGGGCGAAGGGTCCTGTAGTTGATCGTCTCCGGCTTCTTCACCTCACCGTATGACCAGGCACGCACCTGGTCGTTGGAGGCGAGACCGATTCTCAGTTCATCAAATATCTGTTGTGCCATGTGCTCGCTTCGCTCGCTGTACTCGGTGCTCGGTACTAGGTACCTGGACTTCAAAAAGTGGCTGCAGTGACTTCAACAAACCGCTATTCCGAATCGGGTCGCTCGGGACGGCTGAGGTCGATGCCGAGAGTCTCGACCGACCGATAGGT
>Ga0299907_10002268_pt1 | contig 11698 bp, 10 predicted proteins | sample RVTome_16_FD_198680 | JGI IMG/M metagenome (GOLD analysis project Ga0299907, IMG submission 198680) | Soil microbial communities from uranium-contaminated site in the Upper Colorado River Basin, Wyoming, United States - RVT152D67 (version 2) ...
GCCCGGATGGTGTCTGAGAGCGAGAGAGGGAGCGCGCCGCCGCCGAGCTGGACGTAGGCGACTACCGACCCGCGCCCGAGTCCCGCGAAGACCGGGGCGACCTGGCTGTGAAGCGAGCAGCAGACGACGGCCGTCCCTCCGAGACGTCCGGGCCACTCCTCGGCGCCCTCCTCGGCGTGCCGCACGGCGTGCTGGAGCGGCGTGTACGGCAGCTTCATCACATGGGCGCCAGGCTCAGGAGCGAGCCCCAGTCCCCGGGTGAGGTTCGCGTGCAGGACGTCGAATCCGCCCGAGCCGAGGCCGAGCTCGACCGCCTGCACGTTGACGAGGACGTCGTCACCGAGCGCCACGGGGCCGGTGAGCCGCGGGTAGGCGACGCACGGCCGGCCGTCGACCTCGAGCCGGACAAGGCCCTCATGGCGCTCGGCGACGCCGCTGACCGTCCCCCGCCTAAGGGTCAGAGGCACGGGCGGCGTCCACGAGCTCGAGTGTGACGCCGACCATCGCCTCGAGGTCGGCGACGGCGATCTCCTCCTCCGCGGTGTGCACTTTCGACATGCCGTTCGCCATGTTCACGCAGGGGATCCCCGCGGCGTTGAAGACGTTCGCGTCCGCGCCTCCGCCGACCTCGACCTCGCGCGGCCGGTGCCCGGCGCGCTCGAGGGCGGCCTTCGCCAGCAGGAGCGCCGGATCGTCCGGCTCGAGCCGGTACCCGAGGTACTTCTCCTCGACCGTCGTCTCCACCTCGCACTCGGCCACCGTGGCGGCGAAGGCGAAGCAGTCGAGCATCTCCTGCACGAGCTCCGCGAGCTTGTGCCCGTCGCGCGAGCGCGCCTCGGCCGCCAGCCTGCAGCGCCCCGGGATGACGTTCCGGGCCGAGCCTCCCTCGATCCGGCCGACGTTCGCCGTGGTCTCCTCGTCGATCCGCCCCAGGCGCAGGTCGGCGATCGCCTTCGCGGCGGCGGCGATCGCGGAGCGGCCGTCCTCCGGGTTGATGCCCGAATGGGCGGGACGGCCCGTGAAGACGACATCGAGAATGCACCCCGACGGCGCGGCGACTACGACGTCGCCGACCGAACCGGAGTAGTCGTAGACGAAGCCGAGCCGCGCCCCGAGCCGCGTCGAGTCGAACTCCTTCGCGCCCTCGAGACCGGTCTCCTCGCGGGTCGTGAAGAGCAGCTCGACGCCCGCGTGCGGTCGCCCTTCGGCGAGGACGAGCCGCGCCGCCTCGAGGAGGACGGCGACCGACGCCTTGTTGTCCGCGCCGAGGATCGTGCCGGCCGCGTTCCGGACGACGTCATCCTCGACGACGGGCTCGATGGCGCCGCTCGGCGGCACGGTGTCCATGTGCGCGCAGAGGAAGATGGGCGTGCCGGCCTCCTCCCGCGCCGGAAGCCGGGCGAGAAGATTCCCGCTCTCGTCGTCCTCGGCCTCGAGGCCGAGCCGGCGCAGGTGGTCGCGGACGTAGTCGGCGACGGCGGCCTCCTCCCCGGATGGGCTCGGGATGGCCGCCAGCTCGAGGAAGACGGGCAGGACATCGGAGGCCCAGGTCGTCTTCACCCGGGCGATTCTACGAGTTACTGTTGGAGCGGCCGATGATCGTGGACGCGCAGGATCTGATCCAGACCACACTTCTCGGAGAGGCAGCCGAGAACGCGCCGCTCGGGATCTTCGTCGCGGACGACGAGATGGCGTATATCGCGGTCAACCGGCGCGCATGCGAGCTCCTCGGCTACGAGCGGCACGAGCTTCTGGCGCTCAGGGTCTCCGACGTCAGCCCGTTTCCTCCCAGCCGGGAGCAGTACGCGGAGATAGTCGCCCGCGGCGAGCTCAGCGGGACGTCGCGGCTCCTGCGGAAGGACGGCACCGAACTCGACATCGAGTTCTGGGCCATGACGACGCGCGTCGCGCAGATGAGCGTCTACGTCGCCTTCATCCGGCCGGCGCGCGAGCCGACGTAGCCCGAGGCACGCTCGACGCCGGCGCGGTTCCCGGAAACGGGGCGGCGCACGCTACGAGACTCCGTGACGGCCTCGTCACACATTCTTGACGGGGTCTGACCCCTCGAAGGGGACTCGCAGCGAGACTCGCGGGCCGCGGACAACGTGAGGCTCGAGGGCGAAATGGCGCAGCGACGCCGCTTCCGGCACGGAGTTCGCGAGAGCGCCTCCGTCGAGACGGACGGCTCGAAAGCGTTTGCGCCGCCGAGTTCTCGGGGTCAGACCCCGTCAAGAGACTGCGTCAAGAGGGTGCCCGTTCGCATCTCACCGTCGCCGGGAAGATCCGCACGTCGAGCGGAAGGCTGCGCCGACAGCGGCCGCCGCGGACCTGTTGAAGCGTGGCGACCGGGCCGTCGTCGCGCGTCCCGATGGAGCTTGCCTTTTCGGACGGTCTGCTAGGAGCGCACGGCCGCCGCGGCAACCCGGCCTCGTGCCCTCGCCCGCTCGAGGGCTGCGCCGACGAACTCGCGGAAGAGCGGCGCCGGGCGCGTCGGACGAGATTTGAACTCCGGATGGAACTGGCTCGCCACGAACCAGGGATGGTCGGGGAGCTCGAGAATCTCCACGAGCCGCCCTTCCTGGTACGTGCCGGACACGACCAGCCCGGCCTCGACCAGGCGCGGGCGGAAGTGGTTGTTGACCTCGTAGCGGTGGCGGTGGCGCTCGTAGATCACGTCCTCGCCGTACGCCGCCTGCGCGCGCGTCCCTTCCGCGAGGTCGACCGGCTGAGCGCCAAGGCGCATCGTGCCGCCGAGGTCCTCGATCTCCTTCTGCTCGGGCAGGAGGTCGATGACCGGAAACGGCGTCTCCGGATCCATCTCGGTCGAGTTGGCGCCGTCCAGCCCGACCACGTGACGGGCGAACTCGGAGATGGCAACGTGCATCCCGAGGCAGATGCCCAGGTACGGGACGCCCTGCTCGCGCGCGACGCGGCAGGCGGTGATCTTGCCCTCCCAGCCCCGCGAGCCGAAGCCGCCCGGGACAAGCACGCCGTCCACCTGCTCAAGCTCTGCGGCCGCTTCCTCGAGGCTCATGCCCTCGGCGTCGACCCAGCGGACGTTCACGCTCGTGCCGTGGTGGATGCCCGCGTGCTTCAGCGCCTCGTGGACGGAGAGATAGGCGTCCTGGAGCTTCACGTACTTGCCGACGAGGGCGATTTCGACCTGGCCCTCGCGCGCGGCGATGTTCTCCGCGAGTCGCTCCCACTCGCCGAGATCCGCCTCCGCCTCGGGCAGCCCGAGCCTGCGGCAGACGAGCCGGTCGAGCCCCTCGTCCCTGAGCGCGCGAGGCACGAGGTAGACGTCGCTCACGTCCTCGTTCGCGATCACCGCCTCGGCGTCGACGTCGGCGAAGAGCGCGATCTTCTCGCGGATGTCGTACGAGAGCCGGTCGGCCGAGCGGCAGACGACGACGTCGGGATGGATACCGATGCGCCGCAGCTCGTTCACCGAGTGCTGGGTCGGCTTCGTCTTCAGCTCGCCCGCCGACTCGATGAAAGGGACGAGCGTGACGTGCAGGTAGAGGACGTTCTCGGGCCCGACTTCGCGCCGGAACTGGCGGATGGCCTCGAGAAACGGGAGCGACTCGATGTCACCGACGGTGCCGCCGATCTCCGTGATGACGACGTCCGTATCGCTGGCGGCTGCGACGCGGCGGATCCGCTCCTTGATCTCGTTCGTGATGTGGGGGATGACCTGCACGGTCGAGCCGAGGTACTCGCCCTTGCGCTCCTTGCGGATGACCGAGTACCAGATCGAGCCCGAGGTGTGGTTCGCGTTGCGCGAGAGGTTCTCGTCGACGAAGCGCTCGTAGTGGCCGATGTCGAGGTCGGTCTCCGCCCCGTCCTCGGTCACGAAGACCTCGCCGTGCTGGAAGGGGCTCATCGTGCCCGGGTCCACGTTGATGTAGGGGTCGAACTTCTGCACCGACACGGACAGCCCGCGGGCCTTCAGCAGGCGTCCGAGCGAGGCGGCCGTGATGCCCTTGCCGAGCGAGGAGACGACGCCGCCCGTGACGAAGACGTACTTCGTCGGCCGCGGCCTCACGAGGCCCTTCCCAGGCGGTCGAGGTCGCGCAGCACCGGCGTCCGCTCGATCAGTTCGCCGAGCGAGCGCCGCTCTCCGAGGACGTTCATCCCTGCGAGCGCCGCAAGCGCAAGCCGCCGACCCCTGCCGTGGAGGCGTTCCACGGAATTCAAGCCTAGCATGGCCCCCAGCGCGTTCGATCCGGCGTCCCCGAGCATCACCCTCTCGCGCAGATCGTAGGGAAGCAGGAGGACGGCGAGGCCGAGCGGCGCCCGGAGCACGAGCGCCACGGCGAGGTACGCCTTGAGCGCACGTCCGGGCTTCGTGTCCAGCTGGTTGAGCGCGTTGGCCGCGAGGGCGACGAGGAGGGCGCCGCTCGCGCTCCGCGTCCGCCAGAGCGCCACGAGCGGGATGCCGAGGAGCTTCAGGACGCCCGTGGTCCGACCCCCACAGACGTGCTCCCGGAAGCCGCGCTCCCCCCCGCTCCAGACGTCGTCCACGAAGCCGAGCAGCATCACGAGCGTGACGCCCGGATCGCCGCGGGATGCGGTCGTCCACCCGACGAGGGGAAGGCGGATCCCGCGGTGGTTGAGGGCGAGTGGACCGGCTGCGAGGAGGGCGTCGAGAAGCTGGCGACCGCGATGGGCGAAGCCGGCCGCGTCGCGCCCGGTGGCGCGGTGGTCGAGCTCGAGCTCGATCTCCTGGAAGGAGAGCTTCGCGCGCACAGCGTCGATTGTCATGCGCACCTCGCAGCCGAACCCGGGCGCGAGCGGGAAGCACGCGGCGCGAGCCCGCTCGGAAAGGTAGCGCTGCCCCGAGAGCGGCTCGCGAGTCGCGACGCCCGTGTGCAGTCGAACGAGCCCGCGGGCGAGGCGCTTCGCGATCCCGAAGCCTCCTCCCACGCGGCGCGCGAACGCTGCGACGGCCAGGTCGGCATCGGTCTCCGTGAGCGCCCGCAGCGAGCCACGCAGGTCGGCGTCGCAGAGGAGGAGCGGGCCCGGCGCCGCCGCCCGCTCGCCCGCCGAGAGGGCCTCGCCCTTCCCAGTGCGGGCGAGGCGGACGACGATCGCGCCCGCCGCCTCCGCACGGGCGGCGGTGCCGTCCTCCGAGCGCCCGTCGACGACGATCACCTCAGCGGCAGGAAACTCCCCGCGGAGAGCCCCGACGGTCTCCCCGATCCGCTCCTCCTCGTTGCGCGCGGCGACGAGGATCGTCGGGTCACTCACCGGTGAGGGTCTCCACCGGCGGCGCGACACCGTCCGTGGCCGTCTCCTTGACCCCGTAGTGCCCCGGGTCGCCGCCCGCGAGAAGCAGCGCGAGCGCGAGCCGCCCCGCGGTCGTGTCGACGTCGTCGACGCTCGAGATCCCCCCGCCGCGGTAGAGGTCCGTCAGGCTGGTCGGCCCCGCGGTCGTCGCCACGCCGACGACGGGCACGCCGGAGGCGTCGAGCCCTCGGACGAGCCCCTCCGCGAGCGAGCGCGTCGCGTCCATCTGCCGTGTGGCCTCATCGTCCTCCCCCTCCTCGTTCGCGGTCGGAGTCCAGGAGTACATGACGACCGCTCCGTCGACCTCAGAGGCGAAGCTCCCCGAGGTCTCCTGGACGAGCTCGCTCTGGAGCGTGTCCCAGAGTGGAGTGTCGCCCCCGGCCACGACCTCCTCGCCGAGCCCCAGGCCGAGGTCGCCGAAGTCGCCGCCGTCGTCGGCGAACCCGGCCAGAAGCTCGGTGCTCTCGATCGTGCTCTGGAGGTCGTCCGGCTCGATGGGGACGTCGAGGGCGATCAGGAACGCGGGGCCGCCGGCGCCCGCGTCGAAGAGCGCCCTCTCGACCGCTGAGCGGACGTTTCCGTCCACGGGGCCGACGAAGAGGAGGGCGAACTCCAGGTCGTCGAGAAGCTGCTCCATGAGCGCGGGATAGGCGCGCTCGACGAGCTCCCGGGAGGCCTCCCCGCTCTGCTCGGCGGCCTCCGCGCGGGCGTTGGCAGCCTCGAGATCCTCCTCCAGGTTCTGCCTGCGCTCCTGCTGCAAGGAGTCCTCTGCCTCGGCCACCTTCCCGGAGATGGCGACGCCGAGCAGGATGCCCACCGCGAGCGCCAGGAACACGCCCGCGAGCGAGGCGACGTGGTAGCGCAGCCCGAACACGCTGGGAGGGTAGACGTCACAGCGTCGCCGCGGTCTGGCACAGCGCCTGCAGGCGGGAGAGCGCCCGGTCCGGGAGACTGCGCGCGCCCTCCGCGTACAGACGCCACCAGGCCCCGCCGACCGAGACGACGGCCCGGGTCCGGCCGGTTCCCGCGTTGTCGAGCGCGACGCCCGCGTCGAGCCCCTGCTGCACGTCGTGCCAGCGGAGCTCCCAACCCTCGACGACGCGCGTGATGACGACGAGGCCCCTGCCGCCCGGGCGCCGGAGGAAGCCCGGCGAGGAGCTCCGGAGGACCTCCCAGCGCGCGTTCTCGGCGAGGCCTCGACGGTCGGGCTGGACGCCCTCGTAGCCGGGCCACCAGTCCGGGAGGTGATACGGCTCGGCGAGGAGCGCCCAGACGTCCCCGCGCGGCGATTCGAGCTCCCCCGCCGCCTCGATCACTCGAGGCCGATGATCGAGCGAAGGCGCTCGCCGAGCAGCGAAAGGAAGTGGCGCAGATCGGGCGAGGCGATGAAGACGGCGCTCACGGCCGCGACGGCGGCGAAGGTGAACGCCGCCAGGGCGCCCAGACCGACACGCGGCCGGAAGAGCCGCGAGACTCCCCGCGCGTCGATGAGCTTCTCCCCCACCTTGAGCCGGGTCAGAAACGTGGACGACATCCCCGCCCGCCTCCGCTCGAGGAACTCCAGCAGGTTGAAGTGGGTGCCCACCGCGACGATCAGCTCGGCGCCCTTCTCGTAGGCGAGCAGCATCGCCGCGTCCTCCGAGAGGCCCGAGACGGGCAGCACCGCGGAGTGGAGGCCCAGCCGGTCGAGCCGCGTGCGGCCGGGCGCGGAGCCTCCCAGGTACGCGTGGACGACGAGCTCGGCGCCGCTCGCGAGCGCCTTGTCGGAGACGGAGTCCATGTCCCCGACGATCAGGTCCGGCTTGTAGCCGGCGTCGAGGAGCGCGTCGGCGCCGCCGTCCACGCCGACGAGCACGGGCTTGAAGTCGGCGATGTAGGGCCCGACGATCGAGAGGTCGCGCCTGGTCTCCGGGCTGCGGGCGACGACCAGGGCATGCTTGTCCCGGAACACCGTGCGCAGCTGGGGGAGCTGGACCCCCTCCGACAGCACGGTCGTCTCCTCGCGGATGTGGCGAAGGGTGTTCTCGGCGAAGCGCTCGAGCGCCTCGCTCACGCGTCCGCGCTGCTCCTCGAGGGCGCGCTCGAGCTCTTCCTCGCTGAGCGCGCGACCCGCCGCCAGACGGGTGCCGTTGCGGAAGAGGCTCGCGCCGCGCACGACGAGCTGCTCGCCTTCCTTCACCTCCTCGAAGAGGTCGACGTCCCGCGCGTCGATGAGGCGAACGCCGCCCCGTACGAGCGTCAGCGGGCCGGCGTTGGGGTAGCTGCCCGTCGTCGAGGCAGCGACGTTGACGACGACCCGGACGCCGCTCTCGAGCAGCTCCTCGGCCGAGATGCGGTCGAGGTCCGCGTGGTCGATGATGGCGATGTCCTTCTCGTCGAGTCGCTTGACGAGATGCTTCGTCCGTCGATCCAGCCGGGCGGTGCCGATGAACTCGACGAAGCTCATACCACCTTCTTACCCTCGGGAAAGAGCGCGACCAAAAGAATCGGGTTCACCGTGCTCCTCCGGTCATCTCCGTTCGAGCTTCTCGCCGGAGGCGAGAAGCTCGAGAAACTCGGCACCGCCCAGCATCCGCTCCAACTCTTCCCGCCTCTCCGCCTCTGAAAGACGCTCGATGCGCGTATGAGTGGGATCGCCCGGCACCTTCTCCACGCGGAAGTGGGCCTCGGACGCGCTGGCGATTTGCGGCAGATGCGTGATCGTGAGGATCTGCGCCCGGCCCGCCAGGCCGGCGAGGGCGTCGGCGACGGCGTGCGCCGTCCGTCCGCCGATGCCCGCGTCGATCTCGTCGAAGACGATCGTCGGCTCGCCTCCGCCCGCGTGGGCCACCGCGCGAAGGGCGAGCGCGATGCGGGAGAGCTCGCCGCCCGAGGCGGTCTCGGCGACGGGAGCGAACGGGAGGCCCTCATTCGGCCGGATGAGGAAGACCACGTCCTCGCCCCCCGCAGGACCGGTGTCGCGAGGTGAGAGCTCCGCCCGGAACTCCCCCTCGCCCATCCCCAGCCGCGCGAGCTCGCCCCCGACGGCCTCGGCGAACCCGGGTGCGGCTTCCGTCCGGGCTGCGCCCAACTCACGGGACAGGCCCTCCACGCGAGCCTCCGCCTCCGCCAGGGCCTGCGCGGCGTCCTCGAGCGGGTCGGTGCCCGCGTCCAGCGCTTCGAGCTCCGCCCGGGCCTCGCCCGACCGTGCGAGAAGATCGTCGTACGTGGCCGAGCCGAAGCGCCGTCGCGCCTCCGCGATCCGCTCGAGGTCGCCCTCGACTGCCTCGAGCCGGCCAGGTTCCGCCTCGAGCGAGGCGAGGAAGGCCCGCAGGCTCGAGGCCGCCTCCCTCATGCGGATCTCGGCTTCGCCGAGATCCGCGAGCACTTCACCCAGCTCGGGCGCGATGCCCACGGCGTCTCCCAGCGAGCGGACGGCTACGGCGACCCGCTCCGAGGCTCCTGCGACATCTGCGTCCTCCGGGACGAGGGCTTCCGCCGCCACGGTCGCCGCGTCGGCGAGCTCGGTCACGTGCCGGAGCCGCTCGCGCTCCGCGAGCAGGCGCTCTTCCCCACCGGGCTCGAAGCCCTCCGTGCGACCCACGAGCTCGCGTAGCTCCTCCAGCCGGTCGGCGCGACCTCTCTCCGCTCGCTCCAGCTCCTCGCGGCGGCGGCGGGCGGCGACGAGCTCTCGCCAGGCGCGGCCGAGCTCGGTGCGGCGGCGGACCTGCTCATCCCCGGCGAAGGCGTCGAGCACGTCGAGCTGGTGCAAGGAGCGGGCGAGGCGGCGCTGCTCGAACTGACCCGACATGGCGAGCAGTCGCTCGACGAGCGTGGCGAGCTCCTCGCGCGGCACGGCGCGCCCCCACGCGTAGGCCCGGGTGCGCCCGTCGGCGAAGACGCGCCGCGCCGCCACGAGACCCTCTTCCCCTTGGGGACGGAGCTCGGCCAGAGACTCGAGATCGTCGAGCGCCCCGTCGCGAAGATCGAGCTCGGCCTCGACGTAGGCCTCCTGGCCGCCGGGGCCGAGGTAGGCGGGATCACCGGGCGCGCCGAGCAGGAGCCCGATCGCCTGGGCCAGGATCGTCTTGCCGGCGCCGGTCTCTCCGGTGACCGCGTTCAGGCCGGGCGCGAACGCGAGGTCGGCCTCGCGGATGAGGACGAAGTTCTCGATACGAAGGCGGCGAAGCACCTAGGGGAACACGTTGTGGTAGCGCGAGAAGAAGGTCACGCCGGGGAGGAGCGCGAGCCGGCACTTCTCGCTGCCGACACCGACTTCGAGCCCGTCCTCCGGCCCGAGCGCACCAACCTCGTGGCCGTCCACGAGCACGGTCACAGGCTGCTCCGGCGCCCGGTTGGTCACACGGAGGTCCAGGCCGCGGGGCACGACGAGCGGGCGGGTGTGCAGCGAGTGCGGCGCCACGAACGTCATCGCCATCGCCTCGAGGCCCCACATCATCACCGGCCCGCCGTTCGAGAGGTTGTAGGCGGTGGAGCCGGACGGCGTGCAGCAGATCATCCCGTCGCAAGGCTGCCCGCCCAGCTGCTCGCCGCCGAGCTCCCAGCCGAGCTCGACCATACGGCCGGGGCGAGCGCTCGTGACGACGACGTCGTTGATCGCCGCGTGCCCGCCCTCGCCCAGGCGCGCGCGCAGCGTCGAGAGCTCGACGACCTGGAAGTCGCCGGCGAAGACGTGCTCGAGCGCCGCGTCGAGATCGCTCCCGGGCGCGCTCGTGAGGAACCCGACCCGGCCGAAGTTGATCCCGAGGACGGGCGTGCTCGTGCCGAGGGTGGCGCGGAGGGCCCGGAGCATCGTCCCGTCGCCGCCGAGCACGAGGACGACGTCGGGGTCCTGTCCCTCGACGGGGACGAGTTCGACTCCGGCGGCGCGGGCCGCCTCTTCCACGCGCCGCTCGGCACGCTCGACGGGCTCGCGGCGGGAATGCGTGCGCATGACGGCCGCACGCCGAACGCGCGCAGGCACCTCAGCCGGCTGCGGCGAGATAGACGAAGAGCTCACGGTTTCCTTTCGGCCCGGGGAGCGCCGAGTCGACCACGCCGAGGAGGCGCCCACCCCAGGCCGGGATCTGGGCGGTCACTTCCTCGAGCACTCGGCGCCGCACCTCGGGATCGCGGACGACGCCTCCCTTGCCGACGTCGGCCGGGCCGGCCTCGAACTGCGGCTTCACGAGCACGAGCGCGCGCCATCCGGGCGCCGCGCAGGCGAGCGCGGGCGGCAGGGCCTTGGCAAGGCCGATGAAGGAGACGTCGCAGGTGACGAAGCCCGGCGCGAACGGCAGCTCCTCGCACCGGAGCTCCCGGACGTTCGTGCGCTCGAGCACGGTGACGCGTGGGTCGTCGCGCAGCCGAGGATGCAGCTGGCCATAGCCGACGTCGAGCGCGCAGACGCGGGCGGCGCCGGCCTGGAGCAGGCAGTCGGTGAAGCCGCCCGTCGAGGCGCCCACGTCGAGGCAGTCCTCCCGGGTCACGTCGATCTCGAGCTCGGCGAGCGCCTGCGCAAGCTTCTCGCCTCCGCGCGAGACGAAGCGGGCGCCGCGCTCCACCTCGAGCTCGGTGTCGGCGTCGAGCTGCTCGCCGGCCTTGGTGTGGCCGGGGACGAGCCCCGCGAGCACGAGCGCCTGCGCCTGCGAGCGGCTCGCGGCGAGGCCGCGCTCGACGAGCAGCACGTCCAGCCGCTTCTTCATGGCGGTGAGCCTACCGTCTCAGGCGCGCCGTTCCCTGATGGCCTCGACGAGCGCGGCCAGGACGGACGTGTCGCCTCCGAGCTCCCTTAGGCGGTCGTTCACGCGCGTGCGGGTCTCGTCGGCGAGCTCGCGGGCCCGCTCGAGGCCGTGCAGGGAGACGTAGGTCACCTTCCCGGCGGCCTCGTCCTTCCCCGGCGTCTTGCCGAGCTCCTCGGCGGTGCCGGTCGCGTCGAGGATGTCGTCCACGATCTGGAAGAGGAGCCCGACGTCGCGGCCGAACTCGGCCCAGGCGTCGCGCTCGGCGCCCGGGGCTTCCGCCACGGCGGTCGCGCAGTTGACGCAGGCGAGGATGAGCCTTCCGGTCTTGAGCGAGTGCAGGCGGGCGAGGCCGTCGCCGTCGAGGCCGCCGTCCGTGGTCACGTCGAGGTACTGCCCGCCGATCATGCCGAGCGTCGCCTCGGCGAGCTCGCGCCCGACCGCGGGCGACGCGTAGCGCAGGGCGAGACGGAAGGCCTCGGCGAGGAGGGCGTCGCCCGCGAGGATGGCCACATCCTCACCGAAGCGGACGTGCGCGCTCGGCTGGCCGCGGCGGAGGGCGTCGTCGTCGAGGGCGGGCAGGTCGTCGTGAACGAGGCTGAACGTGTGGACGAGCTCGAGCGAGCAGGCAGCCGGCAGCAGCTCCTCGGGCGTGCAGCCGAGCGCCTCCCCCGTGGCCAGGCAGAGGA
>Ga0299907_10002269_pt1 | contig 11697 bp, 10 predicted proteins | sample RVTome_16_FD_198680 | JGI IMG/M metagenome (GOLD analysis project Ga0299907, IMG submission 198680) | Soil microbial communities from uranium-contaminated site in the Upper Colorado River Basin, Wyoming, United States - RVT152D67 (version 2) ...
CTGACACGGGTCCTTGTCGTTCGTGCGCTCGAGGTTGCCGCGGATGTCGTCGGTCATGTCCTCGTGCGGGAACAGGCCGGGGACGAGGCCGTTCACCTGGATGCCGTACGGCCCCCACTCGACGGCGAGCGACTCGGTGAGGTTCTTCACTCCTGCCTTGGCCGCGGCGGAATGGGCGAACCCGGGGCCCCCCGTCCACGCGTACGACGCGCCCACGTTGACGATCGACCCGGGTGTGCCGGCGGCGAGATGACGACGGGCGAATTCGCGCGCGCAGAGGAACGTGCCGTTGAGGGTGATGTCGACCACGGTGCGCCACGCGTTCGGCGACATGTCTTCCGCCGGTACCGGAAAGTTCGCGGCGGCGTTGTTGACGAGCACTCCGGGCAGACCGTACGCCTCCTCGGCCGCGTCGAACGCGTCCGCAATCGCGTCGGGCTCGCGGATGTCGCAGGCGACGGTCAGCACCGGTGCGTCCAGTGCCTCCATCGCCTCGCGCCCCGCCGCGAGATGCTCCTCCTTGCGGCTGCCGATCACGATCGGCGCGCCGAGCCGGGCGAACTCCGTCGCGATGGCCTTGCCGAGACCGGTGCCACCACCGGTGACGAACACCGCCACGCCGTCGAAGGTCCCGCTCGGGAGCGCGGTCTCCCCGATCAGCGGCGGTTCGGGCAGGCCGATCATCTCGGTCACGTCGCTCCCCTCTCCGGGCTCAGCTGCCGGTGAAGCGCGGCTCGCGCTCCTCGGCACGGGCGGCCTGCAGCTCGGCCATGTCGTCGCTCTTGTTGATGAACGTCTGGTAGATCATCTCGTCGGCCATCGACGAGCGCAGTGCTGGCACCGCGAGGTGGCGGATGACCTCGCGGGCCATCTTCACAGTCACCGCCGGCAGACCGGCGATGTGCTCGGCCATCTCGCGCACGGTCGCGTCGAGGTCGTCCTCGCTCACCACCCGGCTGACGATGCCGTGGGCGAGCGCCTCGTCCACCGGCAGCACCCGGCCCGTGAGCACGAGGTCGCTCACCAGACCGGGGCCGCAGATCTCGAAGAGCGCGCCCATTCCTCCGGTGTCGGGAAGCACGCCGTAGGTGAGCTCCGGAAGGCGGAAGCGCGTTCCCTCGGCCGCGACGCGGATGTCGCAGAGGAGCGCCCGTTGGAACGACCCGCCCATGACCCAGCCCTTGCATGCCACCACCACCGGCGCGTCGATCTCCCACAGCTGTTGGATGCCACGGTGCCCTCGCCGCATGAGCTCGTGGTGCGACATCGGCACCTGCATCGTGCCGATCGACCCGACGTCGCGGCCGGACGAGAACGACTTGCCCTCGCCCCGCCAGATGACGACCCGGACGTCAGGTCTGGCGCGCAGCTCGGCCAGGATCTCGAACAAGCGCGCGTCCATCTCGTCGTCGAACGCGTTGTGCTTCTCGGGATTGTCGTTGGTGATCGTGGCGATGGGGCCGTCGTACTCGACTCGCACTCGCTCGGTCATGGATCACACCCTCTGTCTCGACGGCGCGATCCTCGCGCGAGCCAGGGTTAGCCGGCGGCGCCGAGCGCGTCAGCTCGGGCGGCGAGCGCCGGCGCGTCGAGCCGTTCGGCATCGGTGCGCACCTGATCGAGCAGCCCGGCGGCGCGTTCCCGGTCGTCCGGTTCGTCGCGGCCGACCAGTGCCTCGGCGAGGTCGAGGCGGAGGCGCGGTGCAATGCCCTCGCAACGGTGTTTGGTGACCGTCTCGACTGCGTTCCCGAGGAGTTCCACGGCCCTTCGATGATCACCGAGTGCGAGCGCGCACATCCCCATGGCACTCGTCACGGGACCAATCGAACCGAGGTGGAAGTGGGTCCAGCAGCCGCGGTACGGCTCGAGCGTGACCAGTGTGCGCTGCGCCAAGCCACGGTCACCGAGGCGATGGGAGGTCCGGGCGAGCACCGCGCCGGCGTTGAACGGGAACGGGTCTCGCAGGAGCTCCAGCGGATCGGGCCCGTACCTCGTGATCACGTCACGGGCCTCGTCGAGGCGGCCCGCTTCGGCGAGGCACCAGGCGTGCGAGACCCGCCACGCCCGTGAGAGGGGATACTCGTCGGCGACGGAGCCGGATGCATCGGCCCAGCCGGAGAGATCTCCGCGGATCCAGGCGATCTGGACGCCGGCGGCGGCCCACCACATCGGCGCATCGCCTTCGCCGACGTCAGTTCCAAGCGCGAGCGCCGCCGCGTTCCGCTGCTCGGCCTCGGCGAGCCGGCCGCGCAGTGCCAGCGTCCGGACGGACGAAGCGAGCGTCATCCAGCGCACGCCGGGGGAAGCCTCCTCCGCCAGCGCGAGACCCTCGTTGGCCGTGCGCTCCCATTCCGACACGTCACCCGCGGTGAGCGTGGCGCCGGCGCTCCAGATGCGGGCGATCGCCCTCAGTGCCGGGTCGCCGGCGCGGTCAGCCAACTCGACCGCCTCGGTCATCGACAGGCGCAAGCGTCGCCACCGATCGCCGGTGATGGCGGCGAAGGCCGTGCGTACGAGCACCGACCCGAGCAACGCGGGATCGTCGAGGCTGCGGGCGAGGGTCTCGGCCTCGTCGGCCAGGGCCAACCGCCGGTCGTCGTCGCCGGTGAACACGACCTCGCCGGCCAAGTGAGCGAGAAGGTGCGCCCGATCGGGGCTCGGGTCCGAACCGATGGCCTCGAGCGCGGCCTCGGTGATCGCGACGCGCTCGGCGTCGACGGCGCCGACGACGCTCGTCATGCCCCGCGTGTTCGCGAGCACGGCCCGCACGAGGAGCTTCAATTCGCCGTCGGCGCGCGCCTTGCCGGCGGCGTCGAGCAGCGTGCCCCGGTACGTCGCTTCGCCCTGGTCGCGCTGACACTCGCCGAGGCCGCACAGGGCGGCGACGCGCTGCGCCGGATCGTCGAGCTCGGCGTCGTCGAGCAGCTCGAGCGCGAGCCGGTACTGGCTCTCGGCCTCGGCCAGGGCGCGAGTCGTCTGGGCTCGCTCGGCCGCTGCGAGCACGTAGGCGACCGCTCGCGACAGGTCGTCGCCCTCGGGGCCCGCTTCCACCGAGTGGTAGGCGAGGGCGGCGACGTCCTCCTTGTGGAGCTTCTCGAGCGCGGCGGCGACGCCCCGGTGCAGGCGCCGGCGGCGTGTCGCCGACAGCTCCTCGTAGAGCGTGGAGCGGACGAGCGCGTGCGCGAACCGGTAGCGCTCGGCCCCGACCTCCTCGAGCAGCCGCGACCGGACCGCCTCGTCGACGGCGTCGAGCACCTCGTCCTCGGTCGCCTGCCCGACCGTCACGAGCACGTCGACACTCACGCTCCGGCCGATCACCGACGCGACCGCGAGCACCTCGTTCGCCGTGGGTGACAGCCGCGACAGGCGCCGGCCGACGACGTCGCGCACGCCTTCCGGCACCGCCATGTGACTCAGATCGGTCACGACCCAACGGTCGGCCTCGCGACGCACCATGCCGGTCTCGATCAGGTGCCGGAGCACCTCGGCGACGAAGAACGGGTTGCCCTCGGTCTCCTCGTGCACGGTGCCGGCGAGGCGGCGCCCGTCCTCGTCGAGGTCGTGACCCGCGGCCAGCTCCACCAACGCGAGCACCTCGGTCGCGCTGAGCCCGTCGACCGCCAGCCGCTCCACCCCGGGCAGGCGCCGGAGCTCGCCCAGCAGGCCGGAGAGAGGATGGCGGCGGTCGATGTCGGTGTCGCGGTAGGTCCCGAGCACGATCAGGCGAGCGCTATCGGTGGAGGTCGCCGCCCGCAACGAGTGCAGGAGCATGAGCAGCGTCGGCTTCGTCGCCCAGTGCAGGTCGTCGAGCACCAGGACCAGGCCCGAAGGTTCAGACGCCTGCACCAGCCACGAGGCGACGGCTTCGAGCAGGCGGTGCTCCTCCGAGCGCGGGTCGGACGACATCGGCGCCGGCAGGCCGGGCACGCGCGTGCGCAGGTCGGGGAGGAGACGGGCGAGCTCACCGCCGAAGCGACCCAGCGCCGGTGCTCCGGCGTGGGCGGTGTACCAATCGAGCGCCTCCACGAAGGGCTGGTACGGGACGCCCAGTTCCTCCTCGCACCGCCCGAACAGCACCACGGCACCGTCGCCATGGGCGACGCGAGCGAGCTCGGTCGCGGTCCGGGTCTTGCCGATGCCCGGTTCGCCGGCGAGCAACACCGTCCGGCAGCTGCCGTTCACCGCCTCGCCCCATCGATCCTCGAGCAGGCCCCGCAGCTCGCTGCGACCGACGTAGCCGGTGCTCGCACCGCCGACGAGCGCGCCGGGCAGCGGCACCGAATCGCCGGCCACGTCGGTGGTCAGCGACTCCCACACGACTCTGCACGCGGGCACGGGCTCGGGGAGACCCTTGAGGTCGAGCGACCCCATGGGCTCGAAGACGTAACCGCCGCGTCCCCGGGAGAGCGCGCGGACGAGCTCGGCCACGAGGATCTCACCACCGGTCGCGAAGCTGCACAGGCGCGACGCCTCCACCACGGGCACGCCGAAGACATCGTCCGCTTCCGACGTGACGTCGCCGACCGACACGCCAACGCGCAGGTCGAAGGCGCGCTCCGGCTCGCGCCGAGCGTGCAGATCGACCGACTGCTGGACGGCCACTGCGGCCGCGACCGCGTCGGCCGCCGACCCGAAGGTCGCCAGGACCCCGTCGCCGAGCCCCTTGACCACCGCCCCGGCGTGCGCCGTGACGGCGTCCCTCACCAGCTGGTCATGGCAGCGCCGCACCGCCTCGGCGGCGTCCTCGCCGAGGCGAACCCGCAACTCGGTCGAAGCAACGAGGTCGGTGAAGAGCACCGACCTCGTGTCGACCTGTCCCCCGGTCACGCCTGCCCCCGTCAGCCCAACGTCGAGCTGCCCGACCATGCTACGACCATCCTCCGGACCGCCGCGCTCACGCGACGCCTAGGGTCTGGGTTGGATGAGCCCGATGAACAGCGGTCGTGACGTCGCCAAGCAGCTGGCGATGGGCCGCATGGCTGTCGGCGTGATCGGCTTCGTGATGCCGAAGACGTTCGGCCGGATGTGGGTCGGACGCGACGCCGCCTCACCGCACATCGCGGTGATCACGCGGGCGTTCGCCGTTCGCGACTTCGCCCTCGGGCTCGGCGCATATCTCGCGGTGCAGCGAGACACCCCGATACGAGGGTGGTTGGAGGCCGGATTGCTCTCGGACACCGCGGACGTGCTCAGCACGCTGCGGGGCCCCGTACCGGTCGCGCGCAAGCTCGGCCTGGCCGCCGCGGCCATGACCGGAGTCGCCGGAGGCGCCCTCGCGCTGCAGAACCTCGAGGAAGCGAGCCTCCCGGCCCCGGTGTGACGGTCAGGGGCGCACCACCTCGAAGGTGAGCGCGTGCTCGACGCCGAGCGCGCGTCCGGCCTCCTCGGCCCACGAACGCAGCATCGTGTCGGGATCGGTGCCCGTGTGCTCGAGGTACACCTTGTGCTCCCGCAGCGATGCGATACCTCGGTCGAGGAAGCCGGTCACGTCGAGCGCATGCGTCGGCGTCGGTGACCCCATGAACGCGACCAGCGCGACGTCGGCCCACGGTTCGTGACCCTCCTCGAGGAGCTCCGGGAAGATCCACCTGTTGGCGGCGTCGCGCACCGCGTCGAGCACCGCCAGCCCGACGTGGCGGTGGTCGGCCATGTTGAACGACGGGCCGCCCCAGGTGTCGCTCCGGTTGAGCGTGAGCACCACGTGTGGCCGATGGCGCCGGATCGCGCGCGCGAGGTCACGGCGCAATGGCAGCCCGTACTCGATCATCCCGTCGCGGTAGTCGAGGAACTCGACCGTCTCGACACCGACGACCGCGGCAGCGCGGCGCTGCTCGGCCTCCCGCAAGGGACCGGTCTCGTCGGGCGGCCGGTCGAGACCGGCCTCGCCTCGGGTCGCGAGCACGTAGCTCACGGTCTTCCCCTCGCTCGTCCAGCGGGCGACCGCGCTGGCGGTGCCGTACTCGAGGTCGTCGGGATGTGCGACGAGCGCGAGCGCCCGCTCCCAGTCGTCGGGCAGGCGCTCGAGCTCGGAGTCCTCCTGGTGATCACTCATCGGGCGGGGACGCCGGGCACTCAGCCGAAGTGCTTGATCTGCCGGTCGTACTGCTTCTGCGTGATCTGGCCTTCCCGCAGCTGCACGTCCAAGAGCTCCCGCGCCGCTGCGTTGGGGTCACCGGCGGCGGCCATGATCTCCTCGGCCCCTTCGATGCGCAGGTCGGGGTTGTTCGCGACCATCGCGTCGTAGAGATCCTTCGTGATGATGCCCGCGCGGAGCTGGTACTCCAGATCCTCCTTCGGCCCGGAGCTCATCGAGGGCGCGGGGCCCGCCGCTGCCAGCCGTGCCTCCTCCTCGTCTCCGACCACCTGGGCCGCGGTTCGATATTGCCTGAGATGGCCTTCACGGAACTCCGCGACGCCGCCCTCGGCGATGAACTGATCCCAGTCGATCTCGATGCGCGTGGGTTCGTCGGGATCGGCGTAGATGGGGAAGGTCACGCCGGGTCCGGTCTGCTCGCCGACCTTCGCCGGCACCTTGAACTTGCCGGTGACCGTGTACGGCTGCCGCCCGTCGTCGAGCGTCACCTCGAGCTCAAAGCGGAACTTGTAGCTCCCGATGCCAAGGTCCGTGACACTCAAATTGTCGGTGGAGTTGTAGATCCGGACGCGCTTCTCCGAGCGGATGACAGCTTTACCGGCCAGGCCGCGGTCGGTGAGGTCCTTCTTCTTGCGACCGAGTAATGCCATGAGGTGCCTCCGGATCCGACGACCCCGAGTTCCGGGCCGTCGCCTCGGATGCTGGTTTAGCCGATGATGCGCGCCACACGCGGCCTGGCCCGGGCAAGCGCCCGGGCCAGGAACCACACGCCGCGACGCAGCTGCGTCACGCGACCAACGTGTGCGCCTCCGTCATTGCGGCCACCATCGCGTCGAGGTCTACCTGACCCGGCAACGGCGGGGCCTCCTGGTACGGCACCTCGCGCACCAGTCGGAACGCCTCGTCGATCATCTCACCGTGCAGGGCGGGCCCGTGGGCGGAGCCGATCGCGCTGATCCCGAGCGACCGCACGCGGTCGACGTACGCGCCGAACTTCTTCGGGTCGAGCCACTGGTGCCACGGGCTGTTGATGCGGTTGATCGCGAACCCCTCGAGCCACTCCACGCGGTCGACGTCGGCCGCCTCGACCCCAGGGTTGGGTTGCACCGAGGCGAAGCAGTCGACGGCCCAGTAGAAGCCCGTCGAGTCGTCGAACAGCCCCCTGCTCGTGGGCGAGTCGAACAGCGGGGGCCTGACCGCGGTGAGCGTGCGGTCACCGGCCCGAAACGACTCGCCGTCGTTGAGCCACCGCATGCGCTCGAACGGGAGGTCGAAGTCGGCGCCCAGCCGCTCAGTCATGAACCAGGTCGAGACGAGCTTTGCCCGAGGGCATGCGTCGAGCACCGGCTCCAGGTTGCCCACGTGGTCGTGATCGTCGTGCGACAGATAGATCCAGCGCACGTCGGCCGGGTCGACCAGCGAGAAGGCGTCTTCGAGCCACTGGTCGCGGTTGGCGTACGTGCCGGTGTCGACGATCACTGGTTCGGAACCTCGGATCACGGCCGAGTTGAGGTACACGCCGACGGGCGCGCCCGGCGGCATCGACAGCTGCCCGATCACGAAGGTCTCGTCGGCGACCTGGTGGGGCTCCACTGCGTGCGACTTGATCGGCATGGCGGTCTCCTTCCGTCCTGCCCGGTCTCTCCGGGTGACAGTGCCGAGGATGAAGGAGACGGGCCATCTCCACATCGGGAGGTGGCCCCCAGTTAGGGCAGGTCGACCCCGTACTTTGCGAGCTCGGCCCGGCCCGGGACACCGGTCTTGGCGACGAGCCGCTCCACGTGCTTCTCGACGGTGCGGGGCGAAAGGTACAGACGGGCCGCGATCTCCCGATTCGGCAGTCCCTCGACGACGAGGCGCAGCACGTCCACTTCCCGGCTCGTCACACCCAGAGCCCGGAGCGCGGGCGGGACCTCAGACTCCCCCCGGCCACGCCGGGGCACGGGCGCGCCGACGCGCCGGAGGAGGTCACGGCAGGCGCCCGCGAGCACGTGGTTGCCGTGACCGTCGAAGAACACGATCGCCTCGCGCAGCCATGGCACCGGGTCGCCCCACCCGTCGTCAACCATCGCCGCCGCGACGAGGCGCCGCCCGACGTTTCCGAACCACGGTGTGCGCCCGAGCGACGCGTCGCCGAGCCGGGCGTGATCGACGGCGGCAGCGGCGTCGCCGCGTCGACCGGCGGCCACGGCGTCGGCGAAGTCGAGGCAGCCCGCGACGACCGGGTAGTCGAGGACAGATGTGGCGGGCCGTTCTTCGCGCGCCAGCGCACCGCCGTCTCCGTCGAGGGCGTGGACGAGCGCTCGAAGGCCGCGCCACGGGGCGTGCACGACACCCGGTATCTCGCCGACTGCGTGACGAGCCTCGTCGAGCTCGCGGCGGGCTCGGTCGCGGTCGTCCTCCGCGAGCGAGCCGAGCGCGAGGCCGTTCCCGAAGACGCTGCCGGTGAGATCGGGATCGGCGTCGACGAGCGTGAGCGCCTCGTCGGCGAGCGCCTCCAAGCGTGGCCGATCGCGATGGATCCCCGCGATGGACATCTCGATGATCATCGCCGCTGGGACCAGGAGCCCGAGGCGGTAGCGCCGCGCGGCCGCCTGGGCACGTTGCGTGTGGACGAGCGCTTCGTCGAGCTCGAAGCGGAGGAAACAGACGACGCTCAGGCCGTGCTCGTCGTGCGTCGCGATGTCGAGGAGGCCGAGCGATTCGGCGAGTGCCTGTGACTCCCGGACCCGGTCGGGTGTTCCGACGCGGATCAGGTCGAGGGTCGCCACCTCGTGGAGTGCCCGGGCGCGCCAGATCGAGAGCCCGTGCTCCGCCGCGATCCCGAGGGCGCGCCCGTAGGTCCGCTCGGCCGTGGCGAAATCGGTGCTCCGGGCACAGCGACCCAGCAGAATGAGTGCCGCACACGCGACTGGCGGGAGATCGTGGCGCTCGGCCAGTCCGAGCGCGGCCGTACCGTGAGCGACTGCCTCGTCGAGCCGGAACTCGCCGAGGGACACTTCCCCCGAGAGCTCCTCGATGCGGGTCTCGAGCTCCTGGTCGCGGTCCGACGCCAGCAGGCGGCGGGCGGCATCGAGATGCGAGCGGGCCAGCCCCCAGTCGGTCGCGGTGACCGCGGACCGTGCCATCGAGAAGTGGATCCGGGCCGACCGCGCCGGCGGGGCGGCGAGCCGCCGCATCCCGCTCAGCAGCTCCTCGCCGACCTCGAAGACGCGGTCGGTCCGGCCTCCGAGCGCGAGGGCGTCGACGAGCACCTCCCCGATCTCGGCAGTCAGATCGGGAGCGTCCAGCGCGAGTGCGTTCGCGCGGTCGAGGGTGTCGATCGCGGTTGCGAGCGCGCCGCGGGGCGGCGCGCTCGCGCGTCGCCCGGCCTCGAGCAGCAGCTCCGCCGTGCGTCGGAAGTCACCCGCCTGCTCGGCGAGGTCCGCACCCAGCTCACACCACGCACCGTCGAGCGCGGGATGCGCTTCCTCGAGCGCGTGCAGCGCGGTGCGAGCCAGGAGACGCCGCTCGGGCGCGAGCATCGTCGAGAGCATCGCCTCCCGGGTCAGCGCGTGACGGAAGCGGAACCCGTTCGCGTCGAGCGGGTCCTCGCTCACCAGCTGCACCTCGAGTGCCGACCGGAGGGCGTCGAGCACGACGGTCTCGGTGAGGCCGGTCATGGCCGGGAGCAGCGACCAGTCGAAGTTGCGCCCCAGGACCGCCGCCGCCGCCAGCACGCGGCGAGCATCGGGGGTGAGCACGTCGAGGCGACGGCGAACGGTCTCGGCGAAGGTCAGCGGCGCGACCGGAGCGGGATCGCCGCGCATCTCCCAGCCGTCGTCCGCACGCACGAGGCTCCCGGAGTCGACCATCGCCGCCAGCAGCTCCTCCACCAGGAACGGCATCCCGTCGGCGTGCGATCGCAGCAACGATCCCGCGGCGCCCGGCACGGCCGCCCCCCCGAGGCAGGCTTCGGCCATCTCCGCCTCGGCGTCGTGTGAGAGGGGGCGCAGCGCGATCACCTCGGCGACGTGCCGGGCGCGCAGACGGTGGGCGAGGCGAAGCGCCGCGCTCCCTTCCTCGTCCCGCAACGTCGCCACCAGCGCGACCGGTTCGGGGCCGAGGTTGTCGGCCAGGTATTCGACCACGGCGAGCGTGTCGGCGTCGGACCAATGAAGATCGTCGAGCAGCAGGACGGCGCCGTGATCACGGCCCATGGCGCGCAGCAGTCGCAGCATCGCCTCACCAACGGCCACCGCGGTGACCTCTCCCGACCCGCGCTCGAGGCCGGCTTCCGGTGCGAGCCCGCCGAGCACCGGGAGGAACGGCACGAGCTCGGGGTCGGCCGGTGCGTCGGAGCCGCGCAGCGCGGAGTGCAGTGCTTCGGTCAACGGTCGGAACGGGACAGCGGCTTCACCCGCCACGGCCCGGCCCCACAGCACCACTGCGTTGCGCTCCCGCCCCGCATCGAACGCAACCCGCGCCAGGCGGGTCTTCCCGACGCCCGCTTCACCGACGAGGAACGCGACCCCGCCGCTCCCGGAGGTGGCCTCGGCGACGAGCTCGGTCAGCGCATGCTGCTCGTCGGCACGCCCGACGATGACGGGGCAGAGCACCTGCTCCATCCGCTGACCTCTCCGCTCAGGATCGAGGCATGCCGCGACGACGTCGGCCAGGGTCTGAGCCGATCGGCGGGCGGTCGGGACGGCGCTCGAGCTTCACAAGGTCGTGGCCGCGCTCCGCTTCGTCGGCGAGCTCCTCGATGAACTCGTCGGCGATCGGCCTGCCCTTGAACATCTCGCGCTCCTTCTCCTCCGCCGTACTCACGTCCCACTCATCGAAGCAGGCCGAGCTCCGCCCGGAGCTTGTCGGTGCTCAGACGCAGGCCGGGATCGCTCTCGCGCGACTCAAAGACCGAGAGCCGATCGTCGAGATCCTGCATCGCCTCCAGCAGCGCTTCGAATCGGGCAGCGCCGATGAGCACGGCAGCGGGACGGCCGTGGCGTGCGAGGACGACGTCGTGCTCTTCGGCCTCGCGCACAAGCGCGCCGAGGCGCGCCTTCGCGTCGGTAATCGGAACGATGTGCTCCATCATCGGTAGACATCCCTTCGGTGGCCGACCTTGGTCACGGTGACCACCCGCTTGCTGTCGTCGATCGTGTAGATGATTCGGTAGTCGCCCTGACGGACCCGCAACCCTTCGGCGCCCTGGAGCTTCTCGCACCCCGCCGGCCGGGGGTCGGCCGCCAGGCTCTCGATCCGGTCGAGGATGCGCCGCTGACCCGCCTGGTTGATCCGACGGAGGCTGCGGAGCACCCGCGGCTCGACCTCGATCGCGTATGCCTCCACCGAGGAACAGTACCGTTTTCCGGTCTGATATTCAAGACCGCATTTCCGGACGGGATTTGCGGATGGAGAGCACGCTGCACCGGGGCGTCCGCTGGCGCGCGGCGGTCTGGGCGCCTGTGGAGAAAGGGTGTTCCGCGGAACGCTCCGAGATCCGATCCAGCGCGCGCCGCGACTCGATGCGGGACGCGCGCGACCCCAGTGTGGATGCAGCGGCGCATGGAGGCGCGGCGGCAATCGAACCCGCGTCACAAGGTTTGCACAACGACCCTGGC
>Ga0299907_10002270_pt1 | contig 11694 bp, 11 predicted proteins | sample RVTome_16_FD_198680 | JGI IMG/M metagenome (GOLD analysis project Ga0299907, IMG submission 198680) | Soil microbial communities from uranium-contaminated site in the Upper Colorado River Basin, Wyoming, United States - RVT152D67 (version 2) ...
GGCGATCGAACGAGCGCCCGCGCGCGACGTGATCCTCCTCGTGAACCACGAGGATGCGATGACCGCCGCCCGCGCGGCGATTGAGCAGCTGAACGACAAGCGTGTCGAGCTGATCGACGCCGGCGATCTCGCGCAGGGGTTCGCGGCCGCGGTCGCGTTCTCCGACGGCCGGGGGATGGACGACAACCTGGCGGATATCCGCGCGGCGCTCGAGGGCACGCGCACCGGAACGGTCACGTTGGTGATGCGTGACGGCGTGACGCCGGCGGGCCCGGTTCAAGCGGGACAGGCGATCGGCTTCGTCGACGGCGACGTGGTCGCCGTCGATCAAGACCCATTGGCCGTGGCCGGCGCCGTGGCCGAAGCGTTGGGCCATGGCGAGATCCTGACCGTGCTCGCCGGGGCCGACGCCTCACCGGTTGAAGTCGAAGCCTTGGGACGCGCCCTCGCTGAACGACTTCCGGGCGTGGCTATCGAGATCCGTGAGGGCGGGCAGCCGATCCATCGATACCTGTTCGCGCTGGAGTGAGCTCGCCGCTCGAACTCCCACTCGCCAAGGCCGGCATCGCCGGGCTCCAATCGGCGCCCGTGTCGAAGCTCGCCAAGAAGGGCGTGCACACGGTCCGCGACCTCCTCGAGTACGTGCCGCGCACCTACATGGATCTTTCCACGACGAAGAAGATCCGCGAACTGAAGATCGGCGAGGAGGCGACCGTTCTCGGAAAGGTCCACAAGGTCGACGGTCGCTACTTGCGCGGCCGCAAGCACATGTTGAGCGTGAGGATCGGGGACGGAACGGGATACATCGAGCTCGTCTACTGGAACCAGCCGTTCCGAGCAAAGAATTTCTCAACCGGCATGAAGATCGCCGTTGCCGGCCGGTTCGAGCGCCGCGCCGGGAAGCTCCAAGTGTCTGGCACCCCCTTGGTCGAGCCGATCCGCGCCGACGACGAGGAGGGCGTGCACACCGGACGGAGGATCCCGATCCACCCCGCCACCGAAGGCGTGACGGCGGCGATGATCCGTCGCTACGTCCATTCCGCACTGAGCAAATACAGCAACGCGATCGAAGAGCCGCTTCCGCCGGAGCTGGTGATGCGGCGCAAGCTCATGCCGCGCGCCGATGCGATCACCGAGATCCATTTCCCGACGGCTTCGGATTCCTCCGACCGCGCGAAACGGAGGCTGGCGTTCGAAGAGCTGTTCGTCCTCGAGGCCGGGCTCGCCGTCCGCAAACACCGCTTCGAGCGCGAGGTCCGTGGCCTCTCCCATGCCGGAGGCAGCGACCTGGTGGAGCGCTTCCTGACGTCGCTGCCGTTCCGTCCGACGCGCGCGCAACGCCGGACGATCGATGAGATCGCCGGCGACATGGCCCGACCGCGGCCGATGCATCGCCTCCTCCAGGGTGAGGTCGGAAGCGGCAAGACCGTGGTCGCAGTCGCGGCCGCGCTGGTCGCCGCGGGGTCCGGATCGCAAACGGCGTTCATGGCTCCCACCGAGGTGCTCGCCGAACAGCATTTCTTGACGGTTCGCCGTCTTCTGGAGCCGCTCGCCGGCGCCGCACCGTCCGAAGAAGGCCGCCTGTTCGGCGAAGGGTTCGGGGTCGAGCTGCTGACGTCCGCGGTCACCGGCAAGGCTCGCCAGCGCGCGCTGGAGGAAGCGGCCAGCGGCCGGGCGACGATGCTCATCGGAACGCACGCGCTCATCCAAGAAGGGGTCGAGTTCCGGCGACTCGGCCTTGCGGTGGTGGACGAGCAGCATCGTTTCGGCGTGCACCAGCGGATCGCGCTGCGCGCCAAGGGTGCGGACGAGGTCGATCCCGATCTGCTGATCATGACGGCGACGCCGATCCCGCGGACGCTCGCGATGACGCTCTACGGCGACCTCGACGTCGGCGTGCTCGACGAGATGCCGTCCGGTCGCATCAAGGTCCGCACCCACGTGCTGGGCCCGGCGGATCGAGACCAAGCGTACGAGCGGATCCGCGCGGAGACCGCGGCGGGGAGACAGGCGTTCATCGTCTGCCCGCTCGTCTCCGACTCGGAGACGCTGGAAGCGAAGGCAGCAACGACCGAGTTCGAGCGCATCTCGACCGATGTCTTCCCCGATCTGCGGGTCGGCTTGATCCACGGCCGCCTGCGCTCGGCGGAGAAAGAACGCGTGATGCAGGCGCTGCGCGACGGCGAGATCGACGTCCTCGTGGCGACGACGGTCATCGAGGTGGGCGTCGACATCCCCAACGCAACCGTGATGGTGGTCGAGGACGCCGATCGGTTCGGCCTGTCGCAACTCCATCAGCTCCGCGGGCGCATCGGCCGGGGCGAACATCCCTCCACCTGCTTCCTGCTCACCTCGCTCGACGAAACCGACGCCGAGCAGCGACGGGCGGCACTCGACCGCCTCGATGCGATGGAATCCACGACCGACGGATTCCTGCTCGCCGAGAAGGATCTCGAGATCCGCGGGGAAGGGCAGCTCTTCGGGCGGAGAGCGGTCTCCGCCGACGACGGAACCGGCGCGCCGGCCCAGGCGGGCCAGAGCGACCTCCGGTTCGCGAGCCCGCTCGTACGCCATGTCGAGCTCCTTGCCGACGCGAGGCGGGAAGCCTTCGCCCTCGTCGAGGAGGACCCCCGGCTGTCCGATCCGGGACACGCGCTGCTCCGCGAAGAGGTCAGACGCCGATTCGGTGATCGGCTCGACTGGCTGTTCGCCGGCTGATGCGCGTCACCGCCGGCGAGGCGAAGGGAGCCCGGCTCCGCACGCTTCCGGGGCCGGAGACCCGCCCGACCACCGACATGGCCCGGAAAGCGATCTTCGACATCCTCGGTCCCGCCGTCCAGGGGGCTCGGGTGCTCGACCTGTTCGCCGGGAGCGGGGCGCTCGGGATCGAGGCGCTGTCCCGCGGCGCAGCGGAAGCCGTGTTCCTCGAGTCGTCCCGAGAGGCGTGCGGGGTGATCCTCGCGAACCTCGACACGTCCGGGTTGCGGGCGAAAGGCATCGTCCGGAGGCGCGACGCCGAGAGGTTCCTCGCGCGCCCCGCCACCGAGCCCTTCGACCTGGCTTTCCTTGACCCTCCTTACGCGCGCGGACTACGATTCGTGGCTCGTATCCTGGGGAAACTGGGGTCCGGAGGGTGGATCCGGACGGGGGGAACGGTCGTCGTGGAAGCTGCCTCAGGGTCGGTGGAATGGCCGCCGGGGTTCCGCGAAACGCGGACCCGGCGCTTCGGGCGGACTCAGCTCACCATCGCGGTGCGAGACGATGCCTGACATCGCGGTCTACCCGGGCACCTTCGACCCGATCACCAACGGCCACCTCGACATCATCGATCGAGCCCACCTTCACGTGTCGACCCTAGTGGTCGCCGTTTCCCAGAATCCCGGTAAGCAGCCGATGTTCACGCTCCAAGAGCGGATCGACACGGTGAAGGAAGTCCTCAACGGCGTCGACGGGGTCGAGGTGAGCTCGTTCGACGGGCTGCTCGTGGACTACGCGCTCGGCCGCGGCGCCCGGCTCATCGTCAAGGGGCTGCGTGCGGTCAGCGACTTCGAGTACGAGATGCAGATGGCGCAGATGAACCATCGGCTTGCCGGCGTGGAGACGCTGTTCATGGTCGCGAACCCGGCGTTCAGTTTCCTGTCGTCCAGCATCGTTAAAGAGGTCGCGCGTTTCGGGGGGTCGATCGAGGGACTGGTGCCCACCGAAGTCGCGCGCCGGTTGAAGGAGCGAATCGGTGGCCAAGGCTGACGAGGCTCCCGTGTCCTCCGGGCCGGTCGTGATCCGGTCCGGCGAGCAGCTCGCGCCGCCGCAGGACGTCGAGCCGGCCGCCCCGCCTCCTGCGGGAGGGCCCGAGAGCTTGATCGAGAAACTCGCGGAGATCGTGGCCGACGCCCGTTCGATGCCGTTGTCCTCCTCGGCATTGGTCAACCGCCAGGAGGTCCTCGATCTCATCGAGCTTCTCCGCGCGTCGCTGCCCGCGGAGATCACCCGGGCGCGGTCCATCCTCCAGGACGGTGAGGAGGTGCTCCAACGAGCCGGCCACGAGGCCCAGCGGGTCCTGGAAAGGGCCCGCCAGGAGCGCGAGCGCCTGCTTTCCAAGACGGAGATCGTCCAGGCCGCCGCGCGGGAGGCCGACCGGCTGGTCGCCGAAGCCGAGTCCACGTCCAAGCGGATCCGAGCCGAGGCCGAGGTGTACGTCGAGTCGAAGCTCGCGAACTTCGAGGTGGTTCTCCAGAAGACCCTGCAAGCCGTCGAGCGAGGTCGCCAGCGGCTGGCGGGTCGGCTTGAGGCAGACGAGTTGTCCACCGACGAATCCGAGGGCGACAAGGCGGGAAACTAGCCCTTCGAGGCACTGTTTCCCCAGGTCAGACCCCCTAAATCGCGCTGTGCTATCCTTCGCGCGAATGACTTCCAAGGGGTTGAACGCGCTGCGTGAAGTGAGCAAACTCTCCGTAGAAGTCTCGGAGCTTCTCCGCAACCCAGGTACCTCCAAGCGTCTCGAGTTCTCCGAAGAGGTCGCCGGCCTCGCCCTCGATATCGGGCGGGTGGACCCGGCGCTCACCTTCGATCTGCTGCTCGAGAGCCTGGTTGAAGGCGTCCTGGTCGGCGGAACGGTCCGAGGCTCGTACGTGCTCGAGTGCATCCGCTGCCTGGAGGAGTTCGAGCAGCCGTTCGCCGTCGAGCTCAACGAGATCCTGGCCTACCCGGGGCAGCCCGGAGCCGAAGAGGGCTACGAGATCGACGGCGACTACGCCCACCTCGAGCCGGTGATCCGGGACGCGGTCCTGCTGGCCATGCCGGGCAACCCGATCCACGGACCGGACTGCAAGGGGCTTTGTCCGGTGTGCGGCGCCGACCGGAACGTGGTCGATTGCGGGCACGGCTCTGAGCGCGTGGACCTTCGGTGGGCGCCACTCGAAAAGTTGAAAGAACGGATGGGGGAGTAGAGATGCCCGTACCCAAGAGGAAGAAGCCTCGGTCGCGAACCCGTTCGCGCAAGGCGCAGTGGAAGGCGACCGCGAAGTCACCGCCGTACGCCTCGTGTCCGCAGTGTCACAAGCCGGTGCTGCCGCACCACGCTTGCGCCAACTGTGGGACCTACGACGGTCGCCAGGTACTTCCGGTCTCGTAGGTCATGCTTCTGGAACGCGTCCGGAGCCGTTTGGGCCGGGCGACGCCGCTCGAGCGCCGTCTGGACGTACGGATCCGTGACCGCCGGCTCCTCGAGATGGCTCTTACCCATCGCTCGTTCGCGTACGAGAAAGGCAAGCTGGAAACGAACGAGCGCCTCGAGTTCCTGGGTGACGCCGTACTCGGCGTCGTCGTGACCGACGCCCTCTACAAGGAATATCCGACGCTGCCCGAGGGGGATCTCGCGAAGATGCGCGCCGCGCTGGTCAACATGACGATCCTCGCCGACGTCGCGCGCGAGATCGGACTCGGCGACGCGGTGCTGCTCGGCCGCGGCGAGGCGATGACCGGAGGACGCACCAAGCCGTCGATCCTCGCCGACACGCTCGAAGCCGTCTTCGGAGCGATATACCTCGACCGCGGGGTCGGTGGGGCGGGGCGCGTGATACTCGGCTTGTTCCTCCCGCGCATCCGCGGGCAGGTCGAGGGCGGCACCGTGCAGGATTACAAGACCTCGCTCCAAGAGCTGGCGGCCGCTCGTCTCGGGACGCTGCCCGAGTACCGGATCACCGAGAGCGGGCCCGATCACGCCAAACGTTTCCAAGCCACGGTGTTCCTCGCCGGCGAGGAGCACGGATCCGGCGAGGGACGATCCAAGAAGGAAGCCGAGCAGGCCGCGGCGAGCGAGGCCGTCGCGCGTCTGCGCGCCACGCCCGGAACCAGCTCGCGCTCTGGATCCCGACCCCGGGCCGGGCGATAGCGTGCCGGAACTCCCCGAGGTCGAGGTCGTTCGCAAGGATCTGGAACGCGATGTCGTCGGCAAGAAGATCAAGGACGTCGACGTCCGTCTTCCACGGATCATCCGTCGCCACAAGACGAAGAAGGAGTTCACCGTCCCGCTGGTGGGTCGCAAGATCACCAAGGTCGACCGTCGTGGGAAGTACGTGTTGCTGTCGCTTGATTCTGGCGACGTCCTCGTGATGCATCTCGGGATGAGCGGTCGCGTCGAACGGTCGACCGGCCGTAAGGCGCTGGAGAAACACACCCACGCCGTGATCAGGTTCCAGGTCGGCGGCGAGCTGCGGTTCATCGACATGCGCCAGTTCGGAGAGCTCTTCGTTACCACCGGCGACCAGATCTCGGGCGTCAAGGAGCTTCAGCACATCGCGATCGACCCGCTCGAGGACTCTTTCACGTGGCAGCACTTCTCGGAGTCGCTCAACAGTCGCAGGACGAAGTTGAAGGCGCTTCTCATGGACCAGAAGTTCATCTCGGGCCTCGGCAACATCTACTCCGACGAGATCCTCTGGGCGGCAGGATTGCGACACGACCGGCCGTCCGACTCGCTGAGCGCCCAAGAGGTGCGACGGCTGTACCGGGCGATGCAGGAAGTGCTGCAGGAGGGGGTCCGATTCCGCGGCGTCACGCTCGAGGACGAGACCTACAAGGATCTGTACGGTAAGACCGGGGAGATGCAGGACCACCTGAAGGTCTACGGCCGGGAAGGTCAGCCGTGCCGGCGCTGTCGAACGCCGATCGAGCGCGCGCGCTGGTCGAACCGCAGCACGTATTACTGCCCGCAATGCCAGGTGTGAACCCGATCCGCTGAAGAGCTGCTAGGCCCAGTACTGGGAGCGGTAGGCCTCAGTACAGAAGATGACGATTCCGCAACCACCGCCGGATCCATCGTCCAGTGGGGGCTGCTCGGGTGGCGGTGCCGGCTGCGGCGGGGAGAGGTTCAGCTCCCCACTGAGCTTGTCGGTGATCTTCGGGTGCTGGCGCCCGCCGGTGCGGTCCACGACGTACGGCCTCGCATACGTGTAGGCCTCTTCCACGGTGACGATGCCATCCCCGTTCAGGTCCCCGAGGCCTTGGCGCATCCCTTCCATGATCAGGTACCAGCCGAAGACGGAGTGATGGAGCCCCGGGTCCTCGTACGAGAGCTCACTCTCGGGCGATGAGAAGGTCAGGACCCGGCCCGACTTGACCATCCCGGGGTCGCTGAATCCGCCGGCGCGGCAAACCGCCAGGTCGATCCACATCTTCGAAGCGGCGACCTTGCCCATCTCGCGCCCGAGGACACCGTCGACGATGAGCTTGTTGTCCGCAACCCAAAGCGCCACGTCCATCTTCTCGCCATCCCTGTCGGGGTCTCCGCTCATCGGCTTCTCGTGTCCCGCGTAGTGGAACACCACCACGGAAGACGGGTTCGTCTTCGAGGCCAGCCAGCGAATGCCTTGGATGATGCGGGTCGCGGTAGCGTCGCGGTTCGCGATAAGGACGATGTGGTCGGAGTGCCACCCGAGGGCCAAGAGATGCTTTCTCAGATCCCGCGCATCCTGGTACGAACCGACGTTGTCGCGCGTCGAGCCCGCGTAATCGTTGATCCCGATCAGGAGAGCCCAGTAATTGGTCGCCGGGACCGACGGGTCGACGGAAGCGTTCGCTTGTTCCGGGTACTTCTTGGCGAAGGAGGAGCCACCCGCAGATGACGTCGACGAGGTCGACGTCGACGCGGCCTCAACGCTGGCTTCGTCCGTTGCGACGAGAGGAGCTGTGCCTTGGCCGCTCGCTGCCTTGCCGGGGACGTTTCCGGTCGCCGCCGGCGGAATCACGGCGGGTGAGTCTGGAACCACCGGCGAGCGCATGGGTGGTGCACTAGCTGCTTGTGGCTGCGAGCTCGCAGGGGTGGACTCGGGGCCGACGACGGCTAGAGCCGCTGTCGCCGCGGCCAACAAGATCGCTATGAGTGCCGCATGGGTCTTCGTCAGCCTGGAAGTCGCAAACATCGTCATAACTCCGTTCGACTCCATTCATACCCGCTCCTTCCCGGGCGAGCATCCGGTCGGTTTCACCCCAGTTGCGCCGGGTTCCGGGGCGGCGCTTCTGTTGCTTTTCGCGCGCTAGTATCCAGCGGAGACCCTCCAAGAGCAGCCCCGGTGACCCGCTGACCAGGAATGTCGGGCTCATCAGGGGCGTTCAGACGGGCGTAAGACCCGAAAGGCGCGAGCGAAGGAAGCAGATATGAGGCGGGACGGCGAGACGATGCGACCTCCACCCTTGGTCGAGCCGGCTGATGAGCTCTCGTTCCAGGAGATCCGCCGTTATTCGCGGCATCTGATCATCCCCGACGTCGCGATGGCGGGGCAGAAACGCCTCAAGAACGCCAAGGTCCTCTGCATCGGCGCCGGCGGGCTCGGCTCGCCGGTTGCGATGTATCTGGCGGCGGCGGGCGTCGGCACGCTCGGCATCGTGGACTTCGACGTCGTCGATGAGACCAACCTCCAGCGTCAGGTGATCCACGGGACGAGCGACGTTGGCCGGCCGAAGCTCGATTCGGCCGCCGACCGGATCCGCGAGATCAACCCCTTCGTGAACGTGGTCAAGCACGAGACGATGGTCTCGAGTGAGAACGCGATGCAGCTGTTCGCTCCGTACGACCTCATCGTCGATGGGTCCGACAACTTCCCGACGCGCTATCTCGTGAACGACGCGTGCGTGTTGCTCGGCAAGCCGTACGTATGGGGTTCGATCTTCCGGTTCGACGGCCAGCTCTCCGTTTTCTGGGCCGAGCACGGGCCCTGTTACCGGTGCTTGTTCCCCGAGCCGCCGCCGCCTGGGATGGTTCCGTCGTGCGCGGAGGGCGGCGTCCTCGGGATGCTCTGCGGCACGATCGGATCGTTGCAGACGACCGAGGCCGTCAAACTGATCACCGGGATCGGCGACCCGATGATCGGCCGGATGCTGATCTACGACGCTCTGGAGCTCAAGTTCAAAGAGCTTCGCGTTCGCAAGGATCCCGAGTGCCCGGTCTGTGGGAAAAACCCGACGGTCAAGGAGCTCATCGATTACGAGGCGTTCTGCGGCGTCACCGATGAGATCGCTCAGTTCGCGTCGCAGTTGTCGGTCACACCACGCGAGCTCGCGCAGATGCGCGACCGCGGAGACGAGATCGTGCTGATCGACGTCCGCGAACCCCACGAGTGGGAGATCGCGCGGATCCCCGGCGCGCAGCTGATCCCCATGAACGACGTGCCCGCACGGATCAGCGAGATCCCCCAGTCCGGAAACGTGCTCGTCTACTGCAAGGTGGGTGCGCGATCCGCGGAAGTGCTCAAGTTCCTCCACCAGGTGGGGCTGACGAACACCAAGCATCTCGCCGGCGGAATCGAGTCCTACGCGGCGCAGATCGATCCGAGCATCCCGCGTTACTGAGGCCGCCGCCGTGGCGGTCACGAGGGCGCACGTGTACGTCACCGGCTACGTCCAGGGTGTTTTCTTCCGGCATTCGATGGCCAAGCGAGCCCGCGACCTCGGCGTGAGCGGCTGGGTGCGTAACCTCGACGACGGGCGGGTCGAGGCTGTCGTCGAAGGTGAGGAATCGGACGTCGAGGTGGTCGTCGAGTGGTGCCGCTCGGGTCCGCCTCACGCGACCGTCGAACAAGTCGAGGTTTCGTGGGAGCCGGCGACCCGGGAGTTTTCCGGATTTTCAGCGATTTAGCTGCCAAAGTTTCCTAAGAGTTTCCAGACATTTTCTGAGCGGATGGTAGTCAACCCCTTTTCAGGAGCCGGTCGCTACGTTAAAGTGCTCTCGTGAAGGGGGATCAAGGTCCCTCCCAAGCCTTGCCTCGGATCGAGATCCAGCCACAACCAGGGAAGAGGCAAGAGAACGGCCTCGGCGGAATCGGCGTCGAGGAGTTGGGCGGCCCAGCAGGCGGGATCGCCCCCCTGTTGACGAAGGGGGCACGGGTATGTCGAAAGCGCTGTTCGGATATCTGGGGGAACCACGCGCATACGTATTGCTGAAGCAGATCGCCGATCTCAAGGCCCGAGTAGCAGAGCTCGAGAAGGCTCTTGAGTCGTCCGAAGCAGAGATCATCGCCCTCCGCGCCATCGCGGAGACCCGCGAAGAGGTCAAGGCGCTGGCGTAGCGCGAAGCGCTTCAGCCCCGAACGGCCACCCCGCGAGGGTGGTCGTTTCTTTCTTTGATGCCGGACGCTTCGTTGCTACGCGGGGCGCCCGAAACGCTCTGCTAAGGTTCCGCGTGTTTCTCAAATCCCTTGAGATCCGAGGTTTCAAGTCGTTCGCCGAGCGGACCGTGCTGGAGTTCGCTCCCGGCGTCAGCGTCATCGTCGGACCGAACGGCTCCGGGAAATCCAACCTCGTAGACGCCATAGCGTGGGTCCTCGGTGAACAAGGCCCGAAGACGCTGCGCGGCGGCAAGATGGAAGACGTCATATTCGCCGGCACGCCGAAGAAGCCCGGCGCCGGTCGCGCGGAAGTCGCGCTGACGATCGACAACTCGTCGGGGATCCTCCCGATCGAGTTCACCGAGGTGACGATCCGCCGCACGCTTTTCCGGAACGGCGACAGCGAATACGCCATAAACGACGTCACCTGCCGCCTCCTCGACGTCCAAGAGCTGCTTTCCGACACGGGGGTCGGCCGCGAGCTGCACACCATCGTCGGACAAGGACAGCTCGACGAGATCCTGAACGCACGGCCCGAGGACCGCCGCGCTTACATCGAAGAGGCGGCAGGCATCCTCAAACATCGGCGTCGCAAGGAACGTGCGATACGCAAGCTCGAGCGCGTCGACGCCGACATCGAACGCATCGGTGATCTCATCTCGGAGCTTCGCCGTCAGATCCGGCCGCTCGAGCGTCAGGCCGAGGTCGCGAAGCGCGCGTCGGAGATCGAGGGGGAGCTGAAGGAGGTACGCCTCGCCGTCTGGGCTGCCGACTACTCCGCCGTCGTCAGCGAGGCCGACGTCGACGCCGAACGCCGGCTCTCCGAAGAGCTCGAAGCGCTGTCCGCGCAGGTGAGCCGGCTCGAGGTCCGCGGTGAGGAGCTCGAGGACGGCAGCGCTCACGCGAGCCGGGACGCGCAAGAGGCGCTCGGTGCCGAGTATCGGCTCGCCTCCTTACGAGAGCGGTTCGTCGGGCTCGCCAGACTGGCGGAGGAGCGGGGGCGGCATCTATCCGACCTCGCCGACCGCGCTCCTGAGGGGGAAGCCCCAAGCGAGGAGATGATCGCCTCAGCTCGGCGTGCGCTCGAGGAAGCGGCCGCGGAGCGCTCGTCGATCGAAAGCGATGCGCGGACCGCAGAAGAGGAGTGGGCTCGCGCGGCGGGTGCGCGCGAGGAAGCCGCGCGGGCGCGCGAGGCCGTCGTGCACCTTCACGGCGAGCGCGCTGCACTCCGCGCCGCCGTCGAAGCTGCGGAGGACGAACGACGTCACATCGCCGACCAGCAGTCGGCGCTCGTCGAAGCCTCCCGCCAGCGAGGGATCGAGATCGCGGCGGTCAAGGAAGAGATCGAGGTACTCGACACACGCGAGACGAACCTCGGCCGAAGCCTCGAGGAGCTCGAGACCGCGGCCCGCGACCGCGAGGTCGGCGCCACTGCGGCGGACGATCGCGTCCGCGAGCTCGAGCGCGACATCGAGAAGCTCGAGACACGACGCGCCATCTTGCGCTCGGAATTGGAGCGCGCGGGAACCGCCGGCGCGGCCGACCTCATCGACCGCGAGCGGTTCCCAGGACTCCTCGGCCGCATCGCGGAGCT
>Ga0299907_10002271_pt1 | contig 11688 bp, 9 predicted proteins | sample RVTome_16_FD_198680 | JGI IMG/M metagenome (GOLD analysis project Ga0299907, IMG submission 198680) | Soil microbial communities from uranium-contaminated site in the Upper Colorado River Basin, Wyoming, United States - RVT152D67 (version 2) ...
CAATCTGGTGCTTCTCGCCGTGGTGCCGGTGATCTTCGTCGCCCTGTCCGCCGGTGCCATCGCCGACTTCGCCCGCATCCTCGGCGGTGAAGCCAGCGTCGGCCAACTGGAGGCGGCCACCGCCGGGTGGGCGGCGGCCTTCCTGGCCGGGGTGGCAGGGTTCTTCCACGCAACCGGCTCGCGGGATCCGGACCGACGCCTAGCCGCCGCCGGGTCGAACACCGCGCGAGTGGTGGGAGCCCGTGTGGTGTCCTCGACGGTGTTGGCGGCAGTCGCCTCCGCCGGAGCATTGCTCGCCCTCGCGGTCCGCACCGACCTCACCGACCCGGGGCGAGCCATCGGCGCCACGGTCATGTTCGCCGTCATCTACCTGGCGATCGGGATCATCGTCGGTGCCTGGGTTCGCTCCGAGGTCAACGGGTCGCTGCTGATCATCTTCATCTGGATGTTCGACGTGTTTCTGGGGCCGGCAATGGGCCGCACCGAATCCCTGCTCACCCGGTTCTTCCCCTCCCACTTCCCCACCCTGGTCATGTTGGACGCCGCCACCACCCACGCCGGACCGCTCGGCGACCTCGGCGCCTCACTGGCATGGACTATCGGCGCCGTCGGCATCGCCGTTGTATCTCTCCTCGTCACCACCCGTCCGGTCGGCAACGGCCACAGCCGATATGTCGTCGGGGGTTTGACCCGGACCTGGACCGGGCTGCGCTACGCCTGGAAGGAGTACCGCCGCAACATCGCCCTCTGGGTGCTGCTGGTCGGACTTCCCCTGTTCTTCATCACCCTCTCCATCGCGGTCACGCCCGACGAGCCGGCGCCGGTCGAGCTCGTCGAGAACGGACAGAGCGGCATCTCCATGCTCTCCATGGTCGACGTCCACGGCGCCATCATGGTGGCGATCACCGTCGCCTTCCTCGCCGGCCTCGCCGGGTTGTTCGTGGTTCTCGGCTCCGCCGAAGGCGACCGCAGGCTGGTCCTCGCCGGGTTCAAACCGCGCGAGATCCTTGCATCCCGCCTCGGCGTCATCACCCTCGCCGCCGTGCTGGTGAGTGCTGTCTCTCTCGCTGCCTCCGGGGCAAGCTTCCAACCGGAAACCTGGGTCACGTTCGTCGCCGCCACCCTGGCGGTAGCACTCACCTACGCATTGATCGGAGTGGTGGTCGGCCCGATCGTTGGGCGACTCGGTGGCCTCTACTTGATGTTCCTGTTGCCCTTCCTCGACGTCGGGTTGGCCCAGAACATCATGTTCGACGCCGCCCCGCCATCATGGGCTGCCTGGATGCCGGCCCACGGTGCAGTCCGGGTGCTCATCGACGGCGCCTTCACCCCCACCTTCGACGAGGCCCGCGGACTCGTCCTCGCCCTGGCCTGGCTCCTCGGTCTCGCCGCCGCCGCAGCGGCGGTCTTCCACCGCACTTCGGCGCCACGCAACGCATGATCGGCTTGGATGACGTCCGCTGATCCCGCCACCCACAAGATCACCGACGTCATCCCGTCTGGTCCGGACGGTCCGCAAGGTCCGCGGTAACCACATCAACGCCTTCGCGTCGCAGGGCGTCCAGCTCCGCCTTGTCGCTCTTTGAGTCCGTGATCAATACGTCGATGTCCTCGATACCGATCGTCTGCCACATGGTCTCTTTGCCGATCTTGGTGTGATCGACCAGAACGTATCTCCTGGAACCGGCGGCCGCGAGCGCCCGGTCTGACGCGGCCACGGTCACCTCGGGTGTCGTCAATCCGCGCCCCCGCGAGATGCCATTGCCGGACATGAACACCTTGTCCACCCTGAGCGAGCGCAGGCTCTCTTCGGTCAGTGGCCCGACCAGTGCTCTAATCGACCGACGCAACGATCCTGCGGTGGCCTCCACCTGGATATTGGAGACGTGGATGAGAGCGTCTATGACCAGTAGCGAGTTGGTGACCACCGTCAGTTCGGGGATCATCCTGATCTCATTGGCTAAAGCGAGAGTTGAAGTGCCCGGTCCGAGGATGATGGAGTCGCCGACGTCGACGAACCCGGCAGCCTTGGCCGCGATCGCCTGCTTTTCCTCGTGGGCCTCAGCGGTCTTCTCCAGGTAGCTCATCTCCCGGGCCACAGAATCACGCATCGATGCTCCGCCCCGGGTCCTCACGAGAAGGCCTTCGTCGGCCATCTCCTTCAGGTCTCTCCGTATGGTGATCTCAGATACGTCGAGATCCTCCGCCAACGACTGCGTCGACACCACTCCCGCCACACGGGTCATCGAGAGGATCCGTCTTCGTCGCTCGGCTGGGATCATCGCGGCCACTATATCGTTCTTGATCGTTTTTGATAGGTCGCTGCCAGAACCGATCGGCATTTAGACAGATTTGTCCCCTTGGTTGACGGTTCTGATCGTAAGTGTATAGTCCTGATCGTAATTGATGGGACTTCGTTCGGTTTTGGGCGATAGGTCTCATCGCCGGAAAACCTGGAGGAGGAGATCCATGCGAATTCACCGGCCTATCCCAAGGAGTCTGGTGCTGCTCGCGGCGCTCGCTCTCGTCGTCGCGGCCTGCGGCACCGAGGGCGGTGACACGACATCAACCGCGCCGACATCTACCGACGCGCCGACGTCTACCGAACCGACGTCCGACGCCGACCCGACCACAACCACGGGCGAGGGCGGCGGTCTGGGGACAGACGATGCCGCCCAACAGGTCAGCCGGACCGAAGGCGACAGCTGCATCTACACCGACTACAACGGTGGCGTCGAGCACGTCGACCTCCAGAACGCCGTGGTCGGTTTCGCTCAGTCCGAACGGGAGGCAAATCCCTTCCGCATCGCCGAGACGGAGTCGATCAAAGCGGAAGCAGACCGGCTCGGGGTCGAATTGATCACGACGAACGCGGAGTCTGACCTCAACAAGGAGATCAGTGACATCCAGAGCATGGTCGACCAGGGCGTCGATGTGCTCATCATCTCGCCGTTGGCCTCAGAAGGTCTCGACCCGGCTCTTGACTATGCCAAGGACGCTGGAGTCCCGATCATGACGATCGACCGGCTGCTCACGACCAAGGAAGCTTGCACCGACTACATCGGTTGGGTCGGCTCCGACTTCGTCGAGCAGGGTCGCCGGGCCGCAGACGCAATGATCAGAGAGACCGGAGACGAAGGAAAGGTCGCGATCCTTCTCGGCGCCCCCGGAGTCAATGTCACCACTGACCGGAACCAGGGATTCCTCGAACAACTCGAAGCACAAAGCTCCACCCTCGAGATCGTTGCCCAGCAGGCCGCCAACTACGAGCGGGCCCTTGGTCAAACGGTTACCGAGCAATTGATCACAAGCAACCCTGAGATCACCGCGATCTACGCCCACAACGATGAGATGGCACTCGGTGCCGTGGCTGCGCTGGATGCGGCGGGATATGCCCCAGGTGATGTGGCCATCATCACCATCGACGGCACTCTTGGAGCAGTCCAGGGAATCGTCGACGGGTGGGTCTCCGGTGTAATCGAATCCAATCCCCGGTTCGGGCCACTCGCATTCCGGGCACTCGACCTGTTCTACAACGGTGAAGGTGTCCCCGAAGTGACAATCATCTCGGACAAGGAGTACACGAAGGACAACGCCGAGGCAGAGTTGTCCAACGCATATTGAGAGCATCGGTCTGAAGAATCACCGAAACTCTCCTTGAACTCCAGTAGAGACAAAGGTGGTGACTCTTGTGAGCCGGAATACGCAACCAGCGCTTCAAGCCGTTGGTCTGACGAAACGGTTTCCGGGAGTCACCGCCCTTGATTCGGTCTCGATCGACTTCCACGCTGGGGAAGTCCATGCGGTTGTCGGCGAGAACGGAGCCGGAAAATCAACGTTGATCAAACTCATCAACGGTGTGTATCGCGCCGATGAAGGGACCCTCATTCTCGATGGATCCCCGGTTGAGTTCGCCGGTCCCAGGGAGGCCTGGGAGGCGGGGATCAGCACCACTTTCCAGGAGATCAACCTTCAACCGTTCCTGAGCGTCGCACAGAACCTCCATCTCGGCCGCGAGCCAACCCGCCGATTTGGCTTCGTTGACGTGCGAAGGATGAACACAGATGCCACCGAGCTGCTCGCCCGATACGGGATATCGATCGACGTACGAAAACCGCTCGGCTCCGTCGGGGTGGCAATCCAGCAGATGATCGCCATCGTTCGTGCCGTTTCCACCGACGCGAAGGTTGTGATCCTCGACGAGCCGACATCGTCTCTGGAACCGAACGAAGTCGAGCAACTATTTCGCGTGATCAGGATCTTGAGGGACGACAACGTCGCCCTTCTCTACGTAAGCCACACCATGGACGAGATCTTCGAGATCTGTGATCAGGTCAGCGTTCTGAGGGATGGAAGTCTCGTCCACACCGGCCCGGTATCAGACATCACCCGGCTTCAGCTCGTGGCGACGATGCTCGGCCGCGAAGCAAGGGAGGTGCGAACATCAGGAAAGACCGCCTTCAATATCGAAGGTCGGAGTCCTGGCTCCGAGCCAATCTTGTCCGCCTCCGGGCTGACCAGGTTCCGCCTGCTCAGCGATGTCTCCCTCGATGTCTCTGCGGGTGAGGTGGTTGGCCTCGCCGGGCTCCTCGGCTCGGGGCGCACCGAGACCGTGGAGAGCATATTCGGGCTTATCGACCTGGATAGTGGCACCGTCACGATGAACGGCTCGTCGGTCAAGGCTGGATCGCCCACAACGTCGGTGCAGAGGGGCATCGGTCTCCTCCCCGAGGATCGCAACGCCGACGGGATCGTCCCAACAATGTCGGTCAGAGACAACATCACCCTCGCGGCTAATCGATCGGTGGCGAAGTGGGGATTCGTCTCCCGCGCCAAGGTCAACAACTTGGTCAACCACTACGTCGAGCGCCTCCAGATCAAGTTGACCGATGTGAACCAGAGCGTTGCCGAGTTGTCCGGTGGGAACCAGCAAAAGGTGCTCCTGGCGCGGTTGCTTTGTTTCGAGCCCGAGGTTGTGCTCCTCGACGAGCCCACCAGAGGTATCGACGTCGGCGCCAAGGCCGAGATCCAAGGCCTGATCGACGAGTTGGCTCTCGATGGCCTGGCTGTGATATTGATCTCATCTGAGCTCGAGGACGTTGTCGAGGGCTCGAACCGGGTACTGGTGCTCAGAGACGGCGCAGTCGTCGGGGCGCTGGTCGGCGACCAAATCAGCGAGGAGTCGGTGATGGATATCATCGCCGACGTCAAGGTCGATTCGGCGGTGTCGACTTGACCACCCTGGCCCGGCCGACCCAGCTGGTGAGTAGCGAAGGAGCGGGAACGTTCATCAGGGAAAAGGGTGTCTACCTGGCCCTGGGCGCCCTGGTCATCTTCAATCTGATCGCCACGCCCAACTTTGCCAGCTTGAGAAACGTTCAGCTGCAATTGGTGCAGGTCTCGCCCGTGGTGATCGTGGCCCTGGGCATGGCTTTGGTGATCGGAAGCGAGGGCATCGATCTTTCGGTCGGAGCCACCATGGCCCTGGCAGCGTCGATGGTCTCTCTATTCGTCGACCGGAGCCCCTGGATGGCGATCGGGATGGCGCTCGTTGCAGGCGTGGTCGCTGGATTGTTGAACGGGTCTCTGGTTGCATTCCTCGGCATCCAGCCGATCGTGGCGACCCTCGGCCTGTTCGTTGCAGGACGAGGTGTCGCCCTGGCCTTTACCAACGGAAGGCTGGTCGAGATCTTCGACCCGACACTCGAGGCACTTGGCAGGGAGAGACTGCTTGGAATCCCGATATCCGCAGTCATCGCCGTCATCCTGGCGATCGCGATCGCAGTGGTGGTCAGGCGAACCAGCTTCGGGCGCAACATCATCGCGATCGGTGGCAATCGGAGAGCGGCCGTTGGTGCCGGACTGCCGGTCCGCCCGGTCATCGTTTCTGTCTACATCATCTGCGGAGTCCTCGCCGCTCTTGCCGGAGTACTTGTCACCTCCCGATCGGCGGCATCCGACCCCAGCTTTGTCGGCCTTCTCATCGAGCTGAGTGCGATCACGGCTGTCGTTGTGGGCGGGACTCCCCTGACCGGTGGCCGGGTACGTGTCCTGGGGACGGTGGCCGGAGCTCTGCTCATGCAATTGGTGTTTTCAACGCTGATCCGCCACGACCTGTCGGATTCCGACGCCAGGATGGTCCAGGCCGCGATCATCGTCGCGGCGGTGTACTTCCAGCGCGATCGAGGTGCGCGATGAAAGCCATCGACGTGTCGCAGCCCCCTGCTCCGCCCGTTGAAGACCAGTCGCAACGAAGGTCGGAGTTGGTTCTTGGCTTCATGAGACGGACACCGGCCGTACCGGTCCTTCTCGCGGTTCTCGTCGTGGGCGCCCTGGTTTTCGGCGGTTCTTTCCTCAGCGCAAGGAACTTCGCCAGCATGGCTGTCGCCAGCTCGTTCCTGTTGATCATCTCGGTTGGGATGACACTCGTGATCATCAGTGGCGGAATCGATCTCTCCGTCGGCTCGATGCTCGCTCTCGGTGCTGTGCTCACCGCGTACTCCGCACGCTGGGGATCTGTTTCGGCGATTGTCGTGCCCCTGGCTGTGTGCACCCTCATCGGGGCAACCCAAGGGCTGTTCATCGGCAAGGGGCGGATGCCACCCTTCATCGTCACCCTCGCCGGCCTCCTCTTCGCCAGGGGATTGGCATTCAAGGTTTCCGACAACGGAAACGTCACTCATGTCATCCCCTCCGGTGAGTGGGTGACAGCCCTCGGCCAGTCAACATTCCTCGGAGTGGGCCTGCCGGCGTGGATCGCGTTGGGAGTGCTTGTTTCGGGGATGGTGGTCCTCTACAGGTTGCGTTTCGGGTTGTCCACCTATGCGATCGGGGGGTCGGAGGAAGCAGCTCTTCTCATGGGTGTGCGGGTGGTCCGGATGAAGATCCTCCTCTACACCCTGATGGGGCTTCTCTGCGGGATCGCCGGGTTGCTTGTAGCTGCCCGGTCATCGTCCGGGCTGTCAACGATCGGATCTGGGCTCGAGCTGAAGGCCATTGCTGCCGTCGTCATCGGCGGGACCCTGCTAACCGGAGGGTTCGGCGGGTTGACCGGAACCTTGGCCGGTGTGTTCCTGCTTGGCGTGATCGAAAACCTGATCAATCAGATTGGGACTCTCAGCTCGTTCTACCAGTTGGTGGTGAGCGGGACGTTCCTCATCTTCGTCGTCTCTGCCCAGAGCCTATTTGCGAGGCGAGAGCTGCGCCGCACAGGGGAGGTGGTCTTCTGATGGTCGATGCGCGCCAGGTCCCCACTACTTCGGCGTCGCTGGCCGACGGCCGGACCATCAACTACTACGACGACGTACCGGGCGGAAACCACTCTCAAGTCGATGGCCGTGACCTCGAGACCATGACCAGCGTCTCAGAGCTGCGCTTCGATCCCCTCCAGGACGAATGGGTAATCGTCGCCTCTCACCGACAGGAGCGGACCCATCTGCCCCCTCCGGCCGAATGCCCGTTGTGCCCGAGCACCACGGGCCAAGCGACCGAGATTCCCTCCCCCGAATACGACGTAGTCGTCTTCGAGAACCGCTTTCCGTCCCTGACCGCCCAGCCCGCAAACGAGGCCGGCCCTGATCTGCTCAGGGTCGCCAACGGTGTGGGCCGATGCGAGGTGATCTGTTTCAGCAGCGACCACGAGACGTCCTTCTCGCAACTCTCGGATCAGCGCCTCTCCACCATCGCTGACTCGATCGTCGATCGAACGAGGGAGCTTTCCACCCTTTCCGGGGTCGAATACGTTCTCGTGTTCGAGAACCGTGGCTCCGAAGTCGGGGTCACCCTGCATCACCCCCACGGACAAATCTATGGCTACCCGTTCATCCCGCCCAAGCCGCTACGGGCACTTCAGGCTGCCAAAAGGTTCAACGCGACCGGAGGAGGCTGCCTCTTCTGTGCCGTACTCGAATCAGAGGTGGAAGACGGCCGACGAATCGTCGCAAAGAGGGATGGGTTCGTGGCGTACGTGCCCTCCGCTGCGCGCTGGCCATATGAGGTCCACATATCGCCCGTCGAGCACATGGCCGACCTGGAGGACCTGTCCCGTGGTCAGCGCCTCGAGCTTCTCCGTCTACAGGCAGATGTGATTGCAGGATTCGACGGGCTCTTCGGCGAACCGATCCCTTACCTTGCCACACTCTTTCAGGCACCTGTGGCTCATATGCGCGATCTGGCTCACTTGCGCGTTGAGGTCGTGTCACCGAGAAGAGCCCCGGGAAAACTGAAATACCTGGCGGCGAGCGAGTCCGCCGCTGGAGCATTTGTCAACGATGTCGTTCCCGAACGCGCGGCCATCGAGCTTCGCCTGTCCCTGGCCGACCACTCCCGAGGAGGGAAACATGCCTGATCCGATCCGTGTTGCGGTTGTCGGGACCGGCGAGTGGTGGGGGCGCGAACACACCCGCCTGTTCCGCCGCCGCGCCGACACCGATCTCGTGGCCGTGGTGGGCCGGACCAAGGAGAAGACGGAACTGCGGGCGGCTGAGTTCGACACAACTCCGTATCTCGACCTCGACCAGATGCTTGAAGAGCAACGGCCGGATCTCGTGTCGCTGTGTTTGCCCAACGAGGATCACTTCGAGACCACCTTGCGGACCATCGAAGCCGGATTCCCTCTGCTGGTCGAGAAGCCCCTGGTGTTCGATCTCGACGAGGCGGACCGTCTCCTCGCGGCGGCGGAGGAGCGCAAGTTGTTCTTCGCCGTCAACTTCAATCACAGGTACGCCGTGCCGGTCCGGCTCACCCATGAGGCGATCAGCCGCGGCGACCTGGGCCAGCTGGTCTTCGCCACATGGCGATTCGGAGGCGAGGCGGGCACCAGTGCCCATCCCCATGCCAACCTGATCGAGACCCAGTGCCACGGGTTCGACATGCTCGAATTTCTGTGTGGGCCGATCGAGTCCGTTATGGCACAGATGGTCGATGACCTATCCGGGCATGGCCATTCCACTCTCGCCGTCGCCTTCCGGTTCGCAAACGGAGCGGTCGGCAGTCTGCTGGGAAGCTATGACACGTCCTACGCCTACCGGAACACCCACTATCTGGAGGTCAACGGCTTGGAGGGCCGGGCCGTAGTCGAAGACACCGTCCGCCGCTTTGAGATGGACAGAACCGGTGACGAGACCTCGTCAGTCTGGGAGGCGGGGTACTTCAACGACAAGGACCGCTCGTTCCACGAGATGTTCGACAGCCATCTCGATGACTTGCTCACTGCCTTCGCTCGGGGCGCAGAACCGCCGATTCATGCCCGCGACGGACGACGGGCGCTGCAGATCGCACTCGCATGCATCGAATCCTATGAGTCCGGGAAACGCATTCTGACGCCTTGACCGTGGACCTTTCCCCGCATGTCGCTTGGGTTCAGACTGAACACCTGAGCCAGCACGGCTCCAACCCGCAAGGTGTGTGGATGGCACCGGGTCGGGTCAACGTCATCGGGGAGCACACCGACTACAACAACGGATTCGTGCTGCCCTTCGCCCTCGAGAATGCCGTCTTCGTCGCAGCAGCGCTCAGGAGTGATGACAGGGTTGTGGTCAGCTCCCGACAGCTTGGCACCTCGAGCTTCCACCTGGACGACCTGGGAAAGGTCAGCGAGAGATTGGGCCATGCCCAGGCCGCCATCCAAGCTGCCCGCGAGGAGTGCCCTCACCTGACGGGGATGAACCTGGTCGTTGACAGCAGCATCCCGATCGGATCGGGGCTCTCGTCGAGTGCGGCGTTCATCTGTGCCCTCATCCTGGCCGCTACCGACTTGACCGGGAACTCTCTCGGCCCGGAGACCATCGCCCGGGCTGCCCGCAGGGCAGAAACCGAAGGAGTGGGTGTGCCGGTGGGGCCCATGGACCCGATGGTCTCGATGTGCGGCAAAGCGGGACACGCCCTCTTTCTCGACTGCCAGACACTTGACATCGATCATGTTCCATTCCGGGTCTCGGTGGGCGATTCCCCCACGGTGATCGTGATCGACACTCGTACCCCGCGACGTCTCGCTGGAGGTGAGTATGCGGAGCGTCGCCGCGCCTGTGTCGGCGCCGCGGTGGCCCTAAACGTAGCCTCTCTCCGGGAGGTCACACTCGACATGCTTCAGCAGGACGATGACTTGCTCACCGACGACCAGCGCCGCCGCGCCCGGCACGTGATCACGGAGAACTCCCGGGTCTTGGCCGCGGTCGACGCAATGCGGGACGACAATTTCGAAGCCTTGGGAAAGCTTCTCTCCGCGTCACACCGCTCGCTGGCCGATGACTTCGGAGTGAGCATCCCCGAACTCGACGTGGCAGCCGAGGCGGCGGTCGACGCCGGCGCCTACGGAGCGAGGATGACCGGGGCCGGCTTCGGTGGCTGCGTAATCGCCCTGGTCCCGACCGAGCGGGTCCACCAGGTCCAAGAGGCGTTGACGTCTGCCTTCCGCGAACGAGATTTCGATCCGCCTGGATTTCTCCACGCCAAGCCCTCGGCGGGCGCACACCGGATCGACTGACAGCACCCTCCCTATCCTCAGAAGAGTTCTGGGCACCCATCCATAGACAGTCCAAGCCTGACGCAGAATCGAGGCCAACCCCGCGGCTGTCGGGTAATGAGACCTGCGGGAGCCGTGTCGGCTATGAGCCGACTGGCTCAGTCGTGACCGAGTCGCCCGCGCGAGTCGTGCTCGGGGGTTCGCCGGAGTCGCATGCGACCAGGGTGAAGGCGAGGGTGAGTCCCAGAATTCCGCTGATGACGCGTTTCTTGAGATCGGGCATCCGCTCGATCCTACCGCCGCCCGCAGTAGGGCGACGAGTCGGTTGGCTAAGCGATCAGACTTCCTAATCTCTACGGGTGCGTCCGCATATCCCCAAGCTGAGGTCTCAACCTGCTGTGCGAGTGGCTGTTGCGTTTCTCGCGGGTACCTTCGTGCTGATCGTGGGTAACGCTGCCGTCGAGGGTGACCCCGGGGCTCCAACACAGGTGCAGCCAACCGAATTCAGCCCAACCACGGCCCTCACAATCGCCACCAGCACGTCGGGCACCACACCGACGACTTCGACATCCGCGATCGCCGCACCATCAGGGGAGGAGCCGCCGCTTCAGGCGCGATACGTGGTCCCACCTACCGAGGTCGAACCCTCGGCAAAGCAGCTCGCCGTCGACATCGCCTACGAGTTGACCACGTATGAGGCATCAGACGACCACGCGGAGAAGCTCGAGGCAATGGGCAGCCGTTCGGGTGTCGAACCCCTCGCAGAGGCCAGCGAGCACTTGACTCACGCCGGGTCGTGGTCGCGAGGTGAGGTGATCTACCCGCAGTTGGGCGGACTGACCAAAGAGCGCGCGTCAGTCATGGTGGTGACCCGTCAGACTGTGGGTTCCGGCACCGGGGCAGAGTCATCGGTGGTCAGAACCCTGGACATCCGCCTCATCGCGGGCGAGGCGGGCTGGGAGTTCGACTTCCTCAGCTCGGCGGGTGGAACGTTCGACAACCTCGAGGACCTCACTGTCGCTCATGCAGTCGCCGGCGATCCCCGCATCGAGATGCCCGACTCCGCCCGTCTCGACATCCTCTCCGGTCTCGTCTCGCCGACCCTTCTCAATGTGATGGCCGATCTCGCTGACCAGACCTCATACGGAGTGATCGTTCTCGCCACCGGGCACCCGCACAATGTGTTCGAGACCGATCGCCAGAGTCACCACACGGTGGGTCGGGCC
>Ga0299907_10002273_pt1 | contig 11685 bp, 9 predicted proteins | sample RVTome_16_FD_198680 | JGI IMG/M metagenome (GOLD analysis project Ga0299907, IMG submission 198680) | Soil microbial communities from uranium-contaminated site in the Upper Colorado River Basin, Wyoming, United States - RVT152D67 (version 2) ...
ATCCCGCGCCGGTTCAGATGCGTCAGTGCGACGAGGCCTGGCTGACCGTCGGGCACCCGTGCGTGCGTGTCCGGGTCGAGGATCTCCAGGAACACCTGATCGGGTGCCGCCGGATGAAGCGGGCCGCCCTCGTAGCACGGCCCCCAGGGGAGCCCTCCCTCGGTGAAGCCGTACGTGCCGGTGATGAAGACGTTTTCCGCGCCGCACTTCGCGAGGTTGGCGTGCATGTGGTCGCGCATGCCTTTGGTGAGCACCTCGCCGCTGGCGATCACGATCTCGAGCGACGACAGATCGCGGCCGTTCCTGGCTGCATCGGCGAACATCCGGCGAAGGAAGCTGCCGATCCCCGCGAGGATCTCGGGACGCTGCGCCTCGATCATGCCGACGAGGGCCGCAGTGGACCGCTGTACCGGGAACTCGTCGTGCGGGATCCCCGTGAACCCGTGAAGGAAGGCGATCCCGGCCGCGTTCGCGATCATGTTCCCGAACCCGGCGACGTGCGGGAGCGGGCTCAGCGGGAAGCCGGTCAGGAAAAGGTCGCCGGGGATGTAGTAGCTGAGCTTCGCGTTCCGGATGCCCGCCTGCAGGATCCCGAAGTAGTCGTGGGTCGTGTACTCGTACGGGGTCGGCCACCCCATCGTGGTGCCCGTGGTGTAAACGGTCGTGTACGTGAGGTCGTAGAGGGTCCCCTGAGGGAACTTCAGGCGGAACGACTGCGGGTTCCCCATGAGGTCTTTCTTCGTGGTCACGGGCAGGTTCACGAGATCGTCGACCGACTTGATGCCGGCCGCGTCGATCGACTCCCGCTCGAAGAGCTCGCGGTAGTGCGGGCCCGCTTCGGCGAGCCAGCCCATCTGCCGGCGCAGCAGCTCATCCTGGCGATCGCGCAGCCGGTCGTCGGGCCAGAACGTCGGGTCTTCGGTGTCGGCCTTGTACGAGGGGATCGCGTCGATGAACGCCCGCACCGATTCTGGGGTTGGGTCGAGGAACGGTCGTTTCTGCGCCATGGCCGCCTCCCGCTCGCGCGCATGCCCAGGTGGGAGAATCAGTTTAATCAGTGAGCCCAAAGCCGGGCAAGGGGCGAACGGGCCCTCACTGAAGGAAGTAGTTCACCTGGTTGACTATTTCTTTACGGCTCGTTTATCCTCATCGTTGCCGCCGACGGCCACGGTCTCGGCAGGAGACCCGGCCCGGGCGAACGAAGGAGACGCCGATGAAGCGGTCGAGGCTAACTGCGTTCCTCTTCCTGGGCGCCCTCTCTCTCGCATCGTGCGGCGGCACGTACCATCCGCCGACCGCGGATCAGGCGTTCGTCTCCACCGGACCGGGATCCCAGCCAACCGCAGTGGGGACGGTCCCCGCGGGAGGCGGCCCATCGATCGCGCCGACCAGCGGACCCGGAGTTTCGGGGCCGGCGACCGGCCCGCAGGTACCGTCGTCGAACGTCGGTACGCAGACCGCCGTCCAGGGCGGCGTGATCAAGCTCGGCGGCGTGTTCCCACTAACGGGCCCGATCGCCCCGATCGGCCGCTCGTACTACGAGGGCTTGGCGTCGTACTACTCGTACATCAACGAGCGCGGCGGCATCAACGGAGCCAAGATCCAGTTCATCGTCGAGGACGACCAGTTCGACCCCTCGCAAGGGAGGCGACTGATCCAGAAACTCATCGAGCAGGACAAGGTGTTCGCGATCTCGGGGGTCCTCTCGCCGTTCACCATGATCGCGGCGCTCCCCGACATCCGGAAGTCCGGGACGCCCGCCGTCCCCGGGACGGGAACCGACGGCCGTGAGTACAACGAGAAGCTGATCTACAACACCTACGCGCCGTGTGAACGGCAGGTCCAAGGTCAGATGCAGGACGCGATGAAGCGCCGCGGTTCGAAACGCTTCGCGCTTCTCTACATCAACATCGAAACCGCCCGGCTCTGCGCGGACGGCGCGAGTCGCGCGCTTGGCGCTCTCGGAGGAACGGTGACATATCGGGGTGAGCTACAAGCGGGAGGAGCCAACTGCTCCTCTCAGGTGCTCAACGCGCGCACCCGCAACGGCGGCGCCGACACCGTGTTCATGCTGACGGACAACCTCGGGGTCGTGAAGTGCGTCCAGGCCATGAACCAGCAGAACTGGAAGCCACTGGTGAGCGTGACGGCGAACCTCGCCGACGACAAGGTCGTCGTCGAAGCGCTCAAGGGCCTCGCCGAGGGCATGCACACCGTGTCGCCCTTCACGGGGGTCAACTCGGCGGAGTACGAGGCGCTGTGCGGTCCCGCGATGAACCGCTTCTTCCCCGACGCGAATACCCAGTACTTCACGATCGTCGGGTGCACCGGGGCGCATCTCTTCGTCACGGCCATGCGCGCCTTAGGCACCAACGTGACCCAGGCGCAGTTGGTCAAATACCTGGAGTCGGGGGTGAGCTTCTCGAGCGGCGGGGTTTCTCCCGACTTCAATTTCAAGCCGAACGCTCATCCTGGCTATCTGCACATGCCGGTCGATCTGGTGCGGGCGCTCGAGGTGAAGGGCGGCAAGTGGGTCGTGGTCGGGCCGCTGTTCCACGGCATCCATGCATGACGGCTCCCCCGGCCGCCCGACGTTGGCCGGGAGCGGGCTGAGGGCGGATCGTGCGAACCTCCATCTGTGACCTGTTCGGGATCGAGTTCCCGATCTTCGCCTTCAGCCATTGCCGCGACGTCGTCGCGGCCGTCACCAACGCCGGCGGGATGGGCGTGCTCGGCGCGGCCGCATTCTCGCCCGAGCAGCTCGAGATCGAGCTGAGCTGGATCGACTCTCACGTCGGAGGGAGGCCCTACGGGGTGGACGTTCTCATGCCCGCCTCGTACGTGGATGCGGGAGTCGGCCTCGATCGGATGGCGGAAGAGCTCAACAAGATGATCCCCGAGGGCCACCGCCGATTCGTGGCGGAGTTCCTCGAACGCCACGAGGTCCCGCCCCTACCCACGGGCGAAGAACCGGCCGGCCGCTTCCTCGGACTGACCCACGAAGGAGCCCGCTCGCAGCTCGACATCGCGCTCATCCATCCCGTGAGCCTGGTCGTCAACGCGCTCGGCCCCCCGCCGAAGGACGTCGTCGACCTCGCGCACGAGCGCGGCATGAAGGTCGGTGCGCTCGTCGGCACCGGCGCGCACGCGATCAAGCAGGTCGCCGACGGCGTCGACGTGATCATCGCGCAGGGCACCGAGGCCGGCGGGCACACCGGCGAGATCTCCACGATGGTGCTCGTCCCTGAAGTGGTCGACGCGGTCCACCCGGCGCCGGTGCTGGCCGCCGGCGGGATCGGAACGGGCCGCCAGGTAGCCGCCGCGCTTGCGCTCGGGGCTCAAGGCGTGTGGACGGGCTCGGTGTGGCTCACGGTTCGCGAGAGCGACACCCCGCCCGGGCTGATCCAGAAGCTCCTCGCCGCGCGAAGCAACGAAACAGTTCGCTCTCGCTCGTGGTCGGGCAAGCCGATCCGCATGCTCCGCACGCCCTGGACCGAGGCGTGGGACTCTCCCACTTCGCCGGGCACCCTGGCCGCCCCATTGCAAGCCGTACTCTTCGAGGAGGCTGCGCAACGCATCCAGCGATCGAACGACGGCAACCTGTCGGGGACCCCGGTGGGCCAGATCGTGGGGACGATGAATGCGATCCGATCCGCCAAAGACGTGTTCTTCGACCTCGTCGATGGGTACGTGAAGACGGTCGGAGAGCTCAGCGTGATGCTGAACGACGAGCCCGACGCCGAGCGATGAAGGATCCCGTCATACCGACCGTCCTCGCCGGCCGGCGAGTCCTGGTCACCGGGGCCTCGAGCGGGATCGGTGCGGCGATGAGCCGCTCGATCGTCTCGCACGGCGGGCGCGTTGCGATAGTCGCACGGAGAGCCGAACGCCTTGACGGGCTGGCGAAAGAGCTCGGCTCGCAGGCGCTGGCGCTCCCCTGCGATGTGACCGACTACAAAGAGCTCGACAAGATCGTCGCCAAAGCGGCCGTCGCATTCGGGAGCCTGGACTCCGTTGTCGCGAACGCCGGCCAAGCGCTCGTCGGTCACATCGCGACGGGCGACCCGGCCTCGTGGCGGAAGCTCCTCGACGTGGACCTGTTCGGCGTCCTTGCAACCGTTCGAGCCGCACTTCCGCACTTCGCCGACAACGGCCCGCGCGACGTCCTGCTCGTCGGATCGACCGCCGCCGCCACACCCCACGAGATCGCCGGCGTGTACTCCGCAGCGAAACGAGGCGTCGCGGCGGTCGCGGATTCGCTTCGTCTCGAGCTGGCGCCGCGGTCGATCCGAGTGTGCCTGCTGGAACCCGGCGATATCGCGACAGAGCTGCGCGACCGGGCCGTACGGGAGGAAGGGCGGCCGGCCACCAGGCCTGTGACCGGTACGCATACGCCGATGGCTCCTGCGGAGCTGGCCGAGATCGTAACGTTCATACTCTCCCGACCGGAACGTATCGCGCTCAACCATGTGGTCGTGCGACCCACCGGAGAGCTGACGCCGTGACCTTCGACGTGCTGCACGCGCTGCGACTCAAGGGCATCGTCGCGATCGAAGCCCTGGCCGAGCTCGTCGAGCGTCCCATCGACGCCCTGCAAGCAGAACTCGATCGTTTGGCGGAGGAAGGGCTCGTTCGGCTGCGGGAGACGCCTCGGCTCGCCGGTTGGTCGCTGACGCCTGAGGGGCATACGCGCCACGGGCAAGAGATCACCGGCCATCGCACGCCGGAGATCGTTTCCTCGCTTACCCCTGTTTACGAAGGCTTCCTTCGGCTCAACGACCGGGTGAAGGCGCTCTCGACGTCGTGGCAGCAGCTCACCGCCGACGACCAGGCCGGGCGGTGGGAGGCGGTCGAGGAGCTCGGCGAGGTGCACGAGGAGGCGGCCGCGATCTTGATCGCGGCCGCCGGGGTGCTTCCGCGGTTCCGCTCGTACGAGCGACGCTTGGCGACCGCGCTGGAGCAACTCCGGGCCGGCGACGAACGATTCTTCACCGGCGTGACGGTCGACTCGTTCCACACGGTGTGGTTCGAATGTCATGAGGATCTGATCCAGACCCTGGGACGCGACCGAGTGCAAGAGGGAAGCTTCTGATGGCCACGACGACTCGCGCGGACGTCGTGTCGTTCGACGACGCCGATCCCGGCGACGTCGGCCGTCTGGGCGGGAAGGGCGCGAGCCTCGTCGAGATGCGACGGCTCGGGCTTTCGGTCCCACCCGGATTCATCATCTCGACCGACGTCTGCCGCCGATACTTGCACGACGGTCGTCTGCCGGAAGCGATCGGCGCGGCCGTCGACGCGCACCTCGCAGACGTGGAACGAACGCTCGGCCGCCGGCTCGGCGATCCCGATGCTCCCCTGCTGGTCTCCGTGCGATCCGGCGCGCCCGTTTCGATGCCGGGGATGATGGACACGATCCTGGACCTCGGACTATGCGACGAGACCGTCGACGGCCTCGCTCGCGCCACGAGCGACGAGCCCTTCGCTTGGGATTGCTACGTCCGGCTCCTCGTCGCGTACGGGTCGATCGTGCGCGGGATAGACGCGGCGGCGTTGAACGCGGCCGCCCACGGCTCCTCCGACGAAGCGGACGGCCTCCGCCGTTCGGTGCGATCGCTGCTCGCGTTGATCGATGAGCGCTCGGGGCGACCCTTTCCGCAAGACACGCGCGCGCAGCTCGATGAAGCGATCGCCGCGGTCTTCGCCTCTTGGGATAGCCCGCGCGCGAAGAAATACCGGACGTACGCGGGCATCGACGACGACCTCGGCACGGCCGTCGTGGTGCAAGCGATGGTGTTCGGCAACCTCGGCGAGACCTCGGGAACCGGCGTCGCGTTCACAAGGGATCCGGCGACCGGTGCTCGGTCGTCGTACGGCGACTTCCTCGCCGGCGCGCAGGGCGACGACGTCGTCGCCGGCGAGCACGACGTCGGATCGCTCGACGACTGCCGGGCGATCGCGCCGGATGCCTTCGCAGATCTCACCCGAGCGCTGGACGTCGTCGAGCGCGCCCACCGTGACATGTGCGAGATCGAGTTCACCGTCGAGCGGGGGCGGCTGTGGGTCCTCCAGTCGCGCGTCGGGCAACGCACCGGCGCCGCGGCGGTTCGGATCGCAACCGAGATGATCTCTGAAGGCGTCATCGACCCCGCCGAAGCCATCACGCGCATCCACCCCAGCGCCTTGCTTCATCTGCGCGCGCCCGTGCTCGACCCGGACGCGCACTGCGAGCTCATCGGTCGCGGCGTTCCCGCATCGCCGGGATCTGCGGTCGGACGCGTTGCGCTCACCCCGTCGCGAGCCGAGGAGATGGCGGCCGACGGCACGGACGTCATCCTTATCAGGCCGTTCACGAGTCCGGACGACGTCGCGGGGATGATCGCGGCGGGCGGGATCGTTACGGCGCACGGCGGGCGGACGAGCCATGCGGCGGTCGTCGCGCGCGGCATGGACCGGCCGGCCGTGTGCGGCGTGACCGGTCTCGCCGTGAGCGATTCCGAGGCTCGATTCGGATCGGCGACGTTGCGCGACGGCGACGAGATCTCGATCGACGGCACGCGCGGAGCGGTCTATCGGGGCATCGTTTCCCGCGTCGCCCCGGCGTCGGACCCGCGCGTCGAGACGCTCCTTACGCATTGCGATTCCCACCGGCGGATCCCGGTCTTCACGGAGGGCGACCCGACGGGATGGGCGGACGGCCCCTTCGACGCGACCGCCGCGATCGTGTGTCGAACCCGCGAGGACGTCGAACGCGCGCTCCGATCGGGCGACCGAGACGCAACGCTCGTGATCTCTCCAAACGAGTCCGACGGACCGGCCGCCATCGCGGCCGCAACCCACGCGGCGAACGGGGGCCTGCCGGTGATCGTCCGTGTCGATCGCTCCTGGCCGGCCGCCGTGCGACGCCTGCCGCTCGCTCCGTGGACCGCCGTCGTCGCGACCGATGAAGGAAGCTGGGCGGCGCGGCTTCTGGCCGCTACGAGCGAAGTTTCCGGCCCCAAGGGCCAGTAATGCACTGTGTATAATGAGTGAGATGAGCAAATCGGTTGGTGAATTGCACGCGACCGAGCGTCTCGTGACGAACGAGCGGGTGCGTGTCCCCAAGACCGCCGAGCTCGTGGCGTCCGAGCTCCGTCGGCGGATCGTTCGCGGCGAGCTCAAAGAAGGCGACGCACTTCCGCCCGAGACCGCGCTCATGGAGCAGTTCGGGATTTCGCGGCCGACGCTGCGCGAAGCGTTCCGCGTCCTCGAAGCGGAGTCCCTCATCACGATCCGACGTGGCTCCCGCGGCGGCGCACGCATCCGCATCCCTAGGGAAGAGGTCGCCGCGCAATACGCCGGCCTCCTCCTTCAGCTGCGCGGCGCAACGCTCGGCGACGTCTTCCAAGCGCGTTTGGTCGTCGAGCCCCCTGCGGCAGCGCTGCTGTCCAACCAGAAGTCCAAGCGCGCGCTGGCGGCGATCCGCAAGGCGCTCGACGAGGAAGCCGCTGCGATGGACGATCCGGTGGCGTTCGGCCACGCCGCCGCGCGGTTCCACGAGCAGGTGGTCGAGCTCGCGGGGAACTTCACCCTCGCGATCTTCGCCGCGATGATCGCCGACATCATCGATCGTCACACCACGCAGCTCCTCCGCGATGCCGCCACCACGCCGACCCAGCCCGAGCAGGTCCGCCGCGCGCACCGTTCCCATGAGAAGCTCGTACAGCTCATCGAGAAGGGCAACGCCGCGCAGGCCGAGGCCCACTGGCGCAGCCACATGGAGTCGCTCGGGCAGTGGTTCATCGACGGCGACGGCGCGAAGAAGCTCGTCGAGTTCTACACCTGACCCACAGCTTCGGCCGGATCACCCGCATTTACCTCGGATCCGGCGCGGGCAGCATGTTCCCCTGCGCACCCACGGCCCGTAGGCTGAGCAGAGCGTCGGGCCTTGACGGTTCGAAGCTCACAGTTATATAAGTTATACAATTGACTGTGACCGGTCCCGAGCCGGCCGCTCGGAACCGTAGGGAGCGGGGTGGGACATTGGACTTCCGTCGGAACCTTGATCTGGCGGGCGTCATCCTTATCGGAGTCGGCTTCGGCTTCGTCATCGGCGGCTGGGTCGGCCTGCGCGGTCAGGACTCGGTCGTCGAGCAGATCCCGTATCTCGCGAGCGGCGGCATCGGCGGGCTCGCCCTGATCGCCACCGGCGCGTTCCTCCTCCACATGACCCGGCAGGGCCGTATCGAGCGCGAGGTCAAGGAGCTCGGAGACCGCCAGCGAACGCTCGAGTCGACGATCGATCTGCTCGTCGCCGCGCTTTCGGAGAACAGCAAGCTGAAGGTTTCGCTTTCCGCCGCCGCTTCTGCACGCCGGCGCAACGCGAACGGCGGCTCGCTGCCCCGGCTCCGCGACGGGGCCGAGGAGCCGGTGGCGGAACCGGTGGCTACAGCCGTCGAGGATCAATGAGGCTGCGACCCCTATCGGCAGGCGCGGCCTTCGCCGCGTTGATGCTCATGGCCGGACCGGGCGCCGTTACCGGGTTCGCGCAGGTGGACACCAGCGGCATCGCGGCGGGCTCGGCGTCGGCCAGCAGCGTGTTCGTCAGGTACTCCGATGACGCGACGTTCTTCGAGGGCGCGACCCTCGGGACGGCGGACTTCTACCTCGGGTACGCCAACGGGGACGTCGACCGGACCGGATCCTCCGGCGCGATCGCTGCGGTCGCCTACAGCCCGTTCGTGGACCTGCCTCCGGCCATCAACGCGCTCGGCGGAACCAACATCGATTTCGAGCCGATCCTTGGGCGGGCTCGGGCTTCAATCACCGGACAGCCGCCGAAGGACGCCGTCGCCTCGCTCACGACCCCGACGGATCAGGTCGAGGTCGGAACGATGGAGGCCCACCTCGCGGAGGGGCCAGTCCTCGACGCGCTCACGACCTTGACGCGTATCGAGCCGGCGCCGGGTACCCACATCAAGTCGGCGACGTCGCGCATCCGCGTTGCCAAGATCTCCGGCCGCTCAGTCACCGAGGCAACGACGATCCTCCGATCGGTGAGCATCGCTGGGCTGATCACGTTCGATTCGATCACGCTGACGTCGACCTCGACGGCCGACGGCGGGGCAGGAGACGCCCGCGGAACGGTCGTCGTGGAAGGTGGATCGATCGCCGGCACGCCGATCGCGATCAACGAGAACGGGATCCAGGTCGCCGACCAGGCGTTCCCGCTCGACCTGCAGCAGCTGGAGGACGGCCTCCTCCAGGCTGGGATCGAGCTCGTCGCCCCGAGCACGCTCACGCTCGAGCCCGGAGCGGAACGGTCCGTCGCGATCGCGACCGGCCCGACGATCAGATACACCTCCCCCCAGGCGAACAAGATCGAGATCGTTCTCGGCCGCGCGCTGACGTCCTCCACACTGCTCGCCGGATTCGTGCCGCCGGCGCTTCCCTCCATCCCGCCGGCGGCTCCCGCACCGTTCGTCCCCGCGCCGGTCGACTCCGGGGGCTCCGTTTTCACGCCGCCGTCCGACGTCGTCGCGCAACCGCCCGCTGCCCTGCCGGGATCGCGGGTCGTCGACCTCAGCCGGCTGGTGCTGAGCGACGCGAAGTCGCTCGACGGTTTCGCCGCTCTCTACGGAGCGATCGCCGTCGGAGGGTTGCTCGTGCTCGCCGGCGTGATCGTGCCCCGGCGACGATCGTTCCTCGAGGAACGCCTCCGCTGACCAGGCGCGAGGTACCGAGCGTCTAGGCGAACAACGTGCTCGATCTTGCGATCAGCGGCATCCCGGTTGGTGGGATGTACGCGCTCGCCGCGCTCGGGATCGTGCTCATCTACCGAACCACCGGCACCCTCAACCTCGCGCAAGGCGCCGTCGCAACGGCAACCGCCTTCGTCTTCTACGAGCTCTGGTCGATGCGCGGCGTACCGGCGGCGATCGCGCTCGTGCTCGCGCTCGCCGTTGCCGCTCTCCTCGGTGTTGGGATCGAGCGGATCATGCGCAAGATCGGGCCCGAGCAGATCCTGAGCCAGGTCATCGCGACGCTGGGCATCTCCGGGATCCTGCTCTGGTCGCTCGCGCGGATGTTCGGCAAGGAGACCCGGTTCGTGGAGCCGTTCTTCTCGACGCGGCGGCTTTCCGTCGGCGGCGTCAACATCACCATCAACCAGTTCGCCATCATCGCCATCGCGGCGGCCATCGCGATCATCAGCGGCTTCTTGCTCACCCGAACGAAGATCGGCACGGCCATCCGGGCGACGTCGCAGAACCGGCTGGCTGCGGATCTCGCCGGCATCCCCGTGCACCGACTGCAGACGCTTTCGTGGGCGTGGGGCTCGGTGCTTGCCGGCATCGCGGGGATCCTGCTGGCGCCCTTGCTGTTCCTCGACACGTTCCAGGTCTCGGTCTTCTTCCTCGTCAAACCGTTCGCAGCCGCGGTCGTCGGCGGACTGATCAGCTTCCCGATCGCTTTCGCGGCAGGAATCGCGATCGGCCTAGTCGAGAGCGTGTTAGCTCAGTACAGCGGCACGGTCGGACTCCCTGAGATGGTGCCGTTCGCGATCGTCCTCTTCGCGCTCCTCACGCGCAAGGGGTTCCTCGCGGGAGCCGGTGCATCGCTGAGCGACCTGCCGGTAAGGCGGGCGGGAGGATCGCTGCGGAACGGTCTGATCGCCGGCGTGGTCGTTGCTGCGATCATCCCGTTCCTCGGCGTGTTCCACACGTCGCTCCTGGAGACCGGGATCATCTTCTCGCTCCTCGCCCTGTCTCTCGTGGTGCTGACCGGTTGGGTCGGACAGGTCTCCCTGGCCCAGGCGGCTTTCTTCGGGATGGGCGGGTTCGTCGCGTCGAACCTCGCAACCCGAGCCGATCTCCCGTTTCCCTTGGTCGTCGTTCTGACGCCGATCGCCCTGGTGCCGTTCGCCGCAGTCGTCGGCCTTCCCGCGCTGCGCTTACGAGGGCTGCTGCTCGCGATCATGACGCTCGCGTTCGGCGTACTCGCCTACAACACGCTGTTCCAGTGGACCACGTTCACCGGCGGACTCGACGGCTCGATCCTGCCGACCCCGACGCTGTTCGGCGCCGACCTGACCGAAGGTCATAGGTTCGTCTACTTCCTGCTCGCGGTGGCAGCTGCGGTCTTCCTCGGCGTGCGCAACCTCGGGCGCTTCCGTTCCGGGGGTGCTCTGTTCGGCGTGCGCGACTCGGAAGAGGGCGCTGCCGCCCTCGGCATCAGCACAACGCTCCAGAAACTGACGGCGTTCTCGATCTCGGGAGCGATCGCCGGGCTCGCCGGATGTCTGTTCGCATACCAGCTTCAAGTGGTCGCGATCGACCAGTACCACCCGCTCGTCTCGTTCAACCTTCTCGCGCTGGCCGTGATCGGCGGCATCGAGTCGCCGTGGGGCGCCGCCATCGCCGGCGGCATGTACGCGCTCTCGCCCGAGCTGCTGCGAACCTTCCACATCGAGGACGGGGTCCAGCTGGTCTCGGCCGTCGGCCTCGTCCTCACCCTGCTCGTGTCCCCGTCCGGGCTCGCGGGGCTGGGATCTCGCATGCGGTTCGTGTTCCGGCGCGGCGCCGCGCCGCGACTGGCGACCGCGGCGATGATCGGAAAGCAGCGATGACCAAGCTCATCAGCGGCACCCCCGTCCTCGAGGTGAACGGCATCGAGGTCCAGTACGGCGGCGTGCGCGCTGTGGCCGAC
>Ga0299907_10002274_pt1 | contig 11685 bp, 9 predicted proteins | sample RVTome_16_FD_198680 | JGI IMG/M metagenome (GOLD analysis project Ga0299907, IMG submission 198680) | Soil microbial communities from uranium-contaminated site in the Upper Colorado River Basin, Wyoming, United States - RVT152D67 (version 2) ...
CGAGCTGACCGGTAAATACGTCAACACCAGCCGCAAGAATTTCCAGCTGACTCTCGACGTGTCCTGCTACACGCTGACCGCAGTCTGCCAGCGTGCGGTAAAATACATGACGAAGGGCGGCAGCATTGTGACGCTGACCTATTATGGCGCGGAGCGCGTGATGCCGCATTACAACGTCATGGGCGTGGCCAAGGCGGCGCTCGAGGCGAGCGTGCGTTATCTCGCCGTCGATCTCGGCGGCCAGAACATCCGCGTCAACGCGATCTCCGCCGGCCCGATCAAGACGCTCGCGGCCTCCGGCATCGGCGACTTCCGCTACATCCTCAAATGGAACGAGCTGAATTCGCCGCTCAAGCGCAACGTCACGCTGGACGACGTCGGCAAGGCCGGGCTTTACCTCCTCTCCGACCTGAGCAGCGGCGTGACGGGGGAAGTGCACCACGTCGACTCCGGCTACCATACCGTCGGCATGGTCTCGGTCGACGCGGCGGAGGAGGTCGGCAACCTGATCAACGGCCTCAAGACGAAAGTCTGAGCCGCGGCGGCGGCGGCCGGTATCGGCCCGTTTCCGGGCGGCCGATGCGCGCCTAAATTCCCGCGCAGAGAGAACACATAAAAAAGATATACGCACCTGGGGTTGGTCGTATATAAGCCCCTCGAAATTGCACCGGTATGGCGTGCATCATTGAAGGGGGTGGGACGATGAACGTGGCGAGAAACGTTGTTCTGACCGTTGTGCTCGGGATCGTTTTGGCGGGATGTGCGGCAAGCCGGTCGGAGTTGGTCGTGCCGGTGCAAAAATCCGCAGTCACGCCAACAAAGGGCGCCGTTAAGATCGTCGAGGTGGTGGATAGGCGCATTTTCGAAATTGATCCAGGCAACCCCTCAACGCCCTCCGTGAGAGACAATGAAATCCACAACAAGGCCCTCACGGCCAAGGCGGTTGGTAGAAAGCGCGGCGGCTGGGGCAATGCCTGGGGTGATGTCGTTCTGCCGGAAGGGCAAACCGTTTCTGGCTTGGTCGAGACCATTCTGGAGGCCGCATTGACCGAAAAGGGGTATGCGGTCGTTTCCAAGGGCGCAGCGGGCTACGATTCAGCGCTCCCTCTGTCTGCCGATGTCCTGAAGTTCTGGTCATGGGTCAACTTCGGCATGGACATCAAGATTACCCATCGGTCCGAAATCGCGTTGAAGGGCCCATGGCCGGTGTCGGAAGGCAACCGGCTGATTCATGGCGATGCCTTCTATAACAGCTATATCGCGATAACCGAGGAGGATTGGGTCGAACTGCTGAAAAACGGAGCCGCTAGCCTTAAGGGAAATGTCGCTAAGGCCCTGCAATAGGTCATCGCTCGGACGCAGGCGTTGGCCGCTGCGCTCACCGCCTTCGGCTCGGCGCGGTTTCGCTTTCGTTTTGATCCGCTGCCGCCTATGCTATCCACCCGCAGGCGGGACGAACGCCGCTGCCATTAACTTATTGTTTTCTGTTCTATATTAGCTTTTTCGGAAGGCGCTCTGCGGCTGACAAAACATGTCACATAACAGCTTCGGCCATCTTTTCCGCTTCACTACCTGGGGCGAGAGTCACGGCCCGGCGATCGGCTGCGTGGTCGACGGCGTGCCGCCGGGGCTGGCGCTCGCCGAGGCGGATCTCCAGCAATGGCTCGACAAGCGGAAGCCCGGGCAGTCGCGCTTCACGACACAGCGCCAGGAACCGGACCAGGTCAAGATCCTGTCCGGCGTGTTCGAGGGCGTGACGACGGGGACGCCGGTCAGCCTGGTCATCGAGAACATGGACCAGCGCTCGCGCGACTACGGCGACATCAAGGACAAGTTCCGCCCGGCGCACGCCGACTACACCTACTTCAAGAAATACGGCATCCGCGATTACCGGGGCGGCGGCCGCGCCTCGGCGCGCGAGACGGCATCGCGGGTGGCGGCCGGCGGCATCGCGCGCAAGGTGCTGGGCGACGGCATCCGCATCCGCGGGGCACTGATCCAGATCGGCACGCATCATGTCGAGCGCGAGCGCTGGGATTGGGATGCGATCGACAACAACCCGTTCTTCTGCCCCGACCCGGTGATGGCCGATCTGTGGGCCGACTATCTCGACGGCATCCGCAAGGAAGGGTCCTCGGTCGGCGCGATCATCGAGGTGGTGGCGAGCGGCGTGCCCGTCGGCTGGGGCGCGCCGGTTTACGGCAAGCTGGACGCCGAGCTTGCCGCCGCGATGATGAGCATCAACGCGGTCAAGGGCGTCGAGATCGGCGCCGGCATGGGCGCGGCGGCGCTGCGCGGCGAAGAGAACGCCGACGAGATGGCAATGAACAACGACGGGACCGTGCGCTTCCTGTCCAATCACGCCGGCGGCATCCTGGGCGGCATCTCCTCGGGGCAGGACGTCATCGTCCGTTTCGCGGTCAAGCCGACCAGCTCGATCCTGCAGGCGCGGCGCACGGTGACGGTCGACGGCAAGGACACGGAGATCGTGACCAAGGGCCGGCACGACCCCTGCGTCGGCATCCGCGCCGTGCCGGTCGGCGAGGCGATGATGGCCTGCGTGCTCGCCGACCACATGCTGCGGCACCGCGCGCAGTGCGGCTGACGGCGGCAACGGTCGACGAAGTCCGCCGCATCGCATTCTACGGCACGCTCCGCGACCCGGCGCTGCGCCACAGCCTCGGTCTCGCCGGCCGTATGCGGCGGCTTGGCCGCTGCCGCATCGAGGGCATCCTCTACGATCTCGGTTCCTATCCGGCGCTGGGCGCCGGCAAGCGGGTCGTCCATGGCGAGCTGTTCGAAATTCTCGATTCCGGCGCGCTCGCGGCGCTGGATGCGTTCGAGGAGTTCGACCCCGGCCGGACGAAGATGTCCGCCTACGTGCGGGAGCGGGTGCGGCTGATCGAGCCCGAGCTCGAATGCTGGGTCTATGTCTACAATCGCCCGCTTCGCGGCGTGCCGCGCGTGCTCGGCGGCGACTGGCTGAAGCATCGTGGCCGCCGCCGCCATCTGCCGCTGCCCCGGCCGCTCTGAAACAATTGAAACGCTAATCCGCCACGGCGGAAATCGCGCTGAAATCCCACTGGCTTACGGTCCCGCCTCGAGTCAAGCGCATAGCCGTCGAGGAGGATTTGCGATGCCGGTCTGCCAGGTCAACGGATTTGCCGCTCATTACATGGAAACCGGAAAGGGCGAGACCCTGGTGCTGCTGCATGCCGGCGGCACGTCCTCGGCGCACTGGCGGAAGGTCGCGCCGAATCTGCAGGACAGATTTCGCATCATCGCTCCCGATCTCATCGGCTTCGGCGAGACCGGGGCATGGAGCGGCGGGCGCGAGCTGACGCATGACGACCAGGCCGACCTGGTCCGCGGCATCCTGCGATCCGCTGCGGCCGGACCTGCCCATGTGGCCGGCCATTCCTATGGCGGCGCCGTGGCGGTTCGGCTCGCGCTGCGCTATCCCGACCTGGTGAAAAGCATGGTGCTGATCGAGCCGGTGCTGTCGCCCCTGCTGCGGCAGGCCGGCGCGACCGCGCTGTACGAGGCCGAACGCAACCTGGCCAATGCGTTCATTGCCGATGCGGATGCCGGGCGCAGCGTCAGTGCGTGGCGCCGCTTCATCGACCATCACAATGGCGACGGCACCTGGGAGTCGCTGTCCGGCAACGCGCGCCACCGCTTTCTCAACATGACCCGCGAAACGGCCGACGCCTACCGCTCCAACCTCAACAACGCCACGACCTTGCGCGACCTGCAGCGGCTCGCCACGCCGGCCCTGGTGGTGTGCGGCGGCCGGACGTCCGAGACGTACCGGCATATCTGCCGCATCCTGTACGATCATCTACCGAAGGGCGCCGCCGCGGACCTGGAAGGCGCCGGGCATATGTCGCCCCTGACGCATCCCGATCAGGTCGCCCACGCGATCGAGCGGCACGTCGGATCGCTGCGCGCGCCGGCCTCGCGGGAGCGCTGGCTCGAGGCCTGCGACGCGGCTTGACGGCGGGGCGAAAATTTTTTGCCGGCGCTTAACCCCCCTGGCCGGCCTGTTTCGTTTCTACAGACAAGCGCACGGGCGGACGGATCAAGCATCAAGATCAGCCCCTGAACAGATGGATCCCGCTCCCACGTGCGCTTAAACCTCCCGAGACCTCCAAATTGCCACAAGCGGAAACCCCCTCCCCCAGGGGGTTTCCCGATTCCGTCCGGCTGCTGGGCGGCGGCCGCATTTGCCTTTCACCGCCCGCCGCGCGATCCTTGTGCTAACGGCGTTCCGTGACGGACGGCCCAGCAAGGCAGCAAAGCGCTGCGGGAGGAAGGGACATGGCGAGCAATGGCAGGAAAGGCGGAGCCTACAAGTTCTCCGCCTCACACGCCCGGGAATCGGACTTCAAGAGCGACGGCCTTCGGCCCTGCTTCGAGTACCGCGACCTCGGCATCTCTGACGCGACCGGCGGGCGGGCCATGGCGCACGTCATCCGCGCCAAGAAGGGCGATTCCGCCGGCTTCGGCTGGCACAAGCACGTGCTCGATTTCCAGATGTACTACGTGCTCAAGGGCTGGATCGAGTTCGACTACGAAGGCGTCGGCATCGTCCGGGCGGAGGCGGGGACCTGCGTCCACCAACCGCCGGGCATCCGCCATGCGGAGGTCGCCCATTCGGACGACCTGGAGCTGATCGAGATCACCCTGCCCGCCGAGTTCGAGACGGTCGACACCGACGCGCCGCGGCCGGCGCGCTAGGCGCCGGCGGACCGCGACGCGCGAGGTTCGGACTCCGATTGGCCAAGGCTTAGGGGATCGTCGCCCGGCGCGTTCCCGGAGCCCGGCTGCCTGCCGTTGAGGACCGTGACGATGGCATCGAGCAGCATCGTGGACCGCACGGGTTTCGTCAGGAGCGCGGTGACGCCGGCTTGGGGAAAGCGCGGGTCGTTGTCCGCCGTCGAGATCGACGTCAGCATCACGATCGGTATGTCGCCGATCAGGGCGTCGCCGGCGATCTCGCGGGCAAGCTCGAGACCCGAAACGTCCGGCATGCGGTGGTCGAGCATCACCAAGTCGAACGGCGCGCCCGCTCTCGCCGTCTCCCGCAGCGCGCGCAGGCCTTTCTCGGCGCCGTCGACGGCGTAGGCTTCGAAGCCCCAGCTCTTCAATTGCTCGACGATGACGATCCGATTGACGCTGTTGTCGTCGATCACCAGCATGCTGGCGCCCGAGACATTCTCCGGCGCGCGGCGGCGGGTCGATCCCATGGGATCGACCGGCATATCCAGGGTGAACCAGAAGCTGGAGCCTTCCCGCTCTTCGCTCGAAACGCCGATCGTGCCTCCCATCAGGGCGACCAGCTTGCTCGAGATCGCGAGACCGAGCCCGGTGCCGCGCTCGCGCTGCACCGTCGCGTCGTCGACTTGCGAGAACTGCTCGAAGATCCGCTGGCGCTTGCCGGCCGGTATGCCGATTCCGGTGTCCGTGATGTTGAAGGTGAGCTTGCCTTCGCCGTTCTCGACGCTTCCCGATACGTCGAGCAGCACGTAGCCCTTGTCGGTGAATTTTATCGCATTGCCCATCAGGTTGATGACGACCTGGCGGATGTGGCCGAAGTCGCCGATGAAATGCGTGGGCAGGTCGGGCTGTACGCGGACGGCAAGCTCGAGGCCTTTTTCCACGGCGCGCGGCGACAGCAGGGTTGCGATATCCTCCACGGACGCGAGGAGATCGAACGGCCGCGGCCGGACCTGCATCTTTCCGGCGTCGATCTTCGAAAGGTCGAGAACGTCGTTGATGATCGCGGTCAGCGCTTCGCCGGACTGGATGATCGTCGAGACGAACATCCGCTGCTTGTCGTTCAGCTCCGTCCGGGCGAGCAGCTCGGCCATGCCGATCACCCCGTTCATCGGCGTCCTGATCTCGTGGCTCATGGTGGCGAGGAACTCGGACTTGGCGCGGTCGGCGGATTCGGCTGCCCGGCGCGCCCGGTTCATCGCCGCAACGGTGCGGTGCGAGAAGGCGAAGCCGACGAGCAGCATCACGAGGATCGCGGCGAGAGCGAGGTGAAGCTGCAAATCACGCTGCCTGTTGATCAGCGCGTAGTCCTTTTGCGCGATGAGCTGCGCGGCGGCGATGATCTCCTGCACGTGGTTCCGGCCGAGGCGGCGGAACTCCTGATACGCGAACATCCGCAGATCTGCTTTCGCCTCGGTGACGATGGCGTGGCCGAGAGCGATGAACCGGTCGATGTAGCCCGGGACGTCGTCCTCGCCGGCGAAGATATGCGCGACCTTGCTGTCGGGCATGGCGAGATTCCGGCGCAGGTCGTACCATTGTTCGTCGAATGCGTTCAGATGCCGTCGCACCCGGGCTGCGGATTCGTCGCGGTCGGGCTCGTCCAGCTCCATGTATTCGGTGACGGAATTGGTCGTCTTCAGCAGGTTGTTGTGCATCTGGCCGATCAGGACGACGGTGCCGAAGATGCGGTGCGAATCCTCCGACGTACGGTGGATGACGTACGTGGCGGCCACGGCGATCGCAAGGATGCTGACGACGGAGATATAGTAGATGGGCGAGAGAAGGCGCAGCTTCTGCATTGCAGTACGCAGGCTCGGCAATTCATGAAACGTAATTGCAGGGCCTGTGAACGAATGATGCGCCCTACGAATAACTCCTTACAGGTAAAGCATTAATATAACGTAAAGCTCAATTAACGAGCGGGAAAGGCAGCCGCTTTTCAGCCGGATTTCTTGCGGTCGAGCGCCGCCTGCATCAGCTCGAAACGGTCGTTGCCGAAATACATGTCGTCGCCGTCGATGAAGAAGGTCGGCGTGCCGTAGCCGCCGCGGGCGATAATCTCGTCGGTCGTCGCGAACAGCTTCCGCTTCACGGTATCGTCGGTGATCTTGGTGAAGAAGGCGTCCGGGTCCATGCCGACGGACCGGACGATCTCGCTCAGCACCGCATCCTGCGAAATATCCTTGTCGTCGCGCCAGTAGGCGCGGAATACCGCTTTGGAATAGCCTGAGATGAAGCCCTCGTCGATCGCGACGAAGGCGCCGCGCAGCGCCTTCACGCTGTTCACGGGGAAGACGCTGGGGCGGACGATCTTGAGGTCGAGGTAGCGCGCCCAGTCGGCCATGTCTTTCCGGTAGTAGTTGTCCTTCGGCGGCACCGGGTTCTCCCGACGCTGGTAGACGGTCGGGTTGACCTTGTTGAAGACGCCGCCGACGAGGAACGGCTTCCAGATCAGGTTGGCGCCGTTGCGGGCGCAGAAATCCTCGATCCGCTCGGAGGCGAAATAGGTCCAGGGGCTGGAATAGTCGTAGAAGAATTCGATGGTCGCCATGGGGCTGTCTTTCCTGCCTGTTGTCATTCCGCGGCCGTCTCGCGCTCGGCCAGCTTAATGTAGCCGTCGCGCGTCTGCGGCAGCTTCATGCCAAGGATCTGCGCGGCGACGACGGTGCGCAGGATCTGCGCCGTGCCGCCGCCGATGGTGAACATGCGCCCGTCGCGGACCATGCGTTCCAGCGGGTTGCGCCGCGAATAGCCGGCCGCGCCGTAGACCTGCAGCGCATCGTTGGTGACCTGGATCGCATTCTCGGAAGCGACGATCTTGGCCTGCGCCGCCAGCTTGATGTCGGGAAAGCCGGAGTTGCTGCGCTCTGCGCTCGCCGCCGCCTTGTAGATCAGCGCCCGCGCCGCCTCGATCCGGCTGTCCATGTCGACCAGCATCCACTGCAGGCCCTGGAACTCGGCGATCGGCCGGCCGAACTGCTCACGTTCCTTGGCGTAGGCAAGCGCGTGCTCGTAGGCGCCCGCGGCGATGCCGAGCGCGATGGTGCCCGCGCCGACGCGCTGCGAGTTGTAGGCGTTCATCAGGTCGGCGAAGCCGCGCTTGAACCCGCTCGGCGGCTGGACCAGCGCGTCCGCGCCGACCTCCATGTCCTCGCAGATCACTTCCGCCTCGGGAATGCCGCGCAGCCCCATCGTGGGCTCCCGGTTGCCGATGCGCAGCCCCTTGGTCTCGTCGCGGACCGCGAGGAAGCCGCCGATACCGAGCTCGTTGCCGTCCTCGTCGAAGGCGCGGGCGAAGATCAGGTGCAGCCAGGACACGCCGGCGCCGGTGATCCAGTGCTTCTTGCCGTTGAGCACCCAGGCGTCGCCGCGCCGGTTGGCGCGCGTCGTCATCTCGGTCGCGGCGCTGCCGGCGCCGGGCTCGGTGATGCAGATCGCCGGCTTGTCGGCGCGCGAAAAGAGGATCTCCGCGGCCATGCGCTTCTGCGCCTCGGTGCCGTAGCGCATCACCGTGCTGATCGCGCCCATGTTGGACTCGACGACGATGCGCGCGGTAACGCCGCAGACCTGCGCCATCTGCTCGATCACCAGGACGGCGTCGAGGAAGCTGCGCCCCTGGCCGCCGTATTCCCGGGGGATCGTCATGCCCATGAAGCCGGCCTCGTTGAGCGCCTTGGCATTGTCCCAGGGATATTGCTCGGTCCGGTCGATCTCGGCCGCGCGCTTGGCGAAAACGCTGCGGGCGAGGTCGCGGGCGCGCTGCTGCAGGTCCTGCTGGTCGGGGCTCAGGTTGAAATCCATGGTCGCTTCCTTAGGTGCGGCGGTCCTGCGCAGTATCCTGCGCGCTTCCATCGAAGACAAGGGAAGGGGGCTCAGGTCTCGCACGGCCCGCCCGATCCCGGCATAATGACGCCGCAGCCAAGGGAGGCGCGCCATGCACCGCGATCAGCACGGCCTGGAGACCACAGCGGCGAGCGAGCAGGCCGTGCGGCGCTACGACGCCACGATCCTGCATTTCCTCGGGCTGCGGCAGGATACCGGCGACCGGCTGAAGGAGGTCTTCGACGCAGACCCGGAGATGCCGATGGCGCATTGCGCCCGCGGTTATTTCATGAAGCTGTTCTGCACGCCGCCCTTGGAGCGCAAGGCCGAGGATTCGCTGGCCGCCGCCCGGAAATTCGCCGCCAAGGGCGTGGCGGACCGCGAGCGGCGGCACATCGCCGCGCTCGACGCCTGGTGCCGCGGCGACATCGCGGGCGCCACGGACGGCTGGGAAGCGATCCTGCTCGACCACCCGCGCGACGTGCTGGCGCTGCGGCTCGCCCATTTCACCCATTTCTATCTCGGCGATTCGGCGGCGATGCGCGATTCCGTTGCGCGCGTCCTGCCGTATTGGAGCGAGGAACAGCCGGCCTACGGCTTCGTCGTCGGCTACCATGCCTTCGGGCTGGAGGAGAGCGGCGATTACGCGGCCGCGGAGCGTGCCGGTCGGCGCGCCGTCGAGATCAACGACCGCGACATCTGGTCGACCCATGCGGTGGCGCATGTCATGGAGATGCAGGGCCGCTGCCGCGACGGCATCGCCTGGCTCGACGGGCTGTCCGCCAACTGGAGCGCCTGCAACAACTTCCGCTATCACGCCTGGTGGCACAAGGCGCTGTTCCACCTGGAGCTGGAGCAGCTCGACGCCGTCCTCGACCTGTACGACCGCGAGGTGCGGGCCGATACGGCGAGCGCCGATTATCTCGACATGAGCAACGCGATCGCGCTCTTGTGGCGGTTGGAGGAAGCGGGCGCGGACGTGGGCAACCGCTGGGCGGAGCTTGCCGACAAGGCGGCGGGCAAGATCGACGACCATATCTTCGCCTTCCACGACGCGCACTACATGATGGCGCTCGCGCGCGACGGCCGGCGCGCCGACGTTGAAGCGATGCGCGCTACGATGCAGCAGGCCGCGGCGCGCGCCGACACGACCGAAGGGCCGATCTTCCGCGCGGTCGGCCTGCCGCTCTGCGAGGCGATCGCGGCCTATGGCCGGGGCGATTACGGTGCGGCGGTCGACCTGCTGGCGCCGGTGCGCCGCGAGGTCTATCGCATCGGCGGCAGCCATGCGCAGCGCGACCTGTTCTTTCGCCTGCTGGTCGCCGCGGCGCTGCGGGCGGAGCGCTACCGGCTCGCCCGCGCGCTGGTCGCGGAGCGCAACGCGCTCAACCCCCGCTCGGCCTGGGGCTGGAAACGCGCGGCGGCAGCGCTGGAGGGGCTGGGCGAGACGCAGGAGGCCGCGGCGGCGCGGAGGCGGGCGGAGGAATTGCTGGCGGAGTGAGGGCGGACGGCGGAGCGACCTCATCCTTCGACAGGCTCAGGATGAGGATAAATATAATTATATCAATACGATATTCCTCATGCTGAGCTTGTCGAAGCATGAGTCGCTCGGTGTCGCATTTCCCGAATCCCTCCTCCAAATCGCCACATCTTGGTGCTAACGTGCGGCGGCTTGCGACGAATGGAGGGCCGGAAGCGGCATGCGGTATATCGGCAGGTTCTTTCTCTGGGTGTTTGCGGTTGTCGGCTTCCTGATCGTCGTCGTCGCCGTGTCGGCTGCGACGTGGTTCCTCATCGGCGGCGAGGACGAGGAGTCGCTGCCGCAGCGCATCGTCCTGTCCCTCGACCTCAACGAAGGGGTATCCGAGCAGCCGGCGGGCGGGCCGTTCACGCTGCTCTCGCGCAGCGAAGGCCACCTCCTGCGCGACGTGATCGCCGGGCTGCAGAAGGCGCAGGCCGACGACCGGGTCGTCGGGCTCGTCGTTCGCATGGGCTCCTCCGGCGTCGGCATCGCGACGGCGCAGGAGATCCGCGACGCGGTCGCGCGCTTCCGCGAGTCCGGAAAGTTCGCCGTCGCCTATGCCGACAGCTTCTCCGCCATGCCGGGGGCGACCTCGGAATATTTCCTCGCCTCCGGCTTCGATGAGGTGGCGATGCAGCCGTCCGGCGAGCTGGCGATCACCGGCGTCGCAATCGAGATTCCGTTCGTCGCCGGCGCGCTGGAGATGATCGGCGTCCAGCCGCGCATGGAGCAGCGCAAGGAGTACAAGTCCGCCGTCGAGACCTTCACGCGCGAAAGCATGAGCCAGCCGGCGCGGTCGAACCTGCAGGACCTTGCCAACTCCTGGCTGTCGCAGCTCGTCGCCGGCATCGCCCAGGGCCGTAACATCGCGCCGGAAGCCGCGCGCGCCGGCATCGACCAGAGCCCGCTGCTCGCCGCCGAGGCGGTCGAGCGCCGGCTGGTCGATACGCTCGACTACTGGCCCGGCGTCGTCGAAACGCTGAAGGCGCGCGCCGGCGCGAATTCGGGCCTCGTCGCGCTGAGCCGCTACAGCGAGGACGGCACGCTGCCCTTTACCAGCGGCCCGACCGTCGCCTTGATCCACGGCATCGGCCCGATTGTCACGTCCGACGGCGGCGGCTCGCCGTTCGACGAGTCGCGGATCTTTGCGGCGCAGTCGGTCGCGAAGGCGATCGCCGACGCCGTCGCCGCGCCGGAGGTCAAGGCGATCCTGCTGCGGATCGACAGCCCGGGCGGCTCTTATCTCGCCTCGGACACGGTGTGGAACGCGGTGATGCACGCGCGCTCCAAGGGCAAGCCGGTGATCGCCAGCCTCGGCGGCATCGCCGCCTCGGGCGGCTACTTCGTGGCGATGGCGGCGGACCGCATCGTCGCCTCGCCGGGCACCCTCACCGGCTCGATCGGCGTCTACGGCGGCAAGTTCGTGACCGAGGACCTGTGGCCGAAGATCGGCGTCCACTGGGACGTGGTGCAGGCCGGCAAGCATGCGACAATGTGGAGTCCGTTCCGCGACTTCCCGCCATCCGCGAAGGCGCGGATCGGCACGATGATGGACGCGG
>Ga0299907_10002275_pt1 | contig 11683 bp, 11 predicted proteins | sample RVTome_16_FD_198680 | JGI IMG/M metagenome (GOLD analysis project Ga0299907, IMG submission 198680) | Soil microbial communities from uranium-contaminated site in the Upper Colorado River Basin, Wyoming, United States - RVT152D67 (version 2) ...
GGACGAAGACCTGGAGCGCTACGAGACCGAGGTCGAGCTCAAGCTGTACAAGGAATACCACGACGTGCTGCCGATGTTCGAGTTCGTCGTCGAGACCGAACGTCGCTTCTATTTGGCCAACAAAGTGGACGTCGAGGTCAAGAACGCCAACGGCTCGATCTACTTCGAAGTGCTCATGAAGGACGCCTGGGTCTGGGATATGTTCCGCCCGGCCAGGTTTCTCGAACAGGTCCAGGTCCTCACCTTCCGCGACGTGAACGTCGAGAAGCTGGAGAAGACGGAGCTCAAGCTCTGAGCCGACGCCGCGCCCTCGTTGGTGCGGCGGGTGAGCGTTTCGCAGCATGGTGGCTGGCGGAACAGGGCATGAGCCTCGTGGCCCGCAATGTCGAGGTCACAGGGGGCGAGATCGATCTCCTGATGTCTGATCACGACCGACTGGTGGCAGTGGAGGTGCGCGCTGTCGGCGGCGGCAGTGACCCCATCGATGCAATCGACCAGGAAAAGCGTCGGCACGTCAGGCGGTTGGCGGGCGGCGCCGGCGTCTCGAGAGTCGACTTCATCGGAGTCGGGTTCCACTCCTGGGGTGTCGTGGTGCATTGGCTCCCAGGGTGAATTGACGCTCGATCAGGGCACTCCTTAGTGTCGCTGCGATGTCGATGGGACGTCCGGCCATCCGGGTGAGCGACCTCCACAAGCGATACGGCCGCGTCCACGCCCTCCAGGGCCTCGACTTCGAGGTTCCCCGCGGTCAGTTGACCGGATTCCTGGGCCCCAATGGAGCAGGGAAGACCACGACGTTTCGGGCGATCCTGGGCCTGACCAAGCCGAACGAGGGAGAGATCGAGATCCTGGGACTGCCAGTCCCCTCCCATCTACCCGAAATCGTCAAGAAGGTCGGCGTGATCGTTGAGGAGCCCGGTCTCATCAAGTCCCTGAACGGGCGTACCAATCTCGCAGTTGCGGCGGACACGCTCGGTTTCGGCCACGAGCGGATCGCAGACCTCCTCGACTTCGTCGGATTGACCGCCGATGCCCATCGCAAGGCAGGCGACTACTCCAAGGGGATGCGTCAGCGACTCGCCCTCGCCGCCGCCATGCTGGGGGATCCAGAGCTGCTGATTCTCGACGAGCCACTCGACGGCCTCGATCCCGCCGGCCAGCACGCATTCCGGGCCCGGTTGAGGGACCTGACGGCCGAGGGCAGGAGCGTGGTCGTCTCCAGCCATGATCTGGCCGACGTCGAGGCGCTCGCCGACTACGTGGTAGTCATCGACAGGGGCCGCCTCGTGACGGAGGGCCCTCTCGAAGCCCTGCTCGGAGAGGGCAACACCCGCGTGAGGGCAGCCGACAACGACAGGGCGGCCGCGGCACTAATCGCTGCCGGGTTCGACGTGAACGGCGACGATCACGGGTTGGTGGTCGTTTCGTCCCACGGCGCAGCCATCGTCGAAGCCCTCGCCAGGGCAGGGATATATCCCGACGAGGTCCGCCCCGAGCGGAGCACCCTCGAGTCGGTGTTCCTCGGTCTCACGGGGACGACGGTCCGATGAGCCTGTTGCGGGCCGAATACCGCAAGATCAGCCGGCGCAAGCTGTTCCCGATCATGATGCTGCTGCTCGTGGCGTTCGTCGGCTTGGGCGCATTCTTCCTCATCGTCTTCGGCGAGATCGCACCCGAGGCGGCTGAAGGGCTTCCGGTCCTGGAGAAACCCGAGGTCTACGCGGTGGGAGCGCAGCAATCGGCGACCCAGACCTGGTTCCCCCTGATCCTGGCCGTGGTCCTGCTCGGGGGCGAGCTGAGCACCACCGTGTGGGCGACGTCGTTGACCAGAGACTCGCGGAAGCTGCGTCAGATTCTCGCCCGGTTCGGCACCTACTCGGCAGCCACCACGATCGCGTTCATGGTCGCCTTCGCCTTCTGGGTGATCCTGGCGCTGATCTTCGCTCCCGGAGAGGGCTTCATGGAGACCTCCGAGCTGATCGGGGCCGTGTGGAAGTCGGCGCTGATAGCCATCGCCTGGACTGCGCTCGGGGCCGGTGCAGTGGCCGTCCTCCGCTCGGTGGGGCCGGCGATCGGAGCCGGGTTGGCCATATGGTTCGCGGAGAGCTTCCTCGCCCTATGGGGCCCTTGGGAGAACGTCTCGATCACGGCCGCCTCGACCGGGTTGTTCCAGGTCGACTTTGGTGGTGGTGGCTTCGCCGGATTCGTTCCTGGCGGCGGTCTGGAGATGTGGCACATGCTTGCCATCCTCGCCGCCTGGACCGTGCTCGGGCTCGGGGTCACCTGGTGGGGCCTTCAGCGCCGCGACGCCTGAGGCTTGCCGTGTTGCCTTCTCAACTCCTTGTGCCAGCAGCCGTGATGCCAGTGACGTCTCATGTCGACAGCGTCGTCGGGGACCACCACGACGTGAAAGGTCCCCGGGAGGATGGTGTTGTCACAGCCGGGGCAGACATATGTCTTCACCGCCTGATACGGCTGGACGGGGTTGACGTTCACCCGGCGAAGATCGCCCACGCGATGACCGCCAGGATGGCGAGCACCGCGAAGACCACCATCGCGATGTCAAAGGCGGTCTTCTGGTGCTCTCGGAACGGATTGAAACCCACCATGAGGACGGTAACCGGGCCTCCGGCCTGTCTACTGTCACCTCCGTGACCTGGCTCGAGACCGAGACGGTCGATGGGGTCCGTTGGGTCACCATCGACCGGCCCGACCGGATGAACGCCATCCCGGCCGACGGCTGGCCGCTGCTCACCGATGTCTTCAGCGACTTCGAGAAGAGTGACGAGCGCGTTCTCGTTGTCACGGGCGCCGGTGGTGCGTTCTGCGCCGGGGCGGATCTCGACTCCGACCGGTTCTCCGGGGACACATCTGTGGCCGTTGCCCATACCAGGATGAAGGTCGTCGAGCGGGCGGCGATGGCCCTCCATCGCATCACCAAGCCCACCATCGCCGCAGTGGACGGAGTGGCCGTCGGGGCCGGCATGAACCTGGCGCTGGGCTGCGATGTGGTCGTCGCGAGCGAGAGGGCACGGTTCTCCGAGATCTTCGTGAGACGGGGTCTGACCGTCGACTTCGGGGGCACCTGGCTGTTGCCGCGCGTCGTGGGCCTCCAGCGCGCCAAGGAGCTGGCGTTGTCGGGCCGCATCGTCGAAGCCGAGGAGGCGTTGGGGCTGGGCATCGCCATGGAGGTGGTTCCGGTGGACCTGTTACGCGCCCGCGTCGGCGAGATGGCGAGCTCGTTCCTCGCCGGTGCCCCCATCGGGCAGATGTTCGCCAAGCAGGGACTGAATGCGTCCTTCGAGTCGAGCTTCAGTGAGGCCATCAGCTGGGAAGGCCAGTCCCAAGCCATCGTTCTCGGGACCGAGGACATGGAGGAGGGGGTGAGGGCGTTCGTGGAGAAGCGGCATCCCCGGTGGAAGGGTCGCTGAGAAGTCGTCGCGGACCGACGCCCGGCATTTATCGAACCGAAACAAATCCGTAACGTTCCGCGGCTTGACTCGAGGCCATGGATGTGGCGTTGATCCAATGGCCATCCGACGAGACGCTGCGAATCGAGCTCCAGGAGCGGCGAATGCCCCGTCTCCTCCTCGTCGAGGCAGGCGCCGCCCCTCCCCAATGCCTCGATACGCTGGAGGACTGGGTCCGGCTCCCGGTGTCGCCCTCCGACCGAACAGCCCGAATGCTCACGCTCCAGCAACGAGCGGATGGCGGCGGCTCTGCCACACCCACCCTGACCGAGGATGGTGGCCTCGAGTTCCGGGGCTCGACCACCCAACTCTCCGGGAACCAGGCCGATCTGGCGCGGGTGATGATCGATCGCTTCGGCGCCGTGGTCAGCCGTGAGACTCTCTACAGGGCCGCCTGGCCCGACCGTGACATCATCGACAACAACCTCGACGTCACCGTCGGGCGGCTCCGTCGCCGACTCGGCCAGATAGGGCTGCAGGTGAGGACCGTCCGATCTCGGGGCTATCTCCTCGCCCCCGACGAGGGCCTCTGAACCTGTCAGGTGTGTGTCAGGAACCCGTGCGACCCCCGTAACAAGAGGCTTACCAACCCGAAACCGGCGTGTCTTACCTTGCCGTCATCAACCCGAGCAAACCACGTAGCCGTCTCCGGCGGAGACGGGCGGAGGAGGCGGAATGCGCACAGTGAAGAACAAGCTGGCGATCGGCGGAGTGCTGGGAGCCCTTCTGGTCATGATCATGGCCAGCCCGGCCATGGCCCAGGAGGAGCTGGAGCCGGCCTCGCAGTTCATCCTCGACAACCTCTGGGTTTTCATAGCGGGTGTCCTCGTTTTCTTCATGCAGGCGGGGTTCGCGCTGCTCGAGGCCGGCCTGACTCGGGGAAAGAACGTCTCGAACATCATGATGAAGAACCTGATGGACATGGCAGCCGGTGTTCTCGCGTTCGCCATCGTTGGCTTCGGCATCGCCTTCAGCTCCAACGAGCTGCTCGGTGGGTGGTTCGGTTTCGGCGTGGGCATCGAGGGGGTGGAGAGCACGACCGCAGACGGGCTGCTCCCCGCGACGTTCTTCTTCTTCCAGGCAGCCTTCGCGGCCACGGCGGCCACGATCGTGTCCGGGGCCATGGCGGAGAGGACCAAGTTCAAGAGCTACTTCGTCTACAGCTTCTTCATCACCGCCCTCATCTACCCCATCGTGCTCCGCTGGACGTGGGGTGGCGGCTGGCTCGCCCAGTTGGAATTCCCTTTCTCGGACTTCGCCGGGTCGACCATCGTCCATGCCACCGGTGGCTGGGCTGCATTGATGGGCGCACTCGTCCTCGGGCCCCGCATAGGAAAGTACGGCAAAGACGGCAGGCCACGGGCCATCCCCGGGCACAATATCGCCTTTGTCGTGCTGGGAGCGATGATCCTGTTCGTGGGGTGGTTCGGCTTCAACCCCGGCTCGGAGCTGGCCGCCGACGAGTTCGTGCCCCAGATAGCGCTCAAGACCCTGTTGGCGGCGGCAGCCGGAGCAGTGACGGCCATGACGATCAATTGGGCCAAGGACGGCAAGCCCGACGTGTCCATCGCAGCCAACGGGTTGCTCGCCGGCCTGGTAGCCATCACCGCGCCCGTCGGGGCTGTGGAGACCTGGGCCTCGGTCCTGATCGGGGCCATCGGCGGGCTCATCGTGGTCTTCTCGGTCTCGATGTTCGACAGGCTCCGAGTCGACGACCCGGTCGGTGCCATCTCCGTCCATGGCGTGGTAGGGACCTGGGGGACGTTGTCGATTGCGTTGTTCGCGCGATACGACGATGCCTTCCTGGGACGGGAGAGCGCCGGTCTCTTCTACGGAGGGGGTCTGGACCAGCTCGGGACCCAGCTCATCTTCGTGATGTCCCACTTCGTGTTCGTCACGGTGACGGCGGGGCTCCTCTTCCTGGCGATCAAGGCCACCATCGGGCTCCGGGTGAGTCCCGAAGAGGAAATGGCCGGTCTCGACGTCGAGGAGCACGGCTCACCCGGTTACGGCCATGACCCTCATCTATCGCTGGGCTCGGGAGCGGGTGCCACAGTCACGGAGAAGTCTGACAAGGAACCAGTACCGTCGGCGGGCGAAGGGAATTCGGAATGAAGCTGATCATCGCATACATAAAGCCGTTCAAGCTCGAGCAGGTCGGGGAGGCGCTCAGGTCGGTCGGTGTCTCGGGAATGTCTGTCGGTGACATCTCCGGATTCGGCCGCCAATCCGGTCAGACCGAGGTTTACCGCGGCGCCGAGTACGAGGTCGACTTCGTGCCGAAAGTGAGGGTCGAGGTGATCGTCGACGACGACCTCGCCACCGTGGCGGTCGACACCATCGAGAAGGCGGCCCACACCGGTGAGATAGGCGATGGCAAGATCGTGGTGCTCTCCATATACGACGCCGTGCGCATTCGCACGGGTGAGCGAGGGGCCGACGCGGTCTGACACCACTTCTCTAGACCGATACCTCGGCCTTCGTGACTCCTTGCGCACGACACGCATCGGTCAGGGGGGCGGCGAGGTGTGTCGGGCCCTGACCGCCGGTCTGGACCAAGCGGTGGGCCAGCTCGTCTCCCCGGTTCCCGAGGGGGTGGCAATCGTGGCCATCGGTGGCTACGGGCGCTCAGAGTTGAGCCCCTACTCGGACGTGGACTTGATGCTCCTCCACTCCGGAGACGATCCCTCGGAGCTGGCCGCGACGTTGTTCCGGCCGCTCTGGGACGCCAGGCTCCGGGTCGGACACTCTGTGCGCACACTAGGTGAGGCGGCGTCCGCAGCCCGGGAGAGATTCGACACCCAGACGACACTTCTCACCAGCCGCCTCGTCTCCGGGGACGAGGAGCTCTTCTCCCGGCTCATGGACGAGGTCTCGGCTGTCACCCGAGCCCGACCTCTTCGTCGCCATCTGGTGTCAGAGGAGCGAATCCGCCGGGAGACGACTCCCTATCTGCTCATGGCGACCGACATCAAGAAGGGCCGGGGCGGTCTGAGGACTCTGCACGGCTTCGAGTGGGAGCGTCGGCGCGAGGAGCTCGTCGGGAGATTCTCCACCGACTCCTCGCAGGAGGAGGGAAAGGCCAGGGAGGCCCTGCTCCGGGTGCGCAACGCCCTCCATGCGGTCACCGGACGACCTCACGACGTCTACTCCGCGGACCTCAGGGATCAGGTGGCGCGCTGGCTCGGAGGCGACGTCGCCGGGTGCGCGAGGGCATTGGTCGCCGCGATGCAGAGCGTGGACGGGCTCGCCGCGCACCGCTGGCCGGAGGTGATCGAAGAGAGACCGAGGCGTGTTTGGGCGCGCCGCTCAGCGCGGCGCCCGCCTGCCGTCGGCGCGAGCAGACTGCCGGCGATCGACGAGATGATCCGGCTCCTCCAGAACGGCGAGCGGGGTCGAATGGGTTTCGAGCGCCTGTGGGAGTCCGGTCGGCTCAGAGACCTGCTCCCCGAGTGGTCGGTGGTTCGCTCACTGCCTCAGTTGGCGCCATTCCACGAGCACCCGGTGGCCGCACATCTGTGGCGGACCGTCGACGAGATGCAAGGATTGATCGAAGACGATGGCCACTACGGGAGAGTGGCCGCGGAGGTCGATGACCCGACCATATTGTTACTCGCCGCCTTTCTCCACGACATCGGAAAGGGTGGTGACGGTGATCACGCCGACGTTGGAGCGAGCATCGCAGCAGCCTTCTGCGCGAGGATCGGGGTCGACGGTGGTCGAGCCCAGCTGGTCGAAGGGGCCGTCCGCAACCACCTCCTGCTCCCGACGGCCGCCACCCGTCGAGATCTGGACGACCCTGCCGCGATCGACGAGGTGGCCGCCGCTGTGGGGAGCGTGCGACTCCTGCAGGTGCTCTATCTGCTCGCGGTTGCGGACTCCATAGCCACCGGGCGCACGATGTGGAACGATTGGAAGGCGACTCTGGTCCGAACTCTCTTCACGCGCTGTGCCGCCGGGTTCGGAGCCGACCGACCCGTCCAGGGCGGGACGAGCCGGGGCGAGGTCATGGCTGCGGTCGCTCCGGGAAAGGTGACTGAGGTCGAAGCCCATCTCGACGGCATGCCTGACGACTACCTGCGGAGTTTCACAGTCTCCGACGTCCTGTGGCATGTGGACCTCGTCGCGGACCTGGACGGGGCGAGCGTGGTCGGTGTTCGCAGCGGGGGCCCCAAAGAGATGGCCGTGGTCGTGGGCCGGGCCCGCCCCGGCTTCCGACGTCAGGTGGCCGAGGCTCTGGCAGCCAACGGGATCGATGTCCTGGAGGCCAGGCTCTTCAGCCGAGCCGACGCCATGATCGTCGACACGTTCCGCGTCCATGACGACCGCACCGGTGGCGGCGTGGAGCCCGACAAGTGGGACACACTGCGCGCCGACGTCGAAGCGGGTCTCAGCGGATCCCTCGACACCGCAGGAAAAATGGCATCGCGGGCAGCTGCCTACGCGGAGGGTGAAGGCGCCGAGCCGTTGGTCCGCAGTTCCACCGACCCGGCCTCCGGTGACCTGGTGGTGACCATCGAGTGCACCGACCGCATCGGTCGCCTGGCGGAGATCCTCGGGATCTTCAACGCCTCCGGGCTGGAGATCCGCCTGGCCAAGATCGACAGCCGCGCGGGAGAAGTGATCGACACTTTCTATGTGGCCTCCACGCGATCGACGGCCGGGCCGGGCCTCGAGAGCCACATCGCCGCCGCCCTGAGACGTTGACCTACTCCTCGCCGATGTCCTCGTGCCACAGTTGGGGGTGGTCTGAGATGAACCGGGTCATGAGGTCGATGCAACGCTGATCGTCGACGACCTGCACATCGACATCCCGGGAGCGGAGCAGGTCCTCGGCACCCATGAAGGTCCTGTTCTCGCCGATCACGACCCTGGGGATCTCGTAGAGGAGGATCGCCCCGGTGCACATGATGCAAGGTGACAGAGTGGTGTAGATGGTGGCGCCTCGGTAGTCGTGTGCGGAGAGGCGCCCTGCATCGTCGAGTGCGTCCATCTCGCCGTGGAGGATCGCCGACCCCTTTTGCACCCTGCGGTTATGGCCCCGCCCGACGATCGCTCCGTCGACCTCGAGAGCCGACCCGATGGGGATGCCACCCTCGTCACGCCCCTTGATCGCCTCGTCGACGGCGACATCGAAGCCCGTTGAGGTCATGGCGCCCATCATATTGAGACGACCCACTAGAACCCGTCCCGGCCGGATCGTACGGTCGGGGGATGTATGCAGCGACCACTTCGGTGGCGCTCGTCGGTGGAGACGTCAGACCCGTCGAGGTGCAAGTCCACGTTGGTCGGCAGAGCGACCAGTTCAAGCTGAGTGGGCTGCCAGACACCGCGGTGCGGGAGGCCAAGGACCGGGTGCGCGCCGCGGTGATGTCCTCGGGGATCAAGTTCCCCAACCGCACTGTCACGGTGAACCTCGCCCCCGCTCATCTGCCCAAGTCGGGCACGGACTTCGATCTTCCCATCGCTCTGGGTGTGCTCGCGGCAAGCAAGGAGATTCCACATCCTGGAGCGGTGGTAGTCGTCGGTGAGCTGGCGTTGGACGGAAGTGTCCGCAGAGGCGCCGCGACGGTGGGAGCGGCGGTCCTGTCCGCACGATCTGGCCAGCCCTGTCTCGTAGCCGCCTCTGCCGCCGGCGAGGTTGCCGCGGTCCCCGGGTCCAGCGTCCACGGAGTCTCGTCGTTGGCCCAGGCAGTCGAGGTGCTGCGGGTTGGCCTGGAGCGCCACTCTCCTACCGATCCCTCCTCTCCAGACGAGCCCCAAGAGCCGGGAGACCTGGCCGAGGTGAGGGGCCAGCCCATGGCGCGTCGGGCGCTCGAAGTGGCCGCTGCCGGTGGCCATCATCTGCTCCTGCACGGTCCTCCAGGGGGTGGCAAGACCATGCTGGCGCGGCGTCTGCCCGGCATCATGCCAGGGTTGGACGACGACCAGGCGGTGGAGGTGGCCTTGATCTACGCGGCGGCGGGGCTGCAGCGGGGATTGAGTAGATCGCGCCCGTTTCGGTCACCCCATCACACGGCATCCCGGGCGGCGTTGGTAGGTGGGGGAAGTGGGGTGGCGGTCCCGGGCGAGGTGTCGCTGGCGCACCGCGGTGTCCTGTTCGTCGACGAGATGGCGGAGTTCCCCAGAGCCAATCTCGACACCCTTCGCCAGCCACTCGAAGATGGCACGGTGACGGTGGCCCGGCGCGGGGTCACAGCTACCTTCCCGTCGTCCTTCCAGCTGGTGGCGGCGACGAACCCATGTCCATGTGGCTATCTGGGAGACCGTCGCAAGCCGTGCGAGTGCCGGCCCGCAATGGTGACGCGATACCGTCAACGGGTGTCGGGCCCACTCCTCGATCGCTTCGACCTGGTGGTCAAGGTCGACCGTCTCGAGGCGTCGCATGTCGACGGGCCCGAGCCGGATCCCAGCGACGAGATCCGCCGACGCGTTGGCGGAGCTCGCAAACGCCTCGCCGACGGTGAGCCGGTGCTGTCGGCCGGGGCGCAAGGACTTCTGTCCACGGCGTTGGGCAACAGTCTGCTGACGGCACGGGGCTTCCATCGGGTGCGAGCGGTGGCAACGACCATCTGTGCCCTGGCCGACAGGGAAGAGGTGTCCGAGGAGCATGTGGCCGAGGCCATGGGGCTGAGGGCCGAGTGGTGAGCGAGCCAAGGCTGATCGTGCCCGGGTCCGCACCCTATCCGGTGGGTCTGTCCGACCTGGAGGAGCCTCCATCGGTTTTCGTCCTTGGGTCGCTGGCCCGGGCTCCAGGGATCGCCGTGGTGGGGACCCGGCGCTGCACCCGATACGGGGTCGGCCTCGCCGAGTCATTCGGAGCGGCAATTGCTCGGGCCGGATGGACGACGGTGAGCGGACTCGCTCGTGGCATCGACACTGCTGCCCACCGCGGATGCCTTCGACTGTCCGGTCATGCCGTGGCCGTGCTCGGCTCCGGCGTCGACCACTGCTACCCGGCCGAGAACAGGCCGATCTACGACGAGATCCTCGCCACCGGCGGGGCGGTGGTGTCCGAGTACCCGCCGGGAACCCCTCCCGACCGCTGGCGCTTTCCGGCCCGCAACCGGATCATCGCTGCCATGTCCGCCGCGGTGGTTGTGGTGGAGGCGGCTGTCACCGGGGGAGCGTTGATCACGGCCCGTCTCGGGGCAGAGTTGGGCCGCCCGGTCTTCGTGGTTCCAGGGGATGTCGACCGGGAGATGTCCGAAGGCTGCAACCGACTCATCCGCGACGGTGCCCACCCGGTGCTGGGGAGTGCCGACCTCCTCGAGGAGTTGAGCCTGGTGGTCGGGCCCCCGGCTCCAGCTATCGACACCGACCATGGCATCCCCGCCGCAGGCGTGGCTGTGAACGAGCTCCCCTCGCTGTGGTCGTTGACGGTCACCGAATCATTGATCAAGTTGGGGCGTCTGGAGATGGAGGGGAAGGTGCGAAGATCGGGCGAGCACGTCGTCCCCACCTGAGTTTCCGCGTACAGCGACGCACAGCAAATAGCATCCAGTGACGTGGAGGTCCCACCAACCCCGGACTGGGCCGGCATGCCACTGGCCCGTTACCTCACCCGGCTGACCGATCAGCGAGGGCTGTCACCCAACACGATCGAGGCCTATCGTCGCGATCTGAACCAGTTCTTCGACTATTGCGATCGCAGTGGCGTCGGCGCTGTCGATGAGGTCGATCGCAAGACGGCCCGGCGCTACCTGGCGTTTCTCGACACCCTCGGGTACTCGCGGACCACGACGTCACGTAAGGCATCGTCCGTTCGCGCCTTCTACTCGGACGCCGTTTTGCGGGGCTCGGCTCAGGTGAACCCGTTCGACGGCGTCTCCACCCCCAAGCTCGACAAGCCACTCCCACACGCCCTGCCCACCCGCACGATGGCCGCCGCCATCGAGTCGATCGACACTTCCAGCCCCGCCGGCCTCCGCGATCGGGCCATCGTCGAGACCCTCTACGCCACCGGACTGCGCATCTCGGAATTGGCCTCGCTGAAGGTCAGGGACGTGACCGGAGACACCGTGACTGTGAAGGGAAAAGGTGACAAGATGCGGATGGTCCCTCTCGGTCGGCCGGCGCAGCGCTCACTGGAGCGATACCTGTCTGGAGGCCGCCCCCGGCTGGCCGGGCCCGACTCGGGCCAGGAGCTTTGGGTGGGGGCGAGAGGCGGGCCAATGGGGCCGCGCAGCCTTCGGAGATCGGTCTCCAAGCAC
>Ga0299907_10002276_pt1 | contig 11681 bp, 12 predicted proteins | sample RVTome_16_FD_198680 | JGI IMG/M metagenome (GOLD analysis project Ga0299907, IMG submission 198680) | Soil microbial communities from uranium-contaminated site in the Upper Colorado River Basin, Wyoming, United States - RVT152D67 (version 2) ...
GTCGGCGCCCACGTCCCATTCCCAGCTGCCGATACTGGCGATGCGCTGCGCCTCGGCCAGGCGCTCCCGGTCCCGGGTCACGGCCTCGGTCCGCTCGCTCACCCGCGCCTCGAGGTCCCGGTTCACTTCCTGCAGCTGGTTCCGGACGCGGTCCCGCTCCCGCACCACGACGGCCAGGACCAGCCCGCTGACGGCCATGACGGCCAGTGACCCGAGGGCCAGCCCGAACTGGGCCGTGGCCCAGTAGACGGCGGCCAGCAGCGCCACCCGCGCCAGATAGTTCCCGGTCCGGCCCGTTGGAGATGGCGCCAAGGTGTCTGTTCCGTTCTCGGTACGGGCCTTCGATGGGACAACGGTACGAATCCCGCGGGCAAGAAGGAATGGCCCGCGTGGGTGAATGGTGTGCCGCCTTCGAACTAGTCACGGGGACGAAGCCGGGCAAAGAGCCTGGCCACCCGGCCGGGACGGCCTCAGCGACGGGTGGGCGACTCCGGGACCGCCACCTCGAAGCGGTGGCGGACGAGCGTCCGGCCCCTCCAGTCCCGACCGGAGAGCTCCACGTCGACCACCGGGCCACGGTCGTCCACCTGCACCAGACCGAACCGGCCCGCTCCGGGATGGGCTCCCTCGCTGTAGGGGCCGCCCTTGACCTTGCCGCGCCGGTCGAGGGCGGCGGCGTGGAGGACGGGAAAGCCCCCGCCGCCGCCCGCGGCGTAGCCGCTGTTGCTGCCGTCGTCGATCGCCACCATGTGGGCGTCGCCGCTGAGCATCACCAGGTTCCGGACACCGGACCCGGCGATGGTGTCGGCGATCAGCCGGCGCTCGTCGGCGTAACCCCCCCAGGTGTCCGCCCCCGGGCGGGCGACGTCGATCCACGGGCCGGGGTTGACCCAGACGACCAGGGCATGCTCGCCGGCCCGCCTGAGCTCGCCGAGGAGCCATTCCCGTTGCGCCGGGCCCAGCATGGTGCCCGCCGTGCGCTCGGAACGGGTGTCGGTCACCACCACCCGCACCCGTCCGATGGTGAAAGCGTGGTGGATGGCGCCGTTGCCGCCGGCCGGCAGGGGCGGGTGGGGAACGGCCTGCCGGTAGGCCCGGCGGGCCGCGGTCCGGCTGGGAGCGGAGGCGTCGGCATCGTTGGGCCCGTAGTCGTGGTCGTCCCACACGTAGTCGACCGGCACCGACCGGTACAGCGCAGCCTGGGCCGGGGCGGTGAGGACCCGGCGGTAGACGTCGAGGAAGGCGTCGGGGTCCCGACTGGAGAGGTTCTGGTAGTGGAGGTCTCCGGTGATGAGGAAGAGCAGGGGGTCGAGCCGGCGGATGGTGTCGAACACGACGCCGTTGGAACCGGTGCGGGCGCAGCCGGCCACGGCCAGGGTGAAGGAGGCGGGGCCTTCGGGGAAGGTCGTCAGGCGGCCTCGCCCCCGACCGGTGTCCGGACGGCCGTCGACCTCGACCGTGTAGCGGTAGGGGGTGGCGGGCGTGAGGCCGTCCGCCCGGAGCCGGGCGATGCCGTCGGGGTCGGCGGTCACGGCGGCCGACTGCAGCCGCGCGCCACCGGGTCCCTCCAGGAGGAGCCGGGCCCGGCGCCGCCCGTCGGCCAGGCGGGCGACGACCGTTGCCTGGCGCGACGTCATCCCTCCGGACCACATCCATTCGACACCGTCGACCACCAGGGCGCGGGTGGCGGACTTCGGATGCTGGGGGCCGAGGTGGTAGGCGTAGAGGCCCTGGGCGGTGGCCACCTCGACCAGCAGGACGGCGCCCATGCCCACGGCCACGCCCACGACGGGACGCCGACCCCATCTCTGACGCCAGGCCAGCCAGACGAGCACGGCGGGCACGGCGAAGACGAGCGCCACCCCGGCACTGATGGCGCCGGGATACTCGAAGGCGGCCAGCAGCCCGAGGGCGGCGGCCGCCCCGCCGATCACCATCGCTCCCGCCGCCTCCCACCGCCAGGTCAGAGCTCCGCCGGCGGCGGCCAGGACGAGGAACCCGACCTGGAGCGGGTCCTGGACTTCGGAGGCGAGGATGTCTCCCTCGGAGTCGCCCGGTATCCCGCCGGTCAGGTACATGGCCGCCACCGCGGCCACGGCGACGATCAGCCAGATCCGTGCCGCCCGGCGCAGGGCGCGGGGACTCGCCCTCAGCTCGGCGATTGGCGCAGGATCTCCCAGGCCTGGGCCGGGGTGGTGCGGAAATCGTAGATGGAGCCCCCGATGCAACGGGTCTCGTGCGAGGCGCGCACGAACCCCCGATAATCGTCGTCGGAGGACCGGTTGTCGGTGCCGCCGATGGGATGGACGATGGCGTCGGGCAGACCGAGGTTGGCTCGCATGCGGTTCACGTTCTCGGCCGTGTAGCGGTAACCATCCCGGTAGCCGGACGACTGGGTACGGAACGTCCAGTAGGCCATGGGCATCCACACGTCGTAGAGGGGCGCCAGCTCCCGCCAGGGGAACTCCGGCCAGAACCTGGGATTGACGACCTCCATGATCACCGGCGGCGGGGGGATGGCCGACAGAGCGGCGCCGCCCATGGCCGCCCGCAGCCGGCGGGAGAGCTCCACCAGGCGGGCGTTGCGTTCGACGTGGTCGGGCACGTCCTTGCGCCACTCGATGTCGAGACCGATGCCGTCGAAGGCATGCCCCTCGAAGCGGAAGTCCCGCATGGCCAGCAGGCGGGCCATGTCCGAGTCCAGGTCGTAGAACTTGGGGAGGTACCAGGCCACCACCTGGATCCCGAGGGTATGGGCCCGAACCAGCATGGGGCCGGTGATCTCCGGGTTGACCAGGAGCCCGGGCGAGCGCGCATCGTCCTTGGCCGCCTGGAGGTAGAGCGTCCTCACCCCCAGCCCGGCCATCTCCTCGACGGAACCGGGGCCGACCGGCGGAGGCGCGCCGCCGGGCTGGTACTCCGGGCTGAAGTCGTAGGCGTCGACCCAGGTACCCATCCCCCGGTAGGCGGAGATGTCCCGGGCCGGCGGCGGGGTGACGGGCGGAGCCACGATGGGGAGCGGCCCCACCGGAGCCCGGGTCCCGGGCGGCGCGGCGGTGGTCGGCGGGCTGGCCGTGGTGGCCGTGGTCGGAGGCGCAGCGGTGGTCGGCGGCACGGTCGACGCCGTCGTCGTTGTCGTGTCGGGGGCGATGGTGACGGTGGTCGGGCTCTCCGTCGTCGTGGTCGGCTCCTCCGCCGCCATCACGGACGCCAGCGCCTCCTCGTGGTGCGGGTGGTAGCCGGCCGGGTCGGCCAGGGTCCAGGTGCCCGTCGACACCACGAGCGCGGCTACCGCCGCCTTGGAGAACGCCCGCATCACACCACTAGCTCATCACAGACCGTGGTCCAGCGAAAGGACCGGTGCGGTTTTCAGTTCGGGCTACGACCCGGCGAGCTTCAGGCGCGACTCGCTCCAGGCCCGGCGGTCGAGGAGCTCGTCGAACTCCTCGTCGGTCTCCGGATGGCGCAGGGCCGCCAGCGTCTCGTCCAGGTCGCGCTGCGCTTCGGCCGTGTTCACGTCCGCCTCCGCCACCGCCTGGTCGACCAGGATGGTGACCTTGTTGTCCCCGACCTTCAGGAAGCCACCGCGGACGGCGAAGCGTGCGGACTTGCCGCCCTCCTGTCCGACCCGGAGGATGCCGCTGCCGAGGGCGGCGACGAGCGGGGCGTGTCCCGGCAGGATCCCGAGCTGGCCGACGGCCAACCGCTCCGGCTCGGCGGCACCGTAGAGCCGCCTGCCGCCCCCGCCGATGCGATCCCACGCCGGGACGGACACGAAGCGCGCCTCGCCCTCGAAGATCGGTCGCGCCGGGCTCACGACGACGACGTCGAGGCTCCCGGAAGACTCCGATCCCGCCATCAGGCCCTGGCCTTCATCTGCTCCGCCGCCTCCACGACCTCTTCGATGTCGCCCTTCATGTAGAAGGCCTGCTCCGGCAGCTGGTCGTACTCGCCCGAGACGAGCGCCTTGAACGAGCGGATGGTGTCCGAGAGCTTCACGTAGCGCCCGCTGATGCCCGTGAACTGCTCGGCCACGAAGAAGGGCTGCGAGAGGAACCTCTGGATCTTGCGGGCCCGCTGCACGAGGACCTTGTCCTCCTCGCTGAGCTCGTCCATGCCCAGAATGGCGATGATGTCCTGGAGGTCCTTGTAGCGCTGGAGGATGCGCTGCACCTCACGGGCCACCGTGTAGTGCTCCTCACCCACGTACTGGGGCGACAGGACGCGCGACGTGGAGTCGAGCGGGTCCACCGCCGGGTAGATGCCCAGCTCGGCGATCTGGCGGGAGAGCACCGTCTTGGCGTCGAGGTGGGCGAAGGCCGTGGCCGGTGCCGGGTCGGTCAGGTCGTCGGCGGGCACGTAGATCGCCTGCACCGACGTGATCGAGCCACGGTCGGTCGAGGTGATGCGCTCCTGGAGAGCACCCATCTCCGACGCCAGCGTCGGCTGGTAGCCCACGGCCGACGGCATGCGGCCCAGGAGGGCGGACACCTCGGAGCCCGCCTGGCTGAACCGGAAGATGTTGTCCACGAACAACAGGACGTCGCGGCCGCCCTCGTCCCGCAGGTACTCGGCCATGGTGAGGCCGGAGAGCGCCACCCGCAGGCGGGCGCCGGGCGGCTCGTTCATCTGGCCGTAGCAGAGGACGGCCTTGTCGATGACGCCCGACTCCTGCATCTCGAGCCAGAGGTCGTTGCCCTCGCGGGTCCGCTCGCCGACCCCGCAGAAGACCGAGTAGCCGCCGTGCTGCTGGGCCACGTTGTTGATCAGCTCCATGATGACGACCGTCTTGCCCACGCCGGCGCCGCCGAACAGTCCGGTCTTGCCGCCCTTGGCGTAGGGGGCGAGGAGATCGACGACCTTGATGCCGGTCTCGAAGATCTCGGTGTTGGTGGACAGCGACTGGAACTTGGGGGAGGGGGCGTGGATCGGCCGGCGCTGCTTCGCCTCCACCGGGCCGCCGTAGTCCACCGGCTCCCCGAGGAGGTTGAAAACCCGCCCGAGGCACTCCTCGCCCACCGGCACCGTGATCGGGCCGCCCGTGTCGAGCACCTTCGTGCCCCGCACCACCCCGTCGGTCGACGACATGGCCACGGCCCGCACCTGGTCGCGTCCCACGTGCTGCTGCACCTCGGCCACGAGGAAGATCCTGTCCTCGCCCTCGCCCTCGTCGATCTCCAGCGCGGTGTAGATCTCGGGCAGGTCGGCCTCGCTCTCGAACTCGACGTCGAGGACCGGGCCCATGACCTGGACCACCCTGCCGTAGCGCTTTCCGTTCTCGCTCATCTCCGCTCCCGTCGTCACAGCTATTTCTTCAGGGCTTCCGCGCCGCCGATGATCTCGGCGATCTCCTTGGTGATCAGCGCCTGCCTGGCCCGGTTGTATTCGCGCGTCAGGTTGGTCACCATGTCCGACGCGTTGTCGGTCGCCTGCTTCATGGCCAGCCGCCGGGCCACCTGTTCGGACGCCACCGCCTCCGCCAGCACCGAGTACATGAGCTGCCGCCCGTAGAGCGGCAGGAGCCGGTCGAGGATCGCCTCCGCCGAGGGCTCGAAGATGGGCGGGGGACCGCTGGTCTCAGGCACCCCCTCGGGGGCGATGGGGAAGAGCCTCATGACCGTGGGCGGCTGGCGCCCCACGCTCTCCCAGTGCGGGTAGACGACGAGCACCTCGTCCACCTCCTTGCCCAGGAACGGGGTGGCGAGCTCGGCCAGGAAGAACTCCGCGTCCTCCGGCGTCGGCCGGTCGCTGAGCTCGGTGACGTAGGTCTTCTCCAGGTCGAAGCCCTGGAAGCGGAGCGCGCTGATCCCCTTCTTCCCGGCCACGAACAGGCGCAGCTGATGTCCGTCGGCCTCTTTGGCCCGGTAGGTGTTGCGGGCCAGTCGGACCAGGTTCGTGTTGAACCCACCGCACAGGCCGCGGTTGGCGGTCACGACCAACATCAGAGTCCGCTTCCCGGAGCGCACCTCGAAGTAGGGCCACCGGGAAACGTCCACGCCGCTCGCACCGATCTCGCCCATGAGCTGGCGCAGGCTCTCGAGATAGGGGCCGGACGACTGCACCCGCTGCTGCGCCGACTTGAGCTTCGCCGTCGCCACCATCTCCATGGTGCGCGTGATCTTCTTGGTGGAGGAAACGCTCTTGATGCGCCTCCGGATGATCTTTGGCTGCTCAGGCATGGGCTAGTGGGCCGCGGCCTTTCCCTCTTCGGGCGCGGGAGCCTCGCTGCCCCCCGTGCCCTCCTCCCCGGCCGCCGCTTCCGGCGCCTCGGTTCCGTCGGTACCCTCGCCCTCCGTGGGAGCCTGGGCGGACCTGGTCTTCTCCTCCGCCGCCACCAGCGCCTCATCGCTCTGCCAGCTGTTCTTCTTGAACGAGGAGATCTCGTCCTTGAGCGTGGCCGCGGTGTCGTCCTCGAGGGCGCCGGTCTCCTTGATCACCTTCAACGCCTTGCTCGGCATGGCCCGCAGCGCGTCAATCATCTCGCTCTCGAAGCGCTTGATCTCGTCGACGGGGACGTCGTCCATGAGCCCCTGGCCCACGGCGAAGATGGTGGCCACCTGCTCCTCCATCGGCCAGGTGGCCGCGGTGGTCTGCTTGAGGACCTCGACCGTGCGCTCGCCCCGCGCCAGCTGCGCTCTCGTCCCCGCGTCCAGGTCACTGGCGAACTGCGCGAACGCCTCCAGCTCCCGGTACTGGGCCAGGTCGAGGCGGAGCTTGCCCGCCACCTTCTTCATCGCCTTCGTCTGGGCGTTGCCGCCCACACGGCTCACCGAGATGCCGACGTTCACGGCCGGGCGCACACCGGCGTAGAAGAGGTCGGGCTCGAGGTAGATCTGGCCGTCCGTGATGGAGATGACGTTGGTCGGGATGTAGGCGGACACGTCACCCGCCTGCGTCTCGATGATGGGCAGGGCGGTGAGCGAGCCACCGCCGAGCTTGTCGCTGAGCTTGGCGGCACGCTCGAGAAGGCGGCTGTGGTTGTAGAAGACGTCGCCCGGATACGCCTCCCGGCCCGGCGGCCGGCGCAGGAGGAGCGAGAGCTGGCGGTAGGACGCCGCCTGCTTCGACAGGTCGTCGTAGATGACCAGCGTGTGGCGGTTCTGCTTGTACATGAAGTACTCGGCCATGGCGCAGCCGGCGAAGGGGGCGATGTACTGCATCGGCGCCGGGTCGTTGGCCGTGGCACTGACGACGATCGTGTAGTCCATGGCGCCCTGGTCGCGCAGGGTCTCCACCACCCCCGCCACGGTGGACGCCTTGAGGCCGACGGCAACGTAGACGCAGACGACGTCGCCGCCCTTCTGGTTGATGATGGCGTCGATGGCGACCGACGACTTGCCCGTCTCCCGGTCGCCGATGATGAGCTCGCGCTGGCCGCGGCCGATCGGGATCATCCCGTCGATGGCCTTGACGCCGGTCATCATCGGCTCGCGCACGGGCTGACGGTCGGCGATGCCGGGGGCCTTCCCCTCCATGGGCATGACGTCGGTCGTCTCGATCGGGCCCTTGCCGTCGATGGGTTGCGAGAGCGGGTTCACCACGCGCCCGATGAGGGCCTCCCCGGCGGGCACCGACAGGACGCGGCCCGTGCGCTTCACGGTCTGCCCCTCGCGGATGTCGAGGTAGTTGCCGAGGATGACGATGCCGACGGAGTCCTCCTCGAGGTTCAAGGCGAGGCCGAAGGCCCCGTTTTCGAACTCGACCATCTCGCTCGCCATGGCCTTCTCGAGGCCGTAGACGCGGGCGATGCCGTCGCCGACCTCGAGCACGGTGCCGACCTCGTCGACGCGGAGGTCAACATCGAAGGACTCGATCTGCTGCCGGATGATCGAGCTGATCTCGTCGGTCCTGATCTCCATGTTCCTATCCCCGTCCCTGCGTGGCGGCGAGGCTTCGCCGCATGTCCTGGAGGCCCCGGCGAACCGTCCCGTCGAGGACGGAGTCGCCGAGATTGACCCGGATGCCACCGAGGACCTCCGGATCGACCCGTTCCTGGAGGACGACGGTCCTCTTCGTCCGCTGCTCCAGGGCGAGGCGCAGCGCCTCGGCCAGATCGGCGTCGAGCTTGCGGGCCGTCGTCACGCTGGCCTTGACCAGCCCCTCGTGCCGGTCGCGGTAGCGGGCGTACTCGGCGACGATGTTGTCGAGGAGCGGCTCCCGCCGCTTGTCGACGAGGACCAGGAGGAGCCCGAGCACCGGCCGGCCCACCTTGTTCTCGAAGGCCAGCTTGAAGATCCGCCGTTTGTCGTCACGCCGCAGGTGCGGCATGTTGAAGAAGGCCCGCAACTCCGGATCCAGCTCCTTGATGGCCTTGTCGACGGCCTGCAGGTCGTCATAGATGCTGCCCACGGCCTGCTCCCGGATACCCATGTCGAAGAGTGCCTGGGCGTAGACACGGGCGGCGGCGTTCGAGACGTTGATCACGGGCTGGCGACCTCTTCAGCCATCCACCGGCCGCCGGCGACCTCGTCGACGACCTCACGTGCCAGCCGCCGGTGGTCCTCGTCCCGGATCTCCCGCTTGAGGAGGCGGGCAGATGCCTCGAGAGTGAGCTCGACCGTGGCCCGTTTGAGCTCCTCGATCGCCTTGGCCCGCTCCAGGCCGATCTCCTTCTTGGCCCGTTCCCGCTGCGCGGTGATCTCGGCCTGGGCCGCGCCGACCATGTCGTTCTTGATGTTCTCGGCCGAGGCCCGGCTCTCAGCCAGGAACTTCTGCCCCTCCTTGCGCGCCTCGTCGAGGATCTTCTCCTGCTTCTCCACCAGCTCGCGGGCCCGCGCCTCGGCCTCCTCGGCCTTCTTGAGCCCCTCGGCGATGCGCAGCTCGCGCGCCTCCATGGTGGACGCCAGCGCGGGCCAGGCCACCTTCTTCAGGATGAGGAAGGTGACGATGAACGCCACCCAGACCCAGGCGGCCGTGGCGAAGTTGAGGTCCGTGAAGCTCGGGTCCTCCCCGGACGCCTCGGTGGCCAGCAGCATCCAGTCCATGGTCAGCCCGGGCCGGCGGCCGTGCCCTGGACGAGCAGGCAGACGACGACTGCGAAGAGGCACACGCCCTCGATGAAGGCGGCGGTGATGATCGTGACGCCGCGGATGTCATCGGCCGCCTCGGGCTGGCGGGCGATCGACTCGGTGGCGCTCGACGCGATCCGCCCGATACCCATCCCGGCCCCGATCGCCGCGATCCCGGCTCCGATGCCGGCACCCATGAGGCCCCACCCCCAGAACTGTTCCGATCCGCCTCCTGTTTCGCCTGCTTCGACGGCCAGGTTGAGTGCGGCTGCGAGCGTTTCAAGCATGGGTCTTGTGACTCCTTTTTTAGTGTTCTTCGGCCACGGCCAGGCTGGTGAAGATGGCCGTGAGCGTGGTGAAGATATAGGCCTGGATGAGGGCTACCAGCACCTCGAACAACATGATGAAGAGGATGAAGCCGAAGGCGGCGATGGTCGACGGGACACCGATGACGCCCTTGTTCGCGTTCTCGACTCCGTAGAGGAAGCCGAAGAGGACCAACAGGATGGCGTGACCACCCGTCATGTTGGCGAAGAGACGAACGGTCAGTGCGAAGGGCTTCGTGAACAGGCCGATGAGCTCGATGACGAACACGAGCGGCCACAGGAGCGCCGGGGTACCGGGCGGTACGAGCTTCACCCAGTACTTGGCGTAGCCGTGCTGGCGCATGCCCGAGATCTGGACCATGAGGAACACGATGGCGGCGAGCGCGCCGGTGACGGCCAGGTTCCCGGTGGCCGTGCGCTCCCAGGGGTTCAGTGGGAACGGCAAGAGTCCGAACAGGTTCGAGAGGAGGATGAAGAAGAAGAGCGTCCAGAAGAACGCCAGGTAGCGACGGCCGCGTTCATGGCCGAGCCAGGGGTAGACGATGTCGTCCCGCACGAAGACGAGCGCGACCTCGAGCAGCGCCACGATCCCCTTCTTGTGGGGCTCCGGCTTGATCCGCTTCGACGCATACCAGAACAGGCCGATCATGAGTACGGCGACGACGGTGAGGAGGACCTGGTGGGCGGTGATGCCCCACGGCAGCTCGTAGTCGAGGAGGTGGTGGACGACCTCGACCGCCAGGATCGTCATGCTGCCCCCCCCGACATCGGCCCGGGGGTCCCGTCGTAGGACCGTTCCACCAGGAGCACCTCGACGGCCAGGTAGACGAAGAAGAAGACGAGGAACGTGAGGGCGAAGGCGGCCGGATCCGCCGCCCCCGTCCGCTGGAAGAGGACCATCAGGCCGGCCACCACGAAGAGCCGGGCGATGAAGCCCCCGGCCAGCGTGGCCATGGCCGACTTCATCCCGGAGCGGAGCGTGCGGCGCGTGACGGCATAGCCCACCGCCAGGTTGACGAGCCCGAGCGCGGCGCCGATGACGGCCCCCGTCACGCCGTCGCGATCCAGATCGATGAAGGCGATCGCCACGATCAGCAGGAGGGCGACGAAGCTCCCGGCCATGACCAGGCCTGAGGTGGCGGTGCGCGTCATGGGCGCTGGTCCGGCTTGTCGGAGCTGCCCGGCGCGAGAACCTGCCGGACGAGGCTCCACGTCGCCCCCACGAAGCCCAGGAGCAGGAACACCACGGTGAAGAGCACCCCGGTGCCGGCACGACCGTCCAACCAGATGCCGAGGAGCGTCAGGAGGAGGATGGTGAGGGCGAATTGGATCCCCACCCCCGCGAACCGGAGGTACTTCCGCTCCACGCGGTTCCGGTCTTCTCCGGGAAACGTCGCGGGTTTCCTTTCGAGGTGGAGGGATTGGCCGATGGACGTCGCCGTCAGCATGGCCGAACCCGGGAGGGTTGCATCGGGGGCACGTTAGTCGTCCTGGCTCCGGTGCCGAGTGCTTGTGAATTTCTTCACGTACTCTAACAGGCGACCGGACGGGCGCGGCAACCGGGCCCCACTTTCCGGTGAATTTTTCCCGAAATCCGGGACAGGAGCCGCCGATCAGGGCCGGCGGGGGGTGCGGCCCTCGCCGCGGAAGGGGATGACCTCGCCGACGGCCTCCTCCAGATCGACCTCCTCCTCCTCCTCGGGCAGCACTTCGTCATCGAGGGCCTCGGGGATGCTGACGGCCCGGTCCCGGCGGGTTCGGCGGGCGACGGGGTGGAAGATGGCGTAGAGGGCGAGAGCCAGACCGGCGATGCCGAAGGGGACGAGAACATTGCCCTCGTTGGTGTACGTCGGGGCGAGGACGAAGCCGGCCAGGACCGCCGTCCAGGCCCACAGGATCGAGACCGCCCGGCGCTGCCCGTGACCCAGGCGCATGAGTCGGTGGTGCAGGTGCTCCTTGTCCGGCACGGCGATGGACTGGCGGCGGAGCGCCCGGCGGACGACGGCCAGGGCGATGTCGAGCATCGGAACACCCAGGATCACGAACGGGATGACGAGGGGAGCGAAGAAGAAGAAGGTCTGGCCACTGAACTGGTCGGCCGTGCGCCCCCCCACCACGATGGTGGTGGCGGCCAGCAGCAGGCCCAGGAAGAGGGAGCCGGCATCGCCCATGAAGATCCGGGCGGGATGGATGTTGTGGGGCAGGAATCCGAGGCACACTCCGACGGCGATGATGGCCACCAGCGGCGCCAGGTTGGAGTCGGACAGCAGGCCGGCGTCGCCCAGCCGGATGGCATAGAGGAAGAAGGCCGCTCCGGCCACCGCCACCACCCCGGCGGCCAGGCCGT
>Ga0299907_10002277_pt1 | contig 11681 bp, 14 predicted proteins | sample RVTome_16_FD_198680 | JGI IMG/M metagenome (GOLD analysis project Ga0299907, IMG submission 198680) | Soil microbial communities from uranium-contaminated site in the Upper Colorado River Basin, Wyoming, United States - RVT152D67 (version 2) ...
TCCTGGATGAGCACGGTCTTGCCCACGCCGGCACCGCCGAACAGGCCGATCTTGCCGCCCTGCAGGTAGGGGGTGAGGAGGTCGATGACCTTGATGCCGGTCTCGAACACCTCCTTCTTCGGCTCGAGCGAGTCGAAGTCCGGGGCGTCGCGGTGGATGTCCCAGTGGGCGTCGATCTGCGAGGCGTCGAGCTCGGGCACGTCGAGCGGCTCGCCGATCACGTTGGTCACGTGGCCCAGCACGCCGTCGCCGACGGGCATCGTGAGGCCGGTGCCCAGGTTGCGCACAGCGGTGCCCCGGATGAGGCCGTCGGTGGGCCGGAGGCAGATCGCCCGCACCCGTGACTCGCCGATCTGCTGGGCGACCTCGGCGCGCACGGCGATGCTGTCGCCGTCGACCGTGATGGTCATCTCCAGCGCCGTGTTGATGGCGGGCACGGCATCGGAGGGGAACTCGACGTCGATGACCGGGCCTGCGATGGCGACGACCCGGCCGTCCTTGAGCGTCGCCCCTGTGTCGGTGCTGGTGTCGGTGACGGTCATTCGGGGGCTCCTGTTGCTATGAGCGCGAGCGGTTGAGGGAGTCGATGAGCAGGTCGCCGCGGTCGGCCTGGGCGGCCCGCATGGCCTCGGCCCCGCCGACGATCTCCATGATCTCCGTGGTGATGGCGTCCTGGCGGGCGCGGTTCATGGCGCGGCTGTAGCGGACGATCAGATCCTCCGCGTTGTCGGTGGCCGACTTCATCGCCCGCTGCTGGGCGGCGAGGAACGACGCCGCACCGTCGAGCAACGCGGCGTAGAGCCGGGCCTCGGCGTAGCGAGGCAACAGGCGGTCGAGGATCTCCTGGGGGTCGGGCTCGAACTCGTAGTCCGCCGACGGGCCGTCGGAGGCCTGCTCGAGCATCGTCTGATCGAGCGGCACGAACCGCCGGATGACCACCCTCTGCGACGCCGCCGACAGGAACCGCGTGTACGCCAGCTCGACGCGGTCGTACTCGCCGGCACTGAAGCGGCTGACGACGAAGTCGGCGATCTCGCGGGCATCCTCGTAGCCGGGCTGGTCGGCGAAGCCTTCGAAGCTGCCGTCGATGTCCCAGCCGCGGAAGCGGAAGTAGGCCGAGGCCTTCTTGCCCACGGTGATCAGTCGCGTCTGTCGGCCCTCGGCGCGCTGGGCGAGCATCGAGCGCTCGGCGGCCCTGATGACCGAGCTGTTGTACGCGCCGCAGAGGCCACGGTCTGCGGCCACGACCACGTAGCACATCGTGCGCTGGTCGCGTTCGACCAGCAGGGGCGAGTCGCCGCCGGCACCGGCTGCGGCCAGGTTGCGGATCACCTCGGTGATGCGCTCGCTGTAGGGGCGGGCCGCGGCCACCCGCTGCTGGGCCTTGACGATGCGGCTGGCGGCTATGAGCTCCATCGCCTTGGTGATCTTCTTGGTCGACTGCACCGAGCGGATCTGCCGCCGCAATGCCCGTTCCTTGCCGCCGGGCATGACTACTCCTGGCTGTCGGTCGCGGGGTCTGCCGGGGCGTCTGCGTCGGCCGCCTCGGTCCGCGCCGCGGCGTCGTCGGCGGCCGCCTGCTCCCACGAGAACTGCTCGGCGAAGCCCTTGATCGCCACCTCGAACGCCTCGACGTCGGGAATGTCGCCGTCGGCACGGATGCTGTCGAGGATGTCGCGGTGGCGGCTGCGGAACCACTCGAGCAGGTCGCTCTCGAAGCGCCGCACCTCGGTCACCGGCGTGGCGTCGAGGTAGCCGTTGGTCGCGGCGTAGAGCGACACGACCTGCTCCTCCACCGGCATGGGGCTGTTGAGAGGCTGCTTGAGCAGCTCGACCAGCCGGTAGCCGCGGTCGAGCTGCGCCTGCGACACCTTGTCGAGCTCGGAACCGAAGGCCGCGAACGACTCGAGCTCTCGGAACTGCGACAGGTCGCCCTTGAGGGTGCCCACCGCCTTCTTCATGGCCTTGATCTGGGCAGCGCCGCCCACGCGCGACACCGACTGGCCGGTGTCGAAGGCGGGGCGGACGCCCGACTTGAACAGGTCCTCCTGCAGGAAGATCTGGCCGTCGGTGATGGAGATCACGTTGGTGGGGATGTAGGCCGAGATGTCGCCGGCCTTCGTCTCGATCACGGGGAGCGCCGTCAGGGAGCCGCCGCCGTTCTCGTCCGACAGCTTGGCGGCCCGCTCGAGCAGCCGGCTGTGCAGGTAGAAGACGTCGCCGGGGTAGGCCTCGCGGCCCGGGGGGCGCCGCAGCAGCAGGGAGATCTGGCGGTAGGCCTCGGCCTGCTTGGACAGGTCGTCGTAGACGACCAGGGCGTGCTCGCCGCTCTCCATCCAGTGCTGGCCCATGGCGCAGCCGGAGTAGGGCGCGAGGTACTTGAACGGCGACGGGTCGGACGCGCCGGCCACCACGACGACGGTGTAGTCCATGGCGCCGTGGTCGGTGAGGGTGGCGACGGTGTTCTTCACCGTCGACTCCTTCTGGCCGATCGCCACGTAGATGCACTTCACGCCCTGGCCACGCTGGTTGATGATCGTGTCGATGGCGACGGTGGTCTTGCCGGTCTTGCGGTCGCCGATGATCAGCTCGCGCTGGCCGCGGCCCACCGGGGTCATCGCGTCGATGGCCTTGATGCCGGTCTGCAACGGCTCGTGCACCGGCTGGCGGCCCATGATGCCGGGCGCCTGGATCTCCATGCGCCGGTCGGCCACGTTGGTGAGCGCCCCACCGCCGTCGACCGGATTGCCCAGGGCGTCGACGACACGCCCGAGCAGGCCGTCACCAACCGGAACCGAGAGGATGCGACCGGTGGCCTTGACCACTTGGCCCTCCCTGACCTCGGCGGCGTTGCCGAGCACGACGGCGCCGATCGAGTCCTCGTCCAGGTTGAGGGCCAGGCCGACCGCGCCGCTCTCGAACTCGAGCAGCTCGTTGACCGCCGCCTCGGGCAGCCCCGCCACGGTGGCGATGCCGTCACCCACCTCGGTGATTCGCCCGACCTGCGCGGTCTCGACGCCGGGCTTGAAGTCCTCGAGGTTCTTGCGGAGCGCAGCGGCGATGTCTTCGGTGTTGATGGTCAGCTCTGCCATCGGTGTCGTCCTCGTCCCTCGTTGATCTAGAAGGCGTTCTTCAGCTTGTCGAGCCGGCTGCGGACCGACCCGTCGATGACGGTGTCCCCGATCTGGGCGACGACTCCGCCAAGCACCGACGGGTCGACCATGACCTTGACCTCGATCCGCTTGCCGGTGGCCTCGCCCAGCGCCTTGGCGAGCCGCGCCCGCTGGTCCTGGGACAGCGGGACCGCCGAACGCACCTCGGCGACCTCCTTGTTGGCCTCGGCGGCGCTCATGTCGACGAGCAGGCGGATGATCTTGGGCAGCTCACGCGCCCGGCCGGTGCCGACGACCATCGACACCAGGGCCACGGTGGTCGGCGATGCCCGCCCGCCGAGCAGATCTTCGATGATCTGCTGGCGCCGGCTCGCGGGAATGCTCTGGTCGGTGAGCGCGCCGCGCAGCTCGTCGTTGCCCTGCAACGTCTGCGAGAAGCGGAACAGCTCGTCCTCGACCTCACCGAGGGTGCCCTCGGACCGGGCCACGGCGAAGAGGGCCTCGGCATAGGCGAGCGTGCGGTCATCAGCCATCTCGGCGTCGCTCCTCGTGAGCGTGGTGGCGCGGCGCGCTCATGAGCGCTGCGCCGCCACCTGGTTGATGTAGTCCTCGACGAGCTGGGTCTGGGTGGCCGGATCGAGGTTGTGCTGCACCACGGCCTCGGCCGCGCCGATGGCGAGCAGCGCGACCTCGCCGCGCAGGTCGGACATGGCGTTGGCCTTGGCGGCGTCGATGTCCGCGACCGCCCGCTGCCGCAGCTCGGCCAGCTCGGACTGCAGCCGGACCTCCTGGTCGCGCTTGATCGCGTCGGCCGCCTGGCGGGACTCCTCGATGATGCGGCCCGCCTCGGCCTTGGCGTCGTTGAGCTGGGCCCTGTACTCGTCGAGCACGCCCTGGGCCTCGGCCTTGGCGGTGTCGGCCGCCTGAAGCTCGGCGCGGATGCGCTCGGTCCGGGCCTCCATGCTCTGCTTCACCGGTGGGTAGGCGTACCTGTACAGCAGGAACAGCAGCACCGCGAAGCTGATGGACCCCCACACGAGCTCGTCGGTCGCGGGCAGGATCAGGTTCGGCGACTCCTGGCAGGCCTCGGGGTCATCGGCCTCCTCGGCCAGGTGGATGCACTCGAGGGTGTCCTCCGAGAGCTGCTCCTCACCGCCCTCCTCCCCCTGCGCGGACGCGGCGGGTGCCAGCGCCACGAGGGCGGCGATGGCGAGCAGCAGGCTCGCGAGCAATGTGCGGGTGCGCACGGTGGCCTCCTCAGCCGGAGATGATGAACGCAAGGACGAAGCCGAAGAGGGCGAGGGCTTCGGTGAACGCGATGCCGAGGAACATGGTGGTGCGCACCATGCCGGCGGCCTCGGGCTGGCGGGCCATCGCCGTGATGGCGTTGCCCACCACGAGCCCGATGCCGATGCCGGGGCCGATAGCGGCGCCGCCGTACACGATGCCTCGACCGACGGCGGTGAGGCCCTCGACGAGTTCGCCGGGATCCTGCTCAGCAAGCATGTGCAGCACGGAACTGTCTCCTTGGGTATGCGTCTAGTGCTCGGGATGCATCGCGTCGGCGATGTACACCGCCGCGAGGATCGTGAAGATGTAGGCCTGCAGGAACGCCACCAGCAGCTCGAACGCGCTCAGGAAGATGAGCAGCGCGAGCGGCAGCGCACCGCCGATGATCGTGGACTCGACCAGCGCCTGGGTGATGACGGCGAAGCTGACGAGCAGCAGGTGGCCGGCGAGCATGTTGGCGAAGAGCCGGACTGCCAGGCTGAGCGGCTGGGTGATGAACTTGGTGACCAGCTCGATGGGCGTGAGCAGGAAGTACATCGGCCACGGCACGCCCGGGAGGAACATGATCGACTTGAAGTACTTGATCGGGCCCTGATGCCTCAACCCCGCCGCGTGGTAGATGACGTACACGACGAGCGCCATGAAGACCGGTAGCGCGATGCGGGCGTTCACGGGCATCTGGACGCCGGGGATGAGGCCCCAGATGTTGCAGGTGAGCACGAACGTGAAGAGCGTCAGTAGGAACGGCGTGTAGCCCAGGCCCTCGGGACCCATCGTCTGCAGCACGATCTGGTCCTGCACGAACTCGACCGTCGACTCGGCCACGTTCTGGGCGCCGGTCGGCACGAGCGCCCGCTTGCGCCCGGCGACGAAGAACAGCGCGCACACGAGCCCCACGGAGATCCACATCAGCAGGATCACCTTGTTGACGCCGAAGGCACCGCCGCCGAACAGCGTCGGCCACTCGACGACGTGGCTGATCGGCGGGAACTCCAACCCGAGGATCACGAGGGCACTGCCTCCTTGTCACCCGGCTTGAGCGCCGGAAAGGCGAGGGACGCGGACACGTAGCGCAGCTCCCAGAACAGGAGCCCGAGGTGGGTGACCAACACGGTCACCCCGAGTGCGGTGAGGTCGATCCACGACTCGTCCTTGACCAGCAGCAGCACGAGCGTGACCAGGCCCATGCGCACGGCGAACCCGCCGAGGGCAACGGCCATGACCAGGGTCAGCGACCGGCGCGCCGCCCACGACAGCGAGACCGCCGCGAGCACGAGGTTGACCAGCACGACCGCGATCGCCACCGCGGCCGACGAAGCGCCGTCGCTGCCCCAGATCGCCGCGGCGCCGATGAGGATCGCCGGGGCGAACCAGATGCCCCGCTTGAGCATGTCGAACGCGATCTCGCGCTCGACCGCGGGCGCATCGGGTGCCGGTTCCCGGAGGTCGGCCGCGGTGACCTTCACGGCCCCGGCTCCTCGCGGCGGGCCAGGCCCGCGACCTTGGACTCCTGGTCCCGCATCTGCGCGTCGTAGCGCACGAACAGCTTCCAGATCTCGTAGCCCATCGTGAACAGGAAGAGCACGAGCAGCAGGAGCGGCGACGTGCCCAGACGGGCGTCGAGCCACCAGCCGAAGAAGGCGAAGACGGCGGGCGTGACGGCCAGCTCGATGGCCGTCGACAGTGCATCACCGGCGCCTCGGTGAAGTTCACGTTTGGCGGAGAGATCGGCCACCCTGTGCTCCTTGCCATCGGGCCGCCCGCCGACCCGGATGAGCCCTTGTGAATTGATTCGCAATCTACAAGACGTGGTCTACCCCCAGGCAAATCAGCACCCTCTGGGGACGGCGCAGCAGATTAGCAACACCGCGACTCGAAGTTCCCAACCGAGAAACCATTACGATTCCGCCCGATGACACCGCTGGAGCCGGATGTGGCGGGAGCGACCGGCGGCGGGTCGGCCGGCGAGTGGACGCCCGAGCGTTTGCGGGCCGAGATCGCCACGCGCACCTGGTTCCACACCATCGACCTGGGCGGCGGGGTCGTCACCCCGGGCGAGAAGGACACGCTCGCCGAGGTCGCCCACATGCGGCTGCCCGCCGACCTGGCCGGGCGGACGGTGCTCGACATCGGCGCCTACGACGGCTTCTACGCCTTCGAGGCCGAGCGCCGCGGTGCCGCCCGGGTGCTCGCCACCGACAGCTGGACCTGGAACTGGCCCGGCAGCGACGCCCGCCGCAACTTCGACCTCGCCCACCGGGTGCTCGGTAGCCGGGTCGCCGCCCAGGTCGTCGCGGTCGAGGACCTGACGCCCGAGGAGGTGGGCGGCACCTACGACGTCGTGCTGTTCCTGGGCGTGCTCTACCACGCCCCCGACCCGCTCGGGTACCTGCGCCGGCTGCGCAGCGTCACCGGCGGCATGGCGATCGTCGAGACCGTCGTCGACCTGCTCGACGTCGGCGTGCCCGCCGCCGCCTACTACCCCGGCAGCGCCCTGCACGGCGACGCCAGCAACCACTTCGGCCCCAACCCGGCGGCGGTCGAGGGCCTGCTCGCCGACGCCGGCTTCGCCCGGGTCGAGGCCTTCCCGCCGTGGACCACCAGCAAGGAGTGGGCGGTGCGCGCCGCGGGCGACGGGCTACCGGGCGGCGCGCTCGCCCGGGTGCGGCGCAAGCTGCGCCGGCGGCCCCGCAGCGGCCGCATGGTCTTCCACGCCCACGCGTGAGGCGTTGCTGCGGCGCACCTCCCACACCGGGGCGAACAGCGTGAACAGCAGCAGGCCCAGCGCCGCCACGGCCAGCGGCATCAGCCCGAGGCCGTTGCCGGTGTAGACGGGCACCAGCACCGCGGCCGAGAGCAGCGCGGTCCAGGTCCACAGGATGACGACGGCGCGGCGCTGCCCGTGGCCCAGCCGCATGAGCCGGTGGTGCAGGTGGTTCTTGTCGGCCATGGTCAGCCCGGCCCGGCCCTTGGCCCGACGCAGCAGCGCCCACGCCGTGTCGAAGATGGGCACGCCCAGGATGACGAGCGGCAGGAACAGCGGGGCGAAGAAGAAGAACGTCTGGCCTCGCACCTCGGCGTCGGTGTTCCCGCCGATGGCGATGGTGGCCGCCGCCATCAGCAGGCCGAGCGTGAGGGCGCCGGCGTCGCCCATGAAGATCTTGGCCGGGTGGACGTTCCAGGGCAGGTAGCCGAGGCAGGCGCCGACGACGCAGGCGGCGATCAGCGCGCCGATGTTGTCGTCGCTGATGATCGAGTCGGCGTTGTCGAGGTGCTCGGCGAACATGAGGATGGCCCCGGCGCCGATGGCCACCACGCCGGCGGCCAGGCCGTCGAGGCCGTCGATCAGGTTGACCGCCTGCGCCATGCCCACCACCCACAGCACCGTGATCAACGGCACCAGGTCGGGGGGCAGGGCCACGAGGCCCACGAACGGCACCCGGAAGAACAGGATGGCGACGCCCGACATGGCGAGGATGCTGCCGGCCAGCACCGACCCGGCCGTCTTGGCCGGGGCCGACACGTCGCGCAGGTCGTCGAGCTGGCCGACGACGTACATGGTGAGCGTCGCGAGCACGACGCCGAGGGGCGGAGCGATGGTGCGGAACACAGGCTTGAACTCGCCGGTCAGCCAGCCGACGCCCAGCCCCACCAGCACGCCGGCCACGATGCCGGCACCGCCCAGGACGGCGGTCGGCTGGGTGTGGACCCGGCGGGCGTCGGGGTGGACGACCGCGCCGACCCGGAACGACAGCCGCCGCAGCAGCGGCATGGACGCGAAGCTGACCAGGAACGCGGCGGCGAGGACGGCGAGGTAACCCTTCACCGCCCGCCCCCCCGGGTGCCTCTCACGCCGCCGTCACTCGCGCTCGATCTCCGCGATCTGGGCGACGCGGCGCTCGTGCCGGCCGCCCTCGAACGCGGTGGTCAGCCACAGCGTCAGGATCTCGTCGGCCAGCGGCGCGGCGACGATGCGGGCGCCGATGGCCAGCACGTTGGCGTCGTTGTGCTCGCGGGACATGCGCGCTGTGTACAGGTCATTGCACAGGGCGGCCCGCACGCCGCGCACCTTGTTGGCGGTGATCTGCTCGCCCTGCCCCGAGCCGCCGAGCACGATGCCCCGATCGACCGCGCCCTTGGCCACGGCCCGCCCGACCTCGGCGCAGATGGGTGGGTAGTCGACCGAGGCCTCGCTGTCGGTGCCGACGTCGACCACGTCGTGGCCGAGCGACACGAGGGTCTCGGACAGGTGCGTCTTCAGGGCGAACCCGGCGTGGTCGGAACCGATGGCGACGCGCACGTCATCTCCGGGAGTAGCCGGTGGTGGGCTCGGTCGGCACGTCGTCGGCCCGGCGGATGACGCCGCGCCGCAGGCGGGAGCCGTTGGCGTAGGCCGCGCTGCGGGGCGGGCCACCGGCCAGCAGCACGACGAACCGGCGCAGCAGGTCCTCGAGCACGTCGGCGGTCTCGTCGAACACGGCGCGCGGGCGGCCGACCGGATCGGGGATGTCGTCGCCGGAGTCGTCGCCCATCAGGTCGGCCGGGCGCCGGCCCGCGGCCACCCGGGCGAGCCAGGGGTAGACCGACTCGCCGTCGACGCGGGGGCCGACCTCCTCGCCCCGGCGCACCAGCTCCTTCAGCGTGAAGGTGCGGTCGATGGCCGCCCCGAAGCTCGCACAGGTCTCGCGCACGTGCTGGCGGGTCATGCCGATGATGAGCGGCGTGGCCTGCACCATCTCGCGGGTGAGGGTGTGGCTGCGGTGCTCGCGCAGGTCGACCCGCCGGTGGGCCATGGTGACGAGCGCTTCGGGGGTCGCCGGGGCGCCGCCGGGCAGAAGCCCGGCGGACCCGACCGATGCGCCGACGCCCGCCTGTGCGAGCAGCCTGCGGAGCAGACCCTCGGCCATGGGGGAACGGCACTGGTTGGCGGTGCAGACGAACAAGATGTCGATGACCCAGATTGTAGGGGTGGCCCCGGCATTCCTACAGTCGCCTGACCGGTCAGTTTCCGAGAGTTTCGTCCCAGGAGGGCAGATGGCGGTTTCCCCGCGCACCCCGGTCCTCGTCGGCGCCGGCCAGTGGAGCAACCGCGTCGACCGCGGTGAGCCAGCCGTCGAGCCCGCCGAGCTGATGGCCGAGGCCGTCCGCCGCGCCGGCGCCGACAGCGGCGCCGGCCCGGGCCTGCTGGCCGGGGCCGACGCGGTGCGGGTCGTGTCGACACTCTCGCGCCGCTACCGCAACGCCGCCCGCCTGGTCGCCGAGCGCATCGGTGCCCGGCCCCGCGACGAGGCGCTCAGCCCGGTCGGCGGCAACCAGCCCCAGGCCCTGGTCAGCCAGGCGTGCCTCGACATCGCCGCCGGCGACGCCGACACGGTCGTGATCTGCGGCGGCGAGGCGTGGCGCACCCGCTCGGCCTCCCGCCCCGACGAGCTCGACTGGACCACCCAGGACGAGACGGTGCCCACGGCCCGGCTCACCGCGCCGGAGGTCGACATCAACCACCCGGCCGAGGTCGCCCGCGGGCTCTTCCTGCCCGCCCAGATCTACCCCCTGTTCGAGCAGGCGCTGCGCCACCGGGCCGGCCGCTCGATCGACGACCACCTGGTGCACGTGAGCGAGCTGTGGGCCGGGTTCTCCGCGGTGGCGGCCGCCAACCCCCACGCGTGGATCCGCGACGCCATGACCGCCGAGCAGATCCGCACGCCGTCCGAGCGCAACCGCTGGGTGTGCTGGCCCTACACCAAGGTGATGAACGCCAACAACGCGGTCGAGCAGTCGGCCGCGCTGGTGCTGTGCTCGGCGGAGCGGGCCGCGACCCTGGGCGTGCCCCGCGACCGCTGGGTGTTCCCGCTGGCGGCCACGCAGGCCCACGACACCCCCGCCGTGTCGCACCGCGCCGACCTGGCGTCGTCGGGCGCCATCAGGCTGGCGGCGCGTGAGCTGTTCGCCCTGGTGGGCCGTGACGTCGACGACGTGGCGCACGCCGACCTGTACTCGTGCTTCCCGTCGGCCGTGCAGATCGCCGCGGCCGAGATCGGGCTCGGGCTCGACCGCCCGCTCACCGTCACGGGCGGGCTGTCGTTCGCCGGCGGGCCGTGGAACAACTACGTGACCCACTCGATCGCCACCATGGCCGGCGTGCTGCGGGACGACCCGGGCGCGCTGGGCCTGGTCACCGCGAACGGCGGCTACGCGACGAAGCACGCGCTCGGCCTGTACTCGGCCGAGCCGCCGGCCGGCGGGTTCCGATGGGCCGACGTGCAGCCCGCCGTCGACGCCCTCCCCACCCGCGAGGTGCGCGAGACGGTCGACGACGCGGTGGGCGGCACGGCCACCGTCGAGTCGTGGGTGGTGGTGCACAACCGCGAGGGCGCGCCCGAACGGGTGCTGGCCGCCTGCCTGCTCGACGACGGCCGACGGGCCTGGGCCTCGAGCGACGACCCCGCCACCGTGGCCGAGATGCGCGCGGGTGAGGAGCAGATCGGCCGGGCCGTCAAGGTCGACCCGGCCGGAGCCCTGCTGCTCTAGGAGCCGATCCCCGGCCCGCGGCCCCTAGGCGGTCAGCTCCCTGATCTTGGCGGTGAAGGCCTCCTGCTCGGGCGTCGGCCCGCCGCCGGCCTGCATGGCCATGAGCTTGGTCATGTCGCCCTCGACCTTGATCTGCCCCGACATGAAGGCCTGCATGCCGGCCTGCTGGTTGCCGTCGATGAACATGGCCTTGGCCACGTCGTAGGGCACGGTCAGCTTGGTGGGCGCGTTGTCGGCCAGGCCGCGCTCGAACTGGCCGCCGGTCATGTGGATCTCGCGATCGCCGTCCGGGCCACCCGCCACCACGATGTTGAGCGTCAGGTCCTTGACGGCGGCCGCCGGCTCGGGCGCCTCGTCGCGCAGCGCCTCGACGGCATCGAACCAGTCCTCGGACAGGAACGTGTGCGGCATCTGTTCTCCCTCTCTTCGCGGGTGCCCCCGGCCCTGTACCGGACGAGCACCGTGCGATGCTGGCACAGCCCGGGCCGCCGTGCCCGCGATTCTGGCAACAGGCGTTGCCGAAGGCTCAGGCGCCGGCGGCCGCCCGGTCGTGGGCGGCCGACTCGCCGACGTAGCTGGCCCACAGCTCCGCGTAGGGACCGCCGGCAACGATGAGCCGGGCGTGCGGGCCGACTTCGACGATCCGCCCGGCGTCGAGCATGACGACCCGGTCGGCCCGGACGGCGGACTGCAGGCGGTGGGCGATGAGCAGTGTGGTGCGCCCCTCGCTCAGGCGGCCCATGGCCCGTA
>Ga0299907_10002278_pt1 | contig 11679 bp, 8 predicted proteins | sample RVTome_16_FD_198680 | JGI IMG/M metagenome (GOLD analysis project Ga0299907, IMG submission 198680) | Soil microbial communities from uranium-contaminated site in the Upper Colorado River Basin, Wyoming, United States - RVT152D67 (version 2) ...
CTCGGACAGCCTCCTAGGACGCATGTATCCTCTGTCACCAGCCCAGCCATTGCTAGGCCACCGAACGAAAAAAGGCACGACATTATTGGAAAAACCTTGATCCTGTATCCGACATTGAGCACCCCTAAGCACAAATTTTTGTCATTTAATAAGGTACTGTTTTTACTTTGGTTATGGTGAAATCCTCTTCAGGAAAGATTTTGTGATGATACCACCTTCCGACTTCAAAAGCGTCCCATTGCTCGGCACAGACCCCTCTCAACTGGTCCTGCCGGAGAATTTAGGCTTCTACCAGGCGGCTTGAGAGTCAAATCAGGCAAAATACGACGTTTTTGCCTCCTTTTTGGCACTGTTGGACAAAAATCGTGCCAAATAAATCAAATTCTGCCGATCTGACCCTGCTCAATGTCGGCTGCAAACCCTTGTTGGGCAGCCCCTTTAGTCGAGCATGTCAATAATGTCCTGAACCCGTCCGAACAATTCATCATAGGTGATGATCTGAACTAGATTGGAGTTATTTCTGAACAGTTCAAAAGATTTCCTTTTCAGCTCGGTCATCCCTTGTGAGTTAAGACTGCCGGCGACGACAATGCCTTTTGGATTGAACGCATTGAAATGTCCATCCCGTTCTTGACCTTGCAGAGCGAAATAGTTCTTCAGCAGTTCGTCTCTATAATTGAGTACCTGAACAATGGCCCCTGAAAGCTCGTCGCTCACAGAGAAGGCGTTCGTGCGGTACTGCTTTCCCAAAAGTGGAGTTATGGGAGTCTTTATTTCTACAAGAGTCACGTTTTCAGTAAGTCGATTCGCGTAGATGAAGTCGACGAGATTCCCCCCTCTATTGTCAATAGCCTTTCCGCCCAGGAAGCATTTTGCTCCGAGCTGAAACACACAGTGGGGCAAGGCCTGAGCCAGGATCTTTGGATTATTGGTAAAGAAGCTTTGCCAGACCTCTTCGTTGCCGTTTTCCTTGTGGGTATACCACCACCGTATTGCCTCCTTGAAGGAGAGACATGTTTCCTGCTCAATATGAATCTTCGGCAGCTCAGAGGCTTCGAGAATCATGGCGATATATTTGTAATGCTCGGCTCTCGCCTCTCTTAGCCAGCCCGCTGTGTATATGTGCGGTTCTTGGTCGACAAGAAGGTGATGGGTCGGGCAGAGCAGTATCAAGTTGTCGGCAGACTGGAGCGTATCTGAGGACGGATTGTAGCGTGGTCCGCCAGGTGAGACAGCTTCGATATGGCAAAGCACACCAAGGAAACCGTTCTCAGTACCAAGCGACTGCGTGCAGCCCGGGAAGGCGCACCTCGAGCCGGACCTAATGAGGACTGCTTTCTTTGCGCTGGCGGGTATTCTTCGTTTCATGCTTACAGGTTTCTATAGCATCCACACGAATCCAGTTCGTCTGCCCAACATGAAATATCCAGAATGAGCCAATACCACGTTAGACGGATTCTGCCTTGTATGATATTGTCTGTTTCTGTATAGTGTACATTTGTCCAATCATGGAGTCGGTCAAACACTTCGGTTTGGGTATCCAATACGAGATATCTTTCCTTCCCCATCCGCGTTTTTAAGCCGAGGGCCATGACTTGATCGTCATGCAGCTTCCACACTTGCCTCTGCAGATTCCACTTCCACCCGCTTCACCTGCTGTCGAAGCCTCATCTCCAACCTATGCACACACATACTGACTGTTGTCGCCCCACTGAGGGCAGTGCTGAAGGCTTCGGTCGCGCTGCTGGAGGCACAGCTTTTGGGTGACTTTCTGACCGGGTTTCCCATGTAAAAACGTACGAATGATGGCACCTGAAGACGTACAACAGATCGATAGACAGCAAACTGTAGGCTACAGTCGTTCGCAACATGGGCTGCATACACATTAAACTGTTTAAACTGTCGCCACTCTGAGAGTTTACCAGACACCAAATGAGGATTGTCTAAAAAAACTTGGTTTGAGATGACAGCTTCCTACACGGCACCTATCTAATATAAAGATGCTTGAGACAACATATTTGTGAATTTTGTGAGTTATCGCATTTTTTTGCTATCCCTTGCAATGCGGAAGATGCGTGCTCTTGGGGAGTGGCAACATGTCTCCCCTCTACGGGCTTGGAGAGCCCACACCTATGGCATAGGAGCAGGCAACCGCCCTGCATTGTCATGTCAGACCCATAGAATTCCTTTCAGGGGACGGCCACGTTTACGCGGCAGGGGAATGAAAGGTTGCCCGTAGGGCAACGGGTCTCTGCTTGCAAACCCTTCGCGCCTGAAATATCCTCTTACTATGCAAACCCGAGTATTGCAACTCAAGATACGCACACCGAACCGTGGTAAGGCCGATCGCTTGTCGTCTATGCAGCAGGCGTTTACCGATGCGGTGCGGTTGCATCTTAAGGCTGCATACGTGTGTCCGAAGCCTACGGTGCGTTCGTTGCATGCTACGTGCTACAGGGAAGCAAGGGAACGGTTTGCTCTCCCGGCTTCGACGATTCAGCAGGCGAGAGACAAGGCCCTTTCTCTCTATCGCAGTGTTCGCACCAGACGCCACCAGGGCAAAAAGGCGTCTCGGCCACGGATTCGGCGCTTGCTGCCGCTCCGCCTGGCCGTTGAAAACCTGCGTGTCTTCCCAGATCGACGCGTGGCCAGAGTCACCACCCCTGAGGGGTTTCTCTGGCTGCCGATCATCATTGCTGATGTCTGGCAAGACTTTGTCTCCTTGCCGCATGCCGTCTCCGAGATTGTTGACCGAGGTGGCGACTGGTATCTGATGCTGGCTGTCAAGAGTGAGGATGTTCCGACTCAAGATGGTCCGCACTTCGGTCTTGACTCGGCATGGCCAACCTGGCTGCGCTGTCTGGCCCTGGCGTGGTGTGTTTCTTTGATGGGAAGCCACTGCGCTATGTCCGTGGTCGCTACTTCCGCTATCGGCAAGCCTTGCAGAAGAAACGCAAGACCGGCATGGTGAAGCGGAGTAAAGGGCGGGAGTCCAGATGGGTCCGCAGTGAGAACCACCGGGTCAGCCGAGCAATCGTTGATCTTGTTGCTGCTCACGGTGGCGTGCTGCATGTCGAGAAGCTGCTTGGCATTCGCGACCGCACCAAGCTGACCCGGAAAGTGAACCGCATGGTGCACAGCTGGCCGTTTGCGCAACTCTTGGACTTCCTCCGCTACAAGGCTGCGCTGGCAGGGGTCAAGGTGATCGAAGAAGACCCTAGGCATACCAGCCAGCAATGCAGTCGGTGCGGACATGTCGAGCGTGGCAACCGTCCCAAGCAAGCACGGTTCTGCTGCAAAGCATGTGGCTATGAGCTGCACGCCGACCTGAATGCGGCGCGCAATCTCGCTGCCAAGGGGGCAAGCTCTCTTGGCGTGGGCTCGGTGACAGAGCCCCTGAGCAGGGAAGTGGTTGACAGCGATGTCGATCATGGTAACTGCAACCTCGTAAGTTCCTCGTAGGAAGCCGCTTCGTTTACGGAGTGGAGGATGTCACTTCGCTATGATGCTTGACAGAGACGTGCGCTCAGGGGATGTCTGGCGAGCTGCTGGGAGGGGAGGTAAAAGCTATCCCAGTCATGGAGAAAGAGAGGGGAAAGGACTATGCTCGATCTACTCATCAGAAATGGCCTGGTTATCGACGGCAGCGGCAGTCCTGGCTTCTTTGCCGCGGTGCTCGTCAAGGACGAGCGCGTCACCATTCACCGCGGTGACACCTCGCAGCTGGAGGCCGCCCGCGTCATCGATGCGACCGATCACGTTGTCTGTCCCGGCTTTGTCGATCTGCACTCGCACGCTGGCCTCACCATCTTGGGCGAACCGCACCATGATCCCAAAGTGCGCCAGGGAGTCACCACTGAGCTCATCGGTATCGACGGCATCTCGCATGCGCCTTTTAAAAACCAGGAGGAGCTGCATCGCTATATCTGGCTCGATTCTGGCCTCAACGGTTATCCCCCGATGCCAGCTGACTGGCTGACCGTGGCCCAGTTGCTTAGCAAGTACGATAACAAAGTCGCGATCAATATCGCCTATATCTTGGGCAACTCGCCAGTGCGCATCTGGAGTGTCGGCTGGAACGATCGCCCGCCCACGCAGGCTGAGCTGCAAGATATGAAGTCGGTTACACGTGAGGCCATGGAGGAAGGGGCCTGGGGGTTATCCACAGGTCTGGATTATCCACCTGGCGCCTATGCCGATACAGACGAGCTCGTTGCCCTCTCCGAGGCGTCTACCCGCCTCGGCGGTTTCTACCATACCCACACACGCGCCAGTTTGCGCTCCAAGGGCTTGCTGGCACCCTGGGAGGAGGCGCTGGAAATCGGCAGGCGCAGCGGCAGTGCCGTACACCTGACACACTACCGCCAAAGCGCCCAGGGGGTGGGGAGTCACCTGGACTACCTGGGACTGGTCGAACAGGCCCGCGACCAGGGAATGGATGTGACCTTTGATTGCTATACGTATCCCTACTCGGGGACGACTGTGACCATCGGCCTGCCTTTCTGGGCGAAAGACGGCGGTCCTGAAAGACTGATGGCCGCATTGCAAGATCCTGAGGACCGCGCCCGCATGCGGAAGGAAATCTCGCGCAGCAGGCTGGAGAGCAACTGGCTCACCAATTTTACCAAGCCGCACAACAAAAAGTACGACGGGAGACTGATCACCGACATCGGGGAGATGCGTGGCCAGGACCCTGCCGATGCCCTCTTTGACCTGCTCGTCGAGGAGAACCTGGGCCTCTCCACGGTCGGTCTGGGCACCAACCCGCAGACCCTCCCAGCGTTCGTGTCCCACCCGTGTGGCATGATCGCCAGCGACGCCATCTTGTTCGGAGAGTATCCCAATCCGCGCACCTATGGCTGCTTTCCTATTGTGCTGGCGGAGTTCGTGCGCGCTGAGAAACATTTGCGGCTGCCAGAGGCGATCCGCAAGATGACCTCCTTCCCGGCACAGCGTCTCGGTCTCCCCGACCGGGGACTGCTGCGCGACGGTTTTAAGGCCGATATCGTCGTCTTTAATCCCAATACCGTGAAGACGCACGCCACGCGAGAGAGCCCAAAGCACTACCCCGTAGGTATCGCATATGTCATCGTCAATGGGGCCGTGGTCATCGACCGTGGTGAGAATACCGGCGCCCTGCCAGGCCGTGCCTTGCGGCGCGGCCATGCCTCGACCTAGTGCATGATCAGAGGACCTCTTCGGGCAAGGAATAGGCTGTCTTTGCGAAAGGGGGACAGAGGACGATGGCTACAGGTGTATGCTCATGATACAACCAGAAAGCTATCGATGATTTTTTGATCCATGGCATCGACAGAAGTCAGCCGAATGCGGGTCATACACACGCCGTGCTGCTGCTCTTCGGCCAGTACTTTGCCGTAGAGATCACCCGAGTCGTAGCCGAGATCTGGATACCCGAGCCGCAAGCGCACATTGGTAAGCGGTTGCAGGGAGGTATGCAGGTGCACATCGAGATGCCGCATGCCCAAGCGCAGCACCGTGCCAGCGATTTCGTCCTGGCTGACGACTTTGCCGTCGATCACCCAGCAGGTGACGGGTAGCGAGGTGTCCACCTGCTGATCTGCCGCGGTGTCAATCTCGGGCAAGCGCTGCGCGAACTGCCCGCCGATGCTGTGCAGCTCGTACAACGGCAACGGTCCGGCAATGCCTTTGACCTCTACGGGCACTGGCGGTGCGACCTCGACCAGGTCACGTATACGCTCATACGTCGCGGGACTCAGAAAGATCTGCCCCCCCACCGTACACCCTTCGACGCGGGCGGCAAGGTTGACCGCGGCGCCAACCACGGCATATTTGGCCCGCTGCTCAGAGCCGATATTGCCGACCACCGCTTCGCCGGTGTTGATGCCAATGCCCATTTCGAAGCGTGGCCGGCCACGCTCGGCATTGGTCCGATTCAGGTCGGCCATGGCACGCTGCATCGCCAGCGCCGATGCGGCGGCACGCTCGGCATGATTGCTGTGGGGGAGCGGCGCGCCATACACGGCGAAGATGGCGTCACCGATGAATTCGTTGATGGTGCCGCCGTGCGCGATGATGATATCAGTCATACGCGCCAGGTAATCGTTCAACACCTCCATGACCCAGGCGGGATCGCCCTGCTCGGCAAAGCGCGTGTAGCCACGAAGGTCTGACATCAATACCGTAATCTCGCGTTTTTCCCCTCCAAATAGGAGTCCCTCCGGCGACTCAAGCAGCGTCTTCGCCACTTCCGGGGAGACGTAACGGCCAAACGTGGTGCGAATAAAGTCGCGCTGGCGGAGGCCCTCGACCATGTCGTTAAAGGCGCCGCTCAGACGACCCAGCTCGTCGCTCGAGCGCACCGGTACCATCAGGGACAGATCGCCATCGGCAACACGCGCTACCCCCCCGGTGAGGGTACTGATGGGACGGGTCACGCGCCATGCCAGCCATGCCCCTACCGCGGTTGCCATCAGTCCGCCACCCACGCACGCCAGCCCAACGGCCCAATAGAGGGCCTCAAACCAGTATGAGAACAATACCCCCTGATGCTCGACGGCCACTACGGCCATGGTTTCCCCCATGGCGTCGTGGATCGGCGCAAAGGCGGTCATCCACTGTTCCTGCTGTCTGGAATGTGGATTCCACTTCCAGTAGATAGATGTAGACCGTGCGAACCCATCCTGGAAAGCCCAGCTCAGCATCTGCGCCGCCTCTGGCTCGAACGTCAGGAAAGTCCCCGGTTGGAGTGACATGTCAGCGTCACTCACCACGACCACGCGTGCCCGCCGCGTGACGGGGTCGTAATCGCTCAGGGTATAAACAGGGATGGTCAGCTCGCCCGCCATGCGGATGGACGACAGCGCCGCCTGCACGCGCCGATGCGCCTCGGAGCCCTGGTCGAGGGTGCGTTGGACTTCGGCGTGCGCGTCAGGATCGACCAGAAGGACGCCAGCGCGCGCCAGGTTAAGGACTTTGGCGCTGACCGCCTCTTCGAGTACCCGATGTAAGCCCTGCATATCTTGCATGGCCTGCAGACGTCCGAGTAGCGGCACATCGGCGAGTCCACGGAACATCAGTAAGGCAGCCAGCCCAACGGCGAAGACCGTCACCAGCACGAAGGCTGCGACCATCCGCGTGCTGAGCCGTTGCCAGAGGCGGAGGGGCTGTCGCTTCATGGTTGTTACCTCTCTATGTGAGTCCCTAACCCCATGCGCATGGCCATGAAGTCAAGCGCACCGCTGTAGCCTTCTTCCTCACCGGCTAAGCAGAGTGGTGAGAGTTGCATCCAACGCTGCCCGCTGGCCTACCGCAATGTGTTGACATCGCTGATACATGTCACCCACATAGTATATCATGGCTCACTGATGAGCAGAGTGCCAGGATGCCAAGCGGTGAAGCATCATCCCTCGGGAGTATCAAGAACCGTGACGTGCAGCTTCCGCAATGCGTCGCATGTGCTCGCGCCGTTGTCGTGTGCCGGCATCGAGAGTGGCATCGTCCGCTTCGGCAATGGCGAAGCCGTACGCCTCGATCACTGGGATGTCGTCGTCTGCGAGTTCTGGAATGCACTGCTTGCGCTGCATTGCCGCGTCGAGATGGGGCGCCAACGCCTCGAGCTTGCGGCGTTGGCGTTCTTCTTCGTGTTCCTTGAACTCTGGCATGATCTGTGCCGCGAAGAGCTCGAGCGAGGCGCAGATGTGCTCATGACGGTTCTTGCCGCCTTGCTGGATGAAGATCACCTGATCCACCCCAGCGTTGGCAAAGCCGTGCAGGTGCTCACGCAGCTGCTGCGGCGTGCCAATGCCGCGTTGTCCACCCTGATTTGGCAACGTCTCGCGCAGTGCCATGTAGCGTTCCCAGATGTTGCTGCGTCCTGGCTTGTGCTTCCCGAAACCGTAGTGGTACGCCAGGGCAAACTGGAAGAACTGAAAGCCATCCAGACCGCGCGCCCGGGCTTCTCCTGCGTCGGCATGGCATGAGAAGCTGGTGACCATGGCGATATTGGGATTGATGGCGTGTCCAATGGGGATACATTCCTGTTTCAGGATGGTGTAGTATTCGTCCACCCATTTTTTGGCTTCGGTGACATCGATAAAGGCGAACGTCAAGACGCCGAGGCCAAGTCGAGCCGCCAGGCGAATGGTGTCACGATTCGAGCAGGCAACCCACAGCGGCGGATGCGGCTTCTGCACCGGTTTGGGCACCACGTTGCGACACGGCATGGAGAAGTAGGTGCCACGGTAGCCCGGATACGGGTCCATGAGCAGCATGTTTGCAACCTGCTCAACCGCTTCCTGCCACATGGCGCGGCGTTGTTCTGGCGTGATTCCAAAACCTTCCAACTCTGCACGCGACGCGGATTCCCCCGTGCCAAAATCGACACGGCCGTTGGAGACAAGATCGAGGGTCGCGATGCGTTCGGCGACCCGTGCCGGATGATTATAGGGCGGGGGCATCAAGACGATGCCGTGGCCCAGGCGGATCTGCTTGGTTCGTTGCGATGCCGCGCCGAGAAAGACCTCAGGGGCGGAGGAGTGCGAGTATTCCTCCAGAAAGTGGTGCTCGACTTCCCAGGCGTAATCGATCCCCAGGCGGTCGGCAAGCTCGACCTGGTCCAGGGCTTCGTGGAAAAGCTTTTGCTCACTGCCCTCGGCCCACGGACGCGGCAGTTGGTGTTCGTAAAAAATGCCAAATTTCATAATATACCGCCTTGCCTCTTATGCCGCTTGTAGCTCTGACGTACAATGCGCACATCGTATGGCGTTGCTCGGAATCGTGAAGAGACAGTATGGACACTCTTTGGTCGCTGGTGCAGTAGGGGAAGCTTCCTCTTGTCTTCTGAGCTTGTTGACGCCCCGCACAAGGAGAAAAACCGCGAATGCGACAATAAGAAAGTTGATGATGGTCGTCACAAACGCCCCATAGTTGATGGATACCGCTCCAGCCGCTTTGGCCGCGGCAAGGGACGTATAGGGTCCGGCAGGGTTACCACTTTTCAGCACGAGAAAAAGATTACTGAAGTCCACGTTACCCAGAAGAAGGCCGATGGGCGGCATGAGCACATCATCAACAAGCGATTTGACGATGGTGGAGAAGGCTGCCCCGATGACAATACCAACTGCCAGGTCTAGCACATTTCCACGCATGGCAAGTTCTTTAAACTCTCGCAGCATGGTGTCTTTTCTCCGGCAGTGGAGAACCCTATCAGCTCTGCACGTCACGCAACATGACAGCAGCCAGACACGCGACGCAGGCGTTGCAAAGCGGACATGGTCCCACGATTCCGACCATAACCACCTCATTGTACACCGCCTCCCTCGTAAAGCAAGAAATCGGCTGCAAGGTTTGCATGATGCAACGCGAAACGCCCTGTTGAGATATACACTCTGCCCGGCATGCTATAATAGGCAAAAAACACAACTGCAATACGATCTGGGGGAAAAGGATAGGATTACCGCTAGAGGTTCTTACCAACAGGATCAACAGGATGGCTGAGGATACTGACAAGGCTGCCGGTCACAACCCGGAGAGCCCTGCGTCTGCAACCCTGCAGGGAGATCGCCAGGCGCCTCAAGGAGAGTATGCGGCTGCAGCGCCGACGGGACGGGGACGTAAACGGCTCATCTTTTTGCTTGTCCTCGTCATCTTGCTGGTGATTGGCGTCCCTTACGGCTGGCGACTCTGGCAGTATTACCGGGCGCATGAATCAACCGACGATGCCTATGTGGTCGGCGATATCGTGCCGATCAGCGCGCGCGTCAACGGTACGATACTGTCGGTGCATGTTGACGATCATCAGCAGGTAGAAGTGGATCAGCTCCTGGTACGGCTTGATCCGCGTGACTTTGCGATGCGGGTGCAACAGGCCGAGGCCGCAGTGGCCGTGGCCATGGCACGTATGCGTCAGGTCGAAATCGAGGTAGAACGAGAGCAGGAGAGTACCAGTAGCGATACGGCCCGCACCCATGCCGGGCTGCAAGCCGCGCAGAGCGCGCTGCAGGAGGCACAGCACAACGCCGATGAAGTACAGGCGCGTCTACGTGCCCTGGAAGCCGCAGTAGCGGCAACACAGGCAGACATCGATGTCAAGGATGCCCACTATGATATGGCCCGGATGAGCTTTGAGCGTGCCCAACTATTGCTTGCCGATGGCGTTGTCGCCCAGCAGCAATTTGACGAAAGCGAAAGTGCCTTGCGGGCAGCGCAGGCGGAACGTCTCGCTAGCCGGCAGAAACTGACGCAGGCACAACGCGAAGTCGAGCGTGCCCAGGTCGAGCTGCGCATGCAACGCCAGGCGGTGGAGCGGGTGCGGGCGCGTGTGGCCGAAGCACGCGCCCTCCTGGCCGGCTCCGAAGCCAATCGTCAGAATGTTGCCATCAAGCAGGCACAGGTCGAGGTAGAGCGGGCCATGCTGCAACAAAAGCAGGCCGATCTTGCCTATGCCAAATTGCAGCTGGACTACACCACCTTGCGGGCGCCGATGGCGGGCGTGATCGCCAAACAGAACGTCGAGGTCGGGCAAGTGGTACAGGCTGGACGCCCCCTGCTGGCGATCGTCCCTCTGCACCACGTCTGGGTAGAGGCGAACTTCAAAGAAACCCAGTTGCAACACATGCGGTCAGGACAAAAGGCCATGCTCAAAGTCGATGCGTATCCCGGCGAGGTCTTCCAGGGCACGGTGGAGAGCATCAGTCCAGGTACAGGGTCGGTTTTTAGTCTCCTCCCGCCGGAAAACGCCACCGGGAATTTTGTCAAAGTGGTGCAGCGTATTCCGGTGAAAATCGTCTTGAATGGCACCTCCCCGAGTGGTTCGCAGCTGCGACCTGGCATGTCGGTGATTGCCACCGTGACCACACGAGAATAGCGGTCTATGCAGCGTGCCGCGATAACCCGTGGCTTTCCTCTCTTCCCCTGAGGCGGAGCCAGGTTAGGATGGGATTTCCTGCAGGCGAATGTGTTGCACCTGGTACGTGACCAGCCAGTCGAGCAGCACTTCCTGCTCTTCAGACAGTTCAATGCTGGTCTTGTTCGCCTCGTCCAGCGGCGAAACGACCTCAAAGCCCCCATCTGCGAGCCACTGCGTGGCTTGGCTCGCCTCGATCCAGTAATCGTTGCCCTCTAAGAGAGGCAGGTGCGGTGCATCACGGGGGGTCATAAAGTAGACCAGTTGGGACCGCAGCCGGGCGGAAACCTGCAGCGGCGGCGCTGCAGGATTATCGATGGCAATGGCGCAATATGTCGGCATATTTAACTCCGTTACGTGGGAGCGCAGTCGCTCAGAGGCCCTTGTGCTAGATGTCTGTTTCATAAATACACTGCCAGCCGCTGTAGGGGCGCAGCATGCTGCGCCCCTACTCCCAGAGGGCTATGCACTGGCGCAGGACTTACGAAATGGACATCTAGATAGACGGCTTTCGACTGGTACGGAGGACTACAAGATGCCGACGAGCCACAGCAGGATAACGACTACGAGCGGTACTCCAAGTAACCAGAGTATAAAACCGGGGACCATTATTTTCTCCTTAGTTCTCAATACCGCTCCCATACGATAGTTATGATGGTTACGTATATACAGAGCAATTGTCGTGCCAGTCGTAGAGTGCCAAAAGCGCGGGAACCCTAGCAGTCGAACGGCAGCAGTGTTGCCTGCGCCTGCTACTGGTAATAGTAGTGCCAGGGGCCGCCGCAGATGGTCCA
>Ga0299907_10002279_pt1 | contig 11676 bp, 14 predicted proteins | sample RVTome_16_FD_198680 | JGI IMG/M metagenome (GOLD analysis project Ga0299907, IMG submission 198680) | Soil microbial communities from uranium-contaminated site in the Upper Colorado River Basin, Wyoming, United States - RVT152D67 (version 2) ...
AGCGGCGTCTGCCACAGCGACTGGAACGTGATCTCGGGCGCGACGCCCAACCCGCTGCCGGCCGTCCTCGGTCACGAGGGGGCGGGCATCGTCGAAGAGGTCGGCGACGGGATCGAGACGGTCGCGGAGGGCGACCACGTCGTCCTCTCCTGGCTCCCCGCGTGCGGGCGCTGCTTCTACTGCCGCCACGGCCGGCCGGTTCTCTGCGACGTGGCGCTGGCGGACATGTTTCGCGGCACGCTGCCCGGCGGCGCGCTCCGGCTCTCCCAGGACGGCGAGCCCCTCTACCACTACTCGTACCTCTCGGCCTTCGCCGAGCGGTGCGTCGTCCCGGAGGGCTGTTGCGTGCGGATCCGGGAGGACGCGCCGCTCGACGTGGCCGCCCTCGTCGGCTGTGCCGTCATGACCGGGTTCGGAGCCGCTGTGCATCGGGCGCGCGTCGAGGCGGGGAGCGCAGTCGTCGTCTACGGCGCCGGCGGCGTCGGTCTCTCCGCCGTGCTGGGCGCCCGCTTCGCCGGCGCACGCTCGATCGTCTCGGCCGACCCGGTCGCGTTCAAGCGGGAGACGGCGCTCGAGCTCGGCGCCACGCACGCCGTCGAGCCCGCGGGCGCCGCCCGGCTCGTAGCCGACCTGACGGACGGGCGCGGCGCCGACGTCGCGATCGACGCCGCCGGCGCGCCGGGGATCGTCGCGCAGGCATACGACGCGGTGCGGCGCGGCGGAACGGTGGTCGCGGTCGGGATTCCCCCGGTCGGCGCGACGGCCGACCTGCCTGCGCCGAGCCTCCCGCGGGAAGAGAAGGTGGTCACGGGGAGCTTCTACGGCTCCTGCCGACCGCAGATCGACATGCCGCTCGTCATCGATCTCTTCATGGAGGGCCGGCTGCCGCTCGACCGCCTCGTCAGCCGGACGTTCGGGCTCGAGAGCGTCAACGACGCCTTCGCTGCGATGAACGCCGGCGAGGTCGCACGAGCGGTGGTCACTTTTTGACCACTCTCGCGCGAACGCAGATCGGCGAGAGCTTCGCCGGGAGCGGCTCCAACGCGGCGCACGTGAACACCGTGCTCGGCGTCAAGGGCGGGCCTGTGGAGACCGCCTGGGCCACCGCGCTCGCGACGCCGCGGCAAGGGCACATCCCCTTCGTCGTCGTGCAGCGGCCCAACATGCCGGTCAAGCCTGCGACGCTCTTCGTCAACAAGGCGGACATCCGCGGCGACCGCCACGCGGCGCTGACGTGGGGCGCGGCGCAGGCAGGGGTCGCGCAAGGCGTCCTGCAGGCCGTCGCGGACGGCATCGTGCCCGCGGGTGAGGTGGACGATCTCGTCCTCGTCGCCGCGGTCTGGGTCGACTGGACGGCGGAGGACGAGGAGGAGGTCTACGCGAACAACCTACGCGCGACGCGCGACGCGCTCGCGGCCGGGATGGAGGGGCGGCCCCGCGTGGACGAGCTCCTGGCCAGGAAGGACGAGCCCGGCAACCCGTTCTTTCGGCGCGCGTGAGGATTACCGCGGTCCGGCTTCGCCGCCTGCGGATCCCCCTGGATCCGCCCTTCCCTGCCGCCTGGGACCCCGAGCCACGCCACTCCTTCGAGGCGACCCTCGTGCTCGTGGAGACCGACGTCGGCCTGGTCGGGGTGGGCTCGGGCGACACGATGGACGGCTTCGAGCGCTGGGAGCACCTCTTCGTCGGCGAGGATCCCCTCGCCATCGAGCGCCACGTGCGCGTGCTCGAGACGCTCGCCTTTCACGCGGGCCGCTTCTGGCCGCTCGAGGCTGCTCTCTGGGACCTGGCCGGAAAGGCGGAGGGCGTTCCCGCCGCGCGGCTGCTCGGGGGCGCCGCCGAACGGCTGCCGGTCTACGCGTCGTGCGGCGAGCTGAAGCGGCCGGAAGAGCGGGCGGAAAGCGCCCGCGCGCTCCGCGACGAGGGCTTCCGCGCCCTCAAGATCCGCATCGAGGGCGACCGGCTCGGGGAGGGCCTCGCAGCCGTCAGGGCCGTGCGGGAGACGCTTGGGTCGAGCATGGACGTGATCGTCGACCTGAACCAGGGCTGGCGCATGCCGGGCGACGTCTCCGAGCCGGCGGGCCTCGCGGACGTGCGCCGGCTCGCGGACGAGCTCCGGGAGCTGGACGTCCTCTGGCTCGAGGAGCCTCTCCCGCGCGACGACGTACGCGGCTACGCGACGCTGCGAAAAACCGGCATCGCCGTCTCCGGCGGAGAGATGGCGCGCGAGACCGCCGAGCTCGAGAGGTTCCTCCAGGCGGACGCGCTCGACGTCTACCAACCGGACGCTGTCCTCGCCGTTGGGCTCCTCCGCGCCCGTGAGCTCGCCCAGCGGGTGCTCGGCCGCGGGCGCCGCTTCACGCCGCACACGTGGACGAACGGCATCGGGCTCCTCGCCAACCTGCACGTGACGGCGGGAGTCGGAGGCGGCCCGTATCTGGAGTTCCCTTACGACCCGCCCGGGTGGACGCCCGAGCGGCGCGACTTCATGCTGGCGGATCCGGTGCGGCCCGATGCGGACGGCTTTCTCTCAGTTCCCGACCTGCCCGGGCTCGGCGTCGACCTCGACCAGGACGCGCTCCGGCGGTACGCGCCCTGAGTGCCGAGCTACGACGTCCACCAGCATCTGTGGCCGCCGGCTCTCGTCGAGGGGCTGCGCGCCCGGCGGACGCCGCCACGCCTCGACGGCGACGTGCTCGTGCTCGAGGAGGGCTCCTTCCCGCTCGACCTGCGCGAGCACGAGCTCGAGCGCCGGCTTCGGCTCCTCGACCGCGACGGGATCGACACCGCGCTCGTCTCGCTCGCGCCGACCCTCGACTGCGCTTCCCACACCGAGCTTCGGGACGCCTATCACGAGGGGATCGCGAGCCTCGTCGCAGCGGCGGACGGACGCCTGGCTGCGTTCGCCGACGGCATCTGCCTGGAAGGGTTCGTCGGTGCCTGCGTTCCCGCGACGGCAGTCGTCACCGGGCTGGGCTCGCTTCCTGAGGAGCTGGAGCGCGCCGGGCAGGTGCTCTTCGTCCACCCGGAGCCGCCCGAGCCGCCCCCCGGCGGAGCGGCGGAGTGGTGGACTGCGCTCACGGACTACACGGCGCAGATGCAGGCGGCGTACCTCGCCTGGCTGGCGGACGGAGCCGCCCGCCTCCCGCGGCTGCCCGTCATCTTCGCCATCCTCGCCGGCGGGGGCCCGTTTCAGCTCGAGCGGCTAGGCGCGCGCGCAGCGGCGGCTCCGGCCCCGACGCCGGCGAACGTGTACCTCGAGACCGCCTCCTACGGGCGCCGGGCGCTCGAGCTCTGCATCGCCGCCGTCGGGTCGGGGCAGCTCCTGTACGGGAGCGACGCCCCGGTGATCGACACGCGGCCGACGTTGCAAGCGCTGTCCGAGCTGGGCGAGACCACGAGGAGTGCCATCCTCCGGGAGAATCCGGCCCGACTCTTCGCCGCGTGACCGCTGCTCCCACTCCCCTCGAACAGGCGCCCGCCGGCCTTGCTGCGGGCCGTCACGTCTTTCTCAAGCGGGAGGACGTGCACGAGCTCGGCGCCTTCAAGTGGCGTGGCGCCCTGCCCGTGGTGGAGGCGTACCGGCGCCGCGGGGCGTCCTCCGTCGTCACGGCCTCGACGGGCAACCACGGGGCGGCTACGGCATGGGCTGCCGAGCGGGTCGGGCTCGAGGCCGTCGTCTACGCCCCGAAGGCGGCGTCTGAGGCGAAGCTCGCGCTCATCGGCGAGCTCGGCGCGGAGCTGCGCCTTGCCGGCGCCGACCTGGACGAGGCGAAGGACGAGGCCCGCCGGTGGGCGGCTGAGCAGGCCCTTCCCTTCTTCGAAGACGGGGCGGAGCTCGAGCAGTACGAGGGCTACGGCGCGATCGCGGACGAGATCCTGGACGCGCTCGACGGTCCCCCGGCGGCGATTGTCGTGCCGGTCGGAAACGGCGCCCTCCTGGGCGGCATCGGGCTCCGCGTTTGCGACCGGTCACCCGTCACTCTCCGCATCGGCGTTGCCGCTCGAGATGCGCCCGTGATGGCCGAGAGCTGGGAGGCTGGGCACGCCGTGGAGAGCAGACTGTGCTCGACCTTCGCCGACGGGCTCGCCGTGCGCGTTGCGATCCCGCTCGCGGTCGACGTGCTCGGCGAGGTGGCGAGCCGCATGCTGCTCGTCTCCGAGCGCGAGATCGCAGGAGCTCTCGCCTCCTACGCCGAGGCGGGGCTCCGCGTCGAGGGAGCGGCCGCAGCAGCGCTCGCTGCCCTCCCCCAGCTGGTCGACGTCGACGGACCGCTCGTACTCGTCGTCACCGGCCGGAACATCGACGACGACCTCTTCCGGCGCGCACGCGCACAGCCGGAGTCCTTCCCCGGCTAGTGGGAACACCGGTACACCCCGTCGGCGGACGTCGCAAGCCCGGCCAGCTCGAGCTCTACGAGCGCCGCCGCGAGCTCGGCGCTCTCGAGGCCGACGGCTCGCGCGAGCTCGTCGGAGGCCCGGGCTCCGTCGCGCAGGGTCGCCCGCACCGTCTCGGCGGCGGGCGAGAGCGAGGCGACGGCCGCCGGAGGGGCCCGCTGCAGGCCGATCGCGCCCACGACGTCGTCAGGGGAGAGCAGCGGTGCCGCACCCTGGCGGAGGAGGTCGTTCGCTCCGGCAGACAGTGCCGATGTGATCTCGCCCGGCACGGCGAACACGTCCCGGCCGAGCTCGAGCGCGAAGTCCGCCGTGATGAGTGCGCCCGAGCGCTCGCGAGCCTCGACCACGACGGTCGTGAGCGATAGGCCGGCGACGATCCGGTTTCGCGCGGGAAAGCGCCAAGGGGCCGGCTCGACCCCGGGCGGGTACTCCGAGACGATGAGCCCGTCCTCGGCGATCCGGCGCGCGAGCTCCGTATGGCTCCGCGGATAGTCGCGGTCGATGCCGCACCCGAGCACGGCGACCGTGATCCCGCCCGCGGCGAGCGCGCCTCGGTGTGCCTCGCCGTCGATCCCACGGGCAAGCCCGCTCACCACGACCACGCCCGCGGTTGCAAGGTCGCGGGCAAGTTCCCGCGCGACCTGGGCTCCGTAGGGAGAGCAGCTGCGGGCTCCGACGATCGCCACGGCTGGCCGGCGGAGAAGCTCCGCCGACCCACCGCGGAGGTAGAGGCGCGACGGGGGATCGTGCAGCTCGGCGAGCAACGATGGATAGCCTTCGCGACCGCGGCCGACGGATGGCCAGGTCATGTCGCGAGCTCCGGCGGGACCCGGTAGGAGAGCGCTTCGGCGACGTGCTCGGCTTCCACTTCCTCCGCCGCAGCGAGCGCCGCGATCGTGCCGGCGACCCGCGCGACCCGTGCGCGCCCTCGCGCGGACAGGGGAAGCATGTCGACGGCCCGTGCGAGCAGCGTGCGCGCCTCCGCACCGAGCCCCGGCGCCGCCTCCCGGAGCCGCCCAGCCGCGGTCTCGACGCGCTCCCGCACCGCCACCGACCCCTCACCCGCGGGCGCGTCGAGCTCCCGCGAGCGCGGGCGGGGCATGTGCAGTACGAGGTCGAAGCGGTCGAGCAACGCGCGCGAGAGCTTCGCCTGGTAGGCGGCGAGCCGCTGAGGAGGGCATGCGCACTCGAGAGCCGGATCTCCGCGTGCACCGCAGGGGCAGAGGTTCATCGTCCCCGCGAGGAGGAAGCGTGCGGGGAAGACGGCCTGCCCGCCGACGCGCGCGACAGCGATGGTGCCGTCCTCCAGCGGCTGTCGGAGCGCCTCGAGGACGGGCCGTGGGAACTCGGCGAGCTCGTCGAGGAGGAGAACTCCGTGGTGGGCGAGACTCGCCTCCCCCGGCCGCGGATTCGGGCCGCCTCCCACCACCGCAGGAGCAGACGCCGTGTGATGCGGCGCGCGGAAGGGAGGGCGGTCGACGAGTGGGCGCCCGGGCTGGAGGACGCCGGCGACCGAGTGGATGCGAGTCACCTCGAGCGCCTGCCCACGCGTCAGGGCCGGCAGAATCCCCGGGAGACGGCGAGCGAGCATGCTCTTACCCGTGCCCGGCGGGCCGCCGAGGAGGATGTTGTGACGACCTGCGGCCGCGATCTCGAGGGCGCGCCGGGCCCGTTCCTGCCCGCGAACCTCGGCGAGGTCGGGCCCGGCGCCGTTGCTCGAGGCGAGGCTCGGCGCCTCGACAGGCTCGGGCACGTACCGCCCTCGCAGATAGGCGCCGGCCTCGGCAAGGTGGCCGAGGGCCACGGCCTCGACCCCGGCCAGCGCCGCCTCGGGAGCGGACTCGAGCGGGCAGAGGAGCCGGCCGAGGCCGGCCCGCCTGGCCGCTTCCGCTGCGACGAGGACGCCCGCGACGGGGCGCAGACGTCCGTCCAGCGCCAGCTCGCCCACGGAGGCGTGCTCGGCGAGCAGCTCAGGCGGGATCTGGCGAGAAGCCGCCAGCACGGCCAGCGCGATGGGGAGGTCGTAGCCCGACCCCTCCTTGCGCAGGCCTGCGGGCGCGAGATTGACGGTGATCCGGCGGCCCGGCCACTGGAGCTCGGCGCTCGCGATGCCGCTCCGGACCCTGTGCTTCGCTTCCTGGCAGGCCTTGTCGGGCAAGCCTACGATTGCGAAGCCCGGAATCCCTCTCTGGATGTGCGCCTCCACCTCGATGGGACGGGCGTCGAGGCCGACCAGAGCATGCGTGACTGCGCGTGCGAGCACACCTCGACGGTAGGGAGCGAAAGCGCGCGTGTCGCCGCGAATGTGCCGAGTCAGTGCAGAGGCACGCGCTCGATGCGCCGGCCGCGCACGGCGACGCCCTCAAAAGCGACGTCGAGGTCTGCGAGCTCGGGCCGGCGCGCGAGCCAGCCGGAGGCGGCCCGCTCGAGCCGTCGTAGCTTCTCCGGCCCCACAGCCTCCAGAGGGTCGCCGAACCCGATTCCCGAGCGGGCCTTCACCTCGCAGAAGACGAGCCGCTGCCCGCGCCGCACGACGACGTCGAGCTCGTTCCCGCCTGAACGCGCGTTGGCGTCGAGGACGCGATAGCCGCGCAGGCGGTAGTGCAGGCGGACGCGCCGCTCGGCGTCAGGCCCGAGCCGGCTCGGCGGCGACGTCCTCGAGCTCCGCATAACACCGCGCCTCGAAGGAGCGGCGATGGATCTCGGTGGGCCCGAGCCTGCGGACGACGGCCGAGTGTCCGGGCGTGATGTACCCGACGTGGGAGACGAAGCCGTACGCCGGATAGAGCGCGTCCATCCGCCGCATGGAGCGGTCTCGCACGACCTTCGCCACAATCGAGGCGGCGGCGATGACGGCGCTCTTCTCGTCCCCGTCGACGACGGCCTCGTGGTCGGGCGCGAGGGGTCCGAGCCGGAAGCCGTCCACGAGGCACGCCTCCGCGGGCGGCGCCAGAGCGGCCAGAGCCTCCCGGAGACCGCGCAGGTTGGAGCGGTGCAGCCCGTCGCGGTCGATCGTGCCGGGCGGGATTACCCGCACGGCGATGCGGGCGGCGCAGCGCGTCACGGCGTCGAAGAGCGCCTCGCGCTCGGCCGGGTCGACCTGCTTGGAGTCGTTCAGGAGCGCGAGCGGCCGCACGCGGTGGTTGCGCAGGCGTTCGTAGTCGAAGAGGACGCCGGCCGTGACGAGCGGCCCGGCAAGGCTCCCCCTCCCCGCTTCGTCCGCTCCCGCCAGCCAACGGACGCCGAAGCGCCGGTCGAAGGCGAGGAGCTTGCGGCCCGTTCGGCGCACGAGCCGAGGATAGTGCAGGCCGAAGACGTCTCGGCAGCGGAAGCGTGTTCTGGTTCTCCTCCTCCGGAGATCCGGCACGCTGGGGCCGCGAGAGCCGCGCGGGGCCTACACCTCGGGCTCGGGGCTCTCGCCCTCCGGCGGGCTCTCGCCCGCGGGCGCGCTCACCTGAGGGCGGACGTCGCTGCGCTGCTTCTCGCGCACGCGCGCCTTCTTCCCCACCTTCTTGCGGAGGTAGTAGAGCTTTGCGCGGTTGACGTCGCCGATCGCCTGCACGTCGATCTTCTCGATCTTCGGCGAGTGCAACGGAAACGTCCGCTCGACGCCGACGCCGAACGAGTTCTTGCGAACCGTGAACGTCTCCCGGACGCCTGCGCCCTGGCGCTTGATGACGATGCCCTCGAAGACCTGGACACGGCGGCGCTGGCCCTCGATCACCTGGAAGTGGACGCGCACCGTGTCTCCCGCCTTGAACTGCGGGAGGTCTTCGCGCAGCTGACGGCGCTCGAGGATGTCGATCGGCGTGCTCATAGGGAGGAAAGCCGGGACGGCCGGCCGCGAATGCTAGCGGAACGCTGAACGGCCCGAGACGGGCCGGGGCCCGTTACCGAAAGCCGATACGCTGGGGCGGCCAGTAGACGGCGAACACCGGCCCGATCAGGTTCTCCCGCGGGACGGCGCCCCACTCGCGGCTGTCGCAGGAGTCGATGCGGTTGTCGCCCATGAAGAAGTACTGGTCGGGCCCGAGCTGATCCCGGCCGGAGTCGGTATCACGGTTCCCGTCCGAGATGTACGACTCCCGGAGCCGCTCCCCGTCGACGAAGACGGCCCCGTTCCGCCACTCCACGACCTCGCCGGGGAGCCCGATCAGCCGCTTGACGAACACGTCGCCGCCGCCGCTGCAGCTGCGCTCGACGGCGGGCGGAGTCTCGAAGACGACGATGTCGCCGCGCTCCGGCTCCTTGAAGTGGTAGATGAAGCGGTTCGCGAGGACACGGTCGGAGAAGCCGGACTGGCAGCCGGGCTGAGGCTCGGCGCAATGCAGCGTCGGCTCCATCGACGAGGTCGGGATCCGGTACGGGTTCACCACCCACTGCTTGATCGCGAGCACGGCGGCGACCGCGACGGCAATCGTCACGATCCAGTCGACAATCGTCGCCCACCGCGCTGGGAGCGACGAGGTCAGGCGGTCGACCGGACCTCTCACGTCGCAGACCTCTCGCGGCTGCGCTGGAGGCGCCACGACTCGATGCGGGCGTGGTCGCCGGAGAGGAGAACTTCGGGGACCTGCCAGCCCCGGAACTCCGCGGGCCGCGTGTAGTGCGGAAACTCGAGACCCCCCGCAAGCGCTTCGGAGAAGCTCTCGACCGCTCCGCTCTCGTCCCGGATCGCGCCGGGAAGCCGCCGGGCGAGAGCGTCGAGGAGCACCATCGCCGGCAGCTCGCCGCCCGAGAGGACGTACGGCCCGATCGAGACGGCGTCAGTCGCGACGTGCTCGAAGATGCGCTCGTCGAAGCCCTCGAAGCGGGCAGAGAGCAACGTCAGCGCGGGCTCGGCCCCGAGCTCTTCGACCAGGCTCTGCTCGAGCTGCCGGCCCTGGGGAGTGAACGCGACCACGCGTCTGCCGCCGGGATCCTCCCCGTAGACCGCCTCGAGCGCCGCCCACACGACGTCGACGCGCAGGACCATGCCCGCGCCGCCTCCGTACGGCTCGTCGTCGACCTGACCGCCCGTGAGCGGCGTGTAGTCGCGGTAGTTGAGGAAGCGCAGCTCGAGGCCCGAGCCGAGGACCGCGGCGAGCGGACGCTGCTCGGTGAGCCAGGAGAAGGCGTGCGGCAGCAGGGTGAAGACGTCGATCTGCAACGGCGCGAAACTTAGCTGGGGGCGGCGAAGCCGGGCGCGACCAGGATGCGCCCGGCGTCGAGCTCGACGGCGAGCACGCACTCCTCGACCATCGGGAGCGCGATCCCGCTGTCGAGCTCGAGCACGTCGTTCGCCACGCCGGGCGCGACGTCCTTCACCCGTCCGAGTGACCGCCCGCCCTCCTCCTCGACCGTGAGCCCCAGGAGCTCGAAGACGTAGAAGATGTCCTCCTCGGTCGCCGGAAGCTCTGCCAGCGGCAGCTCCAGGACGGCGCCGCGCTCGGGCGCGCGATCGAGCCGGACGACGAGCCTGTTGCCGGCGCGCTTCGCCTGAACGACGCTGGCCGGCTCCCGGCCGACGTACACCCGGGCTCCGGGCGCGAAGCGCTCCGGGTCGTCACTCGCGGCCTCGACGACGAAGCTCCCGTCGAGCCCGTGCGGCCGCCCGACGCGGCCGACCGCGACCCATTCAGTCAACGATCTCGAGCACGGCGCGCTCGTGGCGGCGACCGCCGCTCGCGCGGACGAGCGTGCGGAGCGAACGCGCGATCCGGCCCTGCCGCCCGATCACCTTGCCCACGTCCTCGGGCGCGACGTGGAGCTCGAGCACCACGGTTCCCTCCCGCTCGCTCCGAACGACTCGCACGTCCTCCGGCTTGTCGACGAGGCTCTTCGCGAGGTACTCGAGCAGGTCGTCCACGCCTACACGCCTTGCGACTTCATCAGGCGGCGCACCGAGTCGGTCGGCTGCGCCCCCTTGGAGACCCAGTCGCGGATCTTGTCGGCGTCGAGGTCGATCGTCGAAGGCTGCGTCTGCGGGTTGTAGCGCCCGACGATCTCGATGAAGCGGCCGTCGCGCGGAGAGCGGGAGTCGGCCACGACGACGCGGTAGATGGGGTTCTTCTTGGAGCCCACGCGGGCCAGCCTGATTCGTGCTGCCATCGGTTCCTTTCTATCTTCTCTTTTGCGACGCCGCGAGCGACTGGAGGTTCGGCATCTTGCCGCGCCCGAGCTGCTTCACGACCTTCTGCATCTGCTTGCGCGCCTGCATGAGCTGGTTCACCTGCTGCACGGTCGTCCCGCTGCCGCGGGCGATGCGGGCGCGCCGCGAGCCATTGATGATCTCCGGGCGGCGACGCTCCTCGGCGGTCATCGAGAGCACGATCGCCTCCACGCGGCCGAGCTCGCCCTCGTCCACGTTCACGCCCTGAAGCTGCTTCCCGAGGCCCGGAATCATGCCGACGATCGACTTCATCGGGCCCATGCGCCGCATCATCCGGTAGCTCTGGAGGAAGTCGTCGAAAGTGAACTGCCCCGTGCGCAGTCGGCGCTCCATCTCGGCCTGCTCGTCCTCCTCCGCAGCGGCTTCGGCACGCTCGATCAGGGTGAGCACGTCGCCCATGCCAAGGATGCGCGAGGCCATCCGGTCGGGGTGGAAGTACTCGAGCTGGTCGAGCTTCTCGCCCGTCGAGGCGAGCTTGACCGGCTTCCCGGTGACCGCCCTGACGGAGAGCGCGGCGCCGCCGCGGGCGTCGCCGTCGAGCTTCGTGAGGACGACGCCGTCGAACGCGATCCGCTCGGCGAACGCCTCGCCGACGGCCACGGCCTCCTGACCGGTCATCGCGTCGAGCACCAGGAGGACGTTGGTCGGGCTCGCCTGCCGGCGAATCCTCGAGAGCTCGTCCATCAGCTCTTCGTCCACGTGCAGGCGGCCCGCCGTGTCGAGGATGACGACGTCCCGGCCCTGAGCTTTCGCCTGGTCGATGCCGTTCGCGACGACGCCGACGGCGTCCTTCGTCCCCCGGTCGAGATAGACCGGGATCTGGATCTGCTTCCCGAGCTGCTCGAGCTGGTCGATCGCGGCGGGACGCTGGAGGTCGGCCGCGACGAGCGCCGGCGCCTTCCCTTCCCGCCGCAGCAGAAGGGCGAGCTTCGCCGCCGCGGTCGTCTTCCCCGAGCCCTGCAGGCCGGCCAGGAGGATGACGGTCGGCGGGCGGCCGGCGAACGCAAGCCTCGACCCTCCCGAGCCCATGAGGGCGGTGAGCTCCTCGTGCACGATCTTCACGACCTGCTGCCCCGGCGTCAGGCTCTTCGTCACCTCGACGCCGGCGGCGCGCTCCTTGACGGTGG
>Ga0299907_10002280_pt1 | contig 11675 bp, 11 predicted proteins | sample RVTome_16_FD_198680 | JGI IMG/M metagenome (GOLD analysis project Ga0299907, IMG submission 198680) | Soil microbial communities from uranium-contaminated site in the Upper Colorado River Basin, Wyoming, United States - RVT152D67 (version 2) ...
GTCGTCCCAGCTCCTTGAGGCCGTCGATGGCCTGCTGTCGGATCCCCTGGGTCGGTCCGGGCTGCTCCGACAGGTAGATCGACGGGACGTGGGTGATCTTCGCCGCCTGGATGACCTGGCCCATCCCCTTGCCTCCTCCTCGCTCAGCGGGCTGCGATGGGGCCGTCCTCGTCGAGGAAGGCCCGGACCCGTTCCGTGTACGGCGCCCGATCGTACGTGCCCACCACCGCCTGGGCCATCCGCACCGGGTCGCCGAAGAAGAAGAACTCGTACACCTCCTGCCGGCCGCCGAACGACGAGACCGTGGCGTCCCAGGCCAGCCGGAACAGCTTCACGCGATCGACACCGTCCTGGGTGGCGGACTGGAGGTACCGCTCCACGTCCTCGTGGCTGTCTCCGGTGGCGTCGGCCTCGGTGGGAAGCCCGAACAGCCCGCTGGCGGCGAGCTGCCAGGCGATCTCCCGGAGCCGGGGGTAGGTTCGGGGGAACCAGTTCCGGGCCACGTTCAGCGGCCACCACGCAGGCGACATGATCCCCCAGTCGTTCGGAGCCGCGTCGGCCTCGGCCGCCCGGAGAGAGGACGCCATCAGCTCCCGGGCCATGATCACCTCGGTCAGCTTGTTCTGGACGTGCTCGAATCCCTCGATCCCGATCGACTCCGAGATCACCGAGATCAGCCCCAGGATGAACTCCGCCTTGGCCAGGTCGCGGGTCACCACCTGGTGGGTCATATGCGTAAGTGCCCCCGTCTCGGTGTACATGCGTCCGCGCGTGAGGAGCTCGGGATGGCGGAGCATGAAGCACCGCTCGAACGGCACCAGGACGTCATCGAAGATGGCCACGGCGTCCATCTCGTCGAACCGCGAGCCCAGCGGGTGGTCGAAGCGGCTGCGGCCCTGGTCCAGCGACTCCCGGCACAGGAACCGGAGGCCCGGGGTGTCGCAGGGGATGGCGAAGGCGTACGCGTAGGGCTCGTCTTCGGGCCGGGCCTGGAGCACGGTCGAGGGGAACACGATGATCTCGTCGGCGATCGGCCCGATGGTGGCCAGCATCCGGGCGCCCCGGATCACCACGCCGTCGTCCCGCTCCTCGGCGATGGCCGCGGCCTGGAAGGGATCGGTCTGGCTCCCGGGCCCGGCGGCCCGGTTGGCCTGCGGGTTGATCAGCGTGTGGGTGAGGAGCAGGTCGTGCTCGCGGACGTGCTCGTAGTAGTTCCGGACGTTGTCGGCGAACCGCGGATCGACCTGGCCGAACCAGTCGGCGGCCGAGGCCATGGCCATGATGGCGCTGTTCAGGTAGTCGCCGGTCCGGCCGAGGTTGCCGAACGACCGGTCGGCCCACGTCTTCATCATCCGGCCACGCTTGTCGAGGTCGTCGAGCGTCTCCGGCTGGAGGAACGAGGTACCGACCGGGTCGCCTGAGGTGGGCGACTTGTAGGTCAGCACGTCCCGGAGCTCGGGGTCGTGCTGGAGGTCGTACAGCGCCGCGTAGGCCCGGACGACGTTCCGGAACGCCGGGTGGTCGGCCAGGCCGGTGGTGACCCGCTCCCCGTGAATCCTGATGTCCCGCTCCGAGGCGTTCAGCGCCTCGACGTAGTCGGCTCCTATCCTCGCGCTCACCGCTGCCTCCTCGATGTCAGTCCGCGCCCAGGCGAGGGATGTGATGCTCGCCCAGGGCCACGTGGATCGTCTCCGTGTCGCTGTAGAAGTCGAGGCTGTACCGGCCGCCCTCGCGCCCGATGCCCGAGTCCTTCACCCCGCCGAACGGGATCCGCAGGTCCCGCACGTTCTGTGAGTTGATCCACACCATCCCGGCATCCAGCGCCTGGGCCACCCGGTGTCCGCGCTGGACGTCCCCGGTCCACACGTACCCGGTCAGCCCGTACCGCACGCCGTTCCCCAGCCTCACGGCGTCCTCCTCGTCCCGGAACGGCGTGACCACAACCACCGGGCCGAAGATCTCCTCCTGGAAGATCCGCATCTCGGGCGTCACGTCCATGAAGACCGTCGCCTCGAGGTAGTTCCCGTCGGGGAGGTCGTCCGGCCGGTCGCCGCCGACCAGCAATCGGGCGCCCTCCTCGACGCCGGCGTCGACGTAGCCCTTGACCCGGTCCCAGTGCTCGGGCCGGATCAGCGGTCCCAGCTCGGTGGCGGGGTCGAACGGGTCGCCTACCCGGATCCGCGAGGCCCGCTCGCCGAGCGCCTCGACGAACCGCTCGTAGACGGGTTCCTGGACCAGGATCCGCGAGCCCGCCGTGCACCGCTCGCCGTTCAGCGTGAACACCCCGAAGATCGAGCCGTCCAGGGCCCGGTCGAGGTCGGCGTCCTCGAACACGACCACCGGCGACTTCCCGCCGAGCTCGAACGAGTACCGCTTCACGGATCCGGCGCCGTTCCGCATGATGTCTTGTCCGGTGGAGGTCTCGCCGGTGAACGAGATCAGGCGGACGTCGGGATGGCTGACCAGGGCCGCTCCGGCCTCCTCGCCGATGCCGCTGACCACGTTGAGCACGCCAGGGGGCAGGTCGATCTCGGCCACGATCTCGGCGAGCTTGTGGGCCGTGAGCGGGGACCACTCCGCGGGTTTCAGCACCGCGGTGTTCCCGGTGGCCAGGCAGGGCGCCACTTTCCACGTCTCCAGCATGAACGGGGTGTTCCACGGCGTGATCAGTCCGGCCACGCCGACCGGCTTCCGGATCACGTAGTTGAGGAACTCATCGCCGACCCGGTACGCTTCGGTGTGCTCCTGGGTGATCTCCCGGGCGAAGAACCGGAAGTTGTCGGCGGCACGGACGGTCTGCGCATTGGCCTGGGTCACCGGCAGGCCCACGTCGAGGACCTCCAGGGCCACCAGCTCGTCGCCGTGCTCCTCGATGGCGTCGGCGATCCGCTCCATCCACGCGGCTCGTTCCCGTGCCGGCATCGCGCCCCAGCCGTCCTCGAAGGCCTCGCTCGCGGCCGCGACGGCCGCCTCGACGTCGGCCTCGGTCCCCTCGGCCACGTCGGTGATCGGCTCGTTCGTGGTCGGGTTCAGGGTCGGGAAGGTCCGGCCCTCGCGGCCGGCCCGGAACTCGCCCCCGATGAAATGGAGGGGCGGCTTCACCGACGCCGGCGGCGTGATGCGGTTGGCCGCGGTCACAGGCGGTCCTCGACCACCGGGTTCTCCAGGGCGCCCAGCCCGTCGATCTCCAGCCGCATCACGTCCCCCGGATGGACCGGCGAGACCCCCTTCGGCGTGCCGGTGAGGATCACGTCGTCCTCCTCGAGTGTCATGAATCCGCTGATGTGCTCGATCAGCTCGGGGATCGGGCGGATCATCGCGCCGGTGTGCCCCTTCTGCCGGAGCTCCCCGTTCACGAACGCGCGCAGCTCCAGGTCGTGCGGGACGGGGACCTCGTCGGCGGTGACCAGCCAGGGGCCCAGCGGACAGAACGTGTCCCATCCCTTGGCCTTCACCGGAGGTCGGTAGAAGTCCCCGACGAAGTCCCGGACCACCAGGTCGTTGGCGATGGTGTAGCCCTTGACGATGTCCATGGCCTCCCCGGCCGGGACCCGGCGGGCCCGGCGGCCGATCACCACGGCCAGCTCCACTTCGTAGTGCACGTACTCGACGCCGCGCGGATACACCACCGGCTCCCGGTGGCCGATCCACGTGTTCGGCGGCTTCAGGAACAGCGCCGGGGCCTCCGGCGCGGCCATGTCGAACTCTTCGGCGTGCTCGGCGTAGTTGAGCGCGAGTGCCAGGACCGTATGGGGGCGGATCGGGGTGAGGAACGTGACCTCGGTCGCGAGGTGGCGCTTCCCGTCCTCGTCGAGGAGGACCCCGGCGTCGTCGGCCGGCGAGCCGCGATGCTCACGCCCGTCGGCCACGTACCTCGCCGTCCTCACGAGGCGCGCTCCAGTCCGTAGCGCGCCAGCGTCGCCTCCAGGCGGCGCTGGGTCTCGGGTCCCGGCTCGGCCAGCGGCGGCCGGAGGTGGGGCGGGGCGACCCCCAGCCGGCCCAGGACCCACTTCAGCGGCCCCGGGTTCGTCTCCAGGAACAGCGCCTCGTTCAGGGGGAGCAGGTGGTAGTGGAGGTCGAGGGCGTCCTCCCACTTCCCCTCGGCCACCAGGTCGAACAGCCGGGCCACCTCGGCCGGAAGGATGTTCGCGGTGGCGCTGACGTGACCGGCCCCGCCGATGGCCAGCATCGGGTAGCAGAGCAGCTCGATGCCCGAGAACACCAGGAAGTCCCGGCCGGCGTCGTACAGCACCTTCGACACGTGCTCGAAGTCGGTGTTCGACTCCTTGACGCCGACGATGCTCGGGCGGTCGGCCCGGAGTCGGGCCATGGTGGCCGGGGCCATGTTCACCGCGGTTCGCCCGGGGATGTTGTAGATCAGGAGGGAGAGCTCGGTGGCGTCGGCCACGGCCGCGAAGTACCGATACAGCCCCTCCTGGGACGGCTTCGAGTAGTACGGCACGATCACCAGCGCCGCGTCCGCGCCGAGGCCCTCGGCCGCCCGGGTCAGCCGGATCGTCTCGTCGAGGTTGTTCGTGCCGGTGCCCGGGACGAACGGGACCCGGCCGTCGACCGCCTTCGCTCCGACCTCCATCACGCGCTCGCGCTCCTCGAGGGTCAGTGCGCTCGGCTCGCCGGTTGTCCCGGTGACCGAGATCCCGTGGCTCCCGGCCTCGATGGCCCGGTCGATCAGGTCCCGGAGGGCGCCGTCGTCGATCTCGCCGCCCTCGGTGAACGGCGTGATCATGGGGACGATCGATCCGTGGAGGCGCGCGCTCGCCATGTCAGGGCGCATCGTACGGGAGCTCGAAGGGGTCGTACGGCACCGGCGGCTGCGAGGGGACCGGGCGGGCCACCGGGACGAACCGGCTCTGGTAGAAGCCCAGGGCGTCGGCGTCACCGAACAGGAAGTCGACCACCCTTCCGACGAACAGCGTGTGGTCGCCACCCTCGTAGTCGGCCCACGGCTCGCACTCCAGCCAGGCCAGCGGCTCGGCCAGGCGAGGGGCCACCACGCCCTTGACCCACCGGATCTCGACGTCCTGGGTCTCGCCGGCGAAGTGGCGGGCCAGCGGCTCCTGCTCCACCTTCAGCACGCTCACCGAGAACGGCTTGCCCCGGAGGAGGTCGTGGCTGCGGGCGCCCCGGGCGATGGCCACCAGGACCAGCGGTGGGTCCAGGGAGACGGCGGAGAACGCGTTCACCGTGATCCCCTTGGGCGAGCCGTCGTCGGCCCGGTGTCCGACCACCGTGACGCCGGTGGCGAACCTGGCCAGAGCCCCCCGGAACCGAGCCAGGTCGATCTGGAGGGCCGGCCGGGCCTCGTCGCTGGTGGCCACCATGCCCGAATCGTACCGCCTCGGCACCCCGCGCTAATCCCGGCCTCGTGTAGGGTCGATGGGGTGGCGAGGGCACCCCGCTTCGGTCTGGCGGCCGGCGTGCTCATCCTGGCCACCTCGTGTGCCCGGCCCGTCGCCGAGCCCGCGTCCCGGCCCCAGCCCTCGGTTCCTGGAGCGACCTCGCCGGCGCCCACCACCTCGATGTCCCCATCCCAGGTCCCCCCCGAGCTGCAGTTCACGGCCCCCCGGCTGGGCGGGGGGACGGTCCGGGGCGCCGCCTACGCCGGCCACGACCTGGTGATGTGGTTCTGGGCGCCGTGGTGATCGACCTGTAACGGGGAAGCCCCCGGGGTCGCTCAGGTGGAGCGCCGACACGAAGGAGAGGTCCGGTTCGTCGGGGTGGCCTGGCAGGACACCCGTGACGCCATGCAGGCCTTCGTCGATCGCCACGGGATCCGGATGCCCACGGCGGTCGACGAGGACGGCTCGCTGTTCGCGTCCTTCGGCTTCACCTATCAGCCGGCCTGGGTGTTCGTCGACGACGGCGGACGGGTGCGCGCGTACTTCGGCGCGCTCGGTGAGGACGGCCTCGAGGAGGAGATCGAGGCACTCCTGGCCGCCTGAGCTTCAGGTCGCCAGGAGGTGGCACAGGTCGGCCCGGCCGCCGGCCACGATCGTGCTGATCCGGTCGAGAGTACCGATGGGACCGAACGCGAGCGTGGGGACGCCGGCGTCGTTCCGGATCCGGTCCGAGTAGGACACCAGCTCGGAGGGGTCGTAGGAGGGCATCGCCCCGAGGACGATCTGGCCGGCCCGGACCTCGACCAGGTCGCACCCGGCCCCGCGGAGGGCGGCCGCCACCTCCACGCCTTGGTCGAGCCCAGCACCACCCGGGGCCACGTCCACCGCCGAGATCGAGGCGGCCAGGGGCCGGTCCTCGGGCCACACGGACCGGACCGCGTCCAGGACCTGGAGCGGGAAGCGCAGCCGTGCCTCGACCGAGCCGCCGTAGCCGTCCTCTCGTCGGTTCGACAGGGGAGAGAGGAACGAGGCGAGCAGCGACCCCTGGGCCATGTGGAGCAGGAGGAAATCGAAGCCGGCGGCGGCGGCCCTCCGGGCGGCGGCGGTGAACGCGGCCGATACCGCGCCCATCCCCTCGGCCTCGAGCTCCAGGGGAACCGGCATCCCCGGCCCGTGTGGGAGCGCCGAGGCCGAGACCACCGGCCACGCGCCTTCCTGGAGGGGGCGATCCACCCCCCGATCGCGGGGCCGGCACGAGGCCCGCCGGCCTGCATGGGTCAGACGGATCCCCACGCGGACGTCCCGATCGGCCCGGGCCTCGGTCACGACGGCGGCCCACGCGGCGGCCTGCTCGTCCGCGTATAGCCCCGGGCAGCCGGGGGTGATCCGGCCCTCGGGCGAGACCGCCACTGCGTCCGTGAGCGCCAGCCCGGCTCCGGTGGCGACGGCGGTCTCGAGAGCTCGCCGGTGGTCCTCGCCGGGGACGCCGTCCTCGGCCGTGTCCACGGCCGGCGCCGCCACGACCACGCGGTTGGGCAGCCGGATGCCGCGGAGTTTGAGGGGGACGAGCGCCGGCGGCGGGGCCACGGCGGTGGCCCGCTTCCCGCCCGCGGCGGAGAACCACCCGTCCACCCGCGCCACGAACGAGGGGTCACGGAGCCGGAGATCCTCGTACCCCATCCTTCCGCTCCGGGAGAGGAGGTGGAACGCGAACTGCACGGGCTCGAGGCGGGTGGAGCGCTCGGTCTCCTCGAAATAGACCTGGCTCTCTCGGGCGGCCTGCTGGAACCGCTCAACCACCGGCCGTCGCTCGGCCTCGTAATCGGCCAGCGCGCCGTCGAGGTCGTCCCGGCGGGTCAGGGCGTCGGCCAGGGCGATGGCGTCCTCCATGGCCAGCTTCGTACCGGACCCGATAGAGAAGTGCGCCGTGTGGGCGGCGTCGCCGAGCAGGACCACGCTGCCGTGGCGCCACGTCCGGCATCGGATCGTGGGGAACGAGAGCCACAGGGAGCGGTTCGACAGGAGCCGGTGGCCGCCGAGGTCCTCGGCGAACAGGTCCTGGCAGTACGTGATGCTCCCCTCCTCGGTCGCCGCGTCGAGGCCGGCCCGCCGCCACGTGCCCTCGTCGGTCTCCACGATGAACGTGCTCGTCGACCCGTCGAACGGGTACGCGTGGACCTGGAACAGCCCGTGCTCGTTTCGCCGGAAGATGAACGTGAACGCGTCCAGGGGGAGCGTGGTGCCGAACCAAACGTACCGCGACCGCCCCTGAGAGATCCGGGGCCGGAAGATCCCCTCGTGCAACCCACGGGTAACGCTGTTGGCGCCGTCGGCGGCCACCAGCAGATCGGCGCCGTCGAACCGCGACCACGGGTCCTCGACCTCCTCCTCGAACACGAGCTCCACGCCGACCTCCCGGCACCGCTCCTGGAGGATCTGCAGGAGCCGCTTCCTGGAGATCCCGCTGAAAATCTGGCCGCCGCACCGCACCACCTCGCCCTGGAGCCGGACGTCGATGGCGTCCCACAGCACCAGCTGGTCGGTGATCCGGACGAACGAGCGGTGGTCGGCGTCGCGGAACGAGCCCAGCGTGCGGTCGGAGAACACCACGCCCCAGCCGTACGTGGCGTCGGCCGGATTGCGCTCCACGATGGTGACCTGGTGCGATGGATCGGCCCGCTTGAGCAGCACGCCGAGGTACAGGCCCGACGGGCCCGCACCGAGGATGCCCACCCTCACGGCAGGCTCCCCAGGACGTCCTCCAGCCGGCCGATCTGGTCGATGTCGGCCACCGCCGGGAGCAGGACCATCTCCTCGCATCCCAGGTCCCCGTAGCCGCGGAGGAACGCCGCCACGTCCTGCGGCGTGGAGAGCAGCCCGGCCGCGATCTTCTCGGCGAACGGCCCGGTGAACGCGTAGTAGTCCCGCATGTACGCCAGGCCGCGCTCGCGGGCGTCGTCGCCGAGGGCGATGTAGCCCTGGCCCCACAGCTTCGGTTCGCCGGGTCTCCCCGCGTCGCGCCAGGCCGCTCGGACCCGCTCCACCACCCTGGCGAAGCTCCGGGGCGGCCCACCGCCGTGGACGTAGCCATCCGCGTGCATGGCCACCCGGGCCACGGCCGCGTCGCTTCCGCCCCCGGCCAGGATCGGCGGCGGGTCGACATTGAGGCCGTCCGGCTCGTCCCACCGATCCCGGAGGGCGCGGATCATCGAGCTGAGGAGCTCGCCCCGTCCCGCGGTCGGCACGCCGGCCGCCTCGTAGTCGTCGGCCCGGGCGCCCACCCCCAGGCCGAGTACCAGGCGGCCTCCCGACACCGCCTGGATCGTGGCGGTCTCCTTCGCCAGGACGCCCGCGTTCCGCAGCGGCCCGATGACCACCATGGTGACCAGGCCGATGCGCTCGGTCACCGCAGCCGCGGCGGCCAGCGTGGTCAAGGGCTCGTGCGAGTTGTACCGGAGGCGGTCGACGACCCCCAGGCTCGTGAACGGGCCGGCCTCGGCCCGCCCGGCCCACTCGACCAGCAGCGCCCCGTCGGTCCCCGGCACGGCGTTCGGCAGCCCGATCCCCACCCGCATGGGTCGAGGGTACGTCCCGCCACCGTGCCCGCGCTAGGAGCGCGGTACGCTGGCTCCATGCGGACGGTGTTCGATCCCGCGGATCTCGGGTTCCGCCCGCGCGACCTCGGGTTCATCGCCGACCCGTATCCGGCCTATGCGGAGCTCCGGGCCGCCGGCCGGATCCTCCACAACCCGGTGACCGGGCAGTGGGTCATCCCGCACCACGAGGACGTGAACGCGCTCCTCCGGGACCGGCGGTTCGGCCGCACGTACCTCCACCTGGCCACGCACGCGGAGATGGGCCGTCCGGAGGACCCGCCGCACACCGCGCCGTTCTGGCACCTGGTCCGGAACGGGATCCTGGATATGGAGCCCCCCGACCACACCCGGGTCCGGCGGCTGGTGGCCAAGGCGTTCACGCCTCGCAGGGTCGAGGGACTTCGGCCGACCGTCCAGCGGCTCATGGACGGGCTGGTGGACGAGGTCCTGGGCGCCGGCGAGATCGACCTGATCGCCTCGGTGGCCGAGCCGGTGCCGGTCACGGTGATCGCAGAGCTCCTGGGGATCCCCCAGGCCGACCGCCACCACCTCCGGCCGTGGTCGGCGGAGATCTGCCGGATGTACGAGCTGAACCCCACCGAGGAGGACGGTCGGGCCGCCTCCGCCGCGGCCGTGGAGTTCTCCGACTACCTCCGCGGGCTGATCCGGGAGCGTCGCCGCCGGCCGACCGAGGACCTCATCGGGGGCCTGGTCCAGGTGGTGGACGAGGGCGACCGGCTGACCGAGGACGAGATGATCGGCACGTGCGTCCTCCTTCTGAACGCCGGCCACGAGGCCACCGTGAACATGACCGGCAATGGCTGGTGGGCCCTGTTCCGGAACCCCGACCAGCTTGAACGGCTGCGGGCCGACCACGCTCTCGTCCCCCCGGCCGTCGAGGAGCTGATGCGGTACGACACGCCGCTCCAGATGTTCGAGCGGTGGGTGCTCGAGGACGTGGACATCCACGGCGTCCGCGTCGCTCCCGGCCAGGAGCTGGCCCTCCTGTTCGGCTCGGCGAACCGCGATCCCGCCGCGGTCGAACGGCCCGACGAGCTCGACGTCGGGCGCGATCCCAACCCGCACATGACGTTCGGGGCCGGCATCCACTTCTGTCTCGGCGCGCCCCTCGGGCGTGTCGAGCTGGAGACCTCGTTCGGCACGCTGCTCCGCCGAGCCCCGCACATGCAGCTCGCCGCGGAGCCCCAGTGGAAGCCGAACTACATCATCCGCGGCCTCCGCGAGCTCCGCGTTCGGCTCTGATCCTCAGGCCTGCGATGGCACCGCCGCCGTCGCGACGCCGCGGCGCGCCCGCCACAGCGCCACGGCGATCGCTCCCAGCCCGGCCAGGGTGGCGATCGTGCCCACGATCCCGGCCACGATCGGCACAAGGGCCACGGCCCGCAGGATGACCAGGCCGACCAGGAACGCCAGGAACCGCGACGTCGGCGGTTTCAGCAGGGCCCGTCCGAGGATCCACGCCCCGGTGGTGTAGCCCAGGGAGTAGATCAGGAACAGAGCCAGGGCCAGCCCGACGCCGAAGGGGATCCCCACCAGCGTGATGAAGGCCAGGATGGCCAGGATCGGCAGCCCGATCAGCAGCAGCAGCCCCCACCCCAACGAGGCTCCGACCGCGGTGCGCCACGCGGCATCGACCGCGTCGGCGGCCCTCGGGGCCAATGCAAGCAGGAGCACCCCGAGGAGGAGCACGGACACGGTCACCGCCAGCCAGCTGGCCAGGCGCCCGAGGAACGGGAACGGATCCCGGAACAGCCGCGCCGGGTCACGGCCGATCTCGCCCTCGACCACGGCCCCTTCCTCGACGACCGGGTCGGTCCGGCTGACCAGGTCGCCGCCGACGGTCGCGCCCGACTGGACCGTGATGGTGCCGTTGAAGGCGATGACCTCCTCGGCCACGCTGCCGGCCACCGTCACCGGCCCGTTGAACGCCACCACGGCGTGGTCGACGGTTCCCTCGATCGTGGCCGGGCCGTCGAAGATCACCACGGTGTCGTAGGTCACGCCCTCGGGCACGGTGGCCTCGCCCGTGAGCACGATCAGGTCGTTCGTTTCGGGCCGTTCCTGTGCCGCCGCCGGTCCCGCGGTCAGCAGGACTCCGGTCGCGACGACCGTCATGGCCATGGCCAGTCGCATGGCGCTTCCCCTTTCGGTCGGGTTCGAGGAGAGAATACCCGCCGATGTCGAAGGCGGCCACGACACGCTGCGGGTGGGTCCCGGATGCCGACCCCGCGTACGTCGCGTACCACGACGAGGAGTGGGGAGTGCCGTCGCACGACGACCGCCACCTGTTCGAGATGCTCGTCCTCGAGGGCGCGCAGGCCGGGCTGTCGTGGTCCACGATCCTCCGGAAACGTGAGGGGTACCGGACGGCCTTCGCCGGCTTCGACGCCGAGCGCGTCGCCCGGTTCGGTGACCGCGACGTGGAGCGGCTGCTCGGTGACCCGGGCATCGTCCGCAACCGGCTGAAGGTCGAGTCGGCGGTGGCGAACGCCCGGGCTGTGCTCGCCGTCCGCGACGAGCGGGGGAGCCTCGACGCGTACCTGTGGACCTTCGTCGGCGGGCGCCCCCGCCGGAACCGGTTCCGGGCGCTGGCCGACATCCCCGCGGAGACCGAGGAGTCGAAGGCGATGAGCAAGGATCTGAAGCGCCGGGGGTTCCGGTTCGTGGGACCGACGGTCTGCTACGCGTTCATGCAGGC
>Ga0299907_10002281_pt1 | contig 11675 bp, 6 predicted proteins | sample RVTome_16_FD_198680 | JGI IMG/M metagenome (GOLD analysis project Ga0299907, IMG submission 198680) | Soil microbial communities from uranium-contaminated site in the Upper Colorado River Basin, Wyoming, United States - RVT152D67 (version 2) ...
CTCCATGACCTGCCGTCGCTCCACCGGGTCGAGGATGACGCGCGCCGTCGCCGGCAGATCGGCCCGGACCGGACCCTTGAGGTGCAGGGTGAACCGCGGTTCGGCCCGCAGGTTAGCGATCCACGATCGTGCGAAGCCGGGCATGCCGCTGAGGTAGATACGGCCGTCCAGGTTGAGGAAGCCGAGCTCGATGCGCCGCGGCTGGCCGGTCAGGCGGCCGGTGGTCGTGATGTCGATGCGGTGCGGGCGTTCCAGCGCCCGGCGAATGCGGTCGTCCATGGTTCGGGCATTGTAATTGCATTCGCAACTATCTGCTTTTTGTGCGCTGCCGAAGGATTATCAGCGTCCATAATCCAACGGCGAACGAGCCCCTGATCTGCGGCGGTTTCCCGCCGTTCGATGACCCTCCCATATCGCCCCGGTAATGATCCGGCGCCTTCGCTCGCGTTCGTGCTCCGTTGGATCAGCCTGGGTAATAGCTGGGCCGTGCCGGCCACTGCTTGTCCCGCATTGTTGACGGGAATTGGCATGAATGCCGGGCAGCATGGGGGACCGATAGACTGGCCACGTGCCGCGAGCCCCCGGAGCAATGCCTGCGAACTCCGATCCCCTGACGCTGTTCTCCGAACCGACCCGCACCTGGTTCGGTGAGACCTTTGCCGCGCCGACTCGTGCCCAGGAGCTCGGCTGGCGGGCGATCAGCGCCGGCCACCACACGTTGCTGCACGCGCCCACCGGCAGCGGCAAGACCCTGGCGGCATTCCTATGGTGCCTGGACCGCCTGTTCACCGAGCGCGAGCCGCGCTCGCGCGAGCGGCGCCTGCGGGTCCTGTACGTCAGCCCCCTGAAGGCGCTGACCTACGACGTCGAACGCAACCTGCGGGCGCCGCTGGCCGGCATCCGGCGCACCGCCGAGCGCGCCGGCCAGGAGCTTCCGGAGGTTCGGGTGGCCTCACGTACCGGCGACACGCCGGCAGAGGCGCGCCGCAAGCTGGTGAAGGACCCGCCGGACATCCTGGTCACCACCCCGGAGAGCCTCTACCTGCTCCTCACCAGCCAGGCGCGTGAGGCACTGCGGGGCGTGGAGCACGTCATCGTCGACGAGGTGCATGCCATCGCCGGCACGAAGCGTGGGGCGCACCTGGCACTGAGCCTGGAGCGGCTGAGCGCGCTGACGGCGACTCCGCCCCAGCGCATCGGACTGTCCGCCACCCAGCGCCCGCTGGAGCGCATCGCCGCCTTCCTGGGCGGCGCCGGTCCTGGTCGCGAGGTCGAGATCGTCGACGCCGGGGCGCGCAAGGAGCTGCGGCTGGAGGTGATCGTGCCGGTCGCCGACATGAGCCGCATCGGCGAATCGCTGGACCTCGACGAGGCACCCGGCGGACCGGCGGCCGGACCGGAGGCCCGCAGATCGATCTGGCCGAGCATTCACGGGCCGCTGCTGGAGCTCATTCGGGCGCATCGGTCCACCCTGGTCTTCGTCAACTCCCGCCGGCTGGCCGAGCGCCTTGCCGCCCGCCTCAACGAGCTGGCCGACGAGGAGCTGGTGCGCGCGCATCACGGCAGCATCGCCCGTGAGCAGCGGCTCCAGATCGAGGAGGCGTTGAAGGCCGGTCGGCTGCCGGCGCTGATCGCCACCAGCAGCCTTGAGCTGGGGATCGACATGGGCGCCATCGACCTGGTGGTGCAGATCGAGGCGCCGCCATCGGTGGCGGCCGGGCTGCAGCGCATCGGCCGCGCCGGCCACAGCGTGGGCGAGCCCAGCGTGGGCAAGATCTTCCCCAAGTACCGCGGCGACCTGCTGGAAGCCGCGGTCGTCGTGCGCCGCATGCTGGATGGGGCGATCGAGGAGACGCGGATCCCGCGCCATCCGCTCGACGTGCTCGCCCAGCAGCTGGTGGCCATCTGCGCCATGGACCGATGGGCGGTCGACGACCTCCACGCCCTGGTCGTCCGTGCCGAGCCCTTCCGCGACCTGTCCCGCGAGCAGCTCACCGGGGTGCTCGACATGCTGGCCGGCCGCTACCCCTCCGACGAGTTCGCCGAGCTGCGCCCCCGGGTGGTCTGGGACCGCACCACCGACACCGTCCAGTCGCGCAACGACGCGCGGGTGGTGGCGGTGACCTCCGGCGGCACGATCCCGGATCGCGGCCTGTATGGCGTGTTCCTGGCCGGCGAAGCGGGGAGTGGCGGCCGCCGCGTGGGCGAGCTCGACGAGGAGATGGTCTACGAGTCGCGCGTTGGCGAGGTCTTCCTGCTGGGCGCAAGCAGCTGGCGCATCGAGGAGATCCGGCCTGACCGCGTGGTGGTCTCCCCGGCGCCCGGCGAGCCCGGCAAGATGCCGTTCTGGAAGGGGGATGGGATCGGCCGTCCGGTCGAGCTGGGACGGGCCATCGGCGCCTTCCTGCGCGAGTTGGAGCCGATGAAGCCGGCGGCCGCCGAGGCGCTGCTGCGCCAGGACCACGCCCTGGACGAGCTGGCAGCCCGCAACCTGGTCGCCTACCTGGCAGAGCAGTGCGAGGCGACCGGGGCGCTGCCGACCGACCAGCAGCTGATCGTGGAGCGCTTCCGCGACGAGCTCGGCGACTGGCGCATCTGCCTGCTCACGCCCTTCGGCGGCCGGGTGCATGCGCCGTGGGCACTGGCCATCGAGGCGCGCATGGCGGAACGCGGCCAGGCCGCCCAGGCGCTGTGGACCGATGACGGCATCGCCCTCCGTCTGCCGGATGCCACCGAACCGCCGAACGAAGAGCTCTTCCTGCTCCAGCCCGACGAGATGGAGGAGACGCTGATGGCCGCGCTGGGTGGCTCGGCCCTGTTCGCGTCGCACTTCCGGGAAAATGCGGCGCGCGCCCTGCTGCTCCCGCGGCGGCGACCGGGACAGCGCACGCCGCTGTGGATGCAGCGCCAGCGCTCGTCCGACCTGCTGACGGTGGCCAGCCGCTATGGCTCGTTCCCCATCATCCTCGAGACCTACCGCGAGGTCCTGCGCGACGTCTTCGACCTGCCGGCCCTCAAGGAGATCCTGGGCGGGATCGGCGCGCGACAGATCCGCATCACCAGCGTCGAGACGCGTGGTCCGTCGCCCTTTGCCAGCAGCCTGCTGTTCGACTACGTCGGCACCTACATGTACGAGGGTGACGCCCCGCTGGCCGAGCGCCGCGCGCAGGCGCTGGCCCTGGACCGCGAGCTGCTGGCCGAGCTGTTGGGCAGCGACGAGCTGCGCGAGCTGCTCGACCCGGCGGCGACCACCGATCTGGAGCTCGAGCTGCAGGCGCTCGCCGGCGGACGGCGCGCCAGGACCGTGGACGGCGTCCACGACCTCCTGCGCCGAGTCGGCGACCTACGGGACGACGAGGTGGCCGCCCGCAGCGACCCGGGCCTGGATGCCAGTGCCGCACTGGCCGCCCTGGAGCGCGACCGGCGGGCAGTCCGGCTGCGGATTGCGGGCGATGAGCGCTGGGTGGCGATCGAGGACGTGGCGCGCTACCGCGACGCGCTAGGTGCCAGCCCGCCGCCAGGCGTCGCCGATACCTGGCTGGCGGCGGCCGACGAGGGCCGGCCGCCGCTCGACGCGCTTCTGCTGCGCTGGGCGCGGACCCACGCTCCGTTCGTTCCCTCCGCCCCGGCGGCGCGCTGGGGGATCGCGCCGGCGCGTGCCGTCGAGCGCCTGGAGGCGCTGGTCGGAGCCGAGTCCCTGTTGAAGGGCGCGTTCCGACCGGGCGGCGTCGATCACGAGTACGCGGATGCCGAGGTGCTCCGCGCGCTGCGCCGCCGTTCACTGGCGCGCCTGCGGCGCGAGGTGGAGCCGGTCCCGCCCGATGCGCTGGGCCGCTTCCTGCCGGCCTGGCACGGGGTGGGGAGCCGTGCCACCGGGCACGACCGCCTGCTGGAGGTCGTCGCCCAGCTGGAGGGCTACCCGATCCCGGCCTCCATCCTGGAGCGTGACGTCCTGCGCGTGCGGCTGCGCGATTACAGCCCGCGGCTGCTCGACGAGCTCGGCGCCGCGGGCGAGGTCGTCTGGATCGGCCGCGGCCCGCTGGGCCGCGACGACGGCCGGATTGCCCTGTTCCGCCGCGACCGGGCGGAGCTGCTGGCCTCTGCCGGCGCCTTCGAACCCGGAGAGCGCCCGGACAGTCCCCTGCACGACGCTCTGCGCGAGCACCTCGCCCGAAGGGGCGCCACCTTCTTCGGGCCGTTGCGGGCGGCGGTCCCCGATGCCCGCTCGGACGACGACCTCCTGGACGCGCTGTGGGACCTGGTGTGGTCGGGCGAGGTGACAAACGACACATTCGGCCCGTTGCGCGCCCTGCTGCTGCCGCGAAGCCGGTCACGCTCCACGCGGCCGGGGAGGCCGGCCGGCATGGGGCCTCCGCGCGCCGCCGGCCGCTGGTCGCTGGTGGCAGACCTCGTCGGGGAGGGGCGCTCCCCGACCGAGCGCGGCCACGCCACCGCGCTGGCCCTGCTCGAGCGCCACGGAGTCGTGACCCGCGAGGCGGTGCTGGCCGAGGGGCTGGCGGGCGGCTTCGCATCGGTCTATCCGGTGCTCAAAGCCATGGAGGAGGCAGGCCGCGTGCGTCGTGGCTACTTCGTGGCCGGGCTGGGGGCGGCGCAGTTCGCCATGCCGGGCGCCGTCGACCGGCTGCGCGCGGCACGCGACGTCGAGACCGATGGCACCGAGCATGCCGTCATCCTGGCCGCAGCCGACCCGGCACAGCCGTATGGCGCGGCACTGCCCTGGCCACGGCGTGACGACGCTGAGCGACTGCCGCTCCAGCGCGCCGCGGGCGCGTACGTCGTGCTGGTGGACGGCCTGTCGGCGCTTTACCTGGAGCGCGGAGGTCGTGGCCTCCTCACCCTGCCCGCGGCCGACGACGGGGAGGTGCTGGACGCCGCCCTCAGCGTGCTGCCAGGCATGCTCCAGCCCGAAGGTCCGCTGCGCGAGCTGCGCCTGGAGCGCGTCGACCGTATGCCGCCGGCCGAGTCCCACCTGGCAGCCCGGCTGCAGGAGATCGGCTTCCGGCAGAGCTACCGCGGCTACCTGCTCGGCCGGTGAAGGGGCGTGCGGCGCCCGTCCGGGCATACGAAACGTCCCGAAGGAACTTGACCTCGACCCGTTGATGCAATCGCGGAATCGGGGCCCGGCTCCTCCGGGACAAGAACGAGATTACCGGCCGGCAACGCGGCCGCCTAGCCACTTGTCCACGAACTTCGCCGATCGCCACCCGAGTTGTCCACCGCCCGTCCACATCGCGGCCGGTTGCGGACCTGGGGATCTTCCGCGACCCTGAACAGCCGCGGACGCGCGAGTTCCTGCAGCGGATCATCGATGCCGGGGCACTCAGGGGCGCAGCTGCTCCCGGAGCGGCTCCCATCCCAGGACCAGCACCGGGGTCACCACGGCTGCCACGAGCGCGTTCGCCACGACGGTGGGCACGTACTCCCGATTGAGGATGTAGTCGGCGCCGAGCTCCGGCTGGGTGATGAGCTCGATCCAGATGAAGCCGAAGCCGAGCACGGTCGCAAGGACGCCCGCAGCAGCTGCCAGCAATGCCCGGTTGCCGCTCGTCTTCAGCGAACCTCCGAAGACCATGCCAGCCACGCCCGCCAGGAAGCCTGCGGCACCGTTCGACAGGCTCCACGGCCATGCGGAGAAGGCGCCGGTCCCGCTCAGCTGATCGCCGATCACGTTGCCCAGGAAGCCGACCACGAAGCCGACGATCGGTCCGAACGCGAAGCCGAAGAACGTGACCAGGCCGAACTGCGGCCTGATCGACACGTCGTCCGTGCCGGGAATCTGGATCTCGAGCGTCGTCCAGTTGGCGAATGCGTACAGGGCCGCCCCAACGACTGCGTAGCCGACCGCCATCCAGCCGATGGACCACCCGCCGCCGACCCCTTGCGCTGGCTGGAATGCCACAGCCCGGGACCCTCCGTCGAGCCGCGTGTCGGGCGCATGGTGGCCGACCAACCCTGCGGCTGCGGGCATCGTAGCAAGCGCGCACCACGCTCAACGGCTCTCAGCGCAGCTCCACTGACTCCAGGTAGCGCGGCACGTGAGCTTCCAGCCTCAGCTCGCCCCTGATCCGCGATGAGAGGGCCTCGGCGGCATCGGGATCGCCGTGCACCACGAAGACGCGCTTGGGGGCGCCATCGGCCGTATCGGTCCCGCCTGCCGTGGCGAAGGCGCTCAGCCAGGCGGTGAGCTCGTCCTCGTCCGCGTGCGCGCTGAAGCCGGAGATCGAGCGCACGCGACAGCGGACCGGGTAAGTCTCTCCGTCGATGCGCGCCGTGGTGCCGCCCGTCTGCAGATGCCGGCCCAGGGTGCCCTCCGCCTGGTAGCCGATGAAGAGCAGCGTGCAGCCCGGGTCCGGGAGGAAGTCCTTGAGGTGGTGCATGATCCGCCCGCCGGTGAGCATCCCCGAGCTGGCCACGATCATCAGCGGCCGCTCGGCGGTGCGGATTGCCTTCGACTGATCGACCTCGTTGGTGTAGGTCTCGCCGGGGTAGGCGAGCGGCGAGTCGCCGGAGCGCAGCAGCGCCGCTGTCTCATCGTCGTACACCTCCGGGTGGCGCAGGTACACGTCGCTGGCCCGGCTGGCCATGGGCGAGTCGAGGTACAGGGGCAGACGGGGGATGCGACCCTCCCGGACCAGGTGGTCGAGCACCCAGACGACCTCCTGGGTGCGGCCGATGGCGAATGCAGGCACGAGCAGCACGCCGCGGTCGTCGGCGACCTCGGAGATGGCCTGGACCAGCTCGGCCACCGCCTCGTCCTGCGGCGCATGCTCACGGTTGCCATAGGTCGACTCGACGACCACGAAATCGGCATGGCTGACGGGCGTCGGGTCGCGCAGGATCGGCGTCCCATTGCGTCCGAGATCGCCGGAGAAGACGACTGTCGTGCGCCGGCCGCCATCGGTCACGCGCACCTCGATGATCGCCGAGCCCAGGATGTGACCGGCATCGTGGAAGACGGCGCTAATGCCGGGCACCACCTCGACCTGCTCGGCGTACGGCACCACCCGGAACTGGCGGACCGCCTGCTCGACGTCGCGCATGGTGTAGAGGGCAGCGCGGGTGCGGGTCATCCCCTCTGCCGGCGCCTGGCGCATGCGTGCCGGCACGTCCTCGGCAGCGTCTGCTTCGCTCGCCGCGACGTCGTCGTGAGCTGCCGCCTCGTCGGGGTGCTTCCGGCGCCAGCGGGCCTCCGCCTCCTCCTGCAGCTTGGCTGCATCGCGAAGGACGATCTCGCCCAGGTCCGCCGTGCCGGCGGTGGCCACGATGGGGCCGTGGTAGCCCGCCCTGACGAGAGCCGGGATGCGCCCGCAGTGGTCCAGGTGGGCGTGGGTCAGCAACAGCGCGTCGAGCGTCGACGGGTCAAAGGCGAATGCCATCCGGTTGCGGCCGACCTCCTCCGGCGAGCCCTGGAACATGCCGCAGTCGACGAGCACGCGCCGGTCGCCGGCAGTCAGCAGAAACTGCGAGCCGGTGACGGTGCCCACCGCGCCGAGGAACTGGATCTGGATCGTCATGGTTCTCGCGGAGTATGGCCGATGGTGGCGATACACCGCGCCTGTCGCGATCGGTCGAGAGCGGCCTATGATCGGCCGCATGGCGTTTCCGATCCCTCCCCCCATCCAGCCGATGCTTGCCAAGCTCACGCCCGAGCTGCCGGTCGGCGACGGGTGGCGCTACGAGCCGAAATGGGACGGCTTCCGGACCCTCGTCTTCCGCGACGGCCCGGAGGTCTACCTGCAGTCGCGCGATCTCAAGCCCCTGGACCGATACTTCCCGGAGCTCATCGAGCCGCTGCGAGCGGTTGGCGGACCCGAGGCCCGCTTCGTGCTGGACGGTGAGATCGTGATCGCGCGCGACGGCGGCCTGGACTTCGACTCGCTCCTGCTCCGCATCCACCCGGCCGCCTCGCGGGTGGCGATGCTGGCCGAGCAGACGCCGGCCTCGTTCGTTGCCTTCGACTGCCTGGCCGATGGAGCCGATGACCTGCTCGACGCGCCCCAGGACGACCGCCGCTCGCGGCTGGAGAGGTTGCTGGCGGCCCCGCCGCCATCGGTCCTGCTGACCCCGGCCACCGCCGAACCCGCAGTGGCGCGCCGCTGGTTCGACGAGTTCGAGGGCGCCGGGCTGGACGGCGTCATCGCCAAGCGCGCCGAGCAGCGCTACGTGCCCGCCAAGCGCGAGATGGCCAAGGTCAAGCACCTGCGCACCGCCGACTGCGTGGTGGCCGGCTTCCGGTGGCACAAGAACGGTCCGGGGACCATGGTCGGGTCGCTGCTGCTGGGGCTCTGGAACGACGCGGGCAACCTGCAGCACGTGGGGATCACCTCATCGTTCACCGAGGTGAGGCGCCGGGAGCTCGTGCCCTTCCTGGAGCCGTATCGGGCCGATGCGCTGGAGGGCCATCCGTGGCGCGAATGGAAGGAGTGGGAGGCTTCGGCCGCGGGGAAGCGCATGCCGGGCGCGACGTCGCGCTGGAATCGCGGCAAGGACCTGTCCTGGGAGCCGCTGCGGCCGGAGCTGGTGTGCGAGGTCGCCTTCGACCATCTCCAGGGAGATCGTTTCCGGCACGCGTCGACGTTCAAGCGCTGGCGCCCGGACAAGCCGCCGGCCGCGTGCCGCTACGACCAGCTGGAGGAGACGCCGCCGGCACTGCTGGCCGACCTCTTCGGCAGCTGAGCCTGGGCACGTGGTCGCCGATGCGGGATCGTCCTCGCCGACCCGGGACGTCTGCACCGATGCAGAACGCCCTCACCTGCGTCTGCTGGTCGCGTTAACCCCATCGAATGGCTTGTGCGCTCTCAGGTGCGTCTGTCAGTCGCGCAAGAGGATCCCGGGCGCGTCGATTGCCCTCAGCGGGGATCGCTCCCCGCTCGCAGCAACGAGTTAGGCTCCGCTCGGCGTGATGCACGTTCTCTAACGCTGCCCACATTCGCGGCTGAGAACGCCGGCCACTCGCGCGACGTCCACCCCGACCGCAGAAGGCCGTCAGCGGCGGCGAATGCGTGCCCGTGCCATCGGGGCGGCGCCGGCAAGACCCCCAGGTTGCTCGGCAGCGACACGTCCCACGCCCGCTACACTCAGCCTATCCCGAGACGGCCGACATGAGGAGGCGATTCCCCCGTGACCGCTGCCACCGACCCGAACACCGCCATCAACGAGATCGCAGATCGCTTCTTCGACGGCGTCCTGGAGCGCTCTCCGATCTACGCCACCATCCTGGGCGACGAGCGCTGGAACGACCGCCTGCCCGACCTGGGCGAGGCGGGTCGCGCGGCGGACGCCGCCGCCTATCGCCAGGTCATCGCCGAGGTCGAGGAAGTGCCGGCGGACGGGCTCGAGCCCGAGCAGGTCATTACCCGCGACCTGCTACTGCTCGTCGCGCGCAACCAGCTCGAGGCGCTCGACTCGAAGCAGTACCAGCTGGCGATCAACCACATCTTCGGCGTGCAGTCGATGCCGATGCAGGTCGCCCAGTACCAGCTCGCAGAGGCGCCCGACCAGCTGGAGGCCATGCTCACTCGCTTCGCCGCATATCCGGAGGCGATTCGACAGCATGTCGCGACGCTGCGCGAGGGGATCGCCGATGGCCGCACCGAGTTCGGCGTGCCGGTCCGCAAGGAGATCGAGCAGGTGGAGCGCATGCTGTCGCTGCCGCCGGCCGACTTCCCGGCGGTCACCCTGGCCCACGTGGCGGACGATGCCGCCCGGGACCGGGTGCGTGGGGCGGTGGAGGACCTCATCCGGCCGGCCCTGCAGGAGCTGCGCGACTTCCTGGTCGACGAGTACGAGGCGAAGGCGCGTCCCGAGCCGGGCCTGTCGTCCACGCCCGACGGCGAGGCGGCGTACGCGCTGGCGATCCGGCTGCAGACCACGCTGTCCGCCTCGACGGAGGAGGTCCACCGCTTCGGGCTGCAGGACCTCGAGCAGATCGAGGCCGAGATGGACGAGGTAGCGCATCGACTGGGCAAGGCGGACCGCCACGACCTGAAGGCGACGCTGGAGACCGACCCCGCCAACCACACGGACAGCCGGGAGCGGATCGTGGAGCTGGCAGCGGATCAGACCGCGCGGGCCTTCGCGCTCGCGCCGCAGTACTTCGGACGGCTGCCGAGCGCCGACTGCATCGTCAAGCCGGTCGAGGAGTACCGCGAGCGCGAGACGCCGCCCGCGTTCTACATGCAGCCATCGATCGACGGCTCCCGCCCCGGCCAGTACTACATCAACACCTACGAGCCTGCGCAGCGGCAGCTGCACAAGATCGCGGCCATCACGTTCCACGAGGCCACGCCCGGACACCACTTCCAGATCGGCATCGAGATGGAGCTGACCGGGCTGCCGCGCTTCCGGAAGCTGGGCGGCCGGATGGCCGGCGTCGCCTTCAGCGAGGGCTGGGGCCTGTACACGGAGCGGTTGGCCGACGAGATGGGCCTGTACCTGGCCGAGGAGGAGCGACTCGGCATGCTCGACGCGCAGGCCTTCCGGGCGGCCCGCCTGGTCGTGGACTCGGGCCTGCATGCCATGGGCTGGTCGCGCGAGCGGGCCATTGCGTTCATGCACGAGCGCGGGGCCCTTCCGCCGGTGGACGCCGAGATCGAGGTGGACCGATACATCATCTGGCCAGGCCAGGCGCTCGCCTACAAGCTCGGCCAGCGCGAGATCGAACGGGCGCGCCGCGAGGTCTCCGAGAAGATGGGGGACCGATTCGACCTTCGCGCCTTCCACGATGAGGTGCTGGCTCACGGCTCGCTGCCTCTCGCGACACTGCGGCGCGAGATCCCCGGCTGGGTGGAGGCGGCCGTGTCGGCGGCCGCGCGTTGATCCGCGCCCGTGGCCGGACGGCCGCCACCTTCACGCCAGCCGATCCGTGTGCAGTAGCTCAGGCGACGGATCGGTGCCAGCTGCACATGGGGTGTGCAAATGGCCGGGCGCGATTGCCAGGTTCACATTGGGCGTGAATGACGTGGACAGCCCGTAAGGGCATGGGGCACAGAGGCCGTGATGGCGTGAAATTGGCAACGAATGGCCCCAGCCGTCGATGAACACGCCTGAACGCGTCACCCTGTCCGGTGATCGCGTGCGCCTCGAGCCGATCGAGGAGCGCCACCGCGACGACCTGCTCGCCGCTGCCGCGCAGGATCCGGCCACGTTCCGGTACACGGTCGGTCAGCTGTGGAAGGGCGCATCGGTCTGGCCCGACTACCTGGCCGATGCATTGCGGCCCGAGTTCGTTGCCTGGGCGACCGTCGACCTGGCGAGCGGACGGGCGATCGGCTCGACGCGGTTCGGCGACATCGAGCCCGAGCACGGGCGCGTGGAGATCGGCTGGACCTGGATCGCCCCATCCCACCAGCGGACAGCGGTGAACACCGAGGCCAAGCTGCTCCAGCTGACCTATGCCTTCGACGAGCTGGGAGCCACCCGCGTGGCCCTGAAGACCGATGCGCGCAACGCGCGCTCGCAGCGAGCGATCGAGCGGATCGGCGGTGTGCGCGAGGGTCTGCTCCGGCGTCACTATCGGCTGCCGGATGGCTTCATCCGCGACACCGTGTACTACTCGATCCTGTCCGACGAGTGGCCCGCGGTGCGGGAACGGCTCCGCGCGCTGCTGGCGCGTGACGGGTGACGGATCGCGGACGGGACTGAGGCCGCTGGCC